>Ga0210388_10000144_pt1 | contig 75252 bp, 77 predicted proteins | sample IncBWC19OmetaG_FD_155485 | JGI IMG/M metagenome (GOLD analysis project Ga0210388, IMG submission 155485) | Forest soil microbial communities from Barre Woods Harvard Forest LTER site, Petersham, Massachusetts, United States - Inc-BW-C-19-O ... | reverse complement strand
CTGTGAGTGGCTAGGGGACAGACAGCCTTTTTCGCTGCGTAGACTCGTGAAGGCAGTGGTGGGGCGGGGCGAAAAAGGTGGTCAGTCCCTGGATTTGCGCGCCGTGCGGATTAGCGCTGCGACACACGTCGGTGAGTGGCTAGGGGACAGACAGCCTTTTTCGCTCCGTAGGCTCGTGAAGGCAGTGGTGGGGCGGGGCGAAAAAGGTAGTCAGTCCCTGGATTTGCGGGTAGGGGACAGATGGTCCTTTTCGCTGGTTAGGCTCGTGAATGCTGAAGTAGCGAGCGGCGCAGAGGGTGGTCCGGTCCTGAATTTTGGTCGAAGGTGTTTGTATGACTTTTGATCGGGAGTGGGTGCTGCTGATTTCGTGGCTGCCGGTGGCTTGGGCTATTTTTGAGTGGCGGCGGACGCAGAGACATTTGGCGCTGGTGTTGAAGGCGCTGTCGTTTATCGCGGTGCTGGTCGCGCTCGCGGAGCCTCATCTCGCTACAACCGAAACTAAAGTTGCGCTGGCGGTACTGGTGGACACTTCGGCTAGCGTTTCGCAGGCGGATCTGGATCGGGCTTCGCAGCTTGCCAAGGCGATCAACGAAGAGAAGGGCCGGCATTGGGTCCGCGTGATTCCTTTTGCGCGGTCGACGCAGACGCTGGAAGGGAATTTGCGGCTGACGGCTGGGGAAGCGGGACGGGCTACGGATCTGGAGGCGGCGGTTCGGGAAGCGGTGGCTTCCCTGCCCGCGGGGATGGTGCCTCGGGTGGCGTTGATTTCGGACGGCAAGGAAAATAAGGGCAGCATTGCGAGGGCGGCGTGGCAGGCACAGCAGTTGGGGATTGCGATCGACACGTTCGCTTTGAAGGGACGGCCGAAGCCGGCGCTGCGGCTCGAGACGATTTCGCTGCCTTCGCTGGCGTTTACGGGCGAACAGTTTCCGATCGACCTGGTGGTGTCGGCTCCAAAGGCGGAGACGGCTGAGGTCGAGATGGCGGCTGAGGGTCACGCGCTGGGGAAGACGACAGTTTCGTTGCAGGCGGGCGAGAATCCGGTGCGGCTGCATGCGGCGCTGAATACTCCGGGGGCGTTGGATTTATCGATCGCGATTAGAAGCGGCGGGGAAAGCGAAGTTCGGTACGATCAGGCGGTGATGCTGCGCCGGCCGAAGATCCTTTATGTATCGCAGGACGCGGGGACGGTGGATTCGCATCTATCGGCGACACTGGCGGCGGCGCAGTTCGATGTCGAGCGGGTGAACGATTTTACCAGCGGCGATCTGGCTCCGTATCAGTTGATCATTTTCAATAACTGGGATCTGGAAGCGATTCTGCCAGCGCGCAAAGAGGAGTTGGAGAAATACGTGAAGGGCGGCGGAGGGCTGCTGATTATCGGTGGCGAGCGCAACGTTTACGCGGAGGGGAAGAAGGAAGAGGACGCGCTGGACCGGGCACTGCCTGCGAAGCTGGCGCCTCCGAGGTCGCCGGAAGGGACGGCGGTCATCCTTATTATTGATAAGTCGTCGTCGATGGAGGGGCGCAAGATCGAGCTGGCGCGGCTGGCTGCGATCGGGGTGGTGGATAATCTGCGGCCGATCGATCAGGTGGGTGTGCTGATTTTCGATAACTCGTTTCAATGGGCGGTGCCTTTGCGGCGCGCGGAGGATCGGCCGCTTATAAAGAGGTTGATTTCTGGGATTACGCCGGATGGAGGCACGCAGATTTCGCCGGCGTTGAATGAGGCGTTTCGAAGAATCCTGCCGGCGAATGCGACGTTCAAACACATCGTGCTGCTGACGGACGGAATATCGGAAGAGGGCGATAGTTTGGATCTTTCGCGCGAGGCGCTGCTTAAGAAAGTCACGATTTCGACGGTCGGGCTGGGGCAGGATGTGAATCGGGCGTATCTGGAGAAGGTCGCACAGTTTGCGGGCGGGAAATCTTATTTCCTGAATGAGCCGGCCGGCCTGGAACAGATCCTATTGCGGGATGTGATGGAGCATACGGGATCGACGGCGGTGGAGAAGCCGCTGGTGCCGGAGGTTTCGCAGCACGCGGAGATTCTGGAGGGCACGGGGATCGAGACGGCTCCGGCGTTGAAGGGATACGTGAAATTTATCGCCAAGCCGACGGCCGAGACGATTCTTTCGATCGATAAGAAAGATCCGCTGTTATCGCGGTGGCAATACGGGTTGGGACGGTCGGCGGTGTTTGCGTCGGACGCGAAGGCTCGGTGGGCGGCGGATTGGATTACGTGGAAAGGGTACGACAAGTTTTGGACCAACTTGAGCCGGGATCTGCTGCCGCATGCGCAGGCGGGCGAGGCTTCGATCGATTTCGATAGCGCGAACGGGGACCTGGTGGTGCAGTATCGATTGGGCCGCGATGTTCCGGAGCCGGCGACCATTCCCGGGATTTTTGTTTTTGGGCCGGATGGGTTCCAGCAGCCGATTGCGATTAAGAAGATTGCGTCGGGGGTGTTCGAAGGGCGGGTGCAGATCGGGGCCAAGCAGGGATTGTTCCGGGTGCGGCCTTTAGTGGAATCGAGGGCGTTTCCGGAGGCGGGGTTGTATCGGCCCGAGGCGGAGCTGGCGGATTACGGGTCCAATGAAGGGTTGCTGAAGCAGGTAGCGGAGTTTACGGGGGGTCGGTTTGAGCCGAGTCCCAAGGCGATGTTCGATCCGGGGCGGAGGCAGATTCCGTCGAGCGTGAGTTTGTGGCCGGGGTTGTTGGGGTTCGCGATTTTATTGAATTTGGCGGAGTTGGTTTTGAGGAAGTGGAAGGGTGTTACGGGGCAGGGGTAGGGTGGAGAAGAATGTTTTGGCCGCTGATGAACGCGGATGAACGCTGATAGGGCAAGATGCTGCTGATTGCGGCTCAGGTGATTTTGCTCGGGACTGGGACGCCTAACGCTGATCCTGAGCGGGCTGGCCCCTCGGTTGCGGTGATCGCGGGTGGGGTTCCATATCTGGTCGATTTTGGGCCGGGGGTGGTGCGGCGGGCTGCTGCGGCTCATATCAAACCTAGCGATTTGAAGATTGCGTTTGCTACTCATCTGCATTCCGATCATACGACCGGGCTGGCGGATTTGATTTTCACGCCTTGGACGCTGGAGCGCGCTGTGCCTTTGGAATTGTATGGGCCGCGCGGGATCCGTTCTATGGCTTCGCACATTGAATCGGCCTACGCAGAGGACATTCATGTGCGGCTCACGGGCGGCGAGCCTTCTAATAAGACCGGTTATCGCGTGAAGGCGCATGAGATTCGGCCTGGTGTGGTTTATCGCGATGCGAATGTCACGGTCACTGCGTTTCTGGTTCCGCATGGGGAGTGGAAGGAAGCGTTTGGGTATCGCTTCGACACCGCGGATGGCCGGAGCGTCGTGATTTCCGGAGACACGGGGCCGACCGATGTTGTCGCGAAAGCCTGCAATGGGTGCGATGTTTTGATTCACGAGGTTTATTCAGTTGAGGGTTTCAAGAAGAGGCCGGTGGAGTGGCAGAGGTATCATGCGCGGTATCACACGTCGTCGGAGGAGTTGGCGGGGATTGCCACGAAGGCTCGGCCGGGGGTGCTGGTGTTGACGCACCTGTTGTTTTGGGGGACTTCGGAGGAGGAGTTACTGGGCGAGGTTCGAAGGGGGTATGCGGGTAAGGTTGTTAGTGGTCGGGACTTGGATGTTTTTTAGGGCGCTGACCGACTCCCGCTGGTCGCGGTTCTGAACGCGGGGAGGGCAGGTCGGGAACCTGCCCCACTTCGACGCGCCACGACTTGAGACCGAACTCAGCATGAGGTCGGCTGAATTGAGGCAGGTCTAGCGTAGAGCGGAGAAAGACGCACACGGCGGATCGCTGGGCGCTGTCGAACAGTTTAACCTCTTCGGCAATCCTCTCCTCGTTCCAGCCTTCTTCGTCATCGCTCCCTGGACAGAGGAAGTACAGAGTGAACTCCGCGAGGGCGCTTTTGTCGTTCAGGGTTTCCATCGATCGCCACAGCCACGCAGGAAGAAACGCCACCAGCGCGTGTCATTCCAGCATTGACAGCGATCCTGAGTTGATGTCCACGAATTCAGGCGAAATCTGATCCCAGCACTTTCCCCGCAATTCCTGGCGCAGCGCACTGCATTCGACACATTCGCAGGCTGCGATGGGACCGTAGAACGGCTGCGGGGGAAAGGCGGAGACTAGCTGCGCGCGAAATTTTTCAAGGTCCATTTCAAGCCAGGCCAGCGCGTTCTAATAGGGCGTTGGGGTCGGGGTCGCGGCCCATGAAGCTGCGGTAGAGGTCGGCGGGGTCCTGGCTGTCGCCTTTGGATAAGATTTTTTCGCGGAAGTCGTGGCCGGCGGCGGCGCTGAAGATTCCCTCTTTTTTGAAGCGGGTGAACGCGTCGGCGTCGAGGACTTCGGCCCACTTATAGGAGTAGTAGCCGGCGCCGTAGGCCACCGGGCTCGCGAACAGGTGCGTGAAGCCCGTGATCATCGCGTAATCGTTGGGCAAAGGCGCGGCGGCGAATTGTTGGAGGATCGGGCGGGACCAATCTACCGGGTCGCCTAAGGAAGAGTTCCATTGGCGATGCAGGGCGAGGTCGACGAAGCCGAAGCCTAGCTGGCGCATCTGGGCGTTGGCGGCGCGGAAGGTTTTTGCGCGCTTCATTTTCTGGAACAGTTCTTCGGGAATCAGCTCGCCGGTTTCGTAGTGGCGTGCGAACAGATCCAGAGATTCGCGCTCCCAGCACCAGTTTTCCATGATCTGGGAAGGGAGCTCGACGAAATCCCATGCCACGCTGGTTCCGGAGAGGCTGCGGACTTCGACTCGGCTTAAGAGATGATGCATCAGGTGGCCGAACTCGTGGAAAATCGTTTCCACTTCACGGTGCGTGAGGAGCGCGGGTTTGCCGTCGACGGGCGGCGTCAGGTTGCCGCAGATCAGGCCCAGTTTGGGGAGCAGCGAATCCATCCAGGCACCGCCGCGCTTGTTTTCTCTGGGAAACCAGTCGGCGTAGAAAGAACCGGAATCTTCGATGGCATAGGTCTTGACGGAGGGATCCCAGACGGGGATGCCTTGCTCCTCTTTCACTACAATGCCGAAGACGCGGCGGAAAATTTCGAACATCCCGGCGACTACGCGATCGAGTGAGAAGTACGGGCGCAACGCTTCTTCATCGAAATCGTAGAGGGCGAGGCGCTGTTTTTCGGCGTAATAGCCGACGTCCCAGGGTTCGAGCTTGCGGCCTGCGAAGACTTCGAGCTCGGCGTTTTCCTCACGGAAGCGCTTTTCGGTTTTCTTGCGCAGGTCGTCGAGGAAAGTTTGGGCACGCTCGCCTTTGTGGGCCATACGATCGTCGAGAACCAGGTCGGCAAAGTCGGGGAAGCCTAAAAGCTTCGCTTTTTCGCGGCGCAGCTCAAGGATTTTTGCGATGAGAGGACGGTTGTTAAAGGGATCGGCCGCCCCACGAAGGTTAAAGGCACGCCACATCTGTTCGCGGACTTGACCGTCGTCCAGATAGGTCATTACGGCCAGATAGCTGGGGCCCTGGAGGGAGAATCGCCATCCCTCGGCGCCCTTCGCTTCGGCGGAGGCTTTCGCGGCTGCGACGGCCGATGGAGGAAGGCCTGCGAGCTTCGATTCGTCGGTGAGCACCAAGTCCCAGGCGTTGGTCGCATCGAGAACATTTTCTGAAAATTTGGTGGTGACTTCGGCCAGGGATACATCGATTTCTTTGAGACGGGCTTTTCCGGCGGGGTCGAGGTCAGCTCCGTGGCGCTTGAAGGAGGCTACGGTTTTGGTGAGGTAACGCAGCATGGTGCCGGTGAGGGCGCGGGCTTCGGCGGTCACGGCGTAGGTTTTTATGGCGTTCCAGAGGGCTTCGTTCAGGATCAGGCCGGAATAGAAGGCACTGACTTTGGGTTGGACAGCATTGTAAGCGGCGCGGAGCTCGGGGGTGGTGGCGACGCTTTCGAGATGACGGACGACGGCGATGGCGTAGTCGAGATTCTCGGTCATGGTGTCGAGGGCGCGGAGAGGATCTTTGCTGCTTATCGTGTTTTCGAGGCTCTTTTGGGCTCTGATCAAGAGCTCGTCTATGGCAGGCTCGACGTCGGAGGCCTGGATTTTGTCGAAGGGGATACGGAAAGAGATTTCGAGCAGCGGATTCATAGAAAATCCCAGATTAGCAGGGAACGTTGGTTGTGATTGATAGAAGCCACCGGATGAAGATAAAAAAAGGTTGGCCGCCGATGAACGCTGATGAACGCCGATCGAAACAAGACACTGAGGGGTTGGATGGCGAGACAAACCGAGGAGCTTTCTCCGGTGCATCCCCGAAGAGCTTCGAATGATTCTCGACGAAGCGGAACTGAGCGCCGACTCGGTCGCACTTGCCTGGCGCATCTCGGCTAACCGACAGCCCTACCAGAAGACGGCCTGAGCGCGTGCGATACTCAAGATAAGGTGGACGAACTCTCTCCCGTATCTCAACTTCTTAAAAAAGCCCGCCGGCGTTCGATGCTCGATCTCGTCCTCGACCAATCGGCGCTGGCGATCTCTATCGCTATGGGCGGAGCGATCGTGCTGATGCTCATCGGCACTTCACTCCTCGAATGGTATTGGATCGCCGTGCTGGCGGTCGCGAGCTTAGCCGCGGGCCTTTACCGGCTGCGCGGAAAAATTCCTTCGGAATACCGGTTGGCGCAGAGGATCGACTGGAAGATGAACCTGGCCGATGCGCTTTCGACGGCCACTTACTTTGAGGATGAAGACAAGCCGATTTGCGCGCAGCAGCGGCACTCGGCGGAGGAGATTGCGCGGACGATCGATCCGCGAATCGCCGTTCCGTTCACGCGGTCGCGATTCGCATGGCCCGCGGCTGGACTAGCGCTGGTGGCTTGCGGACTGTTCGCGTTTCGCTATGCGGTGACGGGAACGATGAGCCTGGAGCCGTCGTTGGTGAAGATGGCTTACGACACATTCTTCGGCAACAGCCCGCAGAAGCAGTTGGCGAAGAATAACATCCGCAAGCAGGCGATCGACCCGAACAGTCCTCTCGATCCGGGGAATCCGGACGCACCGACGACGCAGCAGGATCAGACGCCCGATTCGCAATTGCAGACGGTGGAGACGCCGGACGTGAACAATTCGGCGGCGGCAGATCAATCGAAAGAGGCGGCGAAAGGGGAGAAATCGTCGCCGGACGATACGCAGGGCGACAACGGCGAGAAGGGCGAAAAGGGCGAGCAATCCGCCAATCAGGACGACAAAGGGAATCAGGATAAGAAGGACGGGCAGAAGGGCGAGAAATCGAAAGAGGGCAAGCAGGACGCGAAGAATCAGAACGCGAATAACGAGAATTCCAGCATGCTCGACAAGCTGAAGGATGCGATGGCGAACATGCTGAACAAGATGAAGAGCACGCCACCCAAAGAAGCTCAGTCAGCGCAAAATTCGCAGGATTCGAAGTCGGGCAGCCAGGAGAAGGGGCAGAAGAGCGCGCAGAATCAAAAAGGCTCGCAGAGCGATTCGCAGGATGCCGATGCGCAAAGCGACCAGCAACAGCAGCAGGGCGACAAGAGTGAGCAGAAGCAGAGCGCGAATGCCAAGTCCGGCGATAAATCGCAGGACAAGAATAATTCACCGGACGCGAAGAGCGGGATCGGATCGTCGGACGGCGACAAGGCGGCTCGCGAAGCCGAGCAACTGAAGGCAATGGGGAAGATCAGCGAGATTCTGGGAAAGCGCGCTCAGAATGTCACGGGCGAGGTGATGGTGGAGGTCGGGTCCACTAAACAGCAGCTCAAGACGCCGTGGGCGCAGAAGCAGGCGACCCACGTCGAGGCAGGGAGCGAGATTCACCGCGATGAAGTGCCGCTGATGTATCAGCAGTTCGTGCAGCAGTACTTCGAGGAGATTCGCAAGGGTGCTGATCCTAAGGCTGGGGCTGGGAAATCGGTGGATACTAAGGGCACGGCGAAGGCTCCTAGTCCTTAACGCGGGCGGATCGGGGACCCACCCTACTTAGCGGCTCGGAATCGACGCTTTACTGTGCGCCATTTTGGAAGCTTTTTATGTCTTGTTCATTTATGCCCGGCTCGCCCGGGGCTACGTGGCTTAGTTTGCCTTGCTTCATCCACTGCTCCAGTTGATTTACCAGGCTGAAGAGGTGATCGAAGGAATCGACGGTGAAAAGCAAGGGTTGGTAATGGTCGATGGCGAAGCCTTGGTTGATCACCCATTCGAGCTGGAACGGGTAGCGCTGCACGTTCGGGGATTTGATGGCGTGCTCGATTTCGCCGTGCGAGCTTAACAGGCCGCTGCCGTAGACGCGCAGGCCTTGTTTCGATCGCATCAGCCCGAACTCGATGGTGAACCAGAAGAATCGGGCCATGGCGCGGATGATGCTGGTGAGCGATTCGGCGGGCATATGAGCGGCCGTGTGCGCGCAATCGCCCAAGCGGACCAGAGCCTCGGCGAAGGCGGGGTCGGCGTGCATGGGAACATGGCCGGCGATGTCGTGGAATATATCGGGCTCCGGCAGGTAGTCGAGCTGGTCGAAGCGGCGGATATTTACCGTGGTCGGGAAGGCGCGCCGGCGGAGGCAATCGAAGAAGAGGAACGCGGGTATATATCCGGCCACGCCTTTCGCTTGAAATCCGGTTAGGGGGCGCAGAAAGCGGTTCACGTCATCAAGGCGAGGGACGCGATCCGGCCGCAGACCGAGAGTCGAGACGCCTTTGAGGAATTGGTCGTTGGCGTATTTTTCCCACTGCGGCTTCATGCGGGAGTAGAGCATGCTCCAGGATTTGTGATCCTCGGGCGTGTAGAGGGCGTAGGGTTGTTCTATAAACGATGCCGTCATCTGCTCCCGTTTTCATGGTACACCATCGAAGCTCCACATACACGTGGTGCTTAGATGATTTTGGGAACAGGATAAGGTGTTTCGCCTGTATGCCTCCAGTGGACGGAATGTTACGCTGCCTACTGAGGTACTGCATGCGTAGGATTTTATTCATGATGCCGGTTCTAATCGCCGGGTTGGCGGGTGCCCAGACGATGACGGAAGTGGGGGCTTCGGCAGCAGGGAGCGCGATAGGCAGCGCGGCGGGAAAGAAAGTCAGCGACGGGATTACCGCCATTTTCGGCAAAGTGGATAAGACGACAACGAAGGCTGCGAAGACGCCGGAGGATAATTCGAAGGCGGCTCCTCTACTTGATGTCGGTCCGGGCGCAATCAAGGTTTCCGGGGGCGGCAGCAGCGGGGCCGGAGCGGAATCCGTGCCTCCTCCACCGCCGGCCGCGGGGCATCGGGCGAGTGTGGCTAGAGCGCCTGTGCCGGAGGCTATGCCGGAGATCATGCCGCCCCCCCCGCCCCCTCCGCCTCCTCCACCGCAGGTTACTCCGGAAGATTTGAAAAAGATTTCGAGCGGAACCAGCCGGGAGGAATTATTGAAGCTGGGCGCTCCGTCGTCGCGCATTACGATGGAAGACGACGGGCATCTGCTCGAGACTTACAGCTACGCGGCGAAGGACATGTCGTTCGGCCGCGTGAAGCTGACGGACGGAGCGGTGTCCAGCGTCGAGGTTTGGTAGGGAACGTCCCGGATCTGCCCCGCAATAGCGCAAAGCTCGCCGAGGCTTTGGCACTAGATTACTGACTTCAGGTGCTTGTAGACTAGCGCCAGAGGCAGGCCCATCACGTTGAAGTAGCAGCCTTCTACGCGATCGATGAATTTTGAGGCCAGGCCCTGGATTCCGTAGGCGCCCGCTTTATCCATCGGCTCTCCGGAAGCGACGTAATCTTCAATTTCCCGCTCGTCTAGAGCTACGAAACTCACACGGGTGGACTCGCAATCGATAATTGTGCCGCCACGGTGTTTGAGGCAGATTCCGGTGAGGACGACATGCTCGCGGCAGGAGAGTGCCCGCAGCATTGCTTTGGCGGACGCGACGCTATGCGGCTTTTCCAGGATTCGATCGTCTAAAACCACCGTTGTGTCGGCGCCGAGAACGATTTCGTCTGGGCCGAGGTACGATGCTTCGGCTTTCTCGCGGGCCAGGCGGGTGACGTAATCGCGGGGTTCTTCGCCGTGGGCTCGGACTTCTTCGATAGGGCTGGCGCGGACGGTAAATTGGAATCCGGCGAGCGCGAGCAGTTCTTTGCGGCGGGGCGAGGTTGAGGCGAGAATCAAATTAGGCACGTTTGCTACAATCATGACTTCCCCCGGCAGCTCCTGGATGTCGCTGGCAAAACGGAGCGCGGCGGCATTATTACTTTAAATTAAATGAGGGAGCCGCCGCGCCCTTTGCCAGCAGATTGCAAAATATGGAACGCGCCGGACGCCTCATCGGAAAATTAAAACTTAAAATGGACGATCCCGAGTTGCGGGTGTGCGCGGCGTGGAAGGTGGCGGCCGGCAAGAAAATTGCCGAGCATACGCGAGCGACGCGCCTGGTGAGGGGCTCGCTGGTGGTGGAAGTGGAAGATCAGATCTGGCAGAGGCAGTTATCGACCCTCAGCCGGACTCTGGTGTCGAATTTGGAAAAGGCGCTGGGCGAAGCTTTGGTCACGGATATCGATTTTCGGCCGATGCCGAGGCGCATTGCTCCGCAGAGAGCGGAGAGGGCGATCGGGCGGGAGAGCGTCGAGGACCCGGTGCTCGACATGCTGTACCGGCAGTCGCGAAAAAAGGGATGAAAATTACCGATCAGGAAGTTCGGCGCGTGGCGGAGCTGGCGGCTCTGGCGCTGCGCGACGACGAAGTGGAGAAGATGGCGAAGGACCTGGACAACATCCTGAGCCACATCGATAAGCTGAACGAGCTGGACACCAGCGGAATCGAACCGATGGCACAAGTCCTGTTCAAGGCGGAAGAGACCGCGACCCTGCGCGAGGATCGGGAGAAGCCGTGCTTATCGAATGCGGAGGCGCTGGCGAACGCTCCGGTCTCGGGAAGCGGGTATTTCAAGGTTCCCAGGGTGATCGAACGGTGAGAGATTACACAATCACTTCGATCCGGGAAGGTCTGCTCAGGAAAGAATTCAGCGCCGCGGATTTTACTCGCGAGGCGCTGGAGCACGCCGAGAGAGAGAATCCGAAAACCAACGCATACCTGACCTTTTCAGCGGTGCGCGCGATGGCGGCCGCGGAGGAAGTGGACCGGAAGATTGCGGCGGGTGAAGATCCGGGAGCGCTGGCAGGCGTGCCGGTCGCGGTGAAAGATGTCATCGTCACCAAGGGGCTGCGCACCACCTGCGCATCGAAGCTGCTGGAACACTACATTCCTCCGTACGACGCGACAGCGATACTTCGCTTGGAACAGGCGGGAGGGATCATAATCGGCAAGACCAATTGCGACGAGTTCGCGATGGGATCGTCGAATGAGAATTCGGCGTTCGGGCCGGTGAGAAATCCTTGCGCGCTGGACCGCGTGCCGGGAGGATCGAGCGGAGGATCGGCAGCGGCGGTTGCACAAGGGACGGCGGTTCTGGCGCTGGGTTCGGATACGGGCGGATCGGTGCGGCAACCGGCGTCGTTTTGCGGAGTAACAGGTGTCACACCCACTTATGGGCGGGTGTCCCGATATGGCCTGACGGTGTTCGCGAGCTCGCTGGATCACATCGGGCCGTTTGCCAGGACGACGCGCGACGCGGCGGCGCTGCTCGGAGTCATCGCGGGTCGCGACGAGATGGACGCGACGTCGGCTCCGGCGCCGGTGCCCGATTATACGGGTGCATTGAATGGCGATGTGAGCGGATTGAGACTTGGCCTGCCGCGCGAATATTTTCAGGGCCTGGAGAGCGCGACGGGCGATCGGATTCATGCGGCGGTCGAGACGCTGAAGCGGCTGGGGTGCGAGGTGCGCGACATTTCCCTGCCCCATACGCCCTATGCGATCGCCACTTACTACATCATCGCGACGGCGGAGGCGAGCGCGAATCTGGCCCGTTATGACGGGGTCCGGTATACGACGCGGGCGGCGTCGGCGAACACTTTAGCGGATATGTATCGCGAGACGCGCGACGAGGGGTTCGGCGCGGAGTGCAAACGGCGAATCATGCTGGGAACTTACGTGCTGAGCGCCGGTTATTACGACGCGTATTACATCAAGGCACAGAAAGTGCGGACGCTGATCGCGCGGGATTACGCCGAGGCGTTTGAACAGGTGGACGCAATTGTCGCGCCGGTGTCTCCTTTCCCGGCGTTCAAGATCGGCGAAAAAGTTGACGATCCGGTGGCGATGTATTTATCGGATATTTACACCATCACGGGATCCTTGGCGGGAATTCCCTGCATGAGCGTACCATGCGGGCTAACGCCCGACGGATTGCCGGTGGGTTTGCAGATTTTGACCAGTCATTTTGATGAAACCACGATGTTTCGTGTAGCAGACGCCTACGAAAGAGCATCTACCTAAGAGGAGAAAACATGCCATTTACACTGCCTGCACTACCCTACGCTCCCGACGCTTTGGAGCCATATATCGACAAGATGACGATGGAAATTCATCATGGGAAGCATCACCAGACCTATGTCACGAACCTGAATAAGGCTTTGGAATCGGCCCCCGAGCTGGCCAATAAGACGGTAGAGGAACTGCTCGCGAATAACTGCGGGATTGTACCGGATGCGATCAAGACTGCCGTTCGGAACAATGGCGGAGGGCATATTAACCATTCGATGTTCTGGACGATCATCGGTCCTAAGGCGGGCGGCACTCCGGTGGGCCACCTGGCGTCGGCGATCAACGGGGCGTTCGGCAATTTCGACACGTTCAAGGAGAAATTCGGGGCAGCGGCGACAACGCGCTTCGGGTCGGGCTGGGCGTGGTTGTTGAAAACCGGGTCGGGCGTGGAGATTACGTCAACCGCGAATCAGGATTCGCCGGTGATGGAAGGGAAATTTCCGGTCATCGGCTTGGATGTGTGGGAGCACGCGTACTATTTGAAGTATCAGAACCGGCGCCCGGAGTACATCGGGGCATGGTGGAATATCGTGAATTGGGCGGAAGCGGAGAAGAGATTTAACGCCGGGAAGTAAGTAAGAAGGGTTCACGCAAAGGCGCCAGGCTCGCAAAGACGAACTTGGCGCCTTTGCTTTGTCTAAGACCAGGCACCGCGATGACCAAAACTGTAGTCACATGCCCTGTGGAAGAGGCGATTCGGGTTATTGGCGGCAAATGGAAATTGCTCGTGTTGCGATCGCTGCTGCTGAACGGACCTCAACGTTATAACCACTTGCTCAAGACCGTCACGGGGATCAGTCAGAAAGAGCTGACGCGAAATTTGAAAGAGCTGACTTCCGCCGGACTGGTGACCGGTTCGTATGAGTTGACCGAGCTGGGCAAGGGGCTGATGCCGACGTTTAAAAACTTGCTGACCTGGGGAACGCACCTTCCGGTTCGTTGACAGGCTCGCGAGGGCGGGGTGAGAATGGGTCACTCTATGAAAGCCTTCGCTGTTAAGACTTCTGTTCGGGCGACTCCGGAACGCATCTGGAGCCTGCTTACCGATGCGGCTGGATATACCCGGTGGAATAAAACCGTCGAGAAGATTGATGGAAAGATTGCATTGGGTGAAAAGGTCACGGTGCATCCGAAAATCAACCCGGGACGCGCATTTCCTGTGAAGGTTGCCGAGTTTGAAGCGCCGCGCCGCATGGTGTGGGTCGGCGGGATGCCGCTGGGATTGTTCAAGGGCGAGAGGGTGTTCACGCTGACGCCGGGGCCGAACGGGACTGTCGAGTTTTCGATGAGTGAGGAATATACGGGGTGGATGGCTCCCCTGATCGGGAAGTCGATTCCTGATTTGCAGCCGGCATTCGACGAGTTCGCCGACAATTTAAAACACGCGGCCGAAGGGAATTAAGATATACTCTCGCGAGATCCATGCAACTACAAATTGCGTCCGTGTTTTTGGCGAGCCTGGTGTTTTCGGGAGCATCGCATGTGTGGGCACAGGAGCCGGCTCCTTATCTCCGCATTATCCGCGAGGACATCAAATCCGGCAAAGCGGCGGCGCACGAAAAAACCGAGATGGCTTTTGCCCGCGCCTTCTCAAAAACCAAGTTTCCGAACTATGTGGCCTGGGAAGCGATGACGGGACCAACCCAGGCTTGGTTTGTCGAACAATATAACAGCTACGCCGGGATCGAGGACGCGCTCAGGATCTCTAACAGCGAGCCCTTGAATAGCACCCTCGGTCAATTGGATGAAGCGGATGGAGCGCTGCGCACGGGGGAGCGGACGATGATCGCGCGCTTTTTGAAAGAGGACAGCTACCTCCCGGGGCCAATAAATTTCGGCAAGGTTCGTTTCATCTCGATCAGTGTTCTCAGGTTGCGCAATGGAAGTGGGGAGGACTCCCAGGAAATGCGCAAGATTGAGAAAGCCGCAATCGAGAAGGCCGGAGGTAAGTGGCCTGTGATCGTCTATAGGGTCGGCTTCGGCGCGCAGGCAGCAACGTACTTTTACATTGTGCCGATGGATTCCTTGAAGGCCATGGATGAAGCGCCGAACTGGAATACGCGCCAGGTATTGGGCGAACAATTCGATCGCTACCGGAAACTTCGGGCGGATCTTATTGTTTCGAGCGACCCGGTTCTGTTCGCGGTGAATCCGAAGATGAGCAATCCGCCGAAGTCGTTCCTCGATGCGGATCCGGATTTCTGGGCTCCCAAGCCGAAGGCGGTGACAAAGTGATTACCGAGAAAGAACGGGAGACGGCGCTGGCTCTGCTCGCGCGGAGCCGGACTGCATTGCTGACGGCCGTGGAGGGTGTGACGGAGGAGCAGGCGCGGTGGAAGCCGGGGCCGGAACGCTGGTCGATTCTCGAATACGTCGAACATCTGGCGGTGTCGGACGATGCGCTGGTTGCGATGGTGAAGCGGTCGCTCGAAGCGCCGGGACACGTCGAGACGGAAGAAGAGCGGAAGGCGCGGGAGCAGAAGATCCGCGAGACTCCGCTTCCGCGCGGAGTGAATCACGCACCGGAGAGTTTAAAGCCCGTCGCGAGATTCGCTTCGCTCGCCGACGCGGTGTCCGCGTTTCTGGCGGCGCGCGAACGGACCATCGAATATGCGCAGTCGACGACCGACGATTTGCGGAGCCATTTCGCGCCGCATTCGGTGCTCGGACAATTAGACGGCTATCAGTGGCTGTGCGGAAATGCGCGGCATGTGGAGAATCACGCGGCTCACGTCGTCGAGATTCGCGGGATGGCGGAATTTCCTAACGCGTGATTACTGCTCTACTTTTTGCAAAGGCTTTACGGGGTTGGCGCTGGTGGGCGGCGCTTCCACTTCGGGGGCGAAAGGCTTATCGTCCACAGTGGCTTTGAGGACCGTCATTTTGCCGCGCTCGGTCTGGAGGTTGATGACCGGGCCTCCGGAGGAGCCGCGGATAGCGCCGCCGTTGCCGTTGCGGTCGGTATGAATCGGGGCGCCGAAGTCGGTGTAGGTTTCGCCGCGCGCCGTGATTCCGGTGAGCTCGAATTTCGCGGCGGCGGGAAGCTTCACTTCTATATCGCCGAAATGCGCGTGCACATCCATCTTGGCGACGGGCAGTTTTCCGGGCCGCAATTCGACGTCGCCGCGTTCAACAGATACTTCCAGGGAGTTGGTGAAATCGCTGATGTGGACGTCGCGGGAACGCGTGGTGAGACGCACCGGTCCCACTAAATTGGTCGCGGTGAAATCTCCCAGGGCCATGCGGACCTGGCCGGGAAGCTTCTCGATATCAAGGTCCGTCTGCTGGCCGTTGAAGCGCAGAGGCTTCGAGATGTTGCTGAACTGAATGACGCCCGAATAGGTGCCGGCGATGGTGACCTGGCCGTCGATATCCTGAAGCTCGACGTCGTTGCCGCGGCCTTTGAGATCGATGGGACCTTTTACGCCGACCGCGCGGATGATGTCGCTTTTGCGCAGATCGATTTTCACTTCGCCGCCGATATTCTGGAGCCGCACGCCGGCGTTGTCCGAGATGATTTCGACGTTGCCGGAAATATCGGAGACGTCGAAATCGCCCAGGCGTCCGTGGGCTTCGATGGTCGCGCCTTTCGGAACCGCGATCTCCATTTCGTCGGTGATGCGCTGGTTGCCGGAGACGTGATCCTGATTGGTGCGGATGGTCAGTTCATTCCCCTCGCCCGAAATTTCAAACGGCGAATCCTGATTGGCTCGATCCGCTCCGCTTTGCTCCATGCTGCGGATATTCTTGCGGCCGGTGACTTTGACTGTGCTCGCATCGGAGCCCGTAATGCGGGCGTTGCCGCGAAAGCTTTCGATAATGACCCGCGGATTTTTCGAGGCCGGCTTTTCAGCGGAAATCGGGTACTCGAAACTCTCGCCGAACATATCGATGCCGCCCATGGTGATTCCGCTGCGCGGCCACCAGCTCTCAAAGCCGCGGACGGTGTGGACGCTCACGCCGACGATGCACAGAAAGAAGATCAGAATCCACTCGCCGCCGGTCATGCCACGGGCGGGGACCTCTTTTTCGGTCGCGGCCCAGAACAGAATTTCGGCAAGCCGCAGCACTCCCCACAGGATCAGCAGGGTGGGCCAATAGCGGGCGAAATAATCGATCAGCGCCAGATCCGGGTACATGTTCCGGGCCAGGAACAGCACTCCGACTCCGATCAGCAATAATGGCGCGACAACCGAGGTACGCTTCATGGAATTCCTTTACTACGACGTGCGGGCGCCGGAGCGCTCCGCTAACTTGAATACTCCGAACACGATCAACAGTACGGGCCAGGTGCGGGCAAAGCTGACGGTGCCGAAGTGGTCGATCGACAGCAACACGCCGAGTGTGATCAGCATTACAGGGCCACGGATGGCGCAGAGAAATCCAGGAGTCACTGCACGCCTCCCCGCGAAGAAGAACTGTTCTCAGAGGAATTTGACATCCGCAGATACAGCATGTAGACGCCAAGGGCGATCAACAGGACGGGCCAGTAGCGGATCACGCGCTCGATTTCGAAGAAGTCGAGATTGTTGAGCAGGAAAATCACGCCCAGCACGATGAGCAGAATCGGAGCGACCGGAAATTTGTCCGTGCCGCGCATCGGGAAGAGGCTCGAGAATTCGTCGACGATCAGGCCGAGCTGGCGGCGGCGCGCGGTGTGATAAGCCTCAAACGCCATGTAGAACCAGAATCCGGCGAGCAGCAAGCCGAGCAGAGGCTCGAATCCGCGCGCAGCATTGTTGCTCAAGACGCTGATGGTCAGTCCGATGATGATCACGTGGACCAGGCCCTTGGCATATTGGCCGTTGTAGATCGCGCCGACGCCGGGGATCAGGCCCAGGACGAAAGCGAGTCCGGGTGAGGCGTCATGATTGGCGACGGGAGGCGGCACGGGCGCCGTATAAGGCGACGTATACGGCGATTCCGGCTGCGGCGTAGGAATCGGGATGGGCGGCACAGTCTGCTGCTGCATGGGTATATGCTCCTCGCAATAAATAGTTCCGTGCGCATTTCGCACACTGGTTTCATCAAGCGGTTTGCCGCAGGCGCGGCAATAGCCGACAACTTTCGGGGCTTCCGGCTTGGGGATTTCCGGGTTCAGGATTTCCGGCGATTCCGGTTCTGGATTCACGTCCGGGTTAAATTCGGTGCTCATTTTGATGTCGGCGCAGGGGCCGCGGCAGGCTTATTGTTCGCCTCATCGCTGCCATCGTCACGCCACTCCTTCACTCGCGATTCGATCTCGTAGACCAGCCGCAGACTCTCGTAATACTTCACGCCCCTCTGCCAGGTGCGCGCCGCCCGATCTTCGGCCGCGGTCCAGATCTTGACCGGGTCGAGATCTGCGAGCGTCAGGTGCCGGACTTCTATTCCCGCGAACCGGCCTAGCATGGCGAAGGAGAGCAGCGTAAACGCCATTCCCATCGCATAGCGCGGCTGCAAAATCGGCTCCATGAACTTGCCGCCGATCCGATTCCCGAAAATCCTGCGAAACCAGGAGGGCTTCACCGCGGCGTGGCTGGGACCGCTCGAAATTTCGAACAGAATGCGGGTGACCAATTCGGGAGGCGCGGTTATTTCGGAGGAGCGCTCCATGAACGCGATCGCGCCCGCCACATCGCGAGCCAGTTCCTCGCAAGCCTTACACGTGGACAGATGGCTCTCGATGGCGGACTTCTGGTCCGCGGCAAGAGTGCCGTCCTGGTAATCGGCCAGCAGGATTTCGATGTCGGCGCAGGTCATCATAACGCAGTAGCCAGTAGCCAGCAGCCAGTAGCCAGAATGCGCAGGATGGTTTTCTCCTGGCTACTGGCTACTGCCTGCCGGCTACTTCTTCTCATCACATCCGCCTCCGCAGGACTCGGGCCAGTTCGGCCCGGCCTCGGTTCAATCTTGATTTCACTGTTCCTTCCGGCACGTTCAGTACCTGGGCGATTTCCCGATATTCTAACTCTTCCAGATCTCGCAGGATTACGGTTTCGCGCAACTCCGGCGATAATTTTTGCAAACCTGCCTGGAGCAGTTCGCTCGCTTCACGGCCGGCGACCAAGCCATCGGTCCGCGCCGACATCGCGGTTTTCTCTTCGAGCATCGGCAACTGCTCTTCGATCGAATCGGTCGACCGGTCGAGCTTAGTCCGCCGGTAGTGGTCGATCAGCAAATTGCGGCTCAATCTCGCCAACCATACCGTAAACGAACCCTCGCCGGCGCGAAAACTCTTGAGCGACCGGAACACGCGCAGGAAGATCTCCTGTGTCAGGTCCTGCGCTTCCTGGTCGGAGCCCACGAAGCGGTAGCAAATCGCGTACACACGCCGGGTATGGACCTTGACAAGATCCTCCCAGGCGGCTTCTTCGCCTCCCAGGCACCGCTCGATTAACTGGGTATCCGCGTCCGTAAATAATCCTCGGTGCTCATGGCCGGCCGGTCTCCACAGGTTCTGTTTCAAACCCGACAGGGTGCCTATCGTGCTAATCTGACCAACTGTGGCTATGGCTGCCATTGCTTCTTCGTTTCGCGACCGAGAATATTACGTCCCTGCAATGAGAACGAAGAACGATCATGAGAAGTTCGATCTACATTCTAGCCCACGTCCCTACGCCTCGGGGCCGGTGGTAACCTTTTGAGCAAGAAATACGTCGGAGCGGGGCTGGGAATCGCCGCGGCGCTCGCAGTAGTGATCTTCGTCGTCTACCGCTGGCGGACGTTGGGATTCTCCTGGCATGAGTTTACCAAGGCCTTAGTCAACGTCGATTGGTCGTGGCTGACTCTGGCACTGGCGTTGATCCTGGCCACTTATGTGGGCCGGGCGATGCGCTTGGAAGTGATGCTGCGGCCTTTACAAAAACATACAAGTCTGTGGAGGGTTTTTTCGGCCACGGCGATCGGATTTACCGCGGTCGTGCTGTTCGGAAGGGCGGGCGAGCCGGTGCGTCCCTACCTGATCGCGAAAAAAGAAGGCGTAACCTTTTCTAGCCAGGTGGCAGCGTGGGTGGTAGAGAGGATTCTGGACCTGCTGATGGTTCTGGTGATTTTTGGGATGGCTCTGTCGCAAATATCGAGGAGCGCGATCCAGCACGGGCCAAGGGTCAAGATCGTGCTCGAGGCGGGAGGATATACGGCCGGTCTGATTGGCGCGGCGTGCCTGGCGCTGCTGCTGGGACTGAGGCAATTTCGAGGGAGCGTCCAGCAGCGGCTGATGGACGGGCTGTCGTTCCTGCCCGCGGCCGTTACGGCCAGGATTGCGAAGGCGCTCCAGTCGTTCGGGGAAGGGATGGAATCGATGCGCAGCGGCCGGCGGACGGCTCTGCTGGTGTTTTATACCGTGGTCGAGTGGTGCGTGATCGCGGCGTCGTTCGGATGCGTATTTAAGGCGTTTCCCGCAACCCACGAACTGGGTGTCACCGACGTGGTAATCTTGCTCGGATTCGTTTGTTTTGGGAGCATCGTGCAAATTCCCGGAGTGGGCGGAGGGATGCAGATTGTGACCGTCCTGGTGCTGACGGAGTTCTTTGGCGTCACGCTCGAAGCGGCCAGCGGAATCGCGCTGGTGCTATGGATCATCACATTCGTAGTGATCGTGCCGCTGGGGTTGGTGCTCGCCTTCCGCGAGGGGATTCATTGGCGGAACTTACGCCACATCGAGGCAACGGCCGACGGAGGAACCGTCCCGGGAGCATAAGGCGCCAAGCGCAAGCTAGACGCCGATATCAACATGACTTGTCCTTTTTGCAGCCATCGCCAGGACCGCGTCATCGATTCCCGGGAATCGAAGGACGGGGATGTGATTCGCCGCCGGCGGGAGTGCCTGAAATGCCAGCGGCGGTTTACGACCTACGAGCGAAGTGACGAAATCCCCTACATGGTCGTCAAAAGAGGTGGGAGGCGGGAAAAGTTCGATCGCCAGAAGGTTCTGGAAGGGCTGTTGAAAGCCTGTGAAAAACGGCCGGTTCCGATGGCGAAACTGGCGGAAGTGGTGGATGCGGTCGAATCGAAGCTTTCCGATACGCCGGACCGGGAGATGGAAACGTCCGAGGTCGGCGAAATGCTCATGAAAAGGCTGCTGGCGCTCGATAAGATAGCGTACATCCGGTTTGCATCGGTTTATCGAGACTTTCAGGATGTAGAAGCGTTCCTTGCTGAGCTAAAGGACCTACTTCAACGGCACGGTTAAGAGTACTTGTGGAAATTCTGTAACCGATCGCTTCTCCGAACATCTTTTGAAATAGGGACTTAACTTAACGAACGAAGCCTGTTATACTCGGTTGTACCAATCTGACGGCCTGGTCGGACGAAGTGTGCGCGGGAGCAGTCCTCTAAGTATTTCTAAACAGGCTAGTTGTTGGCCGTATGCCGGTCGGCAGATAAGCAGCTGGATAATTATTTGAAGAACCCCAACACAGTGTTTCTCTTTTCGACGCATAAGATATTGGCGGCCGGGAACGGGTCGCGGGAAAGGGGGGCGGCATGAGAGTGGGGAAGGTGAACGCCGTGGACGAGCTAGAGGATCAATTTTCGGGCGAAAGTCACGAGCCTTTGGGGCTTCCCTTCGATGAGGAAGCGAATTTTTTTCACCCCGAAGAAACTCATGATAGCGAAGAATTTCCAGCTTCGCATGCGCCCGAGGAGTCTATTTACACCGACGACCCGGTTCGCGTTTATTTGCGCGAAATGGGCGCCGTACCATTGCTGACGCGCGAAGGCGAAGTTAACCTTGCACGTCGCATGGAGCGCGGTAAGTTGCGGATGCAGAAGGCAATTAGCCGTTCGGCATTGGTGCAGTTCCGCGCCGTCGAGATTTGCGAACAGATTCGAAAGGAAATAGAAGACTTAGACGCATTTGTCGACCTGGGGGCGGACCTCGAGGAAGACAGCGCCGCTTACGCCAAACGCCGCAACGAAGTCAAAAATAAGCTGGCGGAGATCGTGACTGCCCACAAAAAGATGGTGCAGAACATCGACAAGATGGAGACGGTTCCGGCCAGCAATAAGAAGCTCCGCCGCAAATGGATGGGCAAGTGCGCCCGTTCGCGGGTCGAGGTTTCGAAGGCGATCCGCAACGTTCCTTTCTACAATTCCCAGTGGAAGGCTTTCGGCAAGGAGATCGAGCGCGTGGTGGACGAAATGTCCCACCTCGACCAGGATCTTCGCAAGCTGGAAGGGCGTTCGAGCCAGACCGCGCAAGCCAAAGCCCGCGAGTTGAAGCGGGAAATCCGCAAGCGCGAAGTGACCGCGGGAGCTAGCCTACCCGATCTGCGGCATACGACCTCCGTGATCCGTCACGGGGAAATCGAAGCCGAGCGGGCCAAGAAAGACCTGGTCGAAGCCAACCTTCGACTGGTGGTTTCCGTCGCCAAGAAGTACGTGAATCGTGGCCTGCATCTCCTTGATTTGATTCAAGAAGGAAACATCGGCCTGATGCGCGCCGCGGACAAATTCGAATATCGACGAGGGTACAAGTTTTCGACCTACGCAACTTGGTGGATTCGCCAGGCGATCACGCGCGCCATCGCCGACCAGTCCCGCACCATTCGTATTCCCGTTCATATGAACGAGAGTATGAACAAGTTCCTGCGGGCTACGCGCGAGCTCGAAAAAGAGCTGGGCCGCGCACCGACCAACGACGAAATCTCGCGCCGGATGGATATTCCGGTGGAGAAGGTCCAGAAGCTGAAGACCATTTCCCGCGATCCGGTGTCGCTCGAAACTCCGGTTGGGCGGGATGGCGAATCGGCGCTGGGCGACTTGATCGAAGACCGCTGGGTGGGTTCGCCCGTCGACGCGGTGATCGATACCAACGTCCGGGACGAGACCGCTAACATCCTCAAGACGCTTTCTCCCAAAGAAGAGAAAGTGATCCGCCTCCGCTTCGGCATCGGCTGCGAGCGGGAGCATACGCTCGAAGAAATCGGCCAGGAATTCGACGTCACGCGCGAGCGGATTCGGCAAATCGAAGCCAAGGCCTTGCGGCAACTCCGGTCGCCGGAGCGCGCGCGGCATCTGCGAGCGCTTCTCGCGGCTCGGTAGGGCCGCCCTATGCAGGCCCTCGCCTTCTGGAAAGCGGTGGCCATGGATCAATCGAATTTCCTTGAAGGTATTATCGGTCTCCTGGCCGAGCACCGCATCCGGTACTGCGTTATCGGCGGGCAAGGCGTGAATGCCTACGCCGAGCCTCTGGTCAGCCTTGATCTGGATTTGGTCGTTGCGGTCGATCAAATGGAAGAGGTCGAGCGAATGCTCGGCGACCGGTTTCATCTAGAGCGATTTCCGCACAGCCTCCACGTCTCGGAGTCCGGCTCGCAGCTTCGCGTGCAGATCCAGACCGATCCACGCTACTTCGATTTCCCGTCGCGATCCGCGGAGCAGGAAGTCTTGGGGCTACGCCTTCCCGTCGCATCGATTGAGGATGTTCTGAACGGAAAGATCTGGGCCGCACAAGACCCCGAGCGGCGCCCTAGCAAGAGGCGCAAGGATCTGCTCGACATTGAGCGGCTCTTAGAAACTCACGCTCGGCTACGGGGCCGGGTACCCTTGGATATCCTGGCGCGATTATCGGACTAGGCAGGACTCCAAAACGGCTCCGCCGCCGCGATAAACTCGATCGGAACATCGGTAACGAACGTCCTCAGCCACTCCGCGCAATATTTCATCCCCGCCTGCTCCGACACCACATGTCCGAGCACCAGCAGAGCCTTTTTCTGCCCAGCCGCTATCGCGTCCTGCGCGTACTCCACCACTTCCCACTCCCGGGCTTCACCGACAATCAGGGCATCGACTTCAGGCCGCGCGAGCATCTGAATGCCAGGGTCCCGGCTCGCGTATCCCCAATTCGCGGCCACCCGTTTTATGGTAAGGTTCGGATCGCCCACCACACGCATCGCCCGGATATTGAGCCGCGTCTGAATCTCCTTCGCGAAACGCGACAAAGGCATCGCTGAGAAGGTGAACATTCGAGGATGCTCCGGATCGGCATTCTTCTCCCACCCCAGTTCCCGAGCCATCCCCGTCGCGATCCCGTCGGGTTTGTGAGCATGCCAATGGTCGTGAAAGCGCCACACAGCCATATTATTCTTGCGGATGAAATCTCTCTTGAACTGGTAGGCAGCATTCTGCTCGATTTCCGCCGTCGTGTCCTGATGTAGCCAGAATGTAGGTTCGTGTGTGATCACCAGATTCTTCCCCGCGGCGGCCGAGCGCTGGAGCACGTCGAGCGTCGCCATCATGGTGGTCGCGATGCCTTTGACAGGAGTCTCCGGATCGCCCGCCACGAACCGATCGACTGTTTCAGTCCGCCATGGCACGCCGACGTTCTGTTTGATCTTTTCGATAACCTGGCTGGCGGACGGCCCTGCGTCGCCAAGGGCCAGTCCTGCTCCGGCAAAGAGCAAGCCGCGACGGGATATTCTGTCCATAATTGCCAAGGATTATATCAACTTGGCGCTGCATCCAAATCGACTCTGGCGAGTCTAACTAGAAGATGTCGAAAATCTGCCTGATGTTGACCGAGATTGGGTACAATTGAGGTGTCCCGAATGGCTCCAGCCCTCCCCAGACCAGTCGCAGTAGCCGCGTCTTCGCTGCTCGATCAGATCGGCAATACGCCGCTTATCCGCTTGAAAAAGCTAGACGCGGAGTACCCTGGCGTCGAGATCCATGCCAAAGCCGAGTTTTTCAACCCTGGTGGTTCTGTCAAGGACCGCGCCGGCAGCAACATGATTCTCGACGGCGAGCGTTCCGGACGCCTCACGCGGGACAAAATCCTGCTCGACGCGACGTCCGGCAATACTGGCATTGCCTATGCAATGATCGGCGCGATCAAAGGCTATAGGGTCAAGCTGTGCCTGCCCGCCAATGCATCGCATGAGCGCAAACAGATCCTCAAGGCTTACGGCGCGGAGATGGTTTTCTCCGATCCCGCGGAAAGCTCCGACGGCGCAATCCGCCTGTGCCGCGAAATTTACGAAGCGGACCCGGATCTTTATTTTTATCCCGACCAGTACAATAATCCGGCAAACTGGAAGGCCCATTTCGATGGCACCGCCGTCGAACTTATGGAGCAGACCGCGGGTGGGATCACTCACTTCGTGGCCTGCATGGGTACCAGTGGAACCTTCATGGGAACCTCGAAGCGGCTCAAGCGCGACATGCCGGAAGTGCAGTGCATCTCCGCGCAGCCTTCGTCCGGTTTTCACGGACTCGAAGGTCTGAAGCACATGCCGACCGCGATTGTCCCCGGAATTTACGACCCCTCGATCGCCGACGATAACCTGTGGATCGAAACCGAGGACGCGTATCGCATGACGCGCTGGCTGGGCCGCAATGAAGGTTTGCTGGTCGGTATGTCCTCCGGCGCGAACGTCTATGCGGCGACGCAAGTGGCAAAGAAGATTGTAGAAAAGGGCGGCACCGGCCTGGTGGTCACGATTCTCGCCGATGGCGCCACTAAATATCTAAGCGAGCCATTCTGGAATGATCAGGATTAATTCGGAGGCGTGGGAGACGATGGTCGCCCATGCGCAATCGACCTTTCCGGACGAGTGTTGCGGGGTCATGATCGGCAAGACCGACGGCGAAGTGAAGAACGTCACCAGCGCGATCGCGGTCGAAAATGCGTATAAGGGCAAGCAGGAAGACCGTTACGAAATCCGCCCGGAGGATCTGCTGGCCGTCGACAAAAATGCACGTGCGCAAGGGCTCGACCTGATTGGCATTTTCCATTCGCATCCCGATTGCGACGCGTATTTTTCTAAAACCGATCTCGAAAACTCGTGCCCCTGGTATTCGTTCGTCGTACTATCGATTAAGGGCGGAAAATTCGACCATGCGAATTGCTTCCTGCCCAACGCCGATCAGACGGCAGCCGAGAAAGAAGAATTGATATGGCCAAAATCCTGATTCCGACGCCGCTGCGTCAGTACGTGGACAAGCACGATTCCGTGGAGTTTCAAGGCGAAACCGTAGGCGAGGTGTTGTCGTCGCTCGCCGCGCAATACCCCGACCTTGGACGGCAGATCTACAACGACCAGGGAAAACTGCGCAGTTTTGTCAACGTTTATTTGAACGACGAAGACATCCGCTACCTGAAAAAAGACGCCACGCCGGTTCAATCAAGCGACACGCTGTCGATTGTCCCCAGCATCGCCGGAGGCAGCACCAGTGTCGCCGAGCCGCAGGTGACCACGCTTTCCAAGGACGAGATTCTGCGCTACTCCCGCCACTTGATCATGCCGGAAGTCGGCATGGAAGGGCAGATTAAACTCAAGAACGCGAAGGTTCTGCTGGTGGGCGCCGGAGGGCTCGGGGCGCCGCTCGGTTTGTATCTGTCCGCGGCCGGTGTCGGGCGCATCGGTGTGGTGGACTTCGACGTGGTCGATTTCACGAACCTGCAAAGGCAGGTGATTCACGGAACCAAGGACGTGGGCCGGAAGAAGCTCGATTCGGCGCGCGACGCGATGCGCGATATCAATCCGAACGTGCAGGTCGATGGCTACGACGTCGCGCTCTCCAGCGAAAACGCGCTTGAAATTATCGCAGGGTACGACATGGTGGTCGACGGCACCGATAATTTCCCCACCCGCTACCTGGTCAACGATGCGTGTGTCATTCTCAAGAAACCGAACGTATACGGCTCGATTTTTCGCTTCGAAGGACAGGCTACGGTATTCGCGTATGAGGGCGGGCCGTGCTACCGCTGCCTTTATCCGGAGCCGCCTCCTCCCGGTCTCGTTCCGAGCTGCGCGGAAGGCGGCGTGTTGGGAATTCTGCCCGGCACAATCGGTCTGATTCAGGCGACGGAAGCCGTCAAATTGATTCTCGGCGTGGGCGAGCCTCTGGTCGGGCGGCTGCTGTTATACGACGCGCTCGCCATGAAGTTCCGCGAGTTGAAACTGCGCCGCAATCCCGAATGCCCAGTCTGCGGCGATCATCCGACGATCACGAAACTGATCGACTACCAGGAATTCTGCGGCATCCCGCAACATGCGCCGGAGCCGGCCTTTGTTGAAGGCGATATCAGCCCGAAAGAAGTAAAAGAACGGCTCGACCGCGGCGACAAATTTCAATTCATCGACGTGCGCGAACCGCACGAATACCAGATCTGCAATATTCCGGGCACGAAGCTCATCCCTTTGGGCGACCTGCCGAAGCGTCTGAATGAGCTCGACCCGAATGTCGAACTGGTCGCGCATTGCAAGAGTGGAGTCCGGAGCGGGAAGGCGATCGATTTGTTGAAGCAATCGGGATTCAAAAAACTCCGCAACATGAAGGGCGGTATTTTGGCGTGGAGCGATCAGGTGGATCCGAGCGTTCCGAAATATTGACCGCGCCAAAATCGTTAGCGTGAAAACTCCGGCGTTGACCGGTGGTCGCAGTTCTTCAGCCCACCAGCACTACGCGAATATCCATCACATTCGTCCCGGTCGGCCCGGTTTTAAGCAGCCCTTCGATCTTCTCGAAAAAGTGATAGGAGTCGTTGTTGGCCAGAAATGAACCTGCGTCCAGACCCAACTCTCGTGCCCGAATGACGGTCGAAGAATCGCCGATTGCTCCCGCGGCATCCGTTGGACCATCCGTGCCGTCCGTCCCTGCGCTTAGCACCGTTACCGGACCCGAGCCTTTGAGGGCGATTGCGGCGGCCAGGACGAACTCCTGGTTCCTTCCGCCCATGCCTGAGCCTCGGATGGTTACGGTAGTCTCGCCGCCTGAGAGGATGCAGGCTGGGGGGCGCAACGGGCGCCCGGTGGCAAGGATTTCTTTGGCGATCGCCGCGTGCACTCCGGCAACGTCGCGGGTTTCGCCCTCGATCCTGGTCGATAGCACCATCGTCCGGTATCCCAAGGCCTTCGCCTGCCTCGCTGCCGCGTCGATGGCTTGCTCGTTGCTGCCAACGATGATGTTCTGTACACGGGCGAACGCGGGATCATCTGGCTTCGGGGTTTCGTGGAACTCTGCGCCCTGTGCGATGCCGTACTTCGCGAGCACGGCGCGCGCGTCATCGATGCTCGACCGGTCGCCCACCGTGGGACCGGAGCCGATCACGTCCAGGTCGTCGCCGATGACGTCCGATAGGATCAGCGCAATCATCGTCGCCGGGTAGGCCAATTTCGCGAGTTGTCCGCCTTTGAATGACGACAGGTGCTTGCGAACCGTGTTGATCTCATGAATGGTCGCGCCGCACGCTAATAGTTTTTTTGTCAGCTCCTGCTTCCCGGCCAGCGACATCGGTGGAATGGGGGCGGGCGTCAGTGCGGACGCGCCTCCGGAGATTACGCAAATCAGCAAGTCGCGGACGCCTGCCTCGCGGGCGATCTCTTCCATGCGCTGCGCGCCTTCTACTCCGCGCTGGTCGGGAACGGGATGGCCGCATTCCTGTTGATGGATTCGGCGCAGATGCGCGGTGTGGCCGTCCTTGACGTTGATCCAGCCGCCGGCGATGCGGCGGCCCAGCAGCCGTTCCACCCCCCGGGCCATCGCCCCACTGGCCTTCCCCGCCCCGATCACTTGAATGCGGTCGAAGTTTTTTGTCGAATATTTCCGGCGGCCGGCAGTGATGGTCCGTCCGTCGAATTTCAGATGACGCAATACCGCTTCCTGCGGATCGGAGGCGGCCAGGGCAGCGCGAAAAATCTGAAGGGCGTGTTTTCTGTGATTCATGGTTGATTCAGAATTCACAGGCTAAAGCCTGTGCCACCAAATCTTGTAGAGGATGCTGAAAAAAGTCATTCGCACGGGATGGCCCCGCGCCACGTGCTGGGCATCTTGTTGATTTGCCATGTGGGGCGGGGCCATGCCCTGCCAAAATAAACGCTCGGCTAGACTTTTTCAACACCCTGTTTAGTTTGTGATTCAAAATAAGGGCAGCTCGAGAATCCGGCGCACCGTGGCCATAACTTCCTCATCCGGCGTCTCCACGCGAAAATCGGCTTGCGCGTATCTGAGACAGCGAACTTCGAACAAGTCGCGCAGCTTCTCGCGATCGCGAGCCAGGGGACGATGGGCCTCCGAGGCAACACGCTTTTCGATCAACTCGAACGGCGCGTCGAGCCACACGACTACGCCGTGATTGATGACCAATTCAAAATTTTTTTCGTCCATCAGCGCGCCGCCGCCCAGGGCGATTACTTGGGGACGGCCGGACTGCACGGCTTTGACGCGTTTCGCGAGCGCCGCGGCTTCGAGCGCGCGGAAGACCGGTTCCCCCTGCTTATCGAAGATCTCGCTGATAGTAGAACCCGCGCCGTTTTCGATTTCGTTGTCCAGATCGAAGAAGCTCCAGCCGAGCTCGTCGGCCAAGGCGCGTCCCACCGTTGACTTGCCGCAGCCCATGAATCCCACTAGGTAGATCCCCGGAGTGCGTTTAAGCTTAAGAATCATGTTGTTCTGACAGCGCGTGCGCGCGAAAGTGATAATAGTAGCATGCAGCCGGGTTTGTTGCCTCTATTTCCGCTTCAGGTCGTGCTTTTGCCCGGCGCCGAACTTCCCTTGCACATTTTCGAGGACCGCTATAAGGAAATGATCGGCGAGGTGATTCGGGACCGTCTGGAGTTCGGAGTGATCCTCGCCAATGAGAAGGGGATTGTGAATACCGGGTGCACCGCGATGATCGACAAAGTGCTGCGCGAATATCCGGACGGGCGGCTGGACATTGTCGCGCGGGGGCGCAGGCGCTTTGAAATTATGCGATTGAATGACGAGCGGTCGTTTTTGCGCGGAACCGTGGAATATTTTGACGATGACGAGGAATCGCCCATTGCGCCGGAGGTGCGGCAGAGGGCGATCGACGGGTTCAATGAGATCTCGAAGGAATCGGTCGATTTGAATCTACCGCAATTGAGTTTTCGCCTGGCGCAGTCGGTGGCGGATTTGGGTTTCCGCCAATCGATTCTCAGCTCCCGGAGCGAAGCCGACCGGATCCGCCAACTTGCCGATTTCTTCCCGATTCACAATATGCGGCAGAAGCGAATTCAGCACGTGAAAGACGTCGCGCCGCGCAACGGACATGGCCGGGGAGTCAGCGGAATCGAATGAACCTGGTGTTCGACGCCGACGATACGCTGTGGGAAAATAACATCTATTTCGAGCGGGCGTTCGACGATTTCTGCTCGTTCCTGAATCATTCGAAACTCACTCCCATGCAAGTTCGCGATGTGCTTAATGAGATCGAGCTTGTGAACGCGAAGATTCATGGATACGGGTCGAAAAACTTCGGCCTTAATCTGCAGCAGGCGTACAGGCACCTGGCGGAACGGGAGATCCGAAGCGACGATTTGAACCACGTGATGGCGCTGGCGGAGCGGATTTTGGAGCAACCGCTGGAAGTGATCGACGGAGTTGACGACACGTTGGCGGAACTCGTGCAGCGTCATGAACTTACGCTGTTCACTAAGGGGCACCCGGAGGAACAGCGGATGAAAGTCGACCGGTCCGGGTTGGGCGGCTATTTCGCGCACACGGCGATCGTGAAAGAGAAAGATGCTCCAGCTTATCAACGACTTGTCGAAGAGAGAGGCTTTGATCCGTCGGAAACGTGGATGATCGGGAATTCGCCGAAGTCGGACATCAATCCAGCGCTCGAAGCGGGATTAAACGCAGTGTTAGTGCCGCATCCGCATACCTGGGTGCTGGAACACCAGGATCTGCGGGATGGCGGCAAAAGGCTGAAAATCGTGCCCACTTTTGCTCATTTAAGGATACTTTTCTAGCTCTATTTAGCGAATTATGGTCCGATAAGGATGCATAGAGTGGCCCAACCGGCGAGAGATAGCGTCGATTTGAGCACCAATATTTTGGGTTAGGGCGCCTAAGCAGGCGCCCAGAAGCTTGCTTATTTCTTCCTGCTGCGCAGGTAGCTGACGGCGACAATCGCACCGAGACCTCCGCCCATCAGAAGGACTGTGGTGGGTTCGGGAACGGAAGGAGGGGGAGGGCCGGCAAACGCCGGAATAACAGCGCAGAGGAGAGCAATCCCTGCGGACAGAAGAATGGCGGTCGATCTTGTCAATGGCGGTAAAACCTCCTAAAAGCCTCAAGCGCATGCTGGATTGCGGGATGCGACCTTCCTTATTTCAACACGGTTTCGCCGGTCTCAGCGAGGATTTATGATTGGGAAAATCCTGAAGGGTAATAGGCCGTCTCATCCTATCAAGCGAAAGCTCGCGCCACCGAGGCTGGATTTATTTCAGGATTGTGCGGCTAGCGTAGTTAAGGACTGACGACGGGAAAATGCCAAGGAACAGGGTTCCGATGGCGGAGGCGTAGACGGTTACTCTCAGTCCGAAGCCGACGGGCGGTAGATTCTCGGCGGATTCGCCGGGTTCTTTCATATACATCACCACCAGGATATACAAATAGTAATACGCGGCTACTGCGCTGTTTAGTAAACCGAGAATGGTTAGCCAGATCAGCTTCGAATCGAGTGCCGATTTGAAGATGTAGAACTTGCCGAAGAAGCCGCCGGTTAAGGGGACGCCGATCAGGCTCAGCAGGAAGATGGTCATCATCGCGGCCATCATGGGCTGGCGTTGGGCGAGTCCGGCGAAATCGTCGATGGCTACGTATTTTTCGCCTTTGCGGGCGAAATAGGTGACGACGGCGAAGGCTCCGATGTTGGTCAGCGCGTAGGCAGCCAGGTAGAACATAGCGGCGGCGGCTCCGGTATCGGAGTTCGCGGTTACGGCGACCAGCACGTATCCGGCATGGGCGATGGAACTGTACGCGAGCAATCGTTTGATATTAGTCTGCTTGATGGCGGCGAAGTTTCCGACGCACATGGTGGCAAGCGCGCAGCCCCAGACCAGAGGCGTCCAACGATCGGAGATCGGGCCGAAGGCGGTGAGGAAGACGCGGAGGAGAATGGCGAAGGCAGCGGCTTTCGGGCCGACGGAGAGAAACGCGGAGACGGGAGCGGGAGCGCCCTGATAGACGTCGGGAGCCCAGATCTGGAAGGGCGCGGCGGAAACTTTGAAACCCAGTCCGACGAAGATCAGCGCGGCGGCTACTCCGGCTAGCGCGAAGGAATCGAAACCAGGAGTTGCGATCGCGCGGCGCACGGCTTCGAGATTGGTGGCCGCAGTGATGCCGTAGATCCAGGCGACTCCGTAGAGCAGGAACGCGGTCGCAAAGGAGCCCAGCAGAAAATATTTCAGGGCTGATTCGTTGTTGCGCTTATCGTCGCGCAGGTAGCCTGCCAGGATGTAGCTGGCGATGGAGGAAATTTCCAGGCCGATGAAGATCATGATCAGCTCATTGGCGGTGACCATGACGCACTGACCCATGACGCTGAACAAGAGCAACGCGTAGAATTCTCCGCCCGGCATGTTTTCGCGCTTTAAATATTCGGAGCTGCTGAAGACGGCCAGGATGCCGATGCCGATCACGAGGACGCGAAAAAAGGTGCCGAAGGGGTCGACGATCAGCATGTCGTGAAAGGCGGATCCTGCATCGGCGGTGGCAGCGGCGTAGAGCGCGGCGGCGAGGCCGACGATGGAGACAGGCGCAAAGATATTGGTCTTGGTCTCACCGCTCGGAAGAACGGCTTCGAGGAACATGATCAGGATGCCGGTGAGGGTAAGGATGATTTCCGGGAGGAAGCGCAGGTATTCGGCGTTGGTGGGCATCATGCTAGCGGGCTCCCTTCGGGAGGGCCGACGTCGGTGGGGGAGCGGAAGGCAGGTCGGGAACCTGCCCCACTTTCGCTGCAAGGGTGTTGCTCGATGACTGGGTTCCTTGGAGAATGGCCGCGTTTTGCATGGTGATCGCGGGCATGAACGTTTGGGTGAACGATCCCAGCCAGAACATCAAGACCAGAAGAGGAAGGATGGCGGCCCATTCGCGGCCGGTCAGATCGTTGACGTGATGCGTGACCGATTCCGACGCCTTTCCGTAGAAGAGACGCTGGTAGAGCCAGAGCATATAGCACGCGGAGAGGATGGGGCCGGTGGCGGCGACGATGACCCAGTTGAAATTTGCTTCCGCTGCACCTTGCATCACCAGATACTCACCGATGAAGTTGCTCAGCATCGGGAGGCCGATGGAGGCTAGGGTCGTGATCAGGAAGACCGTGGCGAGGTTCGGGGCGGCGGTCGCTACGCCGCCGTAGGCCGAGATTTCCAGCGAATGGCGGCGTTCATAGAGGTAGCCGACCAGGACGAAGAGGGCTCCGGTGGAGATGCCATGGGCCAGCATTTGGTAGACGGCTCCGTCGAGTCCCTGCTGGGTGAAGGAAAAGATTCCTAACACTACAAATCCAAGGTGGCTGACCGACGAATAGGCGACCAGCTTTTTCATGTTGGGCTGGACCAGAGCGACAAGGGCTCCGAAAACGATTCCGGTGATGGCGAGCGCGTTGACCCATCCGGCGGATTGATGCGCGGCGTTGGGGAAAAGAGGGACGCAGACGCGGAGGAGTCCGTAAGTTCCCATTTTCAGCATGACGGAGGCCAGCATGACAGACCCGGCGGTGGGCGCTTCGACGTGCGCGTCAGGGAGCCAGGTGTGGAGTGGGAACAAAGGGACCTTGATGGCGAAGGCCAGGAAGAAGGCCAGGAAGAGCAACATCTCTTCGCGAGTGCCGAGTCCCAGATGGCCGCTCGATACCAGATTTTTCAGGACCGCGTAGTCGAACGTGCCGGTCAGATTATAGAGATAGATAATGGCGCCGAGCATCAGCACGGATCCGGCGAAGGTGTAGAGGAAAAACTTGACGGTCGCGTAAATGCGGCGGTCGTGGCCCCAGATGCCGATCAAGAAGTACATCGGCACGAGCGAGATTTCCCAGAACACGTAAAACAGGAACAGGTCGATGGAGACGAAGACGCCGACCAAGCCGAATTCGAGGAGGATCAGGAACGCGAAGTATTCTTTGACGCGATGATCGATATACTTCCAGGAAATGGCGACGGCGATGGGCGTGAGGAGCGTGGAAAGCAGGACCAGCCAGAGGCTGAGGCCGTCGAGGCCGACGTGATAGTGGATCGGCGGGTAGTTGATCCAGGGTTTATAGGTCTGGAAGGTGTAACCGGTGGGATAAGCGAACCAATACGGCGCGAGGAGGCCCAGCGAGACGACGAAAACTGCGATCGATATGGCGAGCGCGGCCCAACGGGAAGTGTCCGGTTTGTCCCTCGGGACGAACAGGAGCAGCAGAAAACCGACGAGAGGCAGGAACAGGACGATATCGAGAGTGCTCATCGGGTGACTCCGAAGGAGATTCCGGTGAGACCCATGACGATGACGACGAGGATTGCTCCGGCGACCACCCATCCGGCGTAACTTCTTATATAGCCTGATTGAGCATGCCGCAAGACGCTGCCGATCGCGCGCGCGGTTTTGCCGACGCCGTTTACCGTACCGTCAATGGCTCCGGCGTCGATGGTGCGCCAGAGGAGCGAGCGCGATCCGTCGATGACGGGATGTACGACGGCTGAATCGTAGGCTTCGTCGATGAAGTATTTGTTATAGATCAAAGTGTAAATAGGGCGGAAGGAGCTGGCGAGGGACTCGGGAAGTCCGGGCGCAAGAACATACATCACGTACGCTAGCGCGATGCCGACAAGGCCGACGGACAGCAACGAAAAGGACGCCAGCGGGGGCAACTTGCTTCCCTCTGCGAGCGGGAAGAGAGGCTCCAGATATTTCGGGATGTTGATAAATCCTCCGCCGAGGCTGAGGGCGGCCAGGATCGCGAGAGGTCCCCACATGACAAAGGGCGATTCGTGCGGATGATGCACCTTGCCGCGATACTTGCCGGTGAAGGCCAGGAAGAACGCGCGGAACACGTAGAAGGCGGTCATGCCTGCGGTGAAGAGGCCGACCCAGAACATCCAAGGCGCGTATTCGTACGCCGATTCCAGGATCAGATCCTTGCTGAAGTAGCCGGAAGTAAAAGGGACGCCGGCGATGGCGATGCTCGCGCAGAAGAGTACGCCGCACGTGATGGGGATTTTCTTGGCGAGTCCGCCCATTTGCCGAAGGTCCTGTTCGCCGGAAAGAGCGTGAATGACGCTGCCGGCTCCGAGGAAGAGCAGGGCCTTGAAGAAGGCGTGGGTCATGACGTGGAAGATTCCGGCGGAGAAGGCTCCGGTACCGAGGCCGACGAACATATAGCCGAGCTGCGAAACGGTGGAGTAGGCGAAAACCTTCTTGATGTCGTTCTGGACAAGGCCGATGGTCGCGGCAAAAAATGCGGTAGCGATTCCGATGACGGCGACGACGTTCAGCGCGAGGGGCGAATGGAGGAAAATCGATGAGCTGCGGGCGATCATGTAAACCCCGGCGGTGACCATGGTGGCGGCGTGGATCAGGGCGCTGACGGGCGTGGGACCGGCCATCGCGTCCGGAAGCCAGACGTAGAGAGGGATCTGGGCGGATTTGCCGGTGGCTCCAACGAGGAGCAGCAGTGCGATCGCCGTGATCCAGCCGGGTGAGGTTTCGATGGGCAGAGCTTTCGCCTGGGAGAAAACGCTTCCAAAATCGAGCGTACCGAAGTGAATGGTGATCAGGAAAATCGCGAGCGAGAAGCCGAAGTCGCCGATGCGGTTCACGATAAACGCTTTATTGCCCGCATCGGTGGCGAATTTTTCGGTGAAATAGAAGCCGATCAGCAGGTAGCTACACAGGCCGACGCCTTCCCATCCTACGAACAGCAGCAGGAAGTTCTGGGCGAGCACCAGGGTCAGCATGAAAAACATGAACAGATTCAGGTACGCGAAGAAGCGGTAGTAGCCGCCTTCGTGGGCCATGTAGCCGACCGCATATATATGGATGAGGGTCCCGATGCCGGTGACGATCAGCAGCATGACGGCGGTGAGGCGATCAACCGCGAAATCGACGCCGATGTTGAGGACGCCGGATTGGATCCAGGTGAAGTAGTGTTCGACGTGAGTTTCTTCGAGGCCTCCGGAGAAGGCTCCTAGGGCACTTAGCGATTTGAGGACCCATAGAAACGCAAGCAGCACCGATCCGACGGCGATCGTATTGATGACGGCTTTTGGAAAGCGGCGTCCGAACAGGCCGTTGAGAGCGAAGCCCGCCAGAGGAAGTAAGGGGATGATCCAGAGATTCTGCATCGTTTAGTTCTTCAGCGAGCTGACCTCGTCGATTTCGAGTGTCTGGCGATTTTTGAAAATCGTCAGGATGATGGCCAAGCCTACCGCGGCCTCGGCTGCGGCGACGACCATCACGAAGAAACTGAAAATATGTCCGTCGACCTGTTTGAACTTATAGGAGAACGTCACGAAGCTGAGGTTCACGGCGTTGAGCATCAGCTCAATGGACATGAAGACGGTGATGACGTTGCGGCGGAACAGAAATCCGGCGACGCCGAGAGAGAACAGGATTGCGCTCAGGATCAGATACCAGGCCAGGGGCACGCTTTGCGGCAAAGGAATTTCGGGCATCTATTCGATCTCCTTGCTGGCGAGAACGACGGCGCCCAGAATGGCGATGAGGATCAGGACGCTGGTGACTTCGAACGGGAGCAGATAGGTCTGGAAGAGGCTGCGTCCGATTTCCTGAGGACTGCCGTGGGTCATGGAGCCGAACTTGACGCCTTCGGTGACGGGGAGCATGCGATGAATCACGAAGGCGGCGATGGCGATGAAACCGGCAAGCAGGGGAACTCCGGCGAAGGTGACCCAGAGTTTGCGAGGCAGCTTCCGCTCTTTTCCCGCGTTCAGCAGCATGATGACGAAGATGAACAGCACCATGATCGCGCCGGCGTAGACGATCAACTGCGCGGCGGCGATGAATTCACCGCCCAACTGAAGATAGAGCAGGGCCAGCGCGCCCATCACGCCGACCAAGGACAGGGCGCTCGAAATCGGGTGCGTCTGCAACACCAGGTTGACGGCGCAGATGACGGCGATCGCGGCGAAGAGCAGAAAGAGAATCGCGTCCATAGTTATTTTGAAGTTAGGGCCACCGAGAGGGCCGTGACAAAGAGGTTGACAATCGCGACGGGGAACAGAACGGTCCACGCGAAGTTCATCAGTTGATCGTAGCGGAAGCGCGGGAGTGTGCCGCGAATCCAGATGTAGACAAATAAGATGATGCCGACTTTCGCAAGGAACCAGAAGAGGGGAAGAAGAATAGTCGCGACGATCGGGATCAGGAAGATCGCGGCGATGCCCAGAAATATTACCCCGAACACGGGGAGCGTGAAGCGGTCGAAGGGGCGCGCCGGGTGCAAACCGTGATAGAGGCAGATCAGGCCGGAGATGGCGAAGATCAGGGTCGGCACGAATTGCGATCCATATTCGGCGGGCCACAGAGGCTGCCATCCGCCGAGGAACAGCAGTGCGCCGACGCAGGAGACGGTCACCATGTTGCAGTATTCGGCCATGAAGAACGCGGCGAATTTCATGCTGCCGTATTCGGTGTGGAATCCGGCGACCAGCTCATTTTCGGCTTCGGGAAGATCGAACGGCACGCGATTGGTTTCGGCGAAGGCGGCGATGATAAAGATCAGGAAGCTGATGATTTGGGGGAAGGGTCCTTGGAAGATAGCCCAGCGCGGGATGAAGCCGAAATAGAATCCACCCTGGCCGTCGACCAACTCGCGAAAGCTGAGCGAGTTGAGCATCAGCAGAGGCGCAGCGATCGCCATGGCCATCGGCAACTCGTAGCTGATCATTTGCGCGGAGCTTCGCAAACCGCCGATCAGGGAGTATTTATTGTTCGAGGCCCAGCCGGCGAGTGCGACTCCGTAGACGCCGATGCCGGAGAGACCGAGGACGAACAGAACGCCGATGTTGAGGTCGGTGAGCTGCATCGGAGTGGAGAAAGATCCGATTTTTAACTCGGTTCCGAAGGGGATGACGGCGATCGAGATCAGCGCGAACATCACTGCGATGAAGGGCGCAAGAAAATAGAAGAATTTGTTGACATGCGATGGGAGCATGTCCTCTTTCGTGAGGAGCTTGATGACGTCGGCGAGGGGCTGGAGGAGTCCATGAGGTCCAACGCGGCGGGGACCGACGCGGAGCTGGATGTGGGCTAGCACCTTGCGCTCCACCCATTGGATATAGGCGAGAGCGGTCAGCAGGACGAAGGCGACTAGAGCGGACTTAATTAAACTGACGATGAAAAAGTTCACGATTGGACGGCCCCTGGCTCGACGGGCTCATGACTCTTGGTGTTCGCCGCGTACAAAGTTCCTGGCGATTCCATCACTTCGTTTAGAATTTTTGAATATTTTGTGAGCGAGCCTGAGGTGAACAGGGTGTCGCCCGCGGATTGGATTACTCCTGGAAGTGCGGCGACTCGGCCGTTCAGAGGAGCGGTGGTTACGGCGCCTAAATCGAGAACGGCTTTAGAAACATCGTATCCGTGGACGTTCTTGCGGATCTCTTCGAATACTTTGTCGGGCAGCCAGATTCCCAGGTTGAGCTTCATTTCTTTCGCGATCAAGCCCATTATTTCGAGGTCGGTTTTGGTGCCCATCACTTTAAGGGCGTGCTTCAGCTTTTGCGCTTCACCACAGACGTTGGTCACGGTGCCGGTTTTTTCATAGGCCGAGGCGGCGGGCAGTACGAGGTCGGCTTGTTGGGCCGTCTCGGTCATGAAGAGGTCCTGGACCACGACAAAGGACTTGGGAGACATGGTCGCATTTTTCAGAGGATTTGCGCCGACGACCCAGAGGACGTCGAGGTCGGCGGCGAGCATCTGTTGAAGAGAGAGGCCCCCATTTTTGGGTACCACGCCCATGTCGAATGCGCCGCGCGAGTTCGAGTAATCGACCAGGCAGACATACTTGACAGGTACGCCCAGCGAATCGCCGAAGGCGATGAGTTTGCGAACAGCCTCGCCTTGAATCGCGTCTCCGAAAACGATCACCAGGCCTGCTTCGGTTTTCAGTCGGTCGCGCAGTTCTTCGACACCGGCCAGCTCGCCGCCTTTTTTCACGCGGATACTGGCGGTCGCTTGAGTATCTTCGCGGACCGGGCCGGTTGTAACCGCGTAAATATGGGCCGAATGATGACGGAAGTTCGCTCGGGCTTGATACGCGAGGAATGGATGCTGTTGTGAAAGGTCGGCACCAACGATGAGAATCGATTTTGCGCTGTAGAGATCTGCGGTCGTCGCGAGTGCGTCGTTTTTGCCGGAGAGAGCGTCGAACAAGGTCGCAAGATCGCCGGTGCGGTGATGATCGATATTTTCGGTCTTTAATCCCTGGCGAGCCATTTTGGCGAGGAAGTAATTTTCTTCGTTCGTCGTGTGATTCGAGCCGATGACTCCGAATGATTTAGCGGCGCTGAATTTCTTGGCCGCGATTTCAAGCGCGTGGGCCCAGGAGATGGGCTCCCACTGATCGCCGCTGCGAAGCATCGGAGTTTGCAGACGATCGGGATGCTCGACGAAATCGAAGGCGTAGCGGCCTTTCACGCAGAGAAACTCGCCGTTGACGCCCGAATGGTCGCGGTTGTTGCCACGGATAATTTTATCGTTGCGGACACCGAGCGTAGTGCGGCAGCCATCGGCACAATGGGTGCAGATGGTGCCGACGTGATTCATTTCCCAGGGCCTGGTCTGATAACGATAGGTCCCGCTGGTGAGCGCGCCGACGGGGCAAATGTCGATGCAGGCTCCGCACTCGTCGCATTCCAGATGATCTTCGCGGTTCGGAATGATTTCGGAGATGGCTCCGCGATTTGCAACGCCGAGGGCCTTGACGCCCATCCCTTCATCGCAGGCTCGCACACAGCGGTAGCATAGAATGCAGCGCGGGCCGTCGTAGAAAACCACGGGCGACCACTGCGCTTCGGGGACGTGAAGCTTCCGCTCCGTGAACCGGCTCTCGCCCGCGCCGTAGCGGAACACCATGTCCTGCAGTTCGCACTCGCCGCCTTTATCGCAAACCGGACAATCGAGCGGATGATTCGTGAGCAGAAATTCGAGGGTGCCTTTACGCGCGGCTTTCACCACCTCGGATTCGGTGTGAACCACCATGCCTTCGGCAACTGGAAGCGTGCAGCCGACCTGCAATTTCGGAGTTTTCTCGACCTCGACCAGGCACATGCGGCAGGCGGCTTGCAGGGTCAGTCCTTCGTAATAGCAGAACGAAGGAATTTCGATTCCGTTCTGCCGCGCCGCTTCGATCAGCAGTGTGCCTTTTTCAGCCGTGATCTCTCGGCCGTTCATCATCAATTTAACCATTTCGGGCATCGTTAAACCGCCACCAGTTCACGCGACAAACGCTTCTCGAAATCTTCCGCGAACTTCTCGACGATGGAAATGGTCGGCATCGCGGCGGCATCGCCGAGGGCGCAGAATGTACGGCCCAGCATATTTTTCGACAATTCGCCCAACAACGCGATATCTTCCTGCCGGCCGTGACCTGCGTTGAACCGTTCCAGAATTTTCTTGAGCCAGGTCGTGCCTTCGCGGCACGGAATGCACCAGCCGCAGCTTTCGTGCGCGTAAAATCGCATGATGCGCAGAGCGAACTTCACCATGTCGGTGGTCTCATCGAGCACCACCATCCCGCCCGAGCCGAGCATGCTGCCGATCTTCGCCAGGCTATCGTAATCCATCCCGATATCGCACTCGTCGGCCTTCAGGAGCGGGCAGGATGATCCGCCGGGCACCACGGCTTTGAGTTTCTTGCCGTTCGGAATACCGCCGGCAACCTCATTAATCGCCTTCATCATGTTGTAGCCAAGAGGCAGCTCGTACACGCCCGGTTTATTCACGTGACCGGAGATGCAAACCAGACGCGTGCCTCCCGCCTTGGGTAGCCCGAGATCGAGGAACGCTTTTCCGCCATCGCGAATGATGGCTGGAATCGCGCTGAAGGTCTCCACATTGTTCAGGAGGGTAGGGAGAGCCCAAGCGCCAGCGACCGCGGGAAACGGAGGCTTCATGCGGGGAATGCCGCGCTTGCCTTCGAGCGAATCGAGCAGAGCAGTCTCCTCGCCGCATTCATAAGCGCCCGCGCCCGAATGTGTGTGAAGATCGAAGTCCCAACCCGTGCCCGCGATATTTTTTCCGAGGTAGCCTTTCGCGTACGCTTCTTCGATCGCGCGATCCATCACGTCGATCAGGTAACGATATTCACCGCGAATATAAACGTAACCGACGTGCGCATCCACCACCAGGCTCGCGATCAGGATTCCCTCGATCATCTGGTGCGGATCGTATTCCATCAGCAGGCGATCCTTGCAGGTGCCGGGCTCGCTCTCATCCGCGTTGATGACGATCACGCGCGGCTTCGGCGAGGTGTGAGGAACGAAACTCCATTTCAATCCGGTGGGAAATCCCGCGCCGCCGCGGCCGCGCAACGACGAAAGTTTCACCTCATCGAGAATCTGCTCCCGCGTCATCCCCTTGGCTTTTTTGAACGCCACGAAGCCGTCGTTGGCGAGATAAGTATCCAGCGATTCTGAATTCTCGAGGCCGAAATTCTTGCTGACGACGCGCGTTTCCAGGGGACTCGGCTCGTTGTAGAGTTTCTTCGGCATTAGTGAGATTTCCTGAGGTCGTCGATCAATTTATCTAACTGCGCGGGCGTGACGAAGTGATGAAAATCATAATTGATTTCGACCGCGGGGGCCCAGGAACAGGCTCCCATGCACTCCACTTCCTCTAACGAAAACTGGCCGTCGGGCGTTACCTCGCGATGCCCGATTCCCAGTTTTTTCTTCGCGTGCTCATACAATTCCTCGCCGCCGACCAGCAGACAACTGATGTTGGTGCAGATCTGGACGTGATATTTCCCCCACTGCTTGCGGTGCAGCATGGAGTAGTAACCGACCACTTCATCCACCTGCAACGGCTCCACGCCACAACGCCGGGCGACCTCCTCGATCAGTTCCTGGGTGATCGCTCCAGTTTCATCCTGCGCGTAAATCAGCATGGGAACCACGGCGCTACGCGTTTTTCCAGGCGGATACACCTTCAGCATTTTGGCGAATCGTTCTTCGAGCTTCGGCGAGAATGTCAACGGTCCGTATCTCCCAACACAAAATCCATGCTGCCGAGCGAGGCGATCGAATCGGCAATCAATGTATCCTTTAACATCACTGGCAGAGCCATCAGATTGGCGAAGCTCGGCGTGCGCATGTAAACGCGATACGGCTTCGACGTGCCGTCGCTCACGATGTAGTAGCCGATCTCTCCGCGCGGCGATTCGATGCATTGGTACACCTCGCCGGCGGGAACGCGGAAGCCTTCAGTGACAATCTTGAAATGATAGATCAACGCTTCCATCTGCGTCTTCATTTTTTCGCGGTCGGGCAAAACCACGTGCGGCGCGTCGGCCTGATAAGGACCGGATGGCATCCCTTCAAGCGCCTGGGTGATGATCTTCGCGCTCTCCCTCATTTCCTGTAAACGGACACGATATCGCGAATAAACATCGTTTCCTGTTTGGGTGGCGACGTTGAAATTGAATTTCTCGTAGCTCGAATAGGGCTCGGTTTTGCGGCAATCGAGCGCCAGTCCGGCTCCGCGCAGCATGGGACCGGTCACACCCAGATCCAGCATATCTTCGAGCGAAATGTATCCGACGCCCTTGGTGCGAATGCCCCAGATCGGGTTCGAGTCGAGCAAATTTTCGTACTCGTCGACCTTCGACGGAAATCCGCGAATAAATTTCCCCACCGCCTTTTCCCAGCCGCGTGGAGCCTCCAGAGCTACTCCGCCGATGCGGATATAGCTGGTCATCATGCGCTGGCCGGAGAACATTTCGAGGATTCGCAGAATCTCCTCGCGCTCGCGGAAACAATAGAAAAAGATACTCATCGCGCCGATATCGAGCGCGTGTGTGCCGAGCCAGACCAGGTGGCTATTGAGCCGCGAAAGCTCCGTCATCATGACACGCAGCCACTGCGCGCGCTCCGGAATTTCGATTTGCAAAAGTTTTTCGACGGTCAGACAGTAGACTAGATTGTTCGCGAGGTTCGACAGATAATCGACGCGATCGGTCAGCGTCAGAGCCTTCGCGTAGGTCAGCGCTTCGCACTGCTTTTCGATGCCCGTATGCAGGAATCCGATGTCAGGCGCGGCCGAACGAATGGTCTCGCCTTCCAGTTCCAGCACGATGCGCAGCACGCCGTGCGTCGAAGGATGCTGCGGACCCATGTTCAGCGTCATCCGCCGAGGGGCCGATGGGCTGGACGGAAGCTCCTCCAGCGCCGGAATCGTCGAAAAATTATCCTCTAAGGACTTATTCATTGGGGTAGCTGTACTTATAGCCGTGGACCGGATAATCTTTGCGCAGCGGATGCCCGTCCCAATCGATTGGCATCAGAATGCGCACCATGTTCGGATGATTGCGGAACTTGATCCCGAACAGATCGAACACCTCGCGCTCATGCCAATCGGCCGAACGCCAGACGCTGTAAACGGAATCGATCTCAGGCTTCTCGCCGTGAACTTTGCACTTGATGCGGATGCGCGCATTCCTCTCGATGGAATGCAAGTGATAAACGACTTCAAATCGAGGCTCCATGGGATACCAGTCGACGGCGGTGAGTCCGCTGAGCCGGATAAATTTTTCCTGATCCTTGAAATAGCGGCACAAGTCGACGATCTGCGCGGGATCCGCGATGTGGGTGATCTCGCCGAACGCTTCCTTGGTTTCGAGAATAGCTGGATGACTCATTTTTGTAACCGTTTTCGCAGGTCCTCAGGAAGTTCGCCGGACCAGTCGAGCACGCCTTTTTTGTAGACGTAGAAGAAACCGACCAGCACCAGCGCTACAAATACCAGCATTTCGAAAAATCCGAACATCTTCAACTCCCGAAAGACCACGGCCCAGGGATAGAGAAAAACGGCTTCGATGTCGAACAGGATGAAAATCATCCCTACCATGTAGAACTTGACGCTGAATCGCTCCCGCGCCGAGCCAGTGGGCGCCATCCCCGATTCATACGGCGTGTCCTTTAGAGGGCTGCGGGCCCGCTTTCCGAGAGCAAAGGACGCGCCAATTAATCCTGCGGCGACCGCGATCGCGATGCCTACCTGCACCAGAACAGGGAAGTAGATTTGTGAAAGCGTGAGATTTTCTGTCATGGGCTAGGGGAAGAGCTGTAACTATTGAATATAATGATTGCGGAAACATGGTGTCAACGTGACGCTCGAAACAAAGACGATAGCGATTGTTCTGAATGGCGAGCCGCGCCGCGTTCCGGAGGGCTTGAACATCGCCGGATTGCTGAAATTTCTCGAAATCGATGGGGCTCGGGTGGCGGTCGAATTGAATCGCGAGATCGTCCGCAAGCCGGAGTGGGAGTCGACCCAGGTGCTCGACGGGGCGCAGCTTGAGGTTGTGTGGTTTGTGGGAGGTGGATCGGCTGGGGATTAAGTTCACAATTTCCGCAGCCGGTTACTAGTTTTTCAGCATGAACTTGACGCGATCCAGGAACTGGGGGTCCATCCAGTTAAAGGCATCCGGGGTCTTTTCCAGCACTTTTCCATCCCGACCGATGATGTACGTTTCCGGAATTTGAAACGTGCCATACCGGGTGCTGATGTCGGCATCGGGATCGCGCGCCGTGTCGAAGGCCACTTGCCTCTGGGTGATGAATTTCTTGTAAAGATTGGGGTTTTTGTCGATGCTGACGCCCAATACAACGACGCCCTGACTGGCGAATTCCCGCGCAAATTCGTTCATCGACGGCAGTTCCTCCAGGCATGGCGGGCACCAGCTCGCCCAGAAATTCAGCGCCAGGATCTTCCCGCCGAACTCGGAGCGGGTGACGGTGCGTCCATGCTCGGTTACCACGGAAAAGTCGGGCGCCGTGTCGCCGGCTTCGGTGATGTGGACCTGCAAGGTGCCGGCCACCACCCAAACCAAACTTACCGTAAGCAACAGGATCGAGACCATCAAAATCCGGTCTGTAGATACTTTCACGCTATTATTTTAAAGGATCTCAGAGCCTCTCTGCCGCATCTAATTGGATGGCAATGCTTCTTACCCGCAAGGCTGAATTTTCCGCGTCGCACGTCTGCGCCAATCCGGTATGGACCGAGGAGCGAAATCGCGCGGTGTATGGCGCCAACGCGAATCCCAACGGCCATGGTCACAATTACGTGCTGGAAGTGACCATCGAAGGCGATCCAGACCCGGTCACCGGCATGGTTTTCGACCTGCGCGAGCTGAAGGAAATTCTCAATGAGGAAGTGGTGGAACCAATGGACCACCGCTTTCTCAATAAGGAAGTTGCCCCGTTCGACCACGTGGTGCCCACCACGGAAAACGTCGCGGTCGAGATTTGGCAGAGGCTCGCCGGGCGCATCGGACGGGACGGCGTGAAGCTGCGCAATGTTCGCTTGTACGAGACGGGCGATTTATTCGTCGATTATGGAGGCGCATCGTGAAACTGACGCGCCGCTACCGGTTTTCCGCGTCGCACAGGCTGGATACGCCGGCGCTGACGGCGGAGGAGAATCGCAAGTTGTATGGGAAGTGCAACAATCCTTACGGCCACGGCCACGACTATGTGCTGGACGTTACCGTGGAGGGGTTGCCCGATGAATCGGGGCAGGTAGTGGGACGGGACGCACTCGACGCACTGGTCGGAGAGCGGATTCTGACGCGGTTCGATCATCATAATTTGAATACCGATATCGCCGAACTGGCAGGCATGGTGCCCACCACCGAGAGCCTGGCGGTGACCATCGAGAAGGTGCTGATGGCTGGCTGGCCTTTGCCGGCGAGGCTCGATCGCGTACGCATCTCGGAGACGGATCGAAATATGTTTGAACTGGAAGCGAAATGAAGAACAAAGCTGTGATTAAAGTCATGCCTCCGCAAGGGGTGTCCATCGCCTCGCGGATGAAAGACGTGCTCGAAATGCTGGGCGAAGATCCCTCACGGGAGGGATTGGTGCAAACGCCGGAACGCTACGAAAAGGCGATGCGCTACCTGACCAGCGGCTACACGACGAGCCTCGATGAGATCGTGAATAACGCCCTGTTCACGGTCAAGGTCGATTCCATGGTGATCGTGAAAGATATCGAGTTTTTCAGCATGTGCGAGCATCACATGCTGCCTTTCTTCGGCAAAATGCATGTGGCGTACTTGCCGAAAGACAAAGTCATCGGGCTGAGCAAAATTCCGCGGATCATCGATATGTACGCGCGGCGGCTCCAATTGCAGGAACGTCTGACTCAGCAGGTGGCGGAAGCAATGTCCGGCGTCATCAGCCCGCGCGGAGTGGGCGTGCTGTGCGAGGCGCGGCATTTCTGCATGATGATGCGGGGAGTGGAAAAGCAGCACTCGGGAACGGTGACCAGTACGATGCTGGGAAGTTTCCGGACAAATAAATCGACGCGCGATGAATTTTTGTCGCTGGTAAATCGGCCGGTTTAAGTTCCTGCGGAATAAAGGTGGCACAGGCTTTAGCCTGTGATCTACTGTGCCGGCTTCACCATCTGGTTCAAGTCTTTCCGCGAATAGTATCTCCCTCGCAGGATCACCGCCTCAATCTGCTGCGTGTTGTGAATATCCTCTAGCGGATTCGCCCGCAACAGCACCAGGTCCGCTGTTTTTTTCGCCTCTACCGTTCCCGTCTCGCCAAGCTTGTTGAAATACCGCGCCGGATTTCGCGTGGCCGATTGCAGAGCTTCCATCGGGGTGAGCCCCGATTCGACCAGCAGCGCCAATTCCTCGTGCAAGCCGAAACCAGGCAGCACCGGATTCCAACCGCTGGAATCGGTACCGGCGAGAAATTCGACGCCCGCTCTGCGCATCTCGCCGACCAGTTTCTTATAGCGCGCCAGAAGCGCGACGATGCGTATATGCAGCGCCTCGTAATCCTCAGGCGACAGATCGCGAAGGTAGAAGGTAACGCGAGGGTCCCAGGAATCGGTCCACTGTTTGGGCAGGAAGCGGCGCCGCGGATCGTGCGCGAACTCATCGTCGCGGGCGCGCGCGAATCCCGCCAGGACCACCAGGGTCGGCGTATGCCATGTCCCGTTTTCGACGAATTTCTTGAACAATCGCGCCGCTTTCTCCTCGCTATAGGTATCGAACAGGCCTTCCGGATCGGGCCAGGCGAGCGCGCGGAGCCGGGCTTCGCCGCTGATTCTGTTGCTGGTCATGGTGGCGATGCGGGCCGCTCGCAGCTCATCGGCCTTCGTCGAACAATCCAGTAGGACGTTGATCAGATGCTCCTCGCTCAGCTGGCCCGCGTCCGACGCTTCACCGGTCGAGACCGCCTCCGGCACGTGTCCGGCGAAAGGAATACCAAGGGCGCGAGCCTCCTCCGCAAGAGCGAAATATGCATCGCGAGGGATGCTGTTGTAGACCTTCAGAAAATCGACGCCGCTTTCAGCCAGAACGTGCACCGCATAGCGGGCTTGCGCCGGATCGGCGACGGCGAACGCTCCGGGCGGCGGAGGCCCGTTGTTCAGCATCATCGGCCCGTCCAGGAATCCCGGCGCGAAAATCCGGGGAACGCCCGCGCGCATCCCCCATTCGCGAATCGTGCGGATCGGTATACCGGTGTACATTTCCCGAACGCCTGTGATGCCATTTGAAAGGAGCAGAGGAAAGAAAACCTCTGGACCGTTGAGATGCACATGCATGTCCCACAGCCCCGGAATCAGAAATTTGCCGGTGCCGTCGACGATCTGCGCTCCTTTCGGAGCTTTTATTTTTTTCTTAATGGCGGTGATCTGCGCGTTGGCGATGCCCACGGACATCGCCGGGCGAGGCTCGGCTCCGGTGGCGTCGACAACCGTTACATTTTCGATGATGAGCGATTGCGCTGAGCAGAGGGCAGCTAAGAAAAACAGTTTCACTAGAGCAGTTTCTGAATTGCCGCCTCAATATCCTTCATCGGCGTCTCGCCGAGGAACGAACGCACGCGCTTGCCCGAACGGTCGTAAATAAACATCGCGGGCATTTCGCCGGACCACTTGGAATCCACTGAATCGTAGAATTTGTCGTCGTCGGCGACCTTCTTGAGATAAAACGGCGCGGCAACGGAGTCTTGCATCAGCACCTTGAACGCCGCCTGCTCCTGCTCCGGCGCGTCGGCGGATACGGTGACGAAATCCACCCCGCGGGTGCGCAGTCTATCGGCCAATTTGACTAGTTGCGGCATCTCCGCGCGGCACGGCACGCACCAGGTGGCCCAGAAATCGACCAGAACAATTTTGCCCTTATGCGTCGCGACCATTTTCGCGAACGACGTTTCGTTCACGGGAGTAAGTTTCGGCTGCGCCGCCAGAAACCCGGCGGCAAACGATATCGCAAGCACGATCCGCATTACTGTTTCTCCGGCTTTTCCGGCTTATCGGCTTTTAAATTTTGAATCACGATTTTTCGGTTGTCGAAAATGCTGATCTTCTTCGCGCCGCTGGTCATGTGATTGTTACGGGCTTCCACTTCGTAATCGTCGTCGACCTTGAGGCTGGAAAAATGATATTCCCCGTTCGCTTTGGTAATGTACGATCGCATTTGCAGCGTGCGAACATCCTTCAACTGCACAATGGCGCCCACCACCGGTTTGTCTTCGTTATCAACCACGGTACCCTGCACCGACCGCAGCGTCGATTCTTCTTTCTTGCTCTTTTTGTCGTCTTGCGCGGACGCGCCCAGGGAAAAAAGAATACAGATGGCAATGCCGGAAATCACGCGGATCATTTCTTTTTCTCCGGTTCCAGAGTGAACATCAGGTCGACGCGGTCAAGTCCCGTCACAGTTGCTTCCTTTTCTTCCGCATGAAATCCCTTCGCCGACGCCTTCACGACGTAAACCGCCGGCTCAGCAGGTACGTGGATCAAGAACTCGCCCCGAAAATTGGTATTCAGCTCAACCAGTTTTTTATGTTTCGGATCGTCGCGCCGCACCAAAGTCACGGTCGCCTCCGGCAGCGCGAACCCAGGATCGCGAAATACTGAGCCGGCAATCACCGTCTCCGGGCCATTGTCCTTCTTCTTATCGCCCGCCGCCAACGCGGCACAGCCGCCGGCCAGAATCGCGATGCAAAGAAGAGCTCTAATACTCTTCATCCTTTTCTTCTTCATCCTCGACCTCATCGTCATCGTCGTCGAAGTCGTCGTCATCGTCCAGATCGTCGTCGTCCTCGTCCTCTTCCTTCTCTGACGCCAGTTCCAGAGGAGACACGCCGCTCACCGCCAGGTTTGCCCCGCATTCCTCGCAGATGAGGGAATCGCCCTCGTCCAATTCCTCTTCATCGACGTCAATTACCGCGTCGCAAAGCGGGCAGTTGACCATCTCCGTTCCTCCTCACAAAGTAAGTGCACAGAGCAACCTCGGGCGTCTGCGCTATTCGCTTCAAATCTAATATCTACCACGATGGGGGGTCGAAAGATGTTACACGGGTTGGGGATTTTGTGCAGCCGCGGCCAGATCGGCCGGCGACAGCGTAACCAGGACTTTCTCCAGGTCCTCGCCGGATTCGATCATGCGCCGCAGATGCGTCGCGGCGATCTTCAAACACCAGGGATCGGTCAGCGGATGATGGATTTCCCGGCTAAGCGCCAGCAGATCGGGATGGCGCAGCGCCAGCACGCGTTCCTGCCGCTCTTCCCCTTCGGTCCAGATGACGAATTTCACGTCGACCGTATCGGCATGGCGGATGGAGATTCCCGTCTGCAACCAGCGAAATTCCACGTGCCAGACGCGGCCAAAGGGGTCGGGACCAGCTTCAAATCGGCGAGAATTATCGGGCATGAACTCTCAGATTACCAGATGATGCCGCGCCGCTACTTTCTCCGCCGGAGAAACGTCAAAGCCATTAGGCCTATGCCGAAGAAGGCGACGGTCGCGGGCTCCGGCGTGTCCGCCCCATCGTCGATCTTGCCCGCAAAGTCGAGCCCGAAGCTCGATCCCCCGACTTGTACGACGCTAAACGATAAAGTGTTGGTTCCATCCACCAAATAAGGCGATAAGTCCGCAAACGTGAAGACGCCTCCGGCCGACACCTCGGCTACGGTCTGGGCCCTCGGGCATATCGATACCGCGCCAATCAGTTCCTGTCCGTTCAGAACAACCGACGCACAATCGTCCGCGAGCACCACCAGGCTACCGGCCGTAATCGCTCCGATCAGCGTAAACTGCGTCGTGAACGTCACCACTGTGCCGTCGGGAGGGCTGAAATAACCTGGATCTCCTTCTTCCCCGGTCGATCCATCAGAGATCCAGTCGGACCCCGCGACCGCCGTCGCCCAACCCGGATTTGGATGCAGCGTCCCCGCCAAATCAACAGTCGGTTGACCCGAATTGTTGATCGTATTCGCAGCCTCGCTGTCGACGTAGATGATAGTCGCCTTCGCTGCGACGCTGATCAGTGCAAAACAAAGTATCGTTTTCATGTCCCGGCGCACAGGTAGTTCAATTCGGGACTGGTTGTTCTGCTTAGGATAAATCCGGTAATGAGAATGGCGGGGTAATGGCTCTGGAACAGGGTGGTATAGGCTTTAGCTCGTGTTTAACAATCGCAGAGCTAGCTCAACGCCGCCACGACACCCTCAAGCGCATTCGCCGGCACACTCCCCTGGCCGAGCGTCTGATTCCCTCCGCCTCTGCCTCCCGCCGCCGAAACCGCTTCTTTCACCCGATTCCCCGCGTGCATTCCGGAATCCGCCGATGCGGCCAATAGCACCGATGCGGGATCCTCGCAAATCGCTAGGAACACCGCTTTGCCGCCCGCGATGAACGCCTGCGCCCGCGCTCGCGCCGCGTCGTCGATCGGACCCTTCTGCGTCACCCTCCGGACTCCGTCTTCGCCCGCCGGCGTGGCCGAGTGCAGTTCCCCGCCCTCCCGCCTGGCCAATTCCGTCGACAGCCTCACGCAATTTTTCTCGAGCGTCTTCGTCTTTTCGATCTGCGCGGCGACCAACGCCGGAATCTCCTCAAACGGCGTCGACAGTGTGCGCGAAATCTCCGCCAGCAGCCGGAAATCCGCCCGCGCCGCACGCAACGCCCGCATCCCGCAAACGAACTCCACCCGCGTCGTCCCGCGAATCTTTTCGAGTTTCCGGATCTGCACCGCCCCGATCTCCGCCGTCGACCGCACGTGCGTGCCTCCGCATGCGCTGCGGTCCAGTCCGCCGATCGAGACAATTCGCAGAGTGCCCGTCCGCTCGGACACTTTGCGCAGTCCCAGATCGGCCGAGGCGTCTTCAAACGTGATCAAAACCGGCCGCGCCTCCGCCACAATTTCCGCACACCGCTCCTCCACCCGCTCAATCTGCTTGGTATCCACCCCCGCGCTCACGTCGATGGTCGACAACGTCGCGCCCATGTGAAAACTCACGGTCCCAATCTTGTACAACTCCTCGAACACCGCCGATAGCAGGTGCTGTCCCGTATGCTGCTGCATATGATCGAACCGCCGCGTCCAATCGACTTCGCCCGTCACATCGCCCAAAGTAACCGGCGCATCGACCACATGCACCACGCGATCGTCCTCATCGACCACGTCAACCACTGCCGCCCCGCCGAGCGTCCCCGCATCGAACGGCTGCCCACCCGAGGTCGGATAAAATGCCGTGCGATCCAGCCATACGCGCCGCCCATCGTCTGAAACAGCAACCACGCGCGCCTGAAATTCCCGCAAATAGCAATCGTTGTAATAGAGCCGTTCCGTCATTTCACACCGGCCTCAGCAAGCATGCGCGAGCCGCCGTTCCGTCCGCACCAACTCGCAGTTCTCCGGAGCGAATCCTCGACCGAAGCGTGGAATCTGGCAGATCGCCGTAACGCGTTGTCCCTCCCGCAGTGCGCGGAGCGCCTCCCCGCGTTCCACGCCGAACCGCAAGTTCACTCGCCTGCCGTCGTTTAACAGAAGCGTTAAATGAATAGCGTTCTTCTGTAGCGATTCCGCCATCCCTTCGAACTTACCGGCGATCGTCATCCACTTGCCCAGGTAAGGCGTCATCGCTCTAATGGAATCGAGCCCTGTAAGTTTGGCAGCCTCCAGCACGGCGTCCGGATCGTGCACGAACTCTCTCTTCTCCGGCTCCGCGGGAGCAGCGGAGTCGGACGATTCGATTTGTCCCACAGCGCCTAGAAATCGGGAAATCAAGCAGAGCCCAACAACCAGCAGCGCAGTTCGCACGTTCAACTGAGTCCCAGTAATAAACTGCCAGAGTTCCAGCACCACCACAAGAATGATAAGATCCGCGTTCCGCCAAAAAGAAGTCTTCGCACGTCTCATGCAAAAAGCGTATCAAGTCTCCACTAAGTCCGCCAACTGAGCCCCGACCGCAGGGAGCGATCTGTTTTGCACGAACCGCCCCTTCAGCGCGTCATCGATACAAGGACTTAGACCATGACTGGATCGGCCGCCGTCGCTAGCCTTCTTACACTTTGCGCAGCGTTCGGCCAGCCCTCCGGCAACCGGCCTGCCTTTGAGGTCGCGTCGATTAAGGCGTATCCGCCCGCTGCCCCATTCCCCAAGGACGGCAGCATCGGAATCAAGCTTTCTCCCGATGGCGTCGCGTGGCGATACGCGCGGCTCTTACACTGCATTGGCTGGGCCTATGACATTCCCGGACGCATCGTCGGCCCCGAATGGATTCAGGATCGATACGACATTACCGCGAAGGCCTCAGGTCCGGTTTCAAAAGATCAGCTCAAACTCATGGTCCAAACGTTGCTCGAAGATCGATTCAAGCTGAAGGTGCACCGCGAAATGCAGCAACTCCCGGTCGCGGTATTGACCGTCGCGAAGAACGGACCCAGGAATCTTCATCCACTCGCGCCCGCCGGCGCGTTCAAATACACGCCCTCCGAGGGCAAACTGATTTTTGAAGGGTCCATGCCCAACTTCGCCGCGATCCTGGGCAACAGCCCGCCTTACGGCATCCGGGAACAAGTGGTGGACCAGACCGGAATCGCCGGATGGTTCGATCTCGCACTCGACGTGAAGGATTTCGATGTCAACGATCCGGCCTTCGGCGGAAAGTACGACGAGATGCAAAGCGCGGCTTTCGCGTTTCTATCAGCGGCGCTGGAGAAAAAGTATGGACTGCGACTAGAACACCGAAAAGTTTCAATGGAATCGATCGTCGTCGACAGCGGCAACAAAACCCCAACAGAGAATTAAGGGAGCCCCCTACCTTAATGCTCGAACAGAGCCGCGACTAGCAGGAGCGGTCCGCACCGAGGATTTAACACAGCCTCGCAAAAGGACACTCCCCGGGAGCCCCTTAATTCCCCGCCTCCACCTTCTCCGCTCCATCGATCACTAAATAGTCCACCAGCGCATCCTGAGACTTCAACGACAATCCAAGCTGCTCCCGCATTGCATTAATGAGCAGCGACGGGTCCAGTGGATTGGGCTGATGTTCATCAATCGCCAGGTCCAGAGTGAAATCGTAGTCGCCGTCCATGCCCGTCTCATTCACGAATACACGACCCATCTGCCGCGCGAACGTATCCGTCAACTGCGACAGAGAGAATCGGGTGGCGACGACGTGATAAGACGCGATCTTATCGTCCGGGTCCTTCTTCGGCACGATCTTGATGGAGTGGACTTCGCCCTCCTGCGGAGGGAACAGCTTCGGCGCATTCTTGCCGACGGAGATTACGAAAACAGAGAGCTTCTTCTTCTCCCGATGCAACTTCAACTGAAACCGTTCGGCGAGCAGCGTCTGCACCATCAGCTTCTGTTGGGCGTCGGTCGCGTTACCTTCGGCCTTCGCAACAATGTCGTAACGCTCGGATTCAATCCACGACGGCCCTCCGGAGTGCTGCGACGGCTGAAGGTTGTACGCCCACTCCATCAGGAACTTGAGAGTAGTCGCGCTGGCTCGGAATCTTCCGCCGGGATAGGTGAACTGCACCATTCCCATATGCTCGCCTGGAGGCTCGGGCGTGCCTGGTTTGCAAGGCGTGACCGATGCGACTTCAAACGCGGGGGCTTTCGCGAGGTCCTGGCAATGGCAATGGCCGAAAGTAAGAACGAGGACCGTGGCAGCAATAATTGTTCTCATCATGTGTCGACTATAAATTGCCTTCGCCGCCGCAGCCGTCTAGAAATGCCAAGGTTCGTCAAGAACGGTTAAGCGTCTTGACAGATCTTAACGATGGCGCTCATAGACTGGGCTCTAGAATGAAGTGGTGGAGCGCCTGCTGGTGGTTGACGACGATCGCGAGCTCTGCCAGCTCGTCACGCGCTTCTTGACTCGCGAAGGATTCGAAATCACTTGGGCTTCGAGCGGTGAAGCGGGCGTAGAGCGAGCCCTCTCCGAAGTTTTCTCGCTGATCATGCTGGACGTAATGATGCCGGATGCGGACGGTTTCGACGTGCTGCGCCGCATCCGGCAGCACTCCCGGGTCCCAGTGTTGATGCTGACCGCGAAGGGCGATACGCACGACCGCATTCGTGGTCTCGAAATGGGCGCGGACGATTATCTGCCCAAGCCCTTCGATCCCGCCGAGCTGGTGGCGCGCATCCGCGCGATCCTGCGCCGGTCGGAGCCCAGGAGGCCGGCCTCAGCCGCGCTCGCCCTCGGCGATATAGAGGTCGATGGAGGCGCTCGCACAGTGCGGCGCGGCGGCGCGCCCGTCGATCTGACCACCGTGGAATTCGATCTTCTAGTCGCGCTGATGTGCGCCGCCGGCAGCACGGTTAGCCGCGAAGACCTGGTGAGCAATGTCCTGGGGCGCGACTTTTCTCCCTTCGACCGCAGCATCGACACGCACGTCTGCAATCTGCGCCGCAAGCTCGGCCCATTGGAAGACGGGGCGGAACGTATCAAGGGCGTCCGCGGAGCCGGCTATCTCTACGCCAAGCCGGTGCCCAGGTGAGAAAGCTATTTCTAATCATCTTTCTCTGGTTCTGGCTCACCCTGGTGGCCGTCGCACTGGTGCTTGTGTCTCTCATTGCGCATGCGGGACTCGGAGGAAGATCGCTGATCCGGTTAAGCATCCACGATCTGTTGCTTTTCTCCATTGCCGGCGCAATCTTCTGCTATTTCGTCAGCCGCTATCTCACCAAGCCGCTCAATAAGTTAGGTGAGGCGGCGGCGAGCATCGCCGAAGGGCGCCTGGACACCCGCGTCGATCCATCGCTCAGGAATCGCCGCGATGAGATTGCGGACCTCGCCCGCAACTTCGACCGGATGGCGGAGCGTATTGAAGTGTTGATTACCGGACAGCGCAGATTGCTCGGGGACGTGTCGCACGAGTTGCGCTCGCCTCTATCGCGGCTGATGGTGGCTCTGAGCCTGGTGAAACAGGGCCCGCCCGAAGAGGCAGCCGAGAACCTGGAACGGATCGGCATAGAAGCGCGGCGGCTGGACGTTCTGATCGGCCAGTTGCTCGCGCTCACCCGGATCGATAGCGGAGTGGATCGAGGCTCGCCCACGCCGTTCGATTTGACGAATCTGGTGCAGGAAGTCGCCAACGACGGCAATTTCGAAGCTCGCGCGCGAGGCCGCAGCGTAGTGATCGCGCAAGCCGTTCCCTGCACCGCCATCGGGTTCGAAGAGCTGTTGCGGAGCGCCGTCGAGAATGTCGTGCGGAACGCGATCCGTCACACCGCCGAGGGAACCGCGGTCGAGATTACCCTCCGCACCGCGGATTCGCGAGCGCTGCTTCTGGTGCGCGATCACGGCCCCGGTGTGCCGGAGAACATGCTGTCCGAAATCTTCCTGCCTTTCCGGCGCGTCGCGAATGACACTTCCGAAGGCGCCGGTCTAGGCCTCGCCATCGCCGATCGCGCCGTAAATGTCCATCGAGGAACCCTGCGCGCGTGGAATGCCCCGGCAGGCGGCTTGATGGTCGAACTCGACCTGCCGCTGAACTAGCGGTCCTGCATCCTCGTCCCCTTACTTCTCTAGTTGGCCGTCGACGCTATGCGGTAGCCGCGATCAAGTAATGTTCAAGCTGACCGATGCGAGGGCTTAGAGCTGAAATCGGCCATAATCTTACTTGATGTGGCGCGTTGCTGCTGGGTTGATTTTGTTCGGAATTTCGTTCGGCTACGTTGAAGCGTCCGTGGTGGTGTATCTGCGGACGGTCTACGATCCCGTCCGCCACCGGCTGCATCCCAATCGAGCGTCTGGCGAATTGTTTCCGCTGATTCGCGTCGACCAGCTTAAAAGCGAGGCGGCGGAACAGTCCTGGCTGCTGGGAGTGGAAGTCGCGCGCGAAGCGGCCACGATCGTGATGCTCGCGGCGGTGGCGTTGGTCGCTGGACGAGCGTTATGGCTGCCAGCGTTCGCGATTGTGTTCGGTACCTGGGATCTGTTCTTTTACCTGTTTCTGAAAGTTCTGCTTCATTGGCCGGCTTCGGTGATGACCTGGGACATCCTGTTTCTGATTCCCGTGCCGTGGGCGGCGCCGGTTCTGGCTCCGTCGCTTGTCTCGGTGACGATTATCGGCACGGGACTCCTCGCGTTGTCGCGGCCGGTACGGATGCGGCCGGCGCACTGGATCGCGATGACCCTGGGCGGGGTGTTGATTCTGATGTCGTTCATGTGGGACTACCGGAACCTGCTGGCGGGCGGACTTCCTCGGCCTTTTGCATGGGGAGTGTTTGGCGCAGGTGAAGCGGCGGGCGTGACGGCGTTCTTTCATGCCTTCCGAGCTCGGAGTCCCCGCCCTTACGAGTCTTGTGAAACGTCAGTTTAGACCGCTCCGCTATGCTGTCTAGATAGATGCCATTTTCGATTCAGGCGCGCCTTAGCGCGATGATGTTTCTCAATTACGTTATCTGGGGCGCCTGGTATGTCACTCTCAGCACCTACCTGACCAGCACTCTGCATTTCACCGGCATGCAGGCGGGAGCCGTGTTTGGCACTACAGCGCTGGCGTCGATGATCTCGCCTTTTTTTGTGGGCTTAGTCGCCGACCGCTTTTTTTCGACCGAGCGGGTTCTGGCGGCGCTGCATTTTATCGGAGCGATCCTGCTGTGGAGGGTCGCGAGCGCCCAAACTTTCGGGGCCGTGTACGGACTGCTGCTGGCGTATTGTCTGTGCTACTTCCCGACCATCGCTCTCACGAATTCGCTCACGCTGCAACATCTCACGGACCCGGGCCGAGATTTTCCGCTGATTCGAGTATTCGGAACGTTAGGCTGGATTGCGATTGGGGTTGCGGTGGGTTCGATGGCGATTGAGAAATCCGCCACGCCATTTCTGCTGGCCTCGGGAGCGTCGGTCGCGATGGGATTGTTCAGCCTGGTGCTGCCGCACACACCTCCGGGCGCGAAGGGAGAAGCCTTCAGCGTGCGAAGGGTATTGGGGTTCGACGCGCTGGTGATGATGAAGGACCGGTCGTTTCTGGTCTTCGCGATCGCGTCGGTGCTGGCGTGTGTGCCGCTGACATTTTACTTCTCGTTCACGAACGACTATTTGAACGATGTTCACGTAGCGAATGCCGCAGGCAAAATGACGCTGGGCCAAGTCTCGGAAGTGGGGATGATGTTGGTGATGCCTCTGGTTCTGCGACGCGTTACGGTGAAAGGGATCCTGACGGTGGGCCTGGCGGCGTGGGCGGTTCGTTATACGCTGCTGGCTTTCGGCAATGCGGGGCCGGGTGTGTGGATGTTTTATCTCGCGATTCTGCTGCATGGGGTGTGCTACGACTTTTTCTTCATGACCGGACAGCTTTACACCGATCAGCAGGCTCCGGTGCATTTGCGGAGTGCGGCGCAGGGTTTTATTACTTTCATGACTTATGGTGTCGGGATGTACGCAGGGTCTTTGATTTCGGGGAATGCGCTGGATTTTTTTACGACCGGTTCGGGTGCCTCGGTGGTTCACGACTGGCGGACTTTTTGGCTAACTTCTGCGGCGGGGGCGTTTGTCATTCTGCTGCTGGTTGGTACTCTGTTTCAGAGCCGGGCAAAGATCGAGGCTGGGATCGGACAGGCAGACGAGGACGTCGGCCGCGGGCCGGGGGGCCTGCCCCACATCGACGCTGTTTAACGGGATTTATGGCGGGATGAGCGACCCGGGACCACGTCTATTTGTAAGGCTGGATCTGCGGCGGGGACGTAAGTTACTGGGAGGCCCAACTCGCGGCGCACGATGTTGGCTCCCTGGGCGATGGCGCTGGCTTTATAGAAAGCGATCTCGCGGTTGCAGCCCTGGCGGCCAAAACCGCAATCGCTCGATACGATCAGGCGCTCCGCGGGGATATATTTCAGAGCCTTGCGGATCTCGCCCGCGACTTCCTCCGGCCGGTCTGCCTGCAACGCGCGGTGACTGACGGCGCCGATGCAGATTTTCTTTTTCAGGTCGTGTTTGAACAGCTCGAACAATTCCAGATCCCTCTGGTTGCGATCCTTCATTTCAAGCGTCCATACGTCGCCGCGGCATCGCTCCAGATAAATTTCGATGGAGTTCGCGTAGCTGGTGTCGTCCATCACCCGCTGCATATTAGGGTTTCCCCAACAGGTGTGAATCCACAGCTCCACATCGTCGAGGCCTTGGACCTCGCGGTTAAATGCGTCGACCATGAACTTCACTTCTTCATGATCTTTGCCGTAGGTGTTGGCCATGAAGTGGAACGTGGGCTCCTCAATCTGGATGCAGCGGCAGCCGGCATCGCGCAAGGCGATCAGCTCCTTATTCATAGCTTCGGCCATGTCCCAAATGACCTGGCGTTTGTCTTTGTACTTCGGCGTGTGAATATCGAGGAACAGCGCCATCACCTGGGAGCAGCAGGTTCCAAACTTGACCGGCTTCCTGGTCCTGGCCTGCGCCAGGCGCCACAGTTTCGGATAGTCCAGCGGGCGGTGCTCGATTTTATCGACCACGTGCGGCCAGCGCCAGCCGGTATAAATCTCATTCAGCAAAGTGCCTGGAGGATAGTGCAGCCACGGCGCGGTGGTCTCTTCGGGCTGCAGGTGGTCTCCTTCGAAACCGGCCCAGCGCTGGAGCGGATAATGATGCCACGCGCGGCCCGCCAGATCCTCGTCCACATGAAGATCGCCGTGGGTCAGAATGTCGAGGCCGGCGCGTTCTTGATCGCCGATCAGCACGGCCATGGCGTCCTGAAATTTCTCCCGGAAGCGAACGTCGAGCATGCAGGTGTCGAGAGGCTTTCCCCACATGCTCACGTCGAACCAGCGGGGACGTGGGAAAGAGCCCGTGGTGGTGCTGGGAAGAATCAGGTTGTCGGTAGCGGTGAACATGGCTGCTCCACATTGTACGCGGGGCAGGACGGATTGGGTGGACGGGGCGAAAACATGGGACAGACCGCTCAGTCCACGCGGCGTGGAGGTCCGGAGTGCTTGTGCGGCCAATGTGGCGCCTTGGGACAGAGTGGTCAGTCCCCATGTTTTCGCGCAGTGTGGATCGGGGGGAAACGCGGGAGATTAGTTGCCGGGCAGGGCGAATGCTACGTAGATGCCGCCTGCGGGGCCGTTGCGGCCTGCTTTGCCGCCGGTTGCGAAGATCACTACATATTGCTTGCCGCCCATTTGGTATGTGATGGGGGTCGCATTTCCACCGAAGGGAAGCGTGGTCTCCCATAGAAGCTTGCCGGTTTGTTTATCGAACGCGCGGAATTTACGGTCGAAGTTGGTGGCGGCGATGAAGACTAACCCTCCGGCCGTCACGATTGGGCCTCCGTAGTTCTCACTCCCCGTCGTTTTATCGGAGAGCTCCGGGTATTCTCCGAAAGGGATCTTCCACGCGTATTCGCCGGTATTGAGGTTGATCGCGTTCAATGTTCCCCAGGGCGGCGCGACCGCCGGATAGCCGTCCTGATCCTGGAACTTTTTGTATCCAGTGAAACGATATTTCTGATTGATCGGCGTTGCGGGCTCCAATTCCTTCGCTGCTCCGCTCAGGATGTAACTGGCGATGGCCGCGGAGGCTTCCGCGCTGAGATTGGGAAAGGACGGCATCCGGCCTGCGCCCTGTTTGACGATCGCCTGGATCTGCTGCGCGGTACGCTTCCCTTCGAGTTTGGTTAGAGAGGGAAATTGCGGAGGAGCGCCCTCGAGGCTGTCTCCATGGCAGCTTGCGCAGTTGCGTAGGTAAAGCTGACGGCCCGACGTTCCTTCGTGATCCTCGGCCAATGCGCCGGTCCACGGGACGTCATTCGCGTTGATGTACAGGAGTCCGGTTTCTGGATCGTAAGCCGAGCCGCCCCATTCGGCTCCGCCGTCGTATCCGGGGAAGACCACGGTATCTTTGCCGGCGCTGAAGGGTACAAACTGGCCTCCGCTGCGGAGGGTTCGAAACTTTTCCAGAACCCATTGATGGACGGCAGGAGTGCGGTTCGAGAGCAGATCTTCGGTGAGCGATTGCCGCGCATAGGGTGCTGGTTTGGTTGGGAGCAACTGCGTCTCGGAGGCGACTTCGCCGGGTACGGTGCTGGCTGGATATTTTTTATATTCGAGCGGAAATAAGGGTGTTCCGTCGGTTCGATCGAAGAGAAACACCCAGCCTTGTTTGGAGGTTTGGGCCACTGCGTCTACCGTTTTGCCGTTGCGCTGCACGGTTACCAGCGTGGGAGGCGAGGGAAAATCGCGATCCCAGATGTCGTGCTTCACGGCTTGAAAATGCCAGATGCGCTTGCCGGTGGACGCGTCGAGCGCGAGCAGGCAATTTGCGTAGAGATCGTCACCGAGCCGGTCCGCGCCGTAAAAGTCGCTGGCGGCGGAACCGGTGGGCACATAGACAATCCCGCGCTTCTGATCGACGGCCATGCCCGCCCAGTTGTTGGCCGCTCCGGTGTAGGTCCAGGCATCTTTCGGCCAGGTTTCGTAGCCGGGCTCGCCCGGATGCGGGATGGTGTGGAAGGTCCAGCGGAGGGCTCCGGTGCGGACGTCGTAGGCCCGGATATCGCCGGGCGGCGCGGGGAGCGCTTCGGGAGTTCGATCGCCGACGATCAACAGGTCCTTATAAATGATGCCGGGGCTGGTCTCCACAATCGATTGCTTTTCCGGATCGCGGCCGAGATTTTCGCGGAGGTCGATGCGGCCGTCTTTTCCGAAACTGGAGATTGGTTTTCCGGTGTGGGCGTCGAGCGCGTAGAGGAAGCTCTGAACGGCGGCGAAAATTCTCGCGTCGCTGCCGGAGGACCAGTAAACGACGGAACGGTTCGCGCCGCGGCCGGCGATGCCGGAATCGAATCGCCAGAGGAGCTTGCCGGTCGAGGCGTCGAGAGCGATCACCTTGTGTTTCGGCGTGAGGCCGAAGAGGACTCCGTCGACCATGATGGGCTGAGTTTGCGGGTCGCCGGAGCCGTCCGCGGTGTCGTAGGTCCAGGCGATTTGAAGCTTGGACACGTTGGAGCGGTCGATTTGTTTGAGGTCGGAATAGCGGGTCTGGTCGGGGCCGGCTCCATAGGCGGGCCAGTTGTGGGCGGGGGATTGGGCTCCGAGGGTGAGCAGGGCCGCTGCGGCTGTGATGGAAATTCGAAATGGCTTTTGCATCGGTTCGTGTGTCCCCTTTCTTGCGATCGGGGTCGCGGTCCCTCAGGCTATCTTACTCTCGGTAGGTGGCTGAAATCGCGGTTCGAAAAAAAGGGAACAAAATCCCCGCGGGGGGAGTATCGTTATGTGAGTATGGCGCAGACACCTCAGAAGCCGCTTCGGCTATGGCCAGGGGTGGTCATTGTCGTGCTTCAGTTACTGGTGCAGTTCGGGCTTCCGAAAGTCTGGCCCGACGGGTTGGTCTACTCGTTCCTCGGCGGAGGCGTGGCTGGCTTATTGGTCGCCTTGTGGTGGCTTTTCTTCAGCCGGGCGGCATGGGTGGAGCGCGTGGGCGCGATCCTGCTGATGGTTGCCGCGATCTTCGCGACGAAGCGCATCGTGGACCCGTCGATTGCGACCGGCATGATGGGTTTTATGCTTTATTTCATAGCGATCCCGGTGCTGGGGATTGCCTTCGTAATCTGGGCGGTGGTGACGCGGAATTTTTCCACTGGAGTCCGGCGCGCGACCATGGCGGCGACCATTCTGCTAGCGTGCGGAGTCTGGACGCTTGTTCGAACGAACGGCATGACCGGCGATGCGAAATCCGATCTGGCGTGGCGTTGGGCGCCGACTGCCGAAGACCGCCTGGTCCATGCGAGCGAGAAACCCGCGGCGATCCCGACGGCTTCGGTGGCACTCAAGAATCCCGATCCGATACCGGCTCCCGTAACGGCGAAACCGGTGCATACGGTAGCTCCGAAAGTCACGAAGACTGCGGCGGAGTGGCCGGGATTTCGCGGACCGCATCGGGACGATATTATTCCTGGCGTGCGAATCGAGACGGACTGGGCGCGAACGCCTCCGGTTCAAATCTGGAGGCGGCCGATCGGACCGGGGTGGTCGTCGTTCGCAGTGCAGGGCGACCTTATTTACACGCAGGAGCAGCGCGGGAATGATGAGATTGTTTCGTGCTACAGCCTGTCTACAGGCGAGCCGGTTTGGAAACACAGCGATGCGGCGCGGTTTTGGGAATCCAACGCAGGGCCGGGTCCGCGGGCGACTCCGACGCTTAGCGACGGGCGCGTGTACACGTTCGGCGCGACGGGAATCGTCAATGCGCTCGACGGGGCGAGCGGCGCAGTGGTGTGGTCGCGCAACGCGGGGACCGATACCGGGGTGAAGATTCCGGGTTGGGGATTCGCGAGTTCGCCTCTGGTGATCGATGGCCAAGTCATTGTCGCGGCGGAAGGAAGATTGATCGCATACGATGCCGCGACCGGCGAACCCCGCTGGAAGGGGCCGGAGGGCGGGTATGGATACAGCTCGCCGCATCTGCTGACGATCGACGGAGTCGCACAGATCGTGCAGTTGAGCTCACACGGCGCCCTGAGCGTCACGGCTGATGGAACCAAGCTTTGGGAGCATGCTTTGCCGCCAGCCGCAAGTATCGTACAGCCCGCTTTGACGGCTGACGGCGATTTGCTGATCGGCGAAGGCGAGGGACATCCCATGCATCGCCTCGCGGCGGCACAAGGACCGAGCGGATGGACCGTCCAAGAGCGCTGGAGCTCGATGGGGCTGAAGCCGTACTTCAGCGATTTCGTGGTTCATAAAGGCCACGCCTACGGATTCGATGGGGCGATCCTCTCTGCAATCGACGTGAACGATGGCAAGCGCGTCTGGAAGGGCGGGCGTTACGGGAGCGGCCAGCTTGTCCTGCTGCCGGATCAGGACGTGCTGCTGGTGTTATCGGAAGAAGGCGAGTTGGCGCTGGTCGCGGCTATGCCCGACCAGTTCAAGGAACTCGCAAAAGCCCCGGCGATCGAGGGCAAGACCTGGAACCATCCGGTGCTGGTCGGCGATACATTGCTGGTTCGCAACGGCCAGGAGATGGCGGCCTTCCGGCTGGCCCTTGCGGGCCGCTAACCCCGATCTCATCTACCGAGAGCCGCTGTGGCTTCGTCGAGAAGATCGGCTTCCCTGGTCAGGATCGCGCCGGCGCGCTGGATCTGTTCGTCCGCTTCCTGCCAGCGCTTTTGCTCGATTGCTTCACGAACACCGGGGATGGTTTTGACACCGTAGCCGGTATAAAATCCGGGAGCGTAAATCATGTGGCGGAACCAGGGACGGCCGGGCAGACCGCTCGCGTCCGTCAGGCGGCGTTCGCTCTCGATCAGCTTCGCGTTGACGCCCTGCACATTCGATGCGGATGCTTTCTGGCGCGCGGCGTCGTATCGTTGCGCGCTGCGCGTCAACGCGTCGATCCCGTTTTCGAGCGGCGCGAAGTTCAGATGCGGGGGCACGGGGTCTTTCGGCGGAGGCACGAACTGGATGCGCGGATCGGCCGTGGCTGTAAAGGCTCCCTCCTCGATCTCACGATTGCGCTCCGTAATTTCCTCGCGCTGATCGGCGTCGAGCTTCTTCAACTCGTCGATATAAGTACGGACCGTGTCGGCGAGATTGCCGAATTGAAAGGGAAGCAGCCCGGCGTCCGCGAGGCGGATCACCGCCGTGCCGACGGTTTGGGCAAGCAGCTTGCCATAGATGAAATCGGTGTCGGCGAAATGCGTGTACCAGTAGAAATCATCGTAGATGGAATGATAAACGCCGCCTCCACCCCCTTCGCCTCCGTAACCGACATCGAGAGACGCGACGCCCAGATGATCGATAAACACCGTGTAGTCGGAACCCGAGCCGAGCGCGCCGATGCGCAGATCGGGCCGCGAGCGCAGTTCCGCTCTGCGTTCGGGTGCACGAGCAATACCGGCAAGCTGATCGCGCTTCCACACCGTCATTTTCGTCTCGGGGTCCTGAATATCCTTCATGACTCCGTTCATGAAGTTTTCGAGCGTATGTGAGCCTTCGATGTTCAGAAACCCTCGGCCGTTCGTGTCGGAGTTTATATAAGCGACCGCGTGTTTTTGCAGATCGGCGGCATGTGCCTCGCCCCATTCCGTGGAACCGAGCAGGCCTGGTTCCTCGCCGTCCCAGAAACAATAGATGATTGTCCGCTTCGGTTTCCAGCCCTGTTTGAGTAATTCGGAAAAACCGCGCATTTCTTCCATTTCGGCAACCGCTCCGGAAATCGGATCCTCCGCGCCATTGACCCACGCATCGTGATGATTGCCGCGGACGACCCATTCATCCGGATATTCGGAACCGGGTATGCGAACAACAACATCGTAAAGGCGCTTGGTATCCCAGTTGAATCTCAAGCGCATGTGAACCTTAGCGGGACCCGGTCCGACGTGATAGGTGATGGGAAGCGCGCCGCGCCACGATTCCGGCGCCAGGGGCCCTTTCAACGCGGCGAGCAGCGGTTGTGCATCGCCGTACGACATCGGCAGCACGGGAATTTTCGTAAGCGTTTTCGCTTCGCTAATTGGGAGACGCTTGGCATCCGGAGTAGCGCCGACGCCCGGCGTCAGAGGATCTCCAGGATATAAAGGCATGTCCATCACGCTGCCGCGCTGAGCGCCGTCGCGAGGCCGATCGGGACCGTTGGGAAAAACATCATTAGTGAAGTAGCCGTCGTCGCGAGGATCGGAATATACGATGCAGGCCAGGGCACCATGCTCTGCGGCGACCTTTGGCTTGATGCCTCTCCACGACGCGCCGTACCGCGCGATGACGATCGCTCCATGGACGGAAATTCCCATGCGCGCGAGTTGTTCGTAATCTGCCGGGATTCCGTAGTTCACATAAACCAGAGGAGCCGTGGCTTCGCCGTCGCTCGAATAGGCGTGGTAAACGGGCAGTTGCTCCGATTGCTGATTGGAGGTGGGATCGACCGCGATGGGCGGCTCCTGAAGCTTTGCCGTAAAGGAGGTAGGCTCCGTCATTTCGACCAGACGCTCTTTGGGCGTCGGAAACAAGACGTCAAACGTCTCGATCTTGGCGTCTAGCCCCCAACTCTTCAGCTTGGCCGCGATCCACTCGGCGTTATCTTTATCGTACGGAGATCCCACGTGATGCGGCCGCGCGGAAAGCCTCTGCATGCTGTCGCGTAAATTTTGCGGATTCGGGATGGCGCGGAATTTTTCTTCCCACGGCGACGAATCTCCGCCGAACAGAGACGCGATACACAGAAAGGGCAGGCATTGACGCATGGACTCAAGTGTACGCTTGAACCGCTATTTATGCTGCTCAAACCACCCGATGATGTACGCCACTTTCGTCATGTGATGGCTCGGCCGCACCGTAATGCCATGAGGCTCCTCCGGAACCCGCACCAACACACTCTCGACACTCAACAATTGCAGAGCCTGATAATACTGCTCCGAATCCGAGATCGGCGTCCGGTAATCAGCCTCTCCCGTCATCACCAAAGTCGGAGTCTTGACATTCTTAACCACCGACAACAGCGAACGCTTTTCATAGTTCTCGACGTTATCCCACGGCAATCCCGGGAACCACACCTTCGACGTCCAGTTGCCGATATCGGAAGTCAGCACGAAGCTGTACCAGTTAATCACCGGATAAACCGGCACCGCCGCCCGATACCGCGTCGTGTGGCCGATCGTCCAGCAAGTCAACACTCCTCCGCCACTGCCTCCGGTGACGTAAAGATGATTCGTATCGATGTACCCCTTCGCAATCACCGCATTGACGCCCGAATCCAGGTCGTAAAAATCGTCTCCCGGATATGCATGATGGATGAGATTGCCGAACTCCGCGCCATAACTCGTGCTCCCTCGCGGATTGGTATAAAACACCACGTAATCCTTCGCCGCCATCAGTTGTTTTTCTATATCGAAACGATCGCCGTAATCCGCGAACGGCCCTCCGTGGATTTCGAGAATCAGAGGATATTTGCGCGAAGGATCGAACCCCGGCGGCTTGATAATCCATCCTTGCAGAGGACGTTTATCCTTCGACGATTCGAATCGAATCTCCTCCACCTTGCCCAATTCCCTTCCCGCAAAAAGACCTTCGTTGACCGCGGTGATCACTTTGAGCGAAGGACTCCCTAGATTCGCAACCGCGATGTCTCCCGGCAGGTCCGGCCGCGATGACGTGGTCGCGAAGTTGCCATTCTTCGCGATACTCAACGAGCCTCCGCCGCCATAGGAGCTCAGCCCACTGCCGATATTGACCGCCTGCTTCTTCACCACTCCATCGAGCGTGCTCGAATAAATTCCGGTATCGCCTTGATCGTCTGAGAGAAAATAAATACTGCGCCCGTCCGGAGCCCAGCGCGGCTGCTGGACGTCACGATCCCACGTCACCGTGACCATGCGCGACTCGGTTCCGTCGCGCTTCATCACATAAAGTTTCGTAACCTGATAACCCTGGAGCTTTTCGTCATAACCCGTATAAGCGATCCAATTTCCATCCGGCGAAATCTGCGGCTGCCCGTCCGGCCCAACACGATTCGTAAGCGCCTTGACCGCGCCATCGCTGACCCGAAACTCATAAACCTCCGTATTGCGAGGCTCCAGTTCGTAGTTGTCATGACGGTTCGCCGACATGACCAGATATCGCCCGTCGGCCGACCATACCGGTTCGCTCGCCTGAAACGCAGCGCCTCCATGCTGATAGTTGCCATGCGAAATCTGCCGCGCCGCGCCTCCCTCCTTCGCCACAACGAACACCTGCGTGTAGCCCGGTTTCAGATAGCCTGCGCCGTTAAACCGGTACACCAGTTTGTCGATGATCTTCGGCGGATCGGCCCACTTCGCCCCCTCCGGCGCAGCGGGAACGTCGGCAATCTTTCGGACTGGTTGAGGAACGTGGGCCACAAACGAAATCCACTTCCCGTCCGGCGACCAGTTCGGACTCGCCGGAGCCGAATTCATCCGCGTCACTTGCGCCATCTGACCCGAATCGAGCCACAGACGCCAGATCTGCGGGGATCCATCGCGATCCGTGATGAACACCAGTTCCTTCCCGTCCGCGGACCAGCGTGCGTCAGCATCCGAAAACTTGCCGGTTGTGAGTGGACGATCTCCACTACCGTCGAAATTGATAATCCACAGGTTGGAATAGCGGCGGTCCGTCATGATGTCCGCGAAATGCTTCTGGTAGACAATGCGGCTTCCGTCAGGCGAAATCTGCGGCTGGGTAACCGTTTGGATCTGGAAAATATCGGTGAGCGCAAAACGTTCGGCCGAAGCTACGCCAGTCCACAATAGGAATCCCACGATAACCGTGAACGTATTCATGGGTAAGCATTATATCGTCTGTGCCATCCGCTAACGCGAAATAGAGGCCCGTCCACCCTCTTCTGGACCCCGTCCGTCACTATTTTCTCGTCTTCACGACGAAAACCGGTTATACGGTTAAGGATGGAACGGGTGATGAAGACGCTAATCGTAGACGACGAGCCCGTTGCCCGCCAGGTCCTCCGCGAGGAGCTGAACCTGATGTCCGCCATCGAGATCGTCGGCGAAGCGGACGGCGGAAAAGAGGCGCTGCGCAAGATCGTCGACCTCCAGCCCGACTTGGTGTTTCTCGATCTCCAGATGCCCCAGATCGACGGCTTTGAGGTGGTCCGGCGCCTCAGCGGAACCCGCCTGCCGGTCATCGTGATCGTGACCGCGTTTCATGAGCACGCCATCCAGGCCTTTGACGCCGGAGCGATCGATTACCTGCTGAAACCAGTCCGTGGTGAGCGGTTAGGAAAAGCTGTCGAACGCGCTAGGACCCTGCTTGGGAAACCTCGCGAGATCGCCCGAAACCTGGCGAGAATCGCCTCGGTGAAGGACACTCCGGAGACGGCTCCCACCGGCCCTCGCAAGATCGTAGGGCGCATCGGCCGCGATTATTTTTTACTCGATCTGGATGAAATCCTCGCTCTGCAAGCGGAGGGCGAATTGGTCTGGATCGTCACCGCGCAACGCCGTTTCCTGGCATCGCAAACGCTTCGGTCCGTCGAATCAACACTGGCTGCTTCACACTTCCAGCGCGTGCACCGCAACGCCATCGTGAACACCAATCACGTCCGTCAAATGACCGCGATCACCAGCCATCGCTGGATCCTGACCCTCAGCAATCAACAGGAATTCGTGGTCAGCAAGCGTCAGGCGCACAATATCCGGCGCCTGTTGCAGCGCTAACCCGAGAGTCCGCTCATAGGGTGGAATTTCCCGCTCACCACAAAGTGTGATCCGTTCGTTATTAATATTTAGGGCCGATTCCGGTTTCAGGTCATACTGCCCGTATGAAAATTGTCCTCGCGCTGGCCGCTCTATTTCTGCTCACCGGCTCACTCGTTTTCCCGCAATCCATCAGCAGCGGATCGGGAACGGTTCGCGGATCTGTGCTGGACCCCACTGGAGCCGTCGTCAAAGGTGCAACGGTCCAAATACAGAATCCCGTTTCGCAATACAGCAGCACCACGCAAACCGACGCCCAGGGAAATTTCGAATTCGATAACGTCCCCTTCAACAACTACCACGTGACGGCCAACGCTCAAGGATTTCAGACGATCCGCGAGGACGTCAACGTCCGGTCTTCCGTACCCATGGAGCTGAAGATCACCGTGAAACTCGGCACGGCCAGTGAGAGCGTAACTGTTTCCGAAGCCGGCGACCTGATCGAGACCGACCCCACCACTCATACCGACGTTGACCGCGCCCTGTTCGACAAGCTCCCACTCGAAAGCGCCTCGTCCACTCTGAGCTCGCTCATCACCCTCGCATCACCCGGAGTCTCCGCCGATTCGAACGGCCTCTTTCACGGCCTCGGCGACCATGCCTCTAATTCCTTTTCCATCGACGGCCAGCCTATCACGGACCAGCAGAGCAAGGTCTTCTCCAATCAGCTCCCGGTCGAAGCCGTGCAGTCGATGGAGGTGATCGAAGGCGCGCCGCCCGCTGAATATGGCGGGAAAACCAGTCTCGTTATCGTCGCCACCACGCGCTCCGGCCTCGGCGTAACCCAGCCTCACGGCGATATCACCGCGTCTTACGGAAGCTTCGGATCCTCCAATGGCGCGGTCAACCTCGCCTACGGCGGCCAGAAATTCGGCAACTTCATTTCCCTCAGCGGACTCGATACCAGCCGCTTCCTCGACGGCCCGGAATGGAACGTGATGCACGATCACGGCAACGAGCAGAACATTTTCGATCGCGTCGATTTCAAGCTCTCGCCCGCCGACACCGTCAACTTAAATTTTCAATTCACCCGCTCCTGGTTCCAGACGCCGAACTCCTACGACGCGCAGAACGCCACCGCCTGGAACGGACTCGTCGTCGATAACGGAGGCCTCGGTCCCAACGGCTTGCCCGTAGGCTCCCAGGATCAGGTCTCCAAGATTCGAACATTCAACATCGCGCCCACCTGGACCCGCCTCATCAATGCTCACACCATCTTCACCTTCGGAGCCTATGTTCGACAGGATCAATACAATTACTATCCCAGCGCCGATCCTTTCGCCGACTTCACCCCGGATCTGCAATCGCAAAGCATCGCGCAGAGCCGCAGGTTGACCAACGCCGGCGGCCGCGCCAGTCTCTCTTATGTAAAGGGGATCCACAACATCAAGCTCGGAATCAACTACGAACACACCTTCCTGCGCGAGAGCGATTCCATCGGCCTGGTCGATCCCACCGCCAACGCCGTTTGTCTTAACTCCGATGGAAGCCCGTTCACCGGAGCTTCTCTGACCGATCCGAATAATTGCACCGGCGCTCTCTCGCAGAACCCGAACTTCATTCCTCTGCTCGCCTGCTACGACCTGACCCGCACCGCAAAACTGCCGGCCTCCGATGGCTGCCCCAATTCCACCAGCGGGTCATATTTGTTTAACGGTCGAGCCGATATCAAGGAATTGGCGCTGTATCTTCAGGACACCATCTCGATTAAGAATTGGACCTTCAACCTCGGCATCCGCGGCGATCTCTACAACGGCATCACCGTAGCCCGGCAAGCTGAGCCTCGCGTCGGCATCGCCTACAACATCAAGCCGACCAACACCGTGCTCCGCGTCTCCTACGCCCGCACCATGGAAACTCCATTCAATGAAAACCTGGTTCTCGCCAGCCTCGGATGCAACGATTCAGTGATCGTCGCGCTCCAAACCGCGGTCCCGGGAGGTTCCTGCGTCACCACCGCACCACTGAGCCCCGGCCATCGCAACGAATTTCACGCCGGCTTGTCGCAAGCCTTCGGCCGTTTCCTGGTGATCGACGGCGAATATATCTGGAAATATACCCACAAAGCCTTCGATTTCAGCGTCCTCGGCGCAACCCCGATCACTTATCCCATCGAATGGGAAAGCTCAAAAATCCCCGGCTACGCGATCCGCGCCAGCATGCCGAACTTCCACGGATTTACGGCATTCGTCGTCCTGTCGAGCGTCGCAGCCCGCTTCTACGGTCCGCAGATCAGCGGTATCGGAGCCGACCCCTACGCCGGAAGCTCGGTCTTCCGCATCGATCACGACGAGTTATTCAATCAAACCACCCACCTGCAATATCAGCCCTGGAAGAAAGGGCCCCTCGGTGGCGTATGGTTCAGCTTCAACTGGCGTTACGATAGCGGACTAGTCGCCGGCCCGGTTCCCTGCGCCGGAGGCAATTGCAACAACGGTCCCAATGGAACGGACTCCCTCGTCGACGCCTCTGGTCTGACTCCGGACCAGCAATTCCAGGCGGGACTTTTCTGCGGCGGTACCTACGCCACGCCCACCACGCCGATCAGCCCGAACAGCACTTGCCCAGCCTCTCTATATGGTTCGAAGTTCATCAACATTCCAGCCGCGGGTACGGAGAATGACGATCACAACCCGCCGCGCATTGCTCCGCGCAATCTGTTCGACTTAGGCGTCGGCCACGACAACATATTTCACGGAGACAAATACAAGGTGAGTCTCCGCTTAACCATCATCAATCTCACCGACAAGGAAGCTCTCTACAACTTCCTCTCCACCTTCAGCGGAACCCACTACGTAACTCCGCGAGCCATCACCGGCACCATCGGCTTCCACTTCTAGAGCAAGTGGAGAGGATAAACTTCATTCCGTGCGAGCCACGACGCTGCTTCTCGCCGGCCTCTCCTGCCTATCGAGAGTCTCGGCGCAAGATCCCTTCGAGATCCACATCTATGAATACGAGCCTCTCTCCTGGCGCGAATACAGCCTCGAAGCCCATCTGAACTTCATCGCGCAGGGCTCCACGTTGAGCAACGGCACCCTCCTGCCCACTGCTCATCAGACGCACCTGACGCTGGAGCCGACCATCGGCCTCTCCGAAAACTTCGCCCTCGGCTTCATGTTCCTCAACGCCTGGGAGCCAGGAAATTCCCCTCAATTCGCCGGCTGGCGAGTCCTGCCGCATTTCTATGCTCCGGAAACCTGGCATCTCCCCTTCCGTCTGGGATTCGTTTCCGAATTTTCTTTCCAGAACACCCGCTACGAGGAAAACTCGCGCAGAGTGGAACTGCGCCCGATCCTCGACCGCGAATTCTCCCGCTGGCAGATCGTCTTCAATCCGGTCTTCGAACGCGCCCTTCACGGCCCCGGAACCCGCCGCGGCTGGAACGCCGAACCGGCCATGCTGATCCGCCTGAAGCGCCCCATCTTTTCGCCCTCTATCGAATATTACGGAGAAGTCGAAAGCATCAATGTGCCCCCACGCGCGCAACCGGAAGTCCACCAGCTATTCCTAGGCGGCGACTGGCATGCGGGCCCGATCTTCAGCGTAAATCTAGGAGCCGGCTTCGACCTCGGCCCTCGCGGCCCCGGCCTGGTCCTAAAAAGCCGCCTAGAATGGGACTGGCACGATGCCTCGACGAAGAACGCTCCTTAGACTCACGGCCCTCCTGGCAATCGTTTCGAGCTATGGATATCAGCAGCCCGAGGACGAAAAGGAATCCTACATCGTCTACGCAACCGTGCTGCGAATATGGGAACCCCAGGTCGCAACCTGGGCCATCGTCCGCCAGACGCGCAACATTAAGTTGTGTCTGCTGCCCGCAAATCCAAATCAGGAATCGCTCTACCGCGATGTTTTCGACAATGATCGCGAAAAGAACCGAGCCAAACTTGCCCTCGAGAGAAAATTCGACCTTCCGGACTATGCGCTGGTGGAACCGGAAGCCTGGGGCAGAAGTTCCCAATCCCGATCATTCGCCGTTTTTTCCGCCGTCGGCTTTAACGCCTCGCGAACCTACGCCGCCGTTTGTCTCTGGGCAGGGGCAACGCGACCGCGACTGGCACACTGTGCATGGGCCGCCTGATTCTCACCGGAAGCGATACTCCTCCGGCAGCTCAATCCCAAACCGCTCGCACAACAACCGCACATCGTGAAAATCGTTCTCGTCCGCCTGATACCCCGTGTGAAACTTCACCAGCCACTTAGCCGCGATGCACCGCACCGGATACCGATCGATAATTCCCCGCCCCGTCAAATGCTCCCGAACATAGGGCACGCCGTAAACATTGCGCCCCGCCTCATCCAAAGTGTAGGAATGAACATCGATCCGCGACCCCCGCTCGTCCGCGAGAACAAAATTGCACTCCCACGAATCCTCGCGAACCTGCTCCGAAAATCCCCGCTCGGCGAGCACCTCCCGTAACTTCGCCACCTGCTCATGCGGCACCGCAATATCTAAGTCGTCATGCGCCCGCGTCTCGACACCCAGCAACGCGTCGACCGCCCATCCTCCATCGACGGTTATCTCCAGCCCCTGCTGCTCCAGGAACCCCACCAGTTCCGCCGCCGTCCGTGCATCCATCGCGATCATATACAATACCCGAAATGAAAATAGCGATCATCCTCGCTCTCGCCGCCGCGCTATCCTTCGCAGCCGACCCGTTTGTAGGCACCTGGAAAGCGGCCCAGCCGGACAAATGGAAAATCAGTCCCGGCGGAAAAGCCGAGGAACGAAAATCGCTCCTAGTCACCACCGAGCTGATCTCGAAAAACAAATACCGCGAAACGACGACCACCCTCAATGGAAGCCCGGTCGACGACCATCCTCCCTTCACCTATGTGCGCGACGGCAAGGAGCGCAGGAGCATCAACAACACCACCGTGAAATATGAGCTCATGGAAGAACGCCACGGCCGCGCCACGATCAAGGGAGAAAAAGGAACCGTAGTGGACGATCTCATCGTCTCACCCGATGGAAAGACCGCCACTGTGACTCGCAAAGGAACCGGCCCCACCACCGGCCGCCAAATCGACGAACAATTCTTCTACGAAAGGATCAAGTAGGGCAGGTCCCCGACCTGCCCCCTCCGCCTCACTGCACCGCGATCGCCACAAAGTTGCTGATCGTAGTCCCGATCGTCAAATACACCGGCACCGCGCTCCCCTTCGGAGTCTCCGGTGGCACCGTCACATTCACCTGGTACAATCCCACTGACCCCGGCGTCAGCCCGCAATACGACGGCACGGAGCTCACGTTCGGAGCGCCCGGCAGCACGCTCGTCTCAAAGATCATCACGCAATTCGAAATCGTAGCCGACCCCGGCACCGCCACTCCCTCCGTTGCCGGAGGCGAAGTCTGCCCGAACCCCAGCCCATAAAAAACCAGCGTATCTCCCGCAGTCGCCGGACGGCTCGGAAGCCCCGTCGTCGTCGGAACCGGGAACGTCACACCATCTGGAAACGTAGCGATCGCATATTCCGTCCCCACCGGATTCTCCGTCACGATATTATCCGTCGACGTCACTGCGCCCGCCGTAATCGACGCGCCCGACGAATTCAGCGCAAACTCCAGCAATCTCGGAGCGGTCGCCGCCACCTGCACGCTGATCGTGTTCCCCGTTTGCACCGTTCCGTTATCGTTTCGATCCACGCGAATCGTCGCCTGCCCCGTCGGCGTCCCGTAAGGAACCTGGAACGTAATCTGCCCACCCTGATTCTCCACATGCGACGCGGCCACATAATAGGTAGGCGCAGCATTCCCGTTCACATACACCGTCGCCCCGCCCAACGATGTTCCCAAAGGCAGCGATGTCGCGCTCACCGGATTCCCCAGCGTGAATTGCTCTCCTCGAACCGCCACTAACTCGCCCGGAGCAATGGTCGCGCCAAGCTGGTAAATCGCGTTATCCACCACGCCTTCGAAATAGCTCACCGGACCGCTCGACGCCACCACATCCATCTCCACCGGCACCACGAACGGACCGTTCTTCGCATTCGTCGCGATCGTGATCTGCGCCGTGTACGCGCCCGGACTCAGCCCGCTGGGATTCCCCGTCGCCACCACGCAAGCGCCCACGCCCGCCACCAGGCAAGGCCCTCCCACCGAAGTCGTCAACCACGCCGACCCCGTCGACGCTGTCGTAGAAATGGTCGCCCCGGTAATCGAAACCCCGCTCACCCCGGCGTTCCCCAACTGAATCCACTTGCTCACCGCGGCCTCTGTCGGCGAAACGGAAAATTGAATGGACGGCTGCACCAGCACGCCGATCGGCTGCGCCGTTACGTTCACTGTCACCGGAACAGTCTTCACATCGGGCGAAAATGTCGAGTTCGATACCGTAATGTGCCCCGTATAAGAAGTCTCCGGCGTAGTCGATGCCGGAGCCGTCGCCGTCACTTGATATGATCCCGTCGTCTGGAAACTTCCTCCACCCTCCGACAGCACCGCCAGCGTGAGTCCTCCTGAAGGATTCGTCGCGAACGCATTCAGATTGCTCGTCGCCATAAACGTCGTCGAAGTCGCCCCTCCCGGCGGCAGGTAAAGATTAAGCGAGTTCGGCACGCCTCCGCCCATCAGCACCATCACCACAATCGTCTGCGGCGAATCGATCGCTCCCGTAGCCGTCACCGTGACGATTCCCGTCGCGCTCCCCTGCGCCAGCGTCGACGTGTTTAACGCAATTTGCACATTCGCGCCCACAATCGACGCGGCAATCCAAGGAACGTTCGCGCTCGCCGAAAGCGCGAGCGTCCCATCGCCAATATTGCTGGTTGTAACATTTTGAGTGGTTCCGTTCGTACCCACGGTTATGTTTAAAGGACCGATCGTGGATGTGGAAAGACGCAGTTGCGGTGTGGCATAAAGAGCCACAGCGCTCAAGAGAACAGCAGTCAGATGTCTCATAAATATAAGAGTGGAAGCTTTCGCCGTTTAGCTACAGCACGTAAATTTCCAATACAAATCGCGAAAAATGGGGACTGACCACTCTGTCCCAAGGCGCCACAACGCCCGCGAAAGCAATCCATTCCCGACGCCGCGTGGACAGAGGGGTCTGTCCCCATTTTTCGCCCCACCCACACAATCCGCCCTGCACCACTCTGTCCCAAGGCGCCACAACTCCCGCGAAAGCAATCCATTCCCGACGCCGCGTGGACAGAGCGGTCTGTCCCCATTTTTCGCCCCACCCACACAATCCGCCCTGCACCACTCTTTCCCAAGGCGCCACAACTCCCGCGAAAACAATCCAACCTCGACGCCGCGTGGACAGAGCGGTCTGTCCCAATTTTTCGCCCCACCCACACAATCCCCAACACCGCGCGAAAACCGGGACTGACCACGCTGTCCCAAGGCGCCACAAATCCCGCGAAAGCACTCCAACCTCGACGTCGCGTGGAAAGCGCGGACTGTCCCCA
>Ga0210388_10000143_pt1 | contig 75289 bp, 72 predicted proteins | sample IncBWC19OmetaG_FD_155485 | JGI IMG/M metagenome (GOLD analysis project Ga0210388, IMG submission 155485) | Forest soil microbial communities from Barre Woods Harvard Forest LTER site, Petersham, Massachusetts, United States - Inc-BW-C-19-O ... | reverse complement strand
TTGCGGACCTGATGTCGGGATTGGTCGGGGCGCTGCGGCAGGCTTTGCTCGCGCGCTTCGGCGAATCGGAAGTCTTGGAAGTGGTGCTGGGCGTTCCGGCGAACGCCAATAGCAATCAGCGATTCCTTACCGTGGACGCGTTCCGGCGCGCGGGATTCTCGGTGCTCGGTTTGTTGAACGAGCCTTCGGCGGCGTCGATCGAGTTTGGCCATCGCCAGAAGATTACCGGGCGTTTGCTGGTTTACGATCTGGGTGGAGGCACGTGCGACGTATCGCTGGTGGAGATTTCGGCGGGCACGCATACGGTCCTCGCGTCGGAGGGAATTCCGCACCTGGGCGGCGACGATTTCGATCTGGTGCTGGCGGAAATGGCGATCGGCGAGGAGGAGCTTTCAAAGCTGGAACTGGCGGAGCTTTTCAGGCTCGATGAAGAATGCCGGCGCCAGAAAGAGGCGCTGCATCCCAATTCGCGCAGGATCGTTGTGGATCTGGATGTGGTTCGCGAAGGGCTGGGACAAGTTACGGTCGCGGTGGCGGATTTCTACGAGCGCTGCCGTCCGCTGCTGGCCGAATCGATCGAAGCGACCGCGCAGCTTGCCGGGGATAACGACATCGAAGCGCTGTACGTGACGGGAGGCGGGAGCGAGTTGCCTCTGGTTTCGCGGGTGCTGCGCGAGGAGTTCGGACGCAAGGTGAAGCGCAGCGAGTACACGCGATCCGCGACGGCGATCGGCCTGGCGATTCAGGCGGACGCGACTTCCGGCTATACTCTGCGCGAAATGTTCACGCGCAATTTCGGCGTCTGGCGCGAAGGCGATGCCGGGCGGCGCATGATCTTCGATCCTATTTTTCCGCGCGGCACGCGGCTGCCGGGCGCGGCCGAGCCTCCGTTAACCGTTCGGCGAAGGTATCAGCCGGTGCATAACGTCGGCGATTTTCGATATCTGGAAGCGAGCCACGTAGCCGAAGATGCTCAGCCTTCGGGCGACATCACGGTGTGGGACGAGATTCAGTTCCCCTTCGATCCGGCGCTGGCCGACGCGCGATCGTTCGATACGGTGCCGGTGGAGCATTCGTGGCCGGCGTCGCATCAGGAGATAGAAGAGCATTATTCCTGCGATGCGGCGGGTGTGGTGACGGTGGCGATTCGCAATCTCACGTCGCACTACGGGCGCGAATTCCGGCTGGGGCGCTGGAGCGGGAAGACGGCGGTGGTCTCGCCTCGGACGCGGAAGCGCGTGAAGAAGACCAGCACATGAACGTCGGCAAAGTATACGATCTAGCGCAGCCCTTGTTCGCAGGGATGCCGCATTTCCCGACGCATCCGCCGTTTCTGCGCACGCTTACCAAGCGGCATGGCGAACTGGTGCTGCCGAACGGAGCAAGCTCGGCTGCCGAGGCGATCACCATGGGCGGGCATGTCGGGACGCACATCGATGCGCTGTCGCATTTTTCGTGTGACGGAAAATTGTATGGCGGCGTGGAGCCGGTGCAATCCTACAGCGACGGCGTGACTACGCACGGAGTCGATACGATCGCGCCGATTTTCCGGCATGCGGTGCTTTTTGATATTGCGCGGCTGGAAGGAGTCGAGGCTCTGCCTCACGATTTTGTGATCACGCCGGAGCATCTTGCGGCTTGCGGTGTGACTCCTCAGCGATGCGGGATCGCGCTGATTCGCACGGGTTGGGGAAATTTCTGGAGTGACGCTAGCCGCTTCATTACGGGCGGGTCAGGGTCGGTGGTGCGGGGGCCTGGTCCGAAGAAATCGGGCGCCGAGTGGTTAAGTAAGCACGGCATTTTCGCGGCGGGCAGCGATACGGTGGCGTTTGAACATTCGCCATCGAACATGGAAGTGCATGTTCACTTATTGGTCGAGCGGGGGATCCACATTATCGAGTGCTTGAATTTGGAATCGCTCGCTGAGGCGGGGGTGAAGGAGTTTCTGTTCGTGGCGCTGCCGCTGAAGATTCGAGGGGGAACGGGGTCGCCGATACGGCCGGTGGCGGTGGTGGAGTAGGTTACAGAGGCAGACGGCAGATCCGATTTACCCACTCTTCCTGATCCGAGGCGATCCATACCAGCAGCAGCGCGGCAATCGCATCCGCAACACTGGTTTTCTGCGAGATAAGCAGCACGCCGGGGCTCTGAAAATGCGAGATGAATCGCGCGAAATGCACCGGCATGGTTTTCAAGTCGTGAGTGACAAGGACGCGATTATCGCGAGCGGCGATCGCCAAAACTTCATCGTCCGCGATGGACTCCAACTGAGCGGAATTCGCATCGAGGAAGTCGACAGACGATTCGGCACGGATTACGCCACTAACGATCGACTCGCTCAAGCTTGCGTCCGCGAGAAATCGGAGCTTCACGACCGATTCGCTAGGAGTTCCTGACGAGCTCGATCGAGCTTGGCACGGAGGGCCGGCGGCACCGGATTTTCTCGGGCGAAATCATCCCACTGCTTCTCAGTCTTGATCAGGTAGGCATCGACCTCAGCCTTATGGGAGAGGTAATACGTAATGGCTCCGTAGACCTGCTCGAGGGTCAATGCTGAAAAGTTTCGAAGTATCATTTCAGGAGATTCGCCGATACGGAATGCGTACACGATCGACTCAAGGGTCACGCGCGTACCCGCGACGTAATATCCGTCGTTTCGTTCTTCCACGTAATCGCGCATAAATGAATCGCCAGCCTTAGCCTAGTTTACTTTTTTTGCCTTCGGCGCGGGTTAGTTACTTATTGACACAGGACCTCGCCCTTGGGCGGGTCGGGGATTAACTTGAGCTCGATCGCTTCGCGAACGAGTCCTAAGTCAGTTACGAACGTAGCGAGCTGAGCCTTTTGGGCCTCGTTCAGGACGGCCAACGCGAGATCCCGAGGCGGCCGGGTTGCGGCCAACTGTTCGCGCAATTTTGAAATGCCGGCTGCTGGTTGAGCGGCTATCGCGATTTGCTTTTCCAGAGGCTCGCGGGCGGCGCGCTGGAGACGATCCAACTGTTGCACTTGCGAGTCGCTGAAGTGGAATTCTGACGTCGATAATGCGTAGATCGGGTAATAGAAGCACAGGGTTGATCCGGGCCATTGCTTGACGTCGATCAGGCCCGCCACGATTGCGTCGGACGCCATCTTCGAGCGACTGAGGACTTTCACGATCTCCGCCAACTTCGCTTGCTGAGATGCATCCAGAATCGGGTTTTGCAGTGCTCGCTGGAGCGATGCCGGGTCGTCCATTGGAGGGTGTCCGGTGGGTATGCCGGGGCGATAGCCAAGTGCTCTGCCGGGCGGAGCGATCGGGACCGGCTTCGCTTGCTGCTGGAGTTGCCATATCTGCATCTCCGTCAACCCGAGCAGCTCTTTCAACGCCGGCTGGCCGAGGACGTGGACCGCAACGGCTAACAGTAGCACTGCGCGAAACAGCATTACGTCTTCAGACGGACTTCGCCGCAGAAGGTCTCAGGTATCCATAAAATCCGAGATCGGAGCCGGTCAGCAGCTTGGTCGCGAAGATAATTTGCCCTGTGTGCATCGAAAAATGCTCGACCACATGGTAGATCGCTTCGAGCACGGTCAGATCCCAGTGCTTCTGAATGTGCCTCTTCTCTTGAAGCGATGCGTGAGGCAGCGCTTTCAGCACCTCGACTGCTTCCGCCACCGTGGATCGCAGCCGATCGAGCGCGTCTTCGCCGGAGCGAGAATCGAATTCGGTATCGCGATCGCGTCGGTCTTCGGCTCCGCCGACGCCGCAGATAATCCACTGGCGCACGTTGCCCGACAGGTGCAGCAGCAGATTACCGATGGCGTTTTCGTTCTCTGTTACGCGCATCCAGATTTGTTCCTGCGTCAGCTTCGCTACGCAGGTTTCGATGCGCGCGAGGAGCTCAGTCAATTTCTCGGATGAAAATCTCAAGAACTCTGCTTCGTTGGACATAACCTATTCTGCCGCGACAGTCTCGACCGGCGCAGGCACGGGCACGGATAGGGTCATCCTCCATCCCGCTACGAGGCCGGCGAGCATCGCCGCTGCGGCGATCAATAAGGACGCGCGAACGCCTGCGCGACGAGCTACTTCTCCCCAGACGCCGCTGCCCACGGCCAGCGATCCTTGAAACACCAGCAGATAAAACGCCAGGGCGCGCGCCCTCATCCATTGTGGAGGAGTGGTCTGCGCGCACACGTTGAAGCTCGACATCACGGTCAACCAGGCGATCCCACCCATCACCATCGCGGGCATGGCCACTGGCAAGGTCCTCAAAAATGCCAGAGCCGTCGTCGCGAGCGCGAAGAATACCACGCCCACTGCTACGATCCGATCCATCGAGTACCGCAACCGGAGGGGCGCCAGCGCCGCCGCGCCGATCACCGAGCCTCCGCCCAAGCATCCCAATAAGATTCCGTACCCTAGCGACGTGCTCTTCATCTCCTGCCGCGCGACCACCGGCAGCATCGCCCACAACGCGCTCCCCGCGAGCGAAAACATTCCCGCCCGTACCAGGACTGCGTGAAACGGTCGAGCCCCGCGCACGTAAACTAATCCCTCGCGCATTGCGTCGCGAAATCGAGTGCCCGGTTCGCGGACTGCGGGCGGCCTTTCCTTCCAGCTCCACAACACCACGATTACGCCGAGAAACGAAACCGCATTCGCCATGAACACCGCGCCCGCCCCGGCCGAAGCCATCACGATTCCGCCCAATGCGGGACCCACCGCGCGTGCAATATTGAAGCCGACCGAGTTAAGAGCGACCGCCGCCGGGAGCTCATCGCGCGGCACCAGCTCCGGAATCGCGGCCGCCCACGCGGGTCCGTTCATGGCAGAGCCCGCGCCCAACGCAAACGTGAGCGCGAGCAACCACCAGGGTCCGATTCCGCCTGCCATGACCAAAACGCCTAGCAGCGCAGCGACCGCAAGCATCCACGATTGCGTGAAGATCAATAATTTCCGGCGATCGACTAAATCCGCCATCACGCCCGCGGGCAGACCCAGCAGGAATACAGGAAGCGTGGTCGCGGTCTGCACTAACGCGACGAGCAGCGGCGATGCGGCGAGCGACGTCATCAGCCACGACGCGCCCACCGTATGCATCCAAGTGCCGACGTTCGAAGCCACCGACGCGATCCACATCGCGCGGAACAAGGAATGTTTTAGAGGTGACCAGGCCCCCCTGTTCGCCATTACTTCCAGTTTGACAGTTAAGGAAGCACGCCGCGGGTCTGGGCCACTAAATTGGTCGCGCGCAAAAGCGATTCGAAGGTTCCGGCGTCGGTCCACCATCCTTCGAGAAAGGCGTAACTCATCGACCCTTCGCGAATATAGGCGTTGTTGACGTCGGTAATTTCCAGCTCGCCGCGCTCCGAAGGCTTCAGCGTCTTAACCTTGTCCCACACCGTTTCGTCGTAGAGATAAATCCCGGTTACGGCGTACGCCGACTTCGGATTCCGGGGCTTCTCTTCAATGCCGATGATCCGGTCGCCTGAGAATTCGGCCACGCCGAAGCGCTCCGCATCGGGAACCTCTTTGAGCAGAATCTTCGCGCCGCTTGTCTGATTGCGAAAATCCTCCACGGCCGCGCGAATGCTTTTTTCGACGATGTTGTCGCCTAGGATCACGCAGATTTTCTGCCCGGCGGCGAAATGCGCGGCGAGCCCCAGAGCATCGGCGATCCCTCCTTCGCCTTCCTGATAGGTGTAATTGATGTGCGAAAGTCCGAACTCTTTTCCGTTGGCGAGCAGACGCAGAAAATCGCCCGAGCTGCGGCCGCCGGTTACGATCATGATGTCGTCGATCCCCGCGTCCACCAGGGTCTGGATCGGGTAATAGATCATCGGCTTGTCGTAAATCGGCAGCAGGTGCTTATTCGTGATTTTCGTGAGAGGGAAGAGGCGGCTACCCGTGCCGCCGGCAAGAACGATGCCTTTCATGTCTCATTCATCATGCCATGGTCCGGCAGGCGAAACCGCCTGCCCCACCTGCTATCGCTCCGACAATCAGAAAAGGCTCCGCGCCGGATGCGACCGCTTCGGGCAAAAGAGCATCCATCGGATCGTGCGACAGATCCTGCTCACAGGCGAAGAATCGGACAAATGGACGGCGTTCGAACGTCACCTGATCGCGAATCGTGCCGCGCAGCATCGGATAAACCGCCTCCAGGGCGTCGAGAACGGTACGCTGCGTCACCAGGCCAGGGACATCGATCTTCACTTCACTCGAAATCTTCGCGAGCGTTCTTAGATGCGCGGGGAGCACGACCCTGATCACGACAGCGTCTGGACCTCGACCGAGAGCACCGCGGGAAGATCGCGCACGATCGGAGCCCAAGAATCCCCGGCATCGGCCGACGCATATACCTGGCCGCCGGTGGTTCCGAAGTAGACTCCGCAGGAATCGAGAGAGTCCACCGCCATCGCGTCACGAAGGACGTTCACATAGCAGTCGCTTTGGGGCAGGCCCTTCGTGAGCGGCTCCCACTCGTCGCCGCCGGTGCGGCTGCGGTATACGCGCAGTTTCCCTTCCGGCGGATAGTGCTCCGAATCGCTCTTGATGGGTACCACGTAAATGGTCTCCGGCTCATGCGCGTGGACGTCGATCGCGAAGCCGAAATCGGTGGGCAGGTTGCCGCTGACTTCCCTCCAGTTTTCGCCCGAGTCGTCGGTGCGCATAACATCCCAGTGCTTCTGCATGAACAGCACGCCCGGACGCGACTTGTGCATCGCCACGTGATGCACGCAGTGCCCGACTTCGGCTCTGGGCTCAGGAATGATCTGCGAATATAAACCTTTATTGATGGGCTTCCACGTTTCACCCGCATCGTCGCTGCGAAACGCGCCGGCCGCGGAGATCGCGATATAAATCCGCTTCGGATCCTCGGGATCGAGAATGATCGTATGCAGGCACATCCCTCCCGCGCCCGGCTGCCAACGAGGTCCCGAGCCATGCTTGCGCAATCCGGAAAGTTCCGCCCAGTTTTTTCCGCCATCGGCGGAGCGGAACAACGCCGCGTCTTCGACCCCCGCGTAAACCGTATCCAGATCGGTGAGCGAAGGTTCCAGATGCCATACCCGTTTGAATTCCCACGGATGCGGCGTGCCATCGTACCACTGGTGCGTGCCGGGGATTCCGTCGTAGACGAATTTGTTTCCGACGGGTTCCCACGTCTTCCCGGCGTCATGGGAGCGCTGAATCACCTGTCCGGCCCAGCCGCTGGACTGGGACGCATACAAACGATTCGGATCCACAGGCGATCCCTTTAAGTGATAAATTTCCCAGCCGCCGAAATGCGGACCGCTCACGTCCCATTTTTCGCGTTTCGCATCCGCCGTCAGAATGAACGCGCCCTTCCGCGTTCCAACCAATACGCGTGCTCCACTCATGCCCGTTACTTCCTCCGCCTAAATGGTAAGACAAGCGCGAAGCACGGCGCTAAGCGGTTAGAAGACGAACCGGGCCCCAATCTGGAGCGTTCGCGGACGATTCGCCTGCGAGCTAATGATTCCGAAGCTCGAACTGGTCGCCTGCGCGTTGGGCGCCGCGAACGTCGGATGGTTCACCACGTTGAACGCCTCTAAGCGCAGTTGGAAGTACGTCCGCTCCGTGAAATTGAACCGCTTCAGCAAGGAGGTATCGAAGTTATTGATCCCGTCCTGCCGCAGGTTCGGGAAGGTCGTCGAGAACGTGCGTATGTGATACTGCAACTGCGTCGCGGAGGCTGTATCGAACACCGAAGTGTTGAACGCCGGGCTTGTCGGACCCGCCACGCCGCGGGGGTTCAGGTCGAGATTGCCGCCGTAATCGATATAATCGCCGGGCGTCGTGGTGCTGCCGTTTACCCAATTGATGGGCTGACCCGTTTGGAAGGTATAGATGCCGGTCAGCACCCATCCGCCGAACGCCAGATCCGCCCAGCGCGGCTCCAGATTCACGAGCTTCCCTTTCCCCACCGGCAATGCGTACACTGCCGCGAGGACGAAATGGTTGGGATGATCGAACGGCGAGATGCGCTTCTCCGGACTCAGATCCGTATCGTTCAACCAGCTATCTTCTTCGATCAGCTTGGACCGGATATAGTTCCCGATGAGGCTGAGGCCATGCGAGAGGCGCTTCTCAACACGAACGTTCACGCTCTCAAAAAACGAGCTTCCCAGGTTGGCGTTCTGCTCAATCACGCCGGCGCTTTGGCTGCCCTCGCCGATCGGAAATTCCGGATAAACCGAGAGCAATTGCGCCACGGTGGTGGTCGCGCTATTCAGGCTCGCACCCGGAATCAGGCCGGCAAACGGATTCGCGACCGTCCCGGTAAGGGTGTTGATCAGCGTCTGGTCCCGCGTGGGTAGCGTGCTTAGAAACTGGCGCGGAATCACATTCAACTGCGTAGTCGGAATGGGCAGATGCACGCCGTGGTTGCCGATGTACGCGACTTCCAGCACGGTATCTTTCGATAGCGTGTGTTGAAACCCGAAATTCCAGCGCATCGAATATGGATTGTGAACCTTCGGATTCAGAAACGAAACGGTCTGATCGAGGAACGTCGCCAGTCCAGCCGAAGAGCCGGCCGGAGGCGTGATGCCGTTCGGAAACGGACTGCTCAGCGTAGCCGACGGCGTCAGGAAGTTGCTGGGAACCAGCAACTGCGTGGTTTGGCTGAACCCCTCCTGATCAACGATGGGATTCGACGAATACGCGCCCGTGATCGCAAGATTCGCCACCGTGACCGGCGCGACGAACATGCCGAATCCGCCGCGAATTACTGTTTTGCCTTTCAGCAGGTCCGGGCTCCAGGCAAATCCGGCGCGCGGGCTGAACAGATGCGTATCGTTTTGATAGAGAGCGCGATCGCTGGGCGACGCGAATGTCAATCCGCCTGGCACTGCGAAGCTGCCCACGGGAATCTGCGGAATCGGGCTCTTCGCATATGCTGCGACCGCCGCCGCGGCAATCGGATTCGGCTCATTGGTGGCAAATCCGTCCACCGCGCGGCCGTACTTCTCGCTATACGGATCATCGTGATCGAACCGGAGACCGAGGTTCACGGTGAGATTCCGTTTCAGACGCCAGTCGTCCTGAACGAAACCCGAGTAGTAATACGAATAAAACGATGCGTGCGCATTGATATCGATTTGCCCCGCCGTCGGATCGCCTAATAAGAAGGATGCAAAATCCTGTCCAGGCACCGCCGCCGTCGACGTGCTGGTGGATTGCTTTGTCCAGTTATTGGCGAATGTATAGCTGCCGGCCGAGTTTCCGTAAGTGATGACATTCAAACGATACTGCCGGATATCGGCGCCGAATTTCAGCGCATGCGATCCCACAATTTTCACCACGTCGCCAAACAACTGGAGTGATTGCGAGGGGTCCTTCGATGCGCCCGTGTCGCCCAGGCACTGAAAGCTGGTCTGGCTTCCGCAACTGCCGCTGAATCCGATATAGGGCAACTGCGCGTACTGCTCCGTACCTGCGATATAGGACGGAAAACCCAGCTTCGACGGATCGAATCCCTCGCTTGGCTCCGCGTGGACTTCGTTCATGCGCGTGAAGTTCAACCGCACATTCACGATGGTCGTCGGGTTAATCGTGTATACCTCATCCGCAGATCCGCCCCAATTTTCGCGGGTCAACGTGGTGCCGGTCGCGACGTTATCGAAATAATTATTCTTCTGCTGAAACTCGTTGTTGTGGCGAACGTTGAAGAACATGCGGCTGTGATCGCTCATGTTGTAATCGATGCGGCCCAATTCGTTGCTGTAGTTGTCGGTATACGGAGCCCCCGCCAAGGCGAAATTATCGAATCCATTGGCCAGGCCCGGCACGTTGGGTTCCGGATAAAACGGTAAATAGGCCTGTGAAATCGGATTTAGCCGGCTCATCGGTATAATATTGCCGGGAAACGCGGTCCGATTCACCGTTGAACCGGTAAGCGTACCGGTAAGCGGATCGTAAATCGTCGCGCCATATGCCGAAAAATTGCCCTGCTTCTCCGCATCCGTCGGAACCGTCGTGAGAGCCGGCGCCGGCTGCGCATCCTTCAGGTTCTCCCACGCGAAAAACCAAAACAGCTTATTGCGCCCATTCAGAACTTTCGGAATCAGAACCGGGCCGCCCACCGTCGCTCCATATTGATTGAAGTGCGTCAGCGGATTCCCCAGGCCTTTTTGATTGTTGAAGAAATTGTTCGCCTCCAGCGCCGAAACCTGGTTGAATTCGTAGAGCGATCCGTGGAAAGAATTGGTCCCGGTCTTCATGATCTGGTTCAACGTGCCGCTGCTGGTATGGCCATAACCTGCGTCGGAATCGAACGCCTTGATCACCACCTGCTGGACGGCGTCCTGCGGCGGATTATAAGCCACGCGATTATCCCAGGTTGCATCGGGCGATCCGTCCATCAACAGTTCGCTGGTCTGCGCCGGCGCTCCGCCGATGCTCCAGGCCGCCGCGCCCGAGTTATCGAACGGATGCACCAGCGATGGAGCGCCCGTCGCAATTACGCCGATCGCCAGTTGCGCGAGCATCATGGGTGTCCGCCCATTCAGGGGAAAATCTTCCACCTGCGCGGTGGTGATGGTCTGTCCCGTCGACGAATTTTCCGTATTGATCAAAGGCACGTCCGCGCTCACTTCCACAGATTGCGTCACGTCGCCGACCTCGAGGCGAATATCAATCACCGGATGGTCGCCGCCTCCAATCTCCAGACCGGTACGCACAAACTTCTTGAACCCCTGCGCCTCGGTCGATATCTCATATGTGCCCGGCGCCAGGAATGGAATTGTATATTGTCCTGTCACGCGCGATAACGTGTCGGACTTCGTACCTGTCCGCGTCTCCGTGGCAATCACCTTTACATTGGGTATTCCCGCACCGGTTGAATCGGCGACCAGGCCGCTGAGGGTCGCCCTTGTTTCCTGACCGAACATCGCCAGGGGCGTTAATATTGAAAAAATTGCAGCAAGGCAAACTTTCATAAAGACTGCTCCTTTAATTACCACCTGGAAACGGCACGAACTTTCCTTGACACGTATTGCGTGACGCTTTCCCTGAGTTTTCTATTACTCGTACATCGTCACCCGTCACGCGAAAGTTTAGTCCACCCGCACCTTCCGTAATTACCGCATGCGTGGCTTCGAATTTGCTCGATTTAACGTCATCCAGAGTCACATTATCGAAGGTAATACCCAGGCGGTGCACCGCATCGAAGCCATCCAAAGTAATCTTCCCGGCACTCAATACGCGCACGTTGCGTAGAATAATTCCCTCGAACGAAGGCAGCTTGTCCCGGGCCTCTCCCATGTAGGAATAATTGGAATCCATCAGGATCGGATTTTTCGTGTCCTTGATGCACACGTCGTCGTAGACAACATCGCGAACAGGCCCTCCGCGGCTCGAATTGGACTTAATCCGTATGCCGTTGTCGGCGCCGTCAATTGAGAGGTTCGTCACCCGGATCGCGCTCGCGCCGCCGTCCGTTTCACTGCCGATCGACATCCCGTGCCCGGTGTAAAAATGATTGTCCTCGATGGTCATATGAGACGTCGGCCCCGGCGATCCGGCTTTAATCGCGATATTGTCATCGCCTGTGTGAATAAAGCAGCGTTTAATGGTTACATTCTGCGCATTTCCGGGGTCGATTCCATCTGTATTCCGAGCCGTCTTCGGCGCATCGATCACCACTCCCCAGGCCGTGAATCCGTTGCCTCCGCTATACGCCACATGAAAATTGGGTGAATTCCGTAATGTAATTCGATACAACGTAAAGTTGTCGCAATGACTCAAAGCCATCAGTCGAGGAACGCTCTGGTTCAAATTCTTGACCTTGGCCTCCTGCGCCAAATCCCACCAGGAAACTTTTTGTCCCGTCAGCGTGTCCCCGCCCCGGCCATCGATCGCGCCCTCGCCCATCACCGCGGCGCCGGCCACGCGATCTCCCGAAACGATCGCCTTGCAGCCATGTCCTCTTTTATCGACGATGCCGCAGCTTCCCGGCGTCAAATCGTAATCCCGTGGATTCCGCGACGCATAGAGAGTGGTGCCTCGATCCACCAGCAGCGTCACGCCCGCGCGCAGTTGCAGAGGACCCGCCAGAAAAACCTTCCCCGACAACTCTACAGCCTGTCCCGCCGGACATTTGTCGAGGGCTTCCTGAATGCGCACCGTATCCGGCTTGTCCTCGTCAATGCTCGGGCGGGCCGCGGTTAGTACCGTGCAGCTTTGCGGAATCACCGGCTCCGAAACCTTCCGCAGGTCCTGTATCAATTGAAGAGCCAATAGGAGGTTCACTATTTCGACCCACTTCCCGACGGCCGCACCTCCGCCGGATTCCATCCATCGAAAAACGCTGTCACCGCAAATTTCTTCGCCTCGGCATCCGACAATTGTTTGCGCGCCGGATTCGCCCCCGGCCCGGACGACTTATATTCCGCATAAAAAACCGTCAGCAGCGAAGGCTTCCCATCGTGCTCCCACTCATGCCAGCCTTCGGGCGCGATCCACGGTCCCATCTCCGTGTTCATGAAAACCACTGTCGCGTAGGCGCGCCACGGCCGCCCCAGGTAAACATCCTTCGCATCCGGATCTGCCGTGAGTCGGCAATGGTCGAACACATAGCCGCTCTGCTCCTCCGCATGCAGCTTGCTTTGCGCCGTGATCATCACCGTGGAATGGGCCTTGCTGTGAATTTCGCAATTTTCGAAAAATGCGCGCGCATCACCGAAAATAAAATCGACGTTTCCTTCGATGTAGCAGTCCGCGAAATACTGCCGGGCCGGCTTGCCATTGGCGTACAGAGTGTCCTGATAACCCAGAAATCGAACGTTGCGAAGCACGCTCCGGTCACCTGAGATTTTCAGCGCCACCGCCTGCGACCCTTCGTGCGTCAGCGGACGCGTGCGGCTGAACGTATTTTCAACGGTCAGATTCTCCGCGTAAAAATCGTCGCCGGATACAGTCACGCTGGCGGATTTTGTAGTGCCGCCGGCCGTACCCGCACTGTCGTCATAACTCAACACCACCTTCGAAGCATCGGTTCCAGTTCCGCGCAACTGAAGATGGCCCTTCGTGAGGAGGAGCTTTTCCCGATAAATTCCCGGCCGAATAAAGATCGTTGCCCCGCTCAAAGGCGCCGCATCGACGGCCCATTGTACGGATTTAAAGTCGCCGGACCCGTCCGCGGCAACCGTGAACACACTCTTATCCGCGGCCAAACATAAAAACAGCGCCAACCCCAGCATTGGGATTAACTGTAGCCGCCACCTGCAAGTGGGTCAATCCAATTCTATTGAAACAATTGTTTAGCAACTCTCAATGATCAGCAGGTTCTGTACGTCCTAAAGCCTGAGTCAGAAAATCGACGACGCGGTCGAATGGATCGAAACCGAACGCCTGCCCGATCGGCAACCGGAGATTCGAATTCGCGTTCACGTCGTAGAAAATCAGCCGCCCATCGGACGCCTCCAGATACTCGATGCCACCGACGTCCAGCCGCCCGGCGCCGATAATCTTTTTACCGGCTTCGACCGCCGCCGCTGGGACCTCCGGATAAGGATGAAACTCCACCGGAGCCGAGGGTTTCACCTCGCAATGCGACTCGCCCGTTTCGGGATTACACACCTCCGACGGACACAAGTTGAAGGAGCCGTGAGCAATCACGCGCATCGCGTACAGTAATTCTCCGCCCAGAAACTCCATCCGTACGATGCCTTGCCCGGCCGCGACCGGAAAATATTCTTGTAGCGTCAGCAGATTGTCAGGAAGCCAGAGCTCGGGTTGGTCGCGCAGCAATCGTGCCAGTTCCTCCGGCGAGTGGAGAAGATACATCCGCGCGCCGCTCCCGCCCTGCTCCGGTTTTAACAACGCCGGCCATTGGTCCCAGTGCGCCAGGCCCGAATCGACATCGTTAAACACCAAAGTCCGCGGATGCGCGATCCCCAGACGCTTCATCAACGCCGCCTGCGTGGATTTACTCAACTCCAGCGAAAACGCCTCTGACCCGTTCAGCACCCTCGCCCCTCCCAGCTCCAGCGCTCGCATCAGCGAAAGGCAAAGCGGCACCGCCCGCGTATTCCCCCGCACATAAGCGCTGGGGCTGGCCTGGTTGAAATACACGCGCGCTTCCGGAACAGCATCGGGATCGAACGCCCCATGTTTAAGGTCGAAGGTCCCATAGCGCACCCCGCGCTTATCGAGTGCCGCAAACAATGGCTTCTGCCACTCCGGATGCTCGAACAAAACAACAAGATCAAAACCCATAGTCAATTCTATATTCGTGCCGGCGGAAGAGCCACAAAGCTCTGCTATCTTTTGGAGAAAGATAATGAAACGAGGTAAGAGAAACGTGCGCCGACATCGTTAAGTAGAGTGATGAAACGCGCCCTGGTCACAGAGCTTCTTGAAGACCCATCTCTTCCGGCGGACGTCGTCGCGAATGCGTACCGCGATCTTGCGCGCACGCAGCGGTTTCTCGGAAACACGCGTGCCGTGTTTCAGCGCCTGAGCCAGGATCGTTCCATTCGCCGCGTGCTTGACATTGGCTGCGGACAAGGCGCGTTGCTGGTAGAAATAAGCCAGAAACTAGGCGTCGACGTGATTGGAGTCGACCTGCGCCCCGCTCCCTCCGCATTGTTCCCCATCATGACCGCCAACGCCGCCGTCGATCCTCTTCCCGCAGCCGACGTCGCCCTGGCCGTCTGCCTGGTCCATCATCTGTCTGAAACCGAAGTCACTAACCTGATCCGCAACGTTCAAAAATCCTGCCGGCGCCTGATCATTCTGGACCTGGTGCGCCACTGGATTCCGCTCGCCTTGTTCCGCATCTTCATGAGCCCGTTTCTGCACCCTATCAACTCCGCCGACGGCATCACCTCCATTAAGCGCGCGTATACTCCCCGTGAACTGCGAAGCATCGCCGAGGAAGCCGTGAAGGGAACGAACGCGCGCATCCGTCAGACCGTCGCGCCGTTCTATACCCGCCAGATAATCGACATCGATTTTATGGTCAAATAAGGCCCCGCTGAACGGCGATTTGTAGCGATTTATCGCCGATTAAGAAATCCGATCCTACGCCGTCTACGTAACATTGCTTGACGGGTAGCATGAATGTGCGTTTCGTAACACTATGGCGCGGGGCACCACTGATTCTGTTGATTTTATCCACACTCAGCGCATCCTCCGCCAGCATCTCCGGCACCATCCACGATCCAAGCGGCGCCGCCATCCCCGCCGCTCACATCACTCTCCTGAATACCGCCCTTAAAACCGAGCGGCATTCGACTTCTAACGATCAGGGAATCTACTCCTTCCCGGCGCTCTTCTTCGGCGGCTATGAGATCACGATTGAGGCGTCCGGATTCCAGCCGAAAAAGACTAACATCACCGTCACCGCCGACGCCGCCGTGCGCATGGACTTCGCTCTCGACGTCGGACAGAAATCGGACGTCGTTACCGTCTCGGAAACCGATTCCCAACTCGCCACCCACGTCGAAACCACCGCGACTCATCTGGGCGAGGTCGTTTCGCGGGCCCAAATCGAACTGCTGCCGTTAAACGGGCGCAGCTACACCGATCTGCTCGCGATTCAACCTGGCGTAAGCCCGATCAGCACTTTGACGCCGACCTCCGTCATCATGGCCGGCGTCACCGGAACCATCAATCCATCGGGCGATCTAAATCCCGGAGACGTCTCCATCTCCGGCCAGCGCGAATCGTCCAACGGATTTATGGTCAATTCGGTCGATGTGCAGGAACATATGAACGGAGGGACGTCGATCATTCCGAACCTCGATTCTATTCAGGAGTTCCGCGTTCTCACCAGCAATTTCGATCCCGAATACGGCAACTATAACGGAGGGATGATCAACGTCATCACCCGGTCCGGCAGCAACGCTTTCCACGGGAACGCGTTTGAGTTCCTGCGCAATACCGATCTTGATGCAAAGAACTATTTCGACGCCACGCGCGGCGCGTTCCGCCAAAACCAATACGGAGGCACAGTCAGCGGACCCATAAAAAAGCAACGCCTCTTCTTCTTTGCCGATTTTCAGGGGACCAACACAGTGGAAGGCATCACCTCGCCCACCACTACCGTTTTCTCTCCAGCCGAGCGCACCGGGAACTTCAGCGACATCGCCGGCTCACTGACAGGATCGGTGAGCGGCCCCTACCTCGCAAGCCTGCTCACCCAGAAATTGAACTACGGAGTCGCCGCGGGCGAACCGTATTACACACCCGGATGCACCAGCCTGACCTGCGTTTTTCCCAACGCGGTAATCCCTCAAAGCGCCTGGTCCGCGCCCGCCGAGCACTTGCTCCAGTACATTCCGCAGCCGAACATTGGCGCGAATCTGTTCTCGACGGCCGCGTTTCCGCAAACCGTAAGAGACGATAAAGGCTCCGGCCGTATCGACGCCGGCACGCGCTGGGGTCAGCTCTCGGCTTACTATTTCCTCGACAATTACCGGCTCGACAATCCCTATCCCGGAGGGCAAGGCGGCGCGAGCGTCCCCGGTTTCGATGCCTTGACCATCGGTCAGGCGCAGATGCTCACTCTCGGCGATACCAGAATCCTGAGCGCGACCGGCGTGAATGAGTTCCGCATCGGCTTCCTGCGAAATGTAAACAACGTCGGCGAGCCCCGCGGAGGCCTCGGAGTGCCTCTCTCCTCCCAGGGCTTTTCCGGAATCGTGGTCCAGGCCCCACAGTTCGAAGGCGTCGAGAACATCGTTTTCCCGTCGTTCGTCATGGGCGTTCCGATCACCAACGTCGCCCAGGCGAACAACATTCTATACCTCAGCAACACTCTATCGAAGGTCCTCGGCGTTCATACACTCAAGTTCGGAGGCCAGTTCCACTACGACCAAGTCAACGAGAATCCCAACGCGACGTTCAACGGGACGTTCAGCTTCGCCGGCACCGAAACCGGCTCCGGCTTTGCAGATTTTCTGCTGGGGGTTCCCAGCAATTACACGCAGACCGCCGGCGGACACTTCTATCTGCGGAATCGTTATGCAGGTCTGTTCGCGCAAGATAGCTGGCGCATCCATCCGAAGCTGACCCTGAACTTCGGCCTTCGCTGGGACCGCATCGAACCATGGTCGGAGAAATACAATTCAATTCAGACCATCGTTCCGGGCGAACAATCCGTCCTCTATCCGAATGCGCATCCCGGATTGGTGGTCCCCGGCGATCCCGGCATTCCTTCGACGCTCTCACCCGCGAAGGATCTGAACTTCGCTCCACGAATCGGCGTAGCTTACGCACCGAAAAATAATCTCAGCATCCGCGCGAGCTACGGGATCTTTTACACCGCGTTTCCCGGACTGAGCGCCGGCGTGATGTACGGCGTCCCTCCCTTCGGATACAACTATCTAAGCCCCGCGCCGCCTCTGTTCGCGACCCCCTTCACCAACGCTGCGACCGGCGCTCGGAATATTGATCCGTTTCCGCTGAACTACCAGCAATTCGATTTCGCCGCCGTCACGCCCATCAGCGCCGATCCATATTTTTATTACCGCAACACCGTTCCGTACACCGAAGACTACATGTTTTCCGTGTCCACCAGCCGCCTCACCGTCAGCTACGCGGGCAATCAAGGCCATCATCTATTAGTGCTGCTCCCGGAAAACGTCGGCAATCCCCAGATCTGCCTCGCCACTCCCGGCTGCGGCCCATTCGCTGAAAACGGCACGCGGGCCGGGCTGGGTCCCGACTATGGCGAGATGACCGCGCAAAAAACCATCGGCAATTCCAATTACAACGCCCTCGAAGCGATCTTCCGCCTGGGCACAGCGTCGTTCGCCTACACTTATTCCAAATCGATCGACGACGCATCGAACCTGGGCGAGCAGATCAATCCCTTCAACGAACGCGCGACCCGAGTAATCTCCTCCTTTGATCTAAGACAGAACTTTGTCGCGGCTTATTACTACACCTACAAAAAATTCACGATCTCCGGCACCACCCGCTTCAGTACCGGATTTCCAGTCACACTGTTCGACGATTCCGACCGTTCTCTGCTCGGCACGCTCGGCAACGGCGTCAATAATCAACTGCTCGATACGCCGCAAATCTCGCCCGGTCCTCTGAAGATAAATACCAATCCTCGAAACTCTCAACCGGCGTTTAATACCAGCCTGTTCGCGCCGGAAACGTTGGGGCAACTCGGCAATTCGGCGCGCAGAATTTTCTACGGACCCGGGATCGAAAATTTCGACGTACAGCTCAGCAGGACCGTGCATCTTACTGAATCGAAATCTTTTGACATCCGCATCGAGGCGTTCAACGCGTTCAACCACGCCCAGTTTTACGGACCCTCCTCCGTCGATGGCGAGATCAACGACTCGAACTTCGGACGGGTGGTCAGCGCCTCGGCGCCTCGGCTGGTTCAGCTCGGCTTGAAATTCAAGTTCTAAAAAAAACGCAAACTTTTCCTGCGAGGCTCCGTATTATGCTTCATGAGATTGAGGCACATTCTCCGTCGGCTGACGCGAACGCCAATGTTTACCGCTATCGCCGTGGCCACTCTGGCCATCGGCATCGGCGCGAACTCGGCGATTTTCAGCGTCATCGAAGGCGTGCTGCTGAAGCCTCTCCCCTATTCGCATCCCGAGGAACTGGTTGCGCTCGATCACTCCGCGTTCGGCGACAACATCGCCCACGCCGGTATTGCTCCGTTTCTCTATTTCACCTATCGCGAGCAGAACCGCACGCTCGAAGATGTCGGCATGTGGAACGACGGTAGCGCGACCGTTACCGGTCTTGCCGAACCGGAGCAGGTGCCGGAGCTGGATGTGACCGACGCTGTTTTGCCGATGCTACGAGTTCAGCCGATTCTGGGCCGGGTTTTTTCACGCACCGACGATTCGGCGTCCAGCGCGGAAACGGTGATTCTTACCTTCGGCTTTTGGAAGTCGCATTTCGGCGGAGCCGCATCGGTCATCGGACGCAGCATCACCGTCAACGGACGGCCTTTTCAGATCATCGGCGTGTTGCCGGAGACGTTCCGGTTCCTGGACATAAAGCCCGCGCTGCTTCTGCCCATGCGGAGGGACCGAAGCAAAGTGTATCTCGGAAATTTCAGCTTCCAGGCCATCGGCAGGCGGAAGCCCGGCGTCGCCGCTGCGCAGGTGGCGGCCGATATGCGCCGCATGATTCCCATCGCCCTCGATAGCTTCCCTCCGTTTCCCGGCTATAACCGCAGCATGTTTGCCGAGGCGAAGCTCGCGCCCGTCGTCGAGCCTTTGAAGCAGCAAATGGTGGGCGATATTCGCGCCGTTTTATGGGTTCTGATGGGGACCATCGGCATGGTGCTGCTGATCGCCTGCGCGAACGTCGCCAATCTGTTGCTGGTCAGAGCGGACGGCCGCCGTCAGGAGCTGGCGATTCGCGCGGCCCTGGGCGCAGACTGGGGACAGATCGCGCGAGAACTGCTGACAGAGAGTATGATCCTCGGCATATTGGGCGGAGCGGCGGGACTCGGCTTGGCCTACGGCGCGCTTCGCCTGCTGCTCGCGATCGCTCCTTCGAACCTGCCGCGCCTCGAGAGCATCTCGATCGACGGCGCGGTGCTCGCATTCACTCTTGCTGTGTCGCTCCTCGCGGGTCTGCTGTTTGGAATTATTCCTGTGCTGAAATACGCCGGTCCGCAACTCGCGCCCGCGCTGCGGGCCGGAGGACGCACCCTCAGCCAAAGCAAAGAGCGGCATCGTGCGCGAAACCTTCTGGTGGTGGTGCAAGTCGCCCTGGCCCTGGTGCTGCTCATCGGCTCCGGATTGATGATCCGCACATTTCAAACTATGCGGCACGTGCAACCGGGATTTTCGAACGCCGATCAAGTGGAGACGATGCGCATCTCAGTCCCTTCCTCTATGATCAGCGACGCGCTCAAAGTCGCCCAAACAGAACAGGCCATCGTCGAAAAAATCGCCACCATCCCCGGAGTCTCCTCCGCCGGCGCCACCAGCCTGATCCCCATGGCCAACCGCGGATGGCAGGACGGCCTCTTCGCCGAAGATCACCTATACAACGAATCACAAATTCCTCCGCTGCGTCACTTTAAATTCATTACTCCTGGTCTGCTGAAGACCATAGGCAATTCCCTGATCGCAGGCCGCGAGTTCACTTGGACCGACGTCTATGAGAAGCGCAAGGTCGCGATGGTATCGGAAAACCTGGCGCGCGAATTGTGGCGCGAGCCGGGCGCAGCAATCGGCAAACGGATTCGCGAAAGCCTGAAAGCGCCTTGGCGGGAAGTAGTCGGTGTCGTCAGCGATGAGCGTGACGACGGCGTGGATCAGAAAGCGCCCACCATTGTGATCTGGCCGATTCTCATGGATTCTTTCTCCGGCGACGACAAGTTCGTGATGCGCTACATGTCCTACGTGGTTCGCAGCAGCCGCACCGGTTCGCGCGGCTTCTTAGACGAGATCAGCCACGCGGTGTGGTCCGTGAATCCGAATCTCCCTCTGGCCAACGTCCACACGCTCGACGAAATCTACCGTAAATCCATGGCGCGAACCTCTTTCACGCTGGTCATGCTCGCAATCGCGGGTGCGATGGCGCTGCTGCTGGGCGTCGTGGGAATTTACGGTGTCATCTCCTATTCCGTGTCGCAGAGGACGCGCGAGATCGGCATCCGTATGGCGCTGGGCGCCAAAAAAGACGAGCTCATGCGCATGTTCGTGGGCCAGGGATTGCGGCTCGCTCTCATCGGAGTAGCCTGCGGGTTGGTGGCTGCATTCGGCCTGACGCGCTTGATGAAGTCGCTGCTTTTCGAAGTGAAGCCGGCAGATCCCGTCACGTTCATCACGGTAGCGCTGGGCCTGGTTTTGGCCGCCGCGCTGGCGAGCTACCTCCCGGCTCTGCGCGCAACAACGGTAGATCCGATGGAAGCCCTGCGAGCGGAGTAGGCCGTCCAATCCGATTCCGAGCCGCGACCGTAGGAAGCGATCTCTTCTCTAGGTGGCACAGGCTTCGGAGATCGCTGAAAAAGGCTTATTTAGCCGCTGATAAACGCCGATCGCGGGGCGACGTCATCTTGTTTTCGATCAGCGTTCATCTGCGTTTATCAGCGGCTAAATTTGTTTTGCCTTTGGGTGGCACAGGCTTCAGCCTGTGAGCCCTACTTAGCCGCCACCTTCCGCCCCGCCGACAAATTATCAAAATTCAGAATCGCGTTGAAAACCAAAAAATAACTTCCCTTGGTCTCTGCCCGCCAGAACGGATTATTGGAGAACAACACCACGTGCCCCGCGCCCAGCGGAGCGTCGATCACCGCGGCATGCTGTGCCAATTCCCCTCCGCTATCGAGCAACCCGGTAACGAGAAGATCCGGATTATTCGCATACCGCAAAACCACCCGCGGACGCGCAACCGGTGGAATCACGTTCACCGGATTGCGAAGCTGCTCATCGGTGACCGCCGCCGGCTCCCACACCTCGTTGTGAGGATCCTCGGGAATTTCAGCCACTGCGCGCCCTTGCGGAATATCCGGATCGTCAGCCGTGCCACGACCCGTGGGACGCTCGCCTCCGCCTCCGCCTCCGCGGCCTCCACCACCGCCCCCGCCCGCCATATTCGACAAACCGAACACCGGCGGATTCGAAGCGAAGATCGCGAGATTATCGGAATATCCATAAAGGATCGGACTCGCGCCGTCGACAATCTTCGACCGCAGACCGGAGCCGGTAACCTTCAAATTCCGCGCCGGCGCGATCGAAACCCCAGGAGTAAATCCAAAGGTCACCGCGAAATTCGCCGTGTCGCTTGCCGTGATCAGCAGCCCTCCCTGCTCAACGAACTTTTGCAGATGCTCGACGCCGGACCATCCGAGCCCCGGCCGCATGTCGTCCGTTTCATCGGTTTTCGCCAGATTCGGAGTCTGCGGCGTCACCTTCCACGGCAGCGGATTCCCGAACATCGGCCGCCCGTTCACGATCGCTTGTGCATTCCCACCCGCACCCGGCGCGAAAATAATCACGTCGTATTTCGACCGCAGATCCGCGTCCTTCGAAACCGTCTGGGTACTGAAGTACGTGTATGGAATCTTCAGCCGGTCGAACTCCAGTCTCCACCATCCCTCGGCCTGCGTGTTGAGCCACGTGTGCATTACCGCGATGCGCGCCGCCCGCAGCGGATGCGTCTTCACCGAAGGCGCTGCATCGACCGCAAACGCCCGCACGCCAAGCTCTGTCCCCGCCTTCGCCAGATCGTCCGAAGAAATATTGCTAACGATGAACGATCCCCGGTTGAACTTATGCCCGGACGATTCGAAAGGCTCCTCCGCTGCATCGAACGTAGCCTGAGGGAAGCGATACCGCAGAGTGATCAGCGCGCTATCGGTATTGTTATTGATCAGGAACAGTTTCCCCGACCCCTCCACTCCACCCGGAGCATTCACCGGCCCCGAGACCCGATCCATCGGCGCATCCAGCACCTTAACGTCCGTTACGCGCGACACCTGCACATTGCCGAGCTCACCGAAAGTCCATCCTGTATCGTCGTAAATCGCCTTCTGAGGATCGTTCGACGCCCAGTATTGATAATCCAGCAGCGTATCCGCGATGCGGCTATACGGCTGATCCATGCGCAGCACGTAAGTGCCGACTGGAAACGTCTTCGCCTCGGGCTTCGGCTTCTCTGGCGGCTTCGGAGCTTCGCCGTCCGTCGCCTCCGCGCCGCCTCCTCGACCTCCACGGCCCGCGCGCGGCTTCTTCCCCGGCATCATCACCGTGAAAGCCGCGGTCGCCTTCGAAATTTCGCAACCCTGATCCTGCAACATTCTCAACAGATCTGCCTGCGCCCCAGGACGCGGATCGTCGGCCGTGAAAACATACGCCGCCGGTCCTTCTTTCTTCGGCTTCTCAATCGACCGCTTCGCCTTGATATAAAAATTCCGCAGAAACAGCTTGTTGTTCGCCGAGAAATACGCGAGCGCCGTCAGCACCCCCGTCTCTTCGTAATTATTGTTGTTCCTCTGCGACCACTTGGCCTTTGGCAGCGGCGGATTCTGCTTGAACCACGTCCGCGCATATTCGTTCGGACGCAAACTGCGCTCCTCCGTATCCGCGCCTCCATTGCCGAACGTCTCATAAAGCCGGCTGATGCCGTTGTGCGTCGCCGCGATGAACATCAGATAACTGGGCGACCACGTGTCGAACGTGCCGTGCGTAAACACGCCGGGCATCCCGAACTTCGTCATCTCCGAAACGTTGTTCCACCCCATCATCTGCCACTCGTCGGCCAGCATCGGATCGATCCACGCGTTGTAAGGACCATCCCCAATCGTGTTGTCGTACAAGTAAGGCACCGATTCGTGCAGATCGTGCAGCACCTGCGCCTTGAACCCGACAAACGTATTCAGCACGTTGCGCGTAAGCTGCAGCGTGAGCCCCATCGCGTCGCGATTATTATCGTGCGCGACGTAATGCCCCCAATACATCAGGTTCGGCCACTGCTTCCCGGGATTCGCCAGATGCCAGCGATAAATATCCACCATCCGGTCCCGCCCGTCCACCTCGACGATCGGCGTGATCAGCGTGATCACATTTTCGCGAATGTTCTTGATATACGCGCTCTCATCCACCGCCAGCCGGTACGCGAGTTCCATCAGCGCCGTCGGCGCGCCCGTTTCTGTCGAATGGATCGTCCCTGTGATGTAATAAATCGGCACCGAGGCCGCCACCAGGCTCTCCGCCTTTGCGTCATCGAAATTGATCGTCCTCGGATCGCCAAGCTGCGCGAGGCGCGCGTGATTCGCATCAATCCCCGCAATCAACTTCTCCGAAGCGACCGCGACCGCGATCATTTCGCGCCCCTCTTCGGTCTTGCCGATGCTAAACACCTTCACCCGCGGGCTAGCCGATTCCAGCATCCGCATGTAGCGATAAACTTCGTAGGAATACGGAAGAATCCCCGGCGCTCCCGCCACGTCTCCCAGAACGGCCTTAGGCGTCGGCACCGTCTTCGATGCCGGCAAATAATCCGTAAGAGGCGAGTTGAAAAACGTCTCCGTCGTGTACTCGCGGATCTTCTTGGTGTACTCTTCGTCGATCGCCTGACTCGCGTCGCGGCCAGGTCTCAAAGTAATGGTGACGCTCGGCTGGGAAAAAAGAGGAAGGATGAAAAGGGCGGGAAGGAACCGCCGAAACATGCGCATGGAAGGAATATAACATGCCAAACAAAAAAGCCTCGGCCCGCTTTATACCAAGCGAAGACCAAGGCTTCTTCAAATCTGGAGCCACCCTCCGGAATCGAACCGGAGACCCTCTCATTACGAATGAGATGCTCTACCAGCTGAGCTAGGGTGGCGCATATCCATATTACCAAGAAATTTCAACAGCAGAGTATAATCGCCGGGTGATCAAGTCATTCTTCCTCCTCGGATTTCTCGCCATCAACGCCCTCGCCGCCGACCCCGGCTTTACCGACCTTTTCAATGGCAAGGATCTCAGCGGCTGGCGCTACGTAGGCCCGAAACCCGGCAGCTATCTGGTCCAAGAAGGCCTGCTCGTTACCGCCTCCGATTGCCGCGGCAACCTCTTCACCGAAGCCGAGTACGCAAACTTCGTCCTCCGCTTCGAGTTCAAACTCACCGACGGAGCCAACAACGGTATCGGCATCAGAGCTCCTTTCGAAGGCGACGCCGCCTATCAAGGCATGGAGATTCAGATCCTCGATCACGATGCCGAGATGTATAAAGGTAAACTGCGTCCCGCCCAATATCACGGCTCGATTTACGACGTTTTTCCCGCCAAAACCGGCTTCCTGAAACGCACCGACTGGAATCGCGAAGAAATTTCCGCCAACGGCTCGCACATCGTCGTCACGTTGAACGGCAACGTGATCGTCGACGCCGACCTCTCCACCGTCACCGATCCCGAGGTCCTCAAGAAGCATCCCGGCTTGAAGCGAGCCTCCGGCCACATCGGCTTGCTTGGCCACGATTCCCGCGTCGAATTTCGCAATCTGCGAATTAAGACTTTCTGATTTTTTCGAGGAAGCCCCGGATCGTCGGCGTCGCCTTCGAAGGAAACCGATGCTCGCCCGGCAGCATGTGAAACTCGACGTTCGACGCATGCGCCCGCAAACGATCCGGAAATCCCCGCGCCACTGCTTCCGGAAAAAACTCGTCTTGTGACCGTGCAATATGCAGAATCGGCGCATCCACCGCGCCGTACTTGTCTTCTTCCCAATCCTTCGGAACGCCTCCGCACAGCGCGATCACTCCGCCCGCGGCGCCCGGATGTGTGCCGATGAACCGGTAATTCAAGCCCACCGGCTGCGAAAATCCCATCAGGACCATCCGCCGCGCCGGAATCCCGAACCGCTCGCGCAGCTCCCCGGAAATGGTGCCCACGATCTCATGATGCAGCGCGATGTTCTGCTCCGAATGCGCCACCGTTCCCCAGTTATACCCGGTGTCTCTGTTCGGCCCCGGCCTTCCGCCTAGATAATGTTGATTCGGCCCGCGCAAGCTCGCGATAATCACGTCCTCGCCCAGAGCCATCGCGGACAACCGCAGCATCTCCTCCGGATTCGACCCGTACCCGTGCAGCGTCAACACCAGCAGAGTCCGCGCATCCGCCGCCGGAGGCACATGAAGAAGATATTCAGCTTGAAGGTGAACAGCAGCCGAGTGGCGCACGTTTTCCTATCATAGCCTCCCGGCCTGCCGATATATAGAATAAGAGTAGACTGCGTGAAGATACTTGTGGCTGATCCAAACGAGATCGTATTCGATAAAGCGGTTGCGCTGTCCCGCGTCGGCGGCGACTTGGAACTTTTGAAGGAAATCGCCGTCCTGTTTCTCGAAGATTACCCGAAATCGCTGAGCGAACTCCGCGCCGCCGTAAAAGCCGGCGATGCCAAAGGAGTGGAGCGCTCCGCCCACGGCCTGAAAGGTTCCGTCTCGAACTTCGGAGCCGAGCCCGCCGTCAACGCAGCCTTGCAGCTCGAAACCATGGGAAGAGCGCAGCAGTTGGCGGAAGTAGAGCAAGTGCTCCACAGCCTCGAGCTGGCGTTAGCAGCCCTGCGTCCCCAGCTCGAATCCTTATAAGACCCGCGCGATCGTAAACCCGTCGTATCCTTTGCTGCCAACAGTCTGGATCGCAGTCGCGCTCAACCGCGCCTCCGCGGCCAGAACCTCGTGAAACCGCCGCACGCCCTGCACATTCTGATCGCGAGATTCCGCATCGATCACCGCGCCTTTCCGGACAACGTTATCCGCGACAATCACGCTCCCCGGCCGCGCCAGCTTCAGAGCCCAATGAAGATACTCCGGATAACTAACCTTGTCCGCGTCTAAGAAAATCAAGTCGAACGGACCCTCGATTGCCGGGAGCGTATCGAGCGCCCTTCCGACCCGTACCTCGACTGCATCCGACAAGCCCGCCCGTGCAATATTCTCCCGCGCCACCTCAGCATGCTCAGGATCGACTTCCAGCGTAATCAACCGCCCTCCCTCAGAAAGCCCCCGCGCGAGCCAGATAGTGCTGTACCCTCCCAGCGTCCCAATCTCCAAAATCCTCCGCGCCCCCAGCATCTGCGCCAGCATCATCAGCAATTTCCCCTGAGGAGGCGAAACCGAAATCGAAGGCATTCCCGCGTCAGCCGAAGCCCGAAGCGCCTCTTCCAGCGCCGGGTCGGACGGCATCAGCAACTCCGCAATATATCGATCAACCGCAGTCCACAATTCCTGGCTCATAGTCTTCAGGGGAAAATTATCTCACCGGAGAGTGTTAGAAAACTCCCAGGGAAATCGATGAACTAAAAAACATCGAGCGGACAAAACTCTGACCCAGCCAGATCAATGGTACAAGCCGCCCGGCGTAACCGCATAAGAAGAGCCGCGACCACCGGGAGCGGTCAACGCCGGAGTTTTCGCTCAGCTCCAAGGGAGGACACAAAACCAAGTGCTCATGAAAGCGCTGCCGAGATAACCGGAGCCTTCAGCGCACCGAAACTTCCAAATACTAAGCGGCAGTAGTAGCTACGGGAATAGGATCCCCGTTTCGCGCATCCCTCGAAGATGCATTTCGATTGCGCGCTCCATAAGCGCCTTAGTTTCAGCCGAGTCATCTCCAGCGGCGACACACCCCGGAAGATCGGGAGCGTAGCTACTGTAGCCAGTGCCGGTCTTCTCATAGATCACAACATATTTCATGGTTTTAGCCCCCGCTTGCGTAAAAATGCTCTTCAGCGTACAAGGAGCCGCTTCCTTCGAAGGATGTCCCGCGATCGTCACGCCCACGCTTAACGGGATGCTTAAATTGCCGATGACTGCCTTCCTGCGAAATCAGGTGCCACCCATCCTTTTTCTACCAGCCTGAGTATCTTCCTGTATTTAACGCTGGTGTCACTCCGATCCTGCTATCATCGGATTTACCCCAGAATGACCACCTCTGTTGCCACCGAAATCGTCTGCGCGCATAGCCCGGATTCCGATGACGCCTACATGTTCTACGCGCTGGCTACGCGCAAAATCCGCTCCTCGCTCGTACAGTTCCGCCATGTCCTCGACGACATCCAGACCCTTAATCAGAAAGCCCGCGCCGGCGAATATGAGCTGACCGCGGTCTCCTATCACGCCTATCCGTTCATCGCCGACAAGTACAAACTCATGGCCTCCGGCTCGAGCGTCGGCGACGGCTATGGGCCCATGGTCGTCTCTCTTCATCCCATGGAAATGGCGGATCTGAAAGGCAAGCGCATCGCGATCCCCGGCAAACTCACCACGGCTTATCTCACTCTGCGCCTGATGCAGCCCGATTTTCATGCCGTCGAAGTTCCGTTCGACAAAATTCTCGACGCCGTACAAGACGGCCGAGCCGATGCCGGCCTGGTCATCCACGAAGCCCAGTTGACCTTTGCGAAAAGCGGCTTCCACAACGTCGTCGATCTGGGCAAGTGGTGGAAAAACACGTATAACCTGCCTTTGCCTCTGGGCGCAAACGTTTTGCGGCGCGATCTGGCCCCTGAAATCGGCACCGAGTGCTGCCGGTTAATGCGCGAAAGTATTCAGTACGCTCTCGATCATCGCGAAGAAGCGTTAAACTACGCGATGCAGTTTGCCCGCGATATGGAGCCCGCTCTGGCGGAAAAATTCGTGGGTATGTATGTCAACCATTACACCGTGGATTGCGGAGAACTGGTGCCGGTGGCGGCGCAAAAGCTGCTCGACATGGGTTTTGAAGCCGGCCTGATCCCGCACCGCGTTACGGTCGAGTTCGTTCGGTGAAACTTACACTCTCTTTCGCACTATTCGCGGCACTCGCATTCTCTCAGGATGCGAAACAGAGGGCCCGCGCCGCCCACGATCTGGCCAAACAAGGCGAGGATGCAATTCCGAAACTGCTCCCGTATGTAGGCGATACCGATATCGCCGTGCGTCTTGAAGCGGTGAAGGCGCTCGACGAAATCGGCGGACCGAAAACCGTCGATCCTCTGGTGCGCCTGGTGAACGACCCCGATCCTGAAATCGACATCCGCGCCACCGACGGCTTGGTCAATGTTTATCTGCCCGGCTATCTCAAAACCGGCATCAGCGGCACTTTACAGCACGTCGGAACTTCCATCAAGGCGAAATTCAGCGACACCAACGACCAGGTGATCGATTCCTTCGTGGAAGTCCGCCCGGAAGTGATCAAGGCTCTCGGGACGTTAGTCAATCACGGCGAAGGAGTTACGGCCCGCGCGAACGCGGCGAGAGCTCTTGGCATCCTGCGCGGCCGTGCTGCCATTCCGGATTTGGTGGAAGGAGTTCACTCCAAAGACGACGCGGTCATTTTCGAATCGCTCACCGCGCTTGAAAAGATCCGCGATCCTTCCGCTGCTCCAAGAATCGCGTTTCGGCTGCGGGATCTCGAAGAAAAAATTCAGATTGCGGCGATTTCTACCACCGGAATTCTGCTGAATCGCGATGCCGCGCCGGATGTTCGCGACGCTTTGCAACACGCTAAAAATGCCAAGGTCCGTCGCGCGGCGCTGACGGCGTTGGCGATGCTGGGAACCGCTCCCGACCACGCGATTTTCCTTCAATATCTTGCGGATAAAGACGATAACCTGCGCTCCGCCGCCGCCGAAGGTCTGGGCCGACTCAAGAATCCCGCGGATCGCCCGACACTGGAAGCCGACTTCAAGGCCGAACACAAAATGGGACCTCGCCTCGCGTTGGCGTTCGCGCTGGTTTCGTTGGGGAATCTCGATACCAGCGAATTCAGCCCCCTGCGCTATCTCATTAATACGCTGAATGTTAGGTCCTATCAGGGAGTCGCCTTGGCCTACGTTACGGAGCTGGCGCGCGAGTTAAACGTTCGCTTGGCGATCTATCCGATGCTGCCGCGGGCAACGAAAGACGAGAAGATTCAGTTATGTACGGTGTTTGCCCGGTCCGGCGAAAAGGATACGTTGCCGTATCTTGAAACACTCTCAGTAGATCCGGATAAAGATGTGGCTCCTGAAGCCATCCGGAGCTTGCGTACACTGCGAGCCCGGCTGCCGTAAGCCGTTAGAAAAGCGACTACTTCGCTTTCTTCTGTTTCTGTTGGCCGACGCGGACCTTGAACTGTTTCGCCTGTGCTTCCTGATACGCCTTCCAGTCAAAACGCTGGGAAGCTTCCGAAAGATACTTGTTCACGTCGACGCTCTTGGGCAGGACCGCCATCAGGCTCGCGGTGGTAGAACCATCGGGGCTGGTGATGCGGTACCGCTTGACGTTGGGAATGGACATAACGAAATCAGGATAGCATAATCGACCATAAATCGCTGAATAGAGCGTTGGGCAAGCTCTTAAATGACCTTAAATTTGCCCTACCGCGACGATTGCACGTTTTCGGCTAGAAGGCGCTCGACCTTCGCTTCAAACTCTTCTTTTGCCTTTGCGAATAATTCTCCGCTGCCGGAGCTCGGGAAGCCGGCGTGGGCTCCGCGGACCAGCCCGTCGCGGCCGACGAAAAATGTGGTCGGCCACGCGTTCCAATTCACGGCTTGCGTGAGTTGGTCTTTGGCCTCGGAAGGCTCGCCGCCTACCAGCACGGTGTACTCGATTCCGTATTTCTTAATGAACGCCCGCAAGCGCGCGGGGTCTTTCAACTGGTCGGCTTCTTCGAACGACAGCGCGACAATCTCTAATCCCTGCGCGTGATATTTTTTGTACAGCGCAGCCAGGAACGGCGCTTCATCGTGGCAGTTTGGGCACCAGCTTCCGGTGATGTTAATCAGGACGACTTTTCCTCGGAATCGCGCGTCTTCATTGGTCACCTGAACGCCGTTAAGATCGTTCAACGCAAACGTGAAGGGCTTGGTGGGATCCTTCACGCTGGTATGTTTCGAAGGATCGGTAGGCTCCGGAAGATTCTTTGCCTTGGCCTCCGCGGTACGCGTGGCAGTGTATTTTGTTGCGCCGTTTTGGAGGATATCGAGCGATCCGTCGGGCAATAACTTCACTTCAAAAACGGAGGGCCGCGCGCCGGAAAAATGGCTTAATACGAATTTTCCGTCTTTATAAGTTCCCTGCAACGCGCCGGTATCGCCGTCGATGCGCAACACGGCGGCGGTTACTTCCGGACCCGATTGGCGCACGATAAACTGCCACGCGGATTCGCCTTTTTCGCTGGTCGTCGGAATCACCCATAGGCCGGCGATCGACGGTACATCCTCGGTCGCCAGCGGCGACGGAGCGAAGCGTTTCGCGTGAAATGGATAAACAGTTTTCGCGTCTCGTCCCGCGCGATAGTAGCTTCCGTCGATCACGCCATCGTGCACCGTCGCTTCGAGTCTCGACGCGGTGTAGTCCCAATTGATCAGCAACGCGCCGTTCGCGTAGTTGCCGCTCGACGAAGTGAATTTCGCACCTCCGTTAAAGAACGTGCCAGCCACTTTTGAGCCCTCGCCGGAGATTTCGAAGCGGAAAGGGACTTCGAGGCCGTTCACTTTTACCGTTGCATCCCACAGTCCCGCAAGGGACTGGGCGACCATCAGGGGCGCGAACAGAAACGGGAGTAGTTTCATAATCTAACTATCTCGATGGGAATTGTAGCATATAGGATGCAAGTAATTGCGTCAACTCGCCCGCGGGCAATTCGCGGCACAAGCTGGCTGCCTGTCCACACCACATCTGTGCGAAATCTCCCGATCCGGCCGCTTCAGATTTTTTCCGCAGAGGAGCGATGGCGCTGCCGGCCAGAGGAAATTGTGGCGCAAGGTCCGAAATGGGGCCGAGCTCGCCTACGATCCGATTCACGATTCCGCGGGCGGGACGGCCGCTGAAGACGTTCGTGATGGCGGTGTCGTTTGACTTCCTCAGCGCCTGGCGATATACCGGAGAAATTTTGGCCTCCGGGCAGAACAAATAGGCCGTGCCGATCTGAACGGCGGATGCGCCTAAGGCGAAGGCCGCCGCGATCCCGCGCCCGTCCGCGATGCCTCCGGCGGCGATGACCGGCACTTTTACCGCGCTCACGATTTGCGGCACCAGAGCCATGGTTCCCATCTGTGTCGAGAGGTCTTCCGTGAGAAACATGGCGCGGTGCCCTCCTGCTTCGGAGCCTTGCGCGATGATCGCATCGCAGCCGTGGTCTTCGAGCCAACGCGCTTCCTCGACGGTAGTTGCAGAGGAGAGAATTTTCGCGCCTGTGGCCCGGACCCGCGCCAGCAAGGCGTTAGCGGGAAGGCCGAAGTGGAAGCTGACGACTTCGGGTTTGAACTCTTCGACAACATCGCAGGCGGCGCTGTCGAAGGGAGCCCGGTTGGCTTGCGGTACAGGTGCTGCGGGATCGAGCCCGAGTTCGCGATAGTAATTTTCCAAGCGCAGTTTCCACTGGCGTTCGCGCGATTCATCGTAGACGGGCGTTTGGTGACAGAAGAAATTTACGTTGACGGGATTCGAGGTCTTGCCGCGAATGGTTGTCAGCTCGGATCTCATTTGATCGGGAGATAGCATCGCGCAGGGAAGAGAGCCGAGTCCGCCGGCTTGAGAGACGGCGATCACCAGGGCGGAATCCATCGCGCCGGCCATGGGGGCTTGGATGACGGGGTGTTGGCTTTTGAGGAGAGCTTGAATGCGAGAGTCGGGCGAGGTCGGCATCAAATTCGAGTGTATTCTAGAGGCAGAGGCTCGGCGCAATGGACATCCCACAGAGGATTGCGAAACAAGTGGAGCAATTGCCGCCCGCAATGCAGGAGCAGGTGCTCCGTTTCGTCGTTTCGCTCACCACCGCGTTACCGGTTGGAGAGAAGGGTGCGGATTTGCTGCAATTCTCCGGCAGTCTCGATTCGACTTCGGCTCAACAGATGATTGACGCGATCGAGAGAGAGTGTGAGCAAGTTGACCCCAGTCAGTGGTAAATTCCTGCTGGATACAAATATCATCATTGCGTTACTAGAGGGTGAGCCGGCGGTGCTATCGAATCTCGATCGAGCACCGGAGGTATTTGTTCCCGCCATGGCGCTTGGAGAATTATTCTTCGGAGCCGCCAAATCTGCCCGTCCAGACGAGAATAAAAGAAAGGTCGAGCGATTCGCACTCGGGAGAGCGATCGTCGTTTGCGATCTCGACGTGCGCGCGAATACGGATTTTTGAGGCAGCGATTGAAGGAAAAAGGGCGGCCGATACCTGAGAACGACATTTGGATCGCCGCCGCAGCCAGACATCACCGGATGATTCTGGTTACCCGGGATGGCCATTTCGGGGAAGTTGACGATTTGAAGACCGTTGATTGGGCTAGCGCGCTTGAGTAAGAGTTTCATTGCTGTTTTGCAGGCGCGCTCAGAACAGCGCATGGGCAAAACACTGGATCGAGAGGTGTCGCGATGGGTTGCGGGAGATTGGCGATTTTCTGTTTAGTGTTTGCGGCGAGCGCGTTTGGGCAGATGGATGGCTCCTCGCTGCGGGCCAAGTTCGGGGTTCCGCTTAACAGGGAAGTGTTCACCGTGCGTCCGCGGATTGAAATGATTGTCGATTACTCGCCGACGGGAAATCAGGTATGCCGCCTGGAGTTGCCAGGTTTGGCTCCGATGCCGGCGGACGCTGCTCCTGGCGTTGGAATCAATACAAAGAAAATTATCGATGAGATTGTTGCCGAGATCGTGCCTCCTTCGATGCGGGGGAAAGCGGGCGCGTCTATGTGTACGAGCTCCGGGAAGAACGGAATGTGTTCGACCGATTACGAAAACGTTTCGATCGCAGAAAGTTTGGACGGCGCGAGGCGGACGGCGGTGATCGTGAGATTTAAGATTGCGGGGTGTGGAGAGCGGTGATTTTGAGGAGGACAGGTCGGGGACCCGTCCCTACTGCGCCTTTTGCATGACTGCGGGCCGGTGTAGTAAGCTAAAGGTTCTGAGATTCTTCAGAGAATCCACTAGAGGGAATCTGTATGTACGCAGTTATTGAAACAGGCGGGAAGCAGTATCGCGCCACTCCGGGCGAATTTCTGGAGATCGAGTCCGTGGCGGGCGACATCGGGTCGGAAATCGAGTTTAACAAAGTGCTGGCGGTGTTTGACGGGGAGACCGTCAAGGCCGGGTCCGCGGTGGGCGGCGCGCTGGTGAAGGGCACGATTGTGGCGAACGGACGCGGCGCGAAAACCATCGTCTTCAAGTTCAAGCGCAAAAAGCAGTACAAGCGCACCCAAGGGCACCGGCAGAATTTTACTCGGATTAAAGTAGGCGAGATCGCGTAATGGCACACAAAAAAGGTTTAGGCAGTTCTAAAAACGGGCGCGACTCTAATGCGCAACGGCTCGGCGTGAAAGCTTTCGGAGGGCAATTGGTGCCCGGAGGGTCGATCATCGTCAGGCAGCGCGGAACCAAGATCAAGCCGGGTGTGAATGTCGGCTTGGGCAAGGACGACACGCTGTTTGCGAAGATCACGGGCGTGATTGAATTTCGCGATCGCGGGCGGATGGGGAAGTTCGTTAACGTTCATCCTCACGTGGCTGAAGCTCCGGCGGCGCAATAGCCGGCAGGCGAAAGCGCCCGCCCCACCTCAGTTTTCCTCAAAGACAGGTCGAGGACCTGTCCGTCTATGTTTATCGATGAAGTAAAAATTCTCGTCAAGGCCGGGGACGGGGGCAATGGCTGCCTCGCGTTTCGACGGGAGAAGTATGTTCCACGCGGAGGACCTTCAGGCGGCGACGGCGGACGCGGAGGCGATGTGGTTCTGGTGGCGAGCCCGCACCACAACACGCTGCTCCATTTTCGATTTAACCCGGAACATAAAGCGGAGCGCGGGCGGCATGGCGAAGGCAGCAATCGCAAGGGTCGCGACGGGGAGTCCGTGGATGTTCCGACTCCGATCGGAACCATCGTTTATGACGCCGATACCGGTGAGGTTCTGCACGATTTCACGGTTGCGGGCGACCGGTTCATCGTGGCTCACGGAGGGCGCGGTGGAAAAGGGAACGCGCGGTTCGCGACCGCGACCCATCAGGCTCCGACGGAGCATGAGGATGGGAAACCGGGCGACGAACTGCGGCTGCGGCTCGAATTAAAGCTGCTGGCGGATGTCGGCCTGGTGGGATTTCCGAATGCGGGGAAATCGACGCTCATTTCACGCATCTCGGCGGCGCGGCCCAAGATTGCGGATTATCCGTTTACTACTCTGGAGCCGAACTTAGGGGTCGTCAGCATGAGCGACGATCTTTCTACGCCGGCTACTTTCGTGGTCGCCGACATTCCGGGGTTGATTGAGGGCGCGCACGAAGGGCACGGGCTCGGGATTCAGTTCTTGAGGCACGTGGAGAGGACGCGGCTGCTGGTGCATCTTGTCGATGTGTCGGAAGGGTCGGGACGCGATCCGGTTTCGGATTTCGAGATCGTGATGGGAGAGCTGAAAAGTTTTTCGGAAGCGATGGCGGAGAAGCCGATGATCGTGGTGGCGACCAAGCTGGACGCGGCGCAAGATCCGGCGCGGATTAAGGCGTTGCAGAAGGCGGCGAAGAAGCGGAAGCTCCCGTTCATGAAAATCTCGAGCGTAACGGGCGAGGGGATCGACCAGCTGAAGAAGGCTATGTGGGATGCGGTCCAGTCGGCGAAGACACCGGCTGAAGCCGACGCTCAAAGCTGAATCTCGCGTCACCCACGGCGCCACTTGACGATTGCGATAGACTGCGGGTATGTCCATCCGACCTGTCAAAAAGCTGATTAAATCCAAGCCTACACTTGAAGGCGCGGGAGTCCATTTGCGGCGCGCGTTTGGGTTTGGCAATACTTCCGATTTCGATCCTTTTCTGTTGTTGGATGATTTTCGTAACGACGTGCCGGAGGATTATCTGGCGGGATTTCCATGGCATCCGCACCGCGGGATCGAGACCATCACTTACGTGCTGGCCGGCACCGTGGAGCATGGCGACAGCCTGGGGAATCGCGGCGCGATTTCGCCCGGTGACGTTCAATGGATGACGGCGGGAAGCGGAATCATTCATCAGGAGATGCCCAAAGGCGATGAGGCGGGACGAATGCATGGGTTCCAATTGTGGGGAAATTTGCCTTCGTCGTTGAAGATGACGGCTCCCCGGTATCAGGAAGTGAAGGCGGCGGAGATTCCACAGATCACCGACGACGACGGGACGCACGTTCGCATTGTGTCGGGAGAATTTTGGGGCAAGAAAGGTCCGGTGGACGGGGTCGCGGCGGAGCCCGTTTATCTGGACGTCTCGATTGCCGCTGGGCGAAGGAAGAAGCTGCCGGTGGAGACGACGCGGCACGCGTTCGCTTACGTGTTCGCGGGCGGAGGAAAGTTTTGCAACGCTTCGGGTCCGCTGGCGGTGCCGACCGAGGGAGTCCAGTGGCTGGATACGGCTCCTCCGGCCGATGCGGATAACCGGTCGCTGGTGTTGTTCGATCGGGGCGATGAGGTTGAAGTGCAGGCGGGACCGGAGGGGATGCGGTTTTTGTTGGTATCAGGGAAACCGCTGGAGGAGCCGGTGGCCTGGTACGGACCCATCGTGATGAATACGCAGCAGCAGTTAAAAGAGGCGTTTGAGGAATTGGAGAGCGGGACTTTTTTGAAGAAGTGACCTCATGTTACGCGCGCCGGAGCGCCGGCTACGGTTAGCTCTGTTCCGGGTTCGGAGTTGGCGGTTTTCACGTACGCCATGGCGACGGCTTTGCCTAGGGCCGGGGACAGCACGGCAGAGACGATTTCGCCTCCCTCGAATTTCGTGCCGGCGGGCGGAACTTCGGTGGATTCGATTTCGAGCCGGCGCAGAATGCGGTGGATTTGGGCGCGGCTGCGGACTCGTTCGACGATTTCCTGGCCCAGATAGCATCCTTTATTGAAACTGACGGCTTCGAGCTGGCCGGTTTCCTGGACCAAAAAACGCTCCGTAATTTCCTCGCCATAGCGGGGACGTCCGTTTTCCAGGCGTACGATGGTGGCGTCCTCGAAGGTCGCGTGCGATGCGCCGGCCTGTTCCAGATCGCGGATCAGGCGCGATTTGTCGTCGAGCGGGGTGAACAGGAAGAATCCGCCGGAGCCGGTGGAATCGACCCGGGCGACGGTGCGTTCGCCGCACATGGTTGTGTGATAAGCGGCGCCGGGAATCGGCGAGCAGATTTGGGCGAGCGTCGACTGGGCCGCGGGACCTTCGATGGCAATGGTCGCCATGCGGTCCGTTTCGTCGATAAGAATGACGTCGTCGGCGATGATGTAGCGGTCCAGGTGTTCGAACAGCTTTTGGCGGGTTTCCGGCTCGGTGTCCAGCAGAAAATGATCCTCAAAGCAGAATAAGTTGACGTCCCCGAGGATGCGGCCTTGGGCGTTTAGAAAAAAGGCGTAGCAACCGTCGCCGGGTTTCAACTGCTGCACGTGATTGGTGGTCATGGCGTGGAGCAGGCGGGCGCGGTCTTCTCCGGAGACGCGGATTTTTCCACGCGCGGAGAGGTCGAGCCACGCAGAGTGCTCCCGGAGGGCCTGGTATCCGCGGGTCATGCTTGGGACAGAAAGCGCAGGTAAGCGGAAATCGCGATCACGATTGCTCCCGAGATTACGATTCCGGTCAGCGCCCGGGTCCTTCCACGATAAACCAGCGTCGCGGCGAAAATGTGAAGTGCTAGAAGTATCTTGATTCCAAACCACATATGATAGTGCTGCGGAAAGACTTCCTTGCTCAAGAAATTATACGTTCCGGAGATGAGGATTCCACCGATAGCGGCATAGGCCAATGGCTTAAACCCTGGGGCCAAGTCGCCGACGGCAAAGCGCGCGTAAAAGATGCCTCCTATTAGGACGACGACGGAGGCGATGTGCAGCCAGCGCATGCCGACGTGCAGGATGGTGTCCATACTCCGAGTATATTTGAAGTGTGATTCACGAGATTTTGCCGGTGGGGATGCTGGAGTGCAATTGCTCAATTTTTGGCGACGAGGAATCGCACGAGGCGATCGTGATCGACCCGGGGGATAACATCGATCGGATCTTGATGACGCTGGCGAAGCACTCGCTGAAAGTGAAAGCGATTGTGATTACGCACGCGCACATCGATCATATCGGTGGAGCGGCGAAACTGAAGGCGGCGACCGGCGCTTCGGTATACATGAACGGGAGCGATCAGGAATTGTACGACGGGCTGGATGTGCAGGCGTCGTGGCTGGGAATGAAAACGCCCGAGAAAACGTCGATCGACGCAGGGGCGAAAGACGGGGATACGCTCGATTTGGGCGATGCGGTATTTCATGTGCTGCACACGCCGGGACACACGCAGGGCAGCATTTCGTTATGGATTCCCGGCGAGAACAAGCTGATCGCGGGGGACACTTTGTTTCGCGACAGCATCGGACGGACCGATTTGCCCGGCGGCGATGGCAGGCAGATTCTGCGGTCGATTCAGGGCAAACTGCTCACGCTGCCGGAAGACGCGGTGGTGGTGCCGGGGCATGGGGCGATGACGACCATTGGGCGGGAAAAAGAACGAAATCCTTTCTTACGCGGGCTTTGATTGTTCCTTGAGCTTGGTCATGACGCTGATGATCAGTTCCTTGGCGTCGGTGACGCATTTGCTGATGATCTGAATATCCATGGCGGGTTTGCCCGGCTGGCGTGCGCTCTGGCAATAGACGCCGTGCTGTCCAACCAGGACCAGAGCGTCGGTGAGCAGGTCCAGCGTGACGGCCAGCCGTCCCCTTTCGAGGCCCATGCGGAACTCATACTCTTCAAGGGCCTGCTTACGATCCTGATAAACGGACATGGATTAATTTTCTCATGCCCCTCTCTTAAGGCACCGTCCAATTGCCCTGATAGACGAAGCCGGAGTTGGTGCTGGGCTCATTAGCCTGGAGATAGATGCTCCTCGGGCCATTGAAGTTGGCGGTGTTGAAGACCAGTTGAATCGAGAACTGCATGGTGTTGCCGACGATGAACATCACCGTGAATCCCACGGCGCACTGGCTGTTCTGAAGCGTCGTCGACGACCCGATCCCTTTCGTGGTGAGCGTGCCGATGCCGGTGTTGTCCCATAATCCTATGGTCGCTGTGGTCCGGTTGTAGACCAAGAAGCAGGCGTTGGCTGTGGCAGTGGGTGCGCCAAAATTGAATAGCATGGACGCTCCAGTGAGATTGGTTTCGGACGAGGAGTCGCTCACGGTGAATACGAATGTCTGCGAAGCGCCGGTGCCGGTATTGGGTGAGACCGAAAGAGCCGAAGACGCGCCCCCGGTGACGGTCCAGGTTCCGACGATGCTCCAACCGGAATTGGTGGTCGCCTCGGCGGCAAAGAGGTAGATATTCTTCAGGCCGAAGAAAGTTGAATTGAAGGTCAGGTCGAGAGTGATGGTCACCGTCGTATCCCCTACGATAACCGTGCTGTTGGCGGCGTTCATCGTGCATTGCTCGTTGGTGGCCACCCCTGGCGTACCAGGCGTAAACGGGGTTTGGCCGTTCGCCGGATTATCGTAGGTCACCGAAATGGTGTTGTGGGTGCCGTCCCAGATCAGATAACAGGCGTTGAGCATGTTGAAGGACGACGCGAACAGGATCGCTCCGCTGTTGAGGAAACTGGCGCCTCCCGGGTCTGCAATGGTGAAGCTGAAACGCTCCCCCGGGCCGGAACCGGAGCCGGGAACGGCGGAGATCGCCGCCGGATTGCCTCCTCCGGCAATCGAGTATGTTCCTTCCAACAGGAATCCCGTACTGGACGAACCCACTGCGGCGCTCATGTAAATATTCTTAAGGCCGGCAAAACTCGCCTTAAAGGAAATGACGGCGGAAAATACCAGTTGGAGCCCGCTCTCGGTCACCGAGGTCGCTCCGATCACGCACTGACTGTTCTGGAGGGTGCTCGACGAGCCGAGAGCCATGGAAGTAGTACCCGATCCGCTATCCGCGGTCAAAGCGACCAGGTTCGTGGCGGGTGTATAGCTGACGTTGCAGGCGCTCGAGAAGCTCACTGAGGTATTGAAAAGCACGGCCACATTGGTGAGGTTGCCCGCGGCTAAGGTTTCAGAATAGGCGAAGCTGAAGTTTTGTCCCGCGCCGGCGCCCGCATTAGGAACCACCGAATTCACCTCCGGCGATCCCAAGGCCACGTTGACCGTGATAGCGCCTTCCTGCACCCAACCCGTGCTCGAGTGTGCGTCCGTCGCCTGAAGATAGACACTCTTGGCTCCGGGAAATCCCGCCTCGAAGGTCACGGAGAAGACGACGGTGAGACTATTGCCGGAGACCGTCGAGGAACTACCCAGGCCGTTGACGGCGCACTGGTCATTCTGTGCCATGCCGCTGCCCGGTGCAACTGTCCCGACGACGGTGGTTCCGGCATCGGAGTAGATCGAAAAGAGGTTCATGCCGGGGTTATAGCTGATATAGCAACCGGAGGCGATTGAGGAACTGGTGTTGACCAAAATGGCCGCTGAAGTGAGCGCGGAGCCTCCACCGGTGTCGGCAAACTGGGCGGTAAAAGTCACCGCGGCCGCCGTGCCGGAGGTCGGCGACAACGATACGACCGAGGGCGTCGTCGACGGCAGAGCGGTCACGCCCAGCCGCAAAACCCAGCCGCTGCTCGAAGCCATGAGCGTCGATTGGATCGGGGTGACCAAGTTCAGATTCGAAGAACTGGTCTGCCCGCCGATAAACATATTCGCGTTGCTATCGAGCGCGATGGCGCTCGAGATATCCGAGCCGGAGCCTCCGTAATAGGTCGAGAAAAGAAGGGCATTGCCGGCAAAATTGAGTTCGCTGACAAACCCGTCGTAAGCGCCGCCGTAGGACGCCTGTACGGCGCTGACTTGCGGAAAATCCACGGAGGAGGTGTTCCCGGTCACATACGCGTTGCCGGCCGCGCTGACCGCGATTCCGTAGCCCCAATCGTAGCTCGATCCGCCCAGATAGGTGCTGTAGATCAGGGTTCCGCTGCTGGTGAATTTGGTGACGAAGGCATTCTCAAGTCCGGCCAGAGTGGTTTGGAACGCGCCGGCCGTGGTGGGGAAATTGGCGGAGGTGGTGACGCCGGCTACATATGGATTTCCCGCCGAATCGACGGCGATGGCGCTGGCCTGCTGCGGAGAGCCTCCGCTGCCACCCAAATAAGTGCTGAATACGATCGCGCCGGCGAAGCCGAACTTGGTGACGAAAGCATTCTGATTACCGCTGAGCGCGCTTTGCGAAGCCGATACGACTGGGAAATTGGTGGATGCAGTTCCTCCGGCGATGAAGATATCGCCCAGGGAATCGACCGCGATTCCGCCTGCTTCCTCCACACCCGACCCACCCAGAAAGGTGCTGAACGTAATTGCTCCGGCGGAGTTGAGCTTGGTGACGAAAACGTCGGTCCCTCCGCCGAAGGCCGCTTGCGTAGGATTCAGCGTCGGGAAATTCGAGGATTGCGTGGTTCCGGACACGTAGGCGTTGAAATTAGAGTCGACGGCGATGGCTGCGCCTTGATCGTAAACGGTACCTCCCAGATAGCCGCTGTATAGCAGCGTATTCCCGGTGGCGTTCAGCTTCAGGGCGAAAGCGGTGGTGCTGCCGCCCAAGGTGGCCCGGTTCGATAGAACCAGCGGAAAATTCGACGAAGACGTCGAGCCCGTCACATAAGCCTGGCCAAGACTATCGACCGCGATCGCCGCACCCTGGTCGTTCGCGCGGCCTCCTATATAGGTCGCATAGATCAGCCCGGTACCCGTCGGGTTCAGTTTCGCGACGATAACGTCGTCGCCGCCTTGATTGGAGGCTTGAACTGCGCCGTCGATCGGAAAATTGAGGGCCGCGGTCCAGCCGGTGATATATAGGTTGGCGTTGGAATCGACCGCGACTCCAGTGATGGCCGTGGTGCCGCTGCCTCCCAGAAAGGTGCAGTAAGAAATGGTGGGATCGACGATCAGTGGAACGCCGGGGTCATAAGCGCCAATCTCGAAGCTGACTGTATGCGCATCGAGCACGCGGTAGCGGCCGGCGATTTTCCTGCGTTCTTCGCCAATTTGCTGATAAACTTCGGGCGCGGCTTCGCGGAAATCGGCGCCTGCGTGCAGATTCCCCTGGTCGTCGATTGAAACCAGCTCGGAATATTCCAGCCGGATCAAACCGGGGTCCGCGCCTGCATCGACCTGGAACTCCGACTTCACTTCGACGCCCGTTCCGCCGTAGGTCATATCGATGCCAGGATAGAGGTCCCGGTAAACGAGCTTCGAATACGAAGGGACATCCCTCTTCCAGCCGGAATTCCCGAGGAAGAAATTGACCTTCGCAGGCAGAACATCCTCGCCCTCAATCGGGACGCCGGGGTTGGAGTTGGAGAATCGCACACGGATCTGCGACCCATGCGACTGAAAAATTACGCTGTCCTGACGGAACCGGGCAGTCAGATCGGGAGTCTGAACAATATATTGAACGGCAGGATCGGTCTGGCCCGTATTAGGAAAAAAGAAAAGCGGTAGCGGGCGGCCCGGTTGGGCGGCTGAAAAAGATGGAAGAGCGGCGATAAGAAGCCCGATTAGGAAGCGCATCTGTCTACGAAAATGAAGTTGCGCGCGGGCGGTTTTTTTCTTACCCAGAATGAGGAGGAATCGTGTTCCATTTTGATTCGCTGAGGAAAGACTTTCAGTTCGCGGCGCGGTCCTTGTTTAAGAACCCGGGCTTCGCACTGGTCGCTATCTTGGCACTGGCGCTGGGGATAGGTGCGAATTCGGCGATGTTCAGCGTGATCGACGCGATTCTGTTGAAGCCCTTACCTTATGCCAAACCTGAACGGCTGGTCTGGGTCACTCAGAATATTCCTATGTTTCACGCCGACATGGCCACCAGCCTCGATTATTGGGAGTGGCTCGATCAGACGCAGCTTTTTGAAGACGTGACCGCGTACGATTCGATCAATCTCAACCTGGTGGGCGGAGGCGAGCCGGAACAAGTGGTAGCGGAGGGGGTTACGGCCAACTTTTTCCGCACCCTGGGGGTGAGGCCGGCGCTGGGGCGTTCCTTCACTGGGGACGAGGACAAGCCGGGCGGAGCGGAGGCTGCGATTCTTACGCACGCGCTGTTCGCGGGGAGATACGCGTCCAATCCGGCGATTCTGGGGCAGACGATCCGGCTGGACGATAAGCCGTATACGGTAATTGGAGTGATGCCGGCGGACTTCCGATTTCCCGCCAATCGGAAGGTGGACCTGCTGGTTCCTTTGCAGCTCAAGCACGAGTCGGTTTCGGGAGGGCTGCTGCTGGTTGCGGTGATTGGGCGGATGAAGCCCGGGGTGACGGCTGAACTGGTGCGGTCGGAACTGGCGCAGGTGCGGAAAAATTCCAAAGAGAAGCCGGAGGGAACGGCGGAGATGAAGGTGGTTCCGCTGCATCAGCAGATGGTCGGCGATCCGCGCGCCGCTTTGCTGGTGCTGTTCGGAGCGGTGGGATTAGTGCTGCTGATCGCCTGCGGAAATGTCGCGAATCTGCTGCTGGCAAGAGCAGCGGACCGGCGGCGGGAGATCGCTTTGCGGTCGGCTTTGGGCGCGGGACGGGCCAGGTTGATCCGCCAGCTTTTGACGGAGAGCGTGCTGCTTTCGCTCGCCGGGGCGGGCCTGGGATTGGTGCTCGCGCGGTTCGGGATTCGCGCGGTAATTGGGCTGGGGAGCACGCAGGTTCCTTTCCTCGAAAACACGTCGATCAACCCGGTGGTGCTGGGATTCACGATCGCGGCGGCGATCGCGACGGGGATTTTGTTCGGATTGGTGCCGGCGATTACGGTTTCGAAGACCGACGTGATGGAAGCGCTGAAGCAGGGCGGCCAGAACTCGACGCAAGGGCGCGGGCAGAGGCGATTTCGAGGCGTTCTGGTCGCGGGCGAGATTGCCCTTGCGCTGGTGCTGTTGACCGGCGCCGGGCTGCTGGTCAAGAGCTTGTGGATACTCCAAAGGCTTGACCCGGGGTTTCAGCCGGATCATGTGTTGAGCGTCGACATCAATCCGATTCCATCGCGCTACGAGAAGAAGGCGCAGAGGCTCCAGTTTTTCGACGCGGTGATTCAGAGGGTGGTGGCGCTGCCCGGAGTGGAAGCGGCGGGGATTTATAAGGATCGGTACGAGAGCGGATTTTTCCAGATTCAGGGCCGGCCCCCACTTCCGCAAAACCAAAGACCGCGCGCGGAGGCGTATCCGGTGAGCGCGGGAGTTTTCAGGGCCTTGGGATTGCGGCTGCTGCGCGGGCGGTTCGTGGATGAAAAGGATGGGCCAGACGCGCCGCCGGTGGTCGACATCAATGAAACGATGGCGCGGAGGCACTTCGCGGGCGAGGATCCGGTAGGCCGGCAGATTAATTTTGACGGCGTGGCGACCATCGTCGGAGTGGTGGCGGATGCGGCCGATCAGGGTCCTGGAGCGGAGATCCCCGCGCTGATCTATAAGCCTGCCGCGCAGGTTCCCCGGCTGCCGATGATGCACATGGTGGTGCGCGCGCCGGGAGATCCTCTGGCGATCGTAGCGGCGGTACGGGAACAGGTTCGCGCGGTGGACCGGGATCAGCCGATTTTCAATGTCCGAACGATGGAGGAGAAGCTTGCGGTGACGATGGCGCCGAGGCGCTTCATCATGATTCTGCTTTCGGCGTTCGCCGGCCTCGCGCTGGTGCTGGCGATCGTCGGGATTTACGCGGTGATGTATTCGGCAGTGGCGCAGAGGACCAATGAAATAGGCATTCGGATGGCGCTGGGCGCTCGCGGAGGGGACGTGTTAAGGATGATTCTCGGCGATGGAGCCCGGATGGCGATGCTGGGGTTGATGATGGGACTGGGAGGGGCGTGGGCGGCAACCAGGCTGTTGAGAAGCATGTTGTTTAATGTGACGCCCACCGATCCGTGGACGTTTTTCGCAGTCGCAGCGGCGCTGTTCCTGGTGGCGATGGGGGCCAGCTTGTTGCCGGCCCGGCGGGCGATGAAGGTCGATCCGATTGTGGCGTTGCGGGAAGAGTGAGGCGGGCAGGTCGGGAACCTGCCCCACCTAGCTAAGCCGGCGGCGGGCGGCCTGCCAGGTGATTACTTTCGCCCACTCGGCGATGTAGCGGCCGCCTGCGCCCGGGTTCATCCACAGGCCGACCGGGAGGCTTTGCAAATAGCGCGGGATCGAAGGGCGGAAAGGTTCGAAGAACTGGTCGCGGGCGTCGCCGCGGAAACACAGGTAGCTGTAAATCCACTGGAAGGGGACGTAGCCGCAGTCGCGTTTCAAGACTTTGAAGGTCTCGCGAAAAACCTTGTCGCGCTGGCTTAGCGTCTTATTGGCGCGATGCATGCGGGAATCGGCCAGAGTCGCATCGGTGCGAACCATGGAAAACGTGCGGGTGAGGCGAAGCCAGAAATCGTAGTCGAAGGAGAGGTTCAAGTCCGGGTCCAGGCCGCCGACAATTTCGAAAGGCTCGCGCCGGAAGAAACACGCGGGCTGGCAGATGAAGCACTCTTTCTCAAGCAGAGCCCGGTCGAAATCGCGCACAGGATAGGGCGCGATGCGGGCGCCATCTTCGTCGATCCACCACGCTTCGCCATAAACCGCGGAGGCTTCGGGATGTTCGCGGAGAGCTTGGACCGCGGTTGAAACAGCGTCCGGATGATAGACATCGTCGGCGTTCAGGAACGCCAGGATTTCTCCCTTGCCGCGTGCAAATCCACGATTCACAGCATCGGCGGTGCCGCGATCGGGCGCCGATTCCCAATGCAGTGAATGTTCGTACTTTTTGAGGATCTCGATGGTGCCGTCGCTGGACCCTCCGTCCATCACTATATATTCGATGCGCGGGTAATCCTGGCTGAGCACGCTTTGGATGGTCTGTTCCAGGAAACGCGCGGCGTTCAGGCAGGGGGTCACGATGGTGACCAGTTCACGCTCCGACGTAGCGGGCATAAAGGCTCCGGGCGATTCCTACGTCGGTGGTTCCCTTAACGATGGCGCGGCCATCGGGAAAAATCATCAGTTCATAAGGGTCGAGAGTGACGCGCACGGCGAATTCGTTCGAGCGGACGGGAGCGAGTTGGCCGAGGCGCGCGGCAAGATCGGCCAGGTCCAGGGGCCGGGCGCGTTCGTGAATTTGCACGGCATTGCGGCCGCAGAGGCTGATGGGGGCGCGGCGGGAGCCGTTGAGATGCACGAAGTCGCGATGCGCGCAGCAGGGGCAGTCGGGATCGCGCCCGGGCGCGGCGATCTGGCGGATTTCGCCGGTCCAGAGGTCGATGGTGGTAATCCGGGCGGAGACATCCTTCTCTAAAACGGCAAGAATTTTCATCGCGTCGGCGGTTTGCAGTGCCGCGATGGTCGCCGTGACCGGGCCTAGGACGCCGGCGGTTTCGCAGGTCGGTTGAGCGCCTGGCGGAGGTTCGGGATAGACACACTGGAAGCACGCAGTAAGGCCTGGAAGTATCGCGAATTTCAGTCCGTAGCTGCCTACTGCCGCGCCGTAGATCCAGGGAATATTTTCGCGGACGGAGAAATCGTTGATCAAATAGCGGGTCTCGAAATTGTCGGTCGCGTCCAGGATCAGATCGATATTTTCGAGCAGATCCGGCGCGCTTGAAGGGCTGAGGTCGGCGACGAAAGGCTCGATGACTACGCCGGAGTTGATCTGCGCCAGTCGGCGCGCGGCGGCGACGGCTTTAGGAGTTCCCTCTTGCGCATCGGCTTCGGAAAAGAGGAACTGGCGTTGCAGATTGCTAAGCTCCACTACGTCGCGGTCGATGATCCGGAGCGTTCCAACTCCGGCTCTGGCCAGCAACTCCGCTTGGACGGTGCCGAGCGCGCCGCATCCTACAATCGCGATGCGGGACGCACCGAAGCGCGCCTGTCCGTCCTCGCCCCAGGGCACAAAACGCGTTTGCCGGGAGTAACGTGAATCGCTGCGGCGCATCATAATAGATAGGGAGTGCTGAGCCTTACACCCTTTGATCTGATGGTAACAGCCAGTTTAAGTACGACAAAGCCGGAAGTCCCAGCGTTATCATTGTGAATCGTGCGTCCGCCGATGCCATTGTTGCTCTCGCTGCTGATTGGCGTCGCGAACGCGACTGCGCAGGACGTGCCGAAGTTGTCTGCCGCCAGTTACGAAGGCCAGATAGTCGGCCGGGTCGATTTCGACCCTCCGGATCAACCGCTCCCGCGCGCCGCGCTCGACAAGCTGCTGCCGTTTCATGCGGGCACCCGGCTCAAGCTGGCGGATGTGCGTACGGCGATTCAGAACCTTTATCAAACTGGACGGTTCGCGAATATTTCGATCAGCGCCTTTAACGAGGGTACGACGCTGGTTGTGAATATCTCCACCGAGTTTTCCTATTTTGTCGGCCAGGTCACGATCGAGGGCGTGCAGGAGCCGCCGAACAAAGGACAACTCTCCACCGCGTCGAAGCTCGAACTGGGAACGCCGTTCGAGGATAACGACATGGAACAGGCCGTGCAGAACATGATCGAACGGATGCGCGCGAACGGTTTCCACGACGCTAAAATCGATTACACGGTCAACCGCAATAGATCGACGGAAGAGGCGGCGATTCATTTCGACATTACCGCGGGGAAGCGGTCGCGCTTCGACGGGGTCACTTTGACCGGCAAGTTCACGAAGACGCCGGAGAGCATCATCAAGGCGACCCACTGGCGGCGTGGATTCCTGTTCCTCACCTTTCCCGGCTGGCGCTTCGCGACGGAGAGCCGGGTGAGCGCGGGCGTCGCCAGTGTCCGCCAGGACTTTCAGAAGGGCGACCATCTGGAGGCGCAGGTTACGCTCGAAAAGCTGGATTACAACTCCGATACCAACACGGAGAGGCCCTCGCTCTCCATCGAGAACGGACCCATCGTTAAAGTACTGACCACCGGAGCCAAGGTATCGCGCGGCAAGCTGAAGCAGTTGATTCCGGTGTTCGAGGAGCGCACGGTGGATCGCACGCTGCTGGTAGAAGGGCAGCGGAACCTGGTGGAATACTTCCAGTCCCAGGGCTATTTCGACAGCGAGGTCAATTTCTCGGACGACCGGCCGTCGCCGGACTTGTATTCGATCAGCTACGCGATTCAGCGCAATCAGCGGTACAAACTGGAGCATATCGCGATCACCGGGAATTCGTTCTTCCACACCGATACGCTGCGCGAACGGATGTACATTACCCCGGCCAGCTTTCCTCGCTTCCGCTACGGGCGCTATTCGCAGAAGCTGCTGGAGCGGGATAAGGACACGCTGAAGGATCTGTACAAGGCCAGCGGATTTCTCGACGTGGACATCGATTCCACCATCGACCAGAATTATCGCGGGAAGAATGGTGAGCTGGGCGTGGTGCTCGCGGTGAAGGAAGGGCCGCAGTGGCTGGTCGGCAAACTGGATTTTGAAGGGATCCCGGCGGAGGACCTCAAGTTTCTCAGCGCCCGGCTGCAATCGAGCGCGGGGGAGCCGTTTAGCGCGGTGAATATCGCGGCGGATCGCGATATGATCCTGAGCTATTTTTATAACAACGGATACCCGGACGCGGCGTTCGATTTTTCGCAGACTCCGGCCGAAGGCGGGCATCGCGTCAACCTGAAGTACACCGTGCGCCTGGGCAAAAGGGTTTACGTGCGCAGCGTTCTGGTGCGCGGTTTGGAAACGACTCGGCCCAAGCTGGTGGACGAACGCATCATCCCGCAGCCCGGCAATCCACTGTCCCAGCAAAGCATCGCGTCCAGCCAGCAGAAGCTCTACGATCTGGGCATTTTTTCGAAAGTGCAGACAGCGATTCAAAATCCGGGCGGCGACGAGGATCAGAAGTACGTGCTGTTCCAGGTGGATGAAGCGAGCCGTTACTCCATGACTTTGGGTTTTGGAGCGCAACTGGCGCGCATCGGCGGCGGCGTGACTACGTTCGACGATCCGGCGGGCAGTACGGGATTCGCGCCGCGCGTCTCAGTGGGGATCAGCCGGCTGAATCTTTTCGGATTGGGGCAGACGCTGAGCTTGAACACACTGATCTCGACCATCGAGCAGCGCGCGGTGCTTACCTACCTGATTCCACGATTCGTCGGCAACGAAAAATTGACGCTCACCATATCGGGGCTGTTCGATAACGCCTACGATATCCGCACGTTTCAACAGCAGCGTGCGGAGGGAGCGATCCAACTCGCCGAGCGGATCTCCCGGCAATACCAGATTCAATACCGCTTCGCGCTGCGCCATGTGACGATTTCCGATCTCAAGATTTCGCCCGAGCTGATCCCTCTGTTATCGCAACCGGTGCGCGTAGGAATCGCATCGACGACCTTTATTCAGGACCGGCGCGACGATCCGATCGATTCGCATCGAGGGATGTATAACACCATCGACGTCGGCCTTGCGGCGCGCGGGTTCGGATCGGAAACGGATTTTACGCGGCTGCTGATTCGCAACACCACGTATCATCCGGTGGGAAAGAACATCGTGATCGCACGCAACATTCAGTTCGGCTATATTCAGCGGCTGGGAGGACTCCAGGAAATTCCGCTGGCGGAACGATGGTATTCCGGCGGGTCCACTTCGAACCGCGCGTTTCCGGATAATCAGGCGGGCCCGCGCGATCTGGAAACGGGCTTTCCGATCGGCGGCAACGCGATGCTGTTTCATTCGACGGAGATACGGTTTCCACTCATCGGCGACAACCTGCGCGGCGTGCTGTTCCACGATATCGGCAACGTGTACTCGGACATCAACCACATCAGCTTCCGGTTTCGGCAGCACGATATTCAGGACTTCGATTATGCGGTGCAGGCGGTAGGCTTCGGGATCCGCTATCGCACGCCCATCGGTCCGATTCGCGCGGACTTCAGTTTCAGTCCCGATGCGCCGCGGTTCTACGGGTTCGCGGGAACTTACGAACAATTGATCATGAATCAAGGCGTGCTGACCACGCAGAAGATCAACCTGTTTCAGTTCCACTTCTCGCTAGGGCAGACCTATTGATGCGACGAGCCCTTCTCATCACGCTGCTGACAGCCGCCGGATACGCGGAGATTCTCGATCGCGTGGCGGTGACAGTCGGCAAGCATGTGATTACGGAGGGTGACATCCTGCTCGACCTGCGCATCGCGGCGTTTCTCGATCAAAAACCGGTGGACGCTTCGAGCGACCAGAAGCGAAAAACGGCGGACCGGCTGGTCGATCAATACCTGCTGCTTCAGGAAGCTTCGACCAGCCGGCAGGCTCTGCCGACGGAGGCCGACGCTCACCAGTTGCTGGACCAGGTGAAAACGCAATACGTGACCGAGACCGAGTATCGCGCTGCGCTGACACGTTACGGAATTACCGAACAACAGTTATCCGAGCATCTGTTGAACGGGATACGCGCGCTACGCTTCACCGATCTGCGCTTCCGTCCGGAAGTGCAGCTTACCGACGACGATCTGCATGAATACTACGATTCGATGGCCGCGCAGTGGCGCCGCTCCAATTCGACGCAGGTGCCGACGTTCGAGGCGAGCCGCGATCAGATCGAGAAACTGCTCACCGATCAGCGCGTGACGCAGGCCCTCGACCGGTGGCTGGGGACGACGCGCAGTGAAACACAAATCCTTTATAAAGAATCGGTCTTTAAAGAGGATGGCGCCAAATGAGGAAACTCGGGCGAATCCTGCTGCGGATCCTGGCAGCTCTAGTGCTGCTGGCCGCGGTCTGCGCGCTGACCGGTATTCTCGTATTCCGGAGCGGTTGGTTCGCTGAGCAGGTCCATCGCCGCGCCGTGATGGAGATCGAGAAAGCCACCGGAGGACGCGTCGAGATCGGGAATTTTTCCTACGACTGGAAGCGGCTCGAAGTAACGGTCGGTCCCGTCGTATTGCACGGCAAAGAATCCGCGAGCGAGCCGCCGTTTGTCCGCGTCGCCTCCGTCACGGCTGGTTTGCGCATCATCTCGATGATGGAGCGCAAGGTCGATCTCGCGTCATTGAAGATCGAGCACCCGCGCGTGCGCATCGTTTTTTATCCCGACGGCACGGATAACATTCCGGAGCCTGAGGTGCATCGCCCGGAAACCACCTGGGCGCAGGATCTGGTACATCTCGCGGTAGGCCGCTACGAGGTGATGGACGGACTTTTCGAGGATGACGACCGGCAGATTCCTCTCGATTTTCGCGGCGAAGATCTGCGCGTGCGCATGACCTATGAGAAGCTGGCGAACCGCTATCGTGGCGAGCTCGAATCGAATCGCCTTCGCGTGGTTACGAACGTCGCGGGGCCGATCGAGGTCAGCGCGTCGGCTGCGTTTACGCTGAGCGGTTCCACCATCGATGTTTCGCGATTGAGAGTCGCGACCAAGGATACGCGGGCGGACCTGACGGGGTCGCTGACCAATCTCCGCTGGCCTCGGGGAACCTTCAACGTGAAACTATCGACCACGGCGCGCGAAGCGGTGAAGCTGCTGGCGCTCCCCATTGAACCGGTGGGCACGGCGATCTTTGACGGCAAGCTGAACGTTGCGTTCGAGAAGCCGTTCGGTTTCTCGATGGCCGGACGTGTAACTGCGCGAGGGCTCGGCTATCGTCAGGAGCGGATCAAGATTGAGAACGCGGATGTTCGCGGCGACGTCCGGGTGGGCCTTCAGGAGCTGACGCTCGAAAACGCGACGGCGAACGCGTTCGGGGCCACCATCAACGGAAAGGCCAGCCTGCTGCACTGGCGCGACGTTCATGCCGAAGGGAACCTGCAAAATCTGGATATGCGCGAGGCGGCGCATATCGTGACAGATCGCCCGATTCCGTGGAACGGCAAGCTGGCCGGGGGATTTTCATTGGACGCGGAGATCGGGAAACAGGCCGCGAAGTTTCAAGGCAACATCGGTATTTATCCCGCTGTCGAAGGTGCGCCCATCGAAGGACATCTCGATGTGGTCTACGATCAGGCCGCGGGCACGGTGCAACTCGGTAACTCTTATTTGAAAACCGCCTCGACACGCGTCGATTTTCAGGGGACGCTGGGGCAGACGCTGGATGTTCGTGGGCAAACCACCAACCTCGATGAAGTGCACACGGTGATCTCCATGGAGCTTCCCGACGCGCCGAAAGAATTGCCTTTGAAGCTCCGGAACGGTCAGGCGGCGATTGTCGGCGTGGTGAAAGGGCCGCTCGACAATCCTCACTTCAATGGGCAGGGCAGCATAACCAATGGCATCATCACGATCGAAAACGCCGGCCATGCGTTCGATTCGTTCACCGCTACCATCGACGCCGATAGCAACAATGTCCGTTTCACGGCATTCAACCTGGTTCGCGGAGCAACCACGATTGACGGGCAAGCCGGAATCTCCGCGCGCAATGGATCGTTCGAAGACGGGCTTATCGACGCAAAATTCAACGTGCACAACGCGCAGCTCGCGGAATTATTGAAAGAGGTGGGATCGAAGGTGGACGCGACCGGTACGGGATCGGCCAGCGTGCATCTGTTCGGATCGGTCAAGAAACCGGTAGCGGAAGTTACGACGCAGATGGAAAGGCTCGCCGCGCTGGACGAGCAGATCGATCGCATGACCGCGAAGATTCACTATGCGGATGACACGATCACCGTTTCCGGCGGAGACGCAGTGGTGGGCCCGGGACGCATTCATTTTGACGCGTCCCTCGATAAGGCGGACGCGGTCGCCTTTACCGTGGACGCCGAGAATGTTCCCGGATCGCGCGTAAAAGCGCTCGGCAAATTACCGATGCGGCCGGATGCGATCCTCAGCGCGAACCTGAAGGGAACAGGCCGGGTGGTGAAGGGCGAATTCGCGTTGACCTCGGTCTCGGGCGATGCTTCGGCCCGCAGCATCACGCTCAACGGCGACGGGGTCGGGGACATTTCGCTGACCGTGCAGACTCGCGGCGCCGACCTATCGGTGCACGCGACGGCGGTGGTGCGTGGGACGAAACTCGAGGCGGACGGCGCCTGGAAACTGGAGGGCGACGAACCCGGCGCAGTCACCATTCAAGTGCCGCGTGTGGATCTGGCCACGGCGCATCGCGTTTACATGATCGGCGGGACCGATGAGCAGAAGAACGAAGTGCTGCCGTTCGAAGGTTTCATTGAAGGACATGCGAAGGTTGCGATTTCGCTGCAAAAGCCGCAGGATTTTCGCGCGGAGGTCACGCTCGACCAGTTGCAGATCAACGCCAGAAAATCGCAGGCCTTGAAGCTCGGCGTGCAGCCGCAGGACGTGGTGTTGAAAAACTCCAAGCCGGTGATGGCGACGATTACCGCGAAGGAAGTGCGGATTCAATCGGCGCAATTTGCGGCTCGCGATACCAGCCTGGAGGCGACGGGTGGCATTCCTTTCGACACACGGTCGCCGGCCGATCTGGCGGTTCGCGGCTCCGTCAACCTGGCGATTCTACAGTTGTACAACGCAGACCTGCTGGCGCGCGGCAACGCCACCGTGCAGGCCACCGTGCGAGGATCGCTGCGCGATCCGCAGATGAACGGCCGCATGGAATTGAAGAAGGCATCGCTCTATCTGGCCGATCTTCCCAATGGAATCGATAATGCCGAAGGCAGTATTACCTTCGACCGAAATCGCGCGACCATCGAAAAGCTGACTGCGGAAACGGGAGGCGGAAAAATCCTTTTCTCCGGGTTCGTGGAACTGCGCGATGTGCTCACTTATCGTTTGCAGGCTGACGTGCAGCAGGTGCGGGTGCGTTATCCCGAGGACGTCAGCACCACGTCCAACGCCAGGCTCGCACTGAACGGAACCTCGGACGCCAGCACCCTTTCGGGATCGATTACACTGGTCCGCGCGGCCTTCAACCCGCACTCCGATTTGGGGGGATTGATGGCGCTGGCCTCGAAGCCCGTCCCGGCGCCCGCGACTCCCAACGAGTACCTGAGCGGCATGCAGTTCGACGTACGCATCGAGAGCGGGCCGAATTTCGAATTTCAAACCACGCTGACGCGAGACGTCGAAGCGGAGGTCGACCTGCGGCTGCGCGGCACGCCCATACGGCCCGTGTTGCTGGGCTCGATCTCAGTGAATGAAGGCGAGATTCAGGTGTTCGGCAATCGCTATACGGTGGACCGCGGCGACATACGGTTTCTGAATCCGGTGAAAATCGAGCCGACGTTCGACATGGACCTGGAGACCAAGGCGCGCGGCATTATCGTCAATATCAGCTTTTCGGGGACGATGCAAAAGCTCAACGTGAATTATAGTTCGGACCCGCCTCTTCAGCCCCGCGAAATCATCGCGCTGCTCGCGGTCGGCCGCAATCCCGCGAATTTGAGCAGCACCTCGCCGGCAGAACTGGAGGCGAACTCCACCACCGGTCTTCAGGCCGGCGGAGGCTTGCTGGGCGATGCGATCTCCGCGCAGTTATCGAGCAGCATCCAGCGATTCTTCGGCGCGAGCCGCGTAAAAATCGATCCGACAGTTACCGGTGTCGACAATCTTCCGCAGGCTCGTCTGACGCTGGAGCAGCAGGTGTCGAAAGAGATCACGCTGACCTACATAACCAATCTCAACCGCACGCAGGAGCAGGTAGTGCAGGTGGAATACGATTTCGGCGCGCACTGGTCCGCGATCGCCGTCCGCCAGGATAACGGACTGTTCGGGATCGATTTTCAGTATCGTAAAAGATTCAAATAATGAATCGAGACAAGCTGGAACTTTCCGCGGACGAGATGCGTGCGCTCGGATATCGGGTGGTGGATTTGCTGGCCGATCATTTTGCGCAGCTCAGCGAAAAACCGGTGGGCGCCAAAGGCGATCCCGCGGTGTTGCGTCCGCAAATGCGGAAGCCTCCGCCGGCGGAAGCGGTCCCACCCGAGGAGATTTTCGCGACGCTGAGCCGGGATGTTTTCAGCAACATGATGAACGTGGGTCATCCGCGGTTTTTCGCGTTTGTGCCGGTGCCTTCGAACTTCGTCAGCGTGATGGCGGATACGCTGGCTTGCGGCTTCAACGTGTTCAGCGGATCGTGGCTCGCCGGGTCCGGGTCGGTGGCGGTCGAACTGGCGGTGATCGACTGGCTGCGGCAATGGTGCGGGCTTCCCGAAACCGCGGGTGGACTGTTCGTTAGTGGCGGATCTATGGCGAACCTTTCGGCGATCGTTGCCGCGCGGCACGCGAAACTGAATAATCGGATCGAGGGCGCGGTGGTTTATTACAGCGATCAGACGCACTCCTCGGTCGATCGGGCGTGGCGCGTCGCGGGGTTTTTGCCGGAACAGACTCGGAAGATCCCTTCGGATGATCAGTTTCGTCTGCCGATGGATGAACTGGCGCGCCGTATCGCCGAAGATCGTGCGGCGGGACTTCGTCCGTTCGCGATCGTTGCGAACGCCGGCACCACGAATACCGGCGCGATCGATCCGTTGCCTGAAATCGCGGCCCTTTCAAAAGCGAACGACATGTGGATGCACGTCGATGGGGCCTACGGCGCGGCTGCGGCGCTGTGCGATCGCGGACGCGAGCTTCTCAAAGGGATCGAGCTCGCGGATTCGCTGTCGCTCGATCCGCACAAATGGCTCTTTCAATCGATGGAATGCGGGTGCGTGATTTTGCGCGACGCCGAGATTCTCAAAGCGACGTATCGCATTATGCCGGAGTATCTCGGCGACGTGCATCGTAGTGTCGCGGAGGTTCATCCGTGCGACTACGGCATTCAGCTCACACGCAGTTTTCGCGCGTTGAAACTGTGGATGTCGATCCAGTATTTCGGCCTGGATGCATTTCGCGCTGCGATGAAGAGAGGTTTTGAACTGGCTGAATTCGCCGAGTCGAAACTGCGGACGATGCCCGGATGGGAGGTCGTTACTCCGGCGCAGATGGGAGTGGTGACGTTCCATCATCCCGACGTAGATTACGAAAAGATCCACGAGGCGATGCTCGCGGACGGATTTGCGTTGGCGACTTCGACCGTCCTGAAAGGCCGTAAGGTGTTGCGGTTCTGCACCATTAATCCGCGGACGACGGAGGACGACATCACCCGGACGCTCGACTGGATCGAAAAAATCAGATAAGGCGATCCAACAAATCCCCAGGCTCACGCCAGGTGTGACGTCTGCCCGCATGCTGACGCATGGCGGTTCCGTGACTGTGCGTTGTATACTGATGCGGGTTCTATGTCGAAACGGCTATTGAGCGGTCTTCTCGCGGTCGGCGCGCTCGCCCAGGTTCCCGATCCTTCGGTGGGGAAGAAAATCTTCGAATCCCAGTGCGCTCTTTGTCACGGCCAGACGGGTACGGGTGGGCGCGGGCCCAGTTTGAATCGGCCAAAGCTCGGTCGAGCTCCGGACGATGAAGCGCTTTGGAAGGTGATCTCTAACGGCATCGAGCCGGAAATGCCCGGCGCGTGGCAGTTAAATCCGCGTGAGGTTTATTCGGTTGCAGCGTACGTCCGGTCCTTGGGCACGATGCCTCCGGAGAAGCTTCCGGGGGATTCGTTGCGCGGCGAACGGGTGTTTGCGAGCAAGGGCTGCGGCGGGTGCCATGTGGTTGCCGGGAAGGGCGATGGTTACGGGCCGGAGCTGACCGATATCGGCACGCGGCGCAACGGCGTGCACTTGCGCCAGGCGATTCTTAAGCCCGCTACGCTGCTTCCGGAAGGATTTCTCTATGTCGCCGCGACTACGCAAAATGGCGCCACCGTTCGAGGAATTCGCGTCAATGAAGACTCGTTCAATATCCAGATCAAAGACGCGCGCGGCCAGTTTCACAGCTTCGCAAAATCGGAGCTGAAGGAATTGAGAAGGCTGCGCGACGAGACGCCGATGCCATCGTTTGAGGGGTCGCTGAGCGCGGCGGATTTGGACGATCTGGTCGCTTATCTGGCCAGCCTGAAGGGGAAATCATGAGACGGTTGGCTTGGCTTCTGGCGGTAACGGCGTGCGCGCAGGTGCCTTACGAACGCATCGTCAAGGCGGAGAATGAACCCGCCAACTGGACAACCTATTCCGGGAATTATTCGGGCCATCGCTTTTCTCCGCTGTCTGAAATTACTCCAGCGAATGTTGCCGGGTTGCATGTGAAGTGGGCGCATCAATTCGAGAGTGGACGCACGGAAACTTCTCCCATCGTCGTCGATGGCGTCATGTACATCACAGCTCCGAATATGGCCTCGGCGCTGGACGCCCGCACGGGCCGGGAGCTTTGGAAATGGAGCCGTCCAATCCCCAAGGATTACCAATCGATCGGATTCGGCCGCGTGAATCGCGGGCCGGCGATTCTGGATGGTCAGTTGTTCGTCGCCACGCTCGATTGCTATCTGGTCGCGCTCGATATCAAGAGCGGAGCGGAACGATGGTCGGCGAGGGTGGAGGATTACAAACCCGGATACAGCATGACGCTCGCGCCGCTGGCGATCAAAGGAAAAGTGCTGATCGGCGTCAGCGGCGGAGAGGCCGGTATTCGAGGGTTCGTCGATGCTTACGATGCGGCGAGCGGCAAACGGTCGTGGCGATTCTGGACCGTTCCCGCGCCAGGAGAGCCGGGACATGAAACGTGGCCGGCGGGAGATTCGTGGAAGACCGGCGGAGGTTCCACCTGGGTGACCGGGTCCTATGATCCGGACTTGAACCTGGTGTACTGGGGCATCGGAAATCCGGGGCCGGACTGGAACGCGGATTCGCGGGCGGGGGACAATTTGTACACCTGTTCGCTGGTCGCGCTCGACGGCGATACCGGAGCGTTGAAATGGCATTTCCAGTTCACTCCGCACGATACGCACGATTGGGATTCGACGCACGTGCCGGTGCTTTTCGAAGGCGAAGTGCGCGGAGTCAAGCGGAAGCTGGTCGCGATTGCGAATCGCAATGCGTTTTTCTATGTGCTCGACCGATCGAATGGAGAGTTCATCGCGGGCCGCGCTTACTCCAAGCAGACCTGGGCGAAAGGACTGGACGATCGTGGGCGTCCTATGGTTCTTCCCAACACCGAGCCGAGCGCCGAGGGAACGATTGCATATCCCAATCTGAACGGAGCGACGGTGTGGTTCAGCCCGTCTTATAGTCCGAAAACCGGGCTGTTTTATGTTTCCGTGCGCGAGATCGGCTCCATCTATTACAAGCGCGAGGCGGATTATAAACCGGGGACGTTCTTTGCGGGCGGGGGCGAAGCGGGCATTCCAAACAGCGAAAAATCCGGGGCGATTCGCGCTCTGGAAGTTGCGACCGGGAAAATGCGCTGGGAATTTCCTCTGCACACGGCATCGTGGTCCGGAGTGCTGTCGACTGGCGGAGGATTGGTTTTCTCGGGCTCGGATGAGGGGAATTTCTTTGCGCTCGACGCCACGACGGGGAAACCTCTGTGGGATTTTCAGACCGGCGGCGCTGTTGCTTCTAATCCCATCTCTTTCGCGGTGGACGGCAAGCAATGTGTGGCGATCGCGGCGGACCGGGTGCTGTACGTTTTTGGGTTGTGACACTACGGCTGTACGAGATATCGCGAGCAGCCCGGCCGAAGCCGGGCCGCTAATGGCTTGGAAGGTCTCTCACATGGGTCCTGGCCACAACGGTGAACCGCATATTCCATGCTTCGATGCTCCAACCTCTGAAATCCGGGATCCGGCGACAAGGTGCTTATCCGGTCCGCCCCGGGTGTTATAGGATCGATCCCAAAATCTCCCGTCGAAGCCATACATATAGTTGGCCGCGCGAGCCGTTCCACGGGCTCCGGAAGCTCAGCACCACCGTAATACGACTTTTCCTGCGCAGGAAAAAAACTGTCAAAGAACGCCCGGTGACGTGCGTCCTTCTGCATTGAGAGTACTGCTCAGAAAAACAAAGACATTCACGCAAAGGCGCTAAGTTCGCTAAGAAGAAGGAGATTTAGGTTCAATATTCGGTGGCATCGCCGTTCCAATGGCGGGCGCAATTTTCGGGAGACGCCATCCAGCGAGCCAGGGCGTCGGGATTCAGGAGGAGTTGAACCACCGTGGCTTCGTCGCGTTCGACCGCGGTTACCAGGAGTTTCCATTCCTTGCCTTCCTGCCGCATGTAGACGAAAACCGTTTCTTCATGACCGTTTTTGTGCGAACGCACCTGGACAAACGGCTTCCAGGATCGGCCTACCGCGTTGAGGATGGATTCCGGGAGATTCCGGCCTTCACGATCGTGGCTGCTGAGGTGTTCGAAGATGGCCAGGTCGATGTGGCGGGTTCCGGCGGGATGGACCGCCGCGGTCACGATATTGACCAGGCCGAACATCGGAATCGACATCGGGCGGGTGTGGAATTCATCGGAGATGACGTGCACCACTTCGGTGAATTCACGATCGGCGGCCTGCGCTGAGAAGGCTCCCAGGAGGCATAGAGAGAACACCGGAACGGTCCTCATTGGTTTTCCTCCTTCTTGTCCTTGTCCTTCCTGGCGGGGTTGTCGTCGAGCTTCGGAATTCCGAAATGGCCACCCAGATCGCGGATGTCTTCCGGACGAATCGGGCCGACAATGCTGACGATGGTGAGCTCCCTGGGCTCGGCCACGATGATGGCGAGACCGGAGATTTGTCCCGCGTCGGTTTTGAGATAAATCTCGGAATTGTCGCCATTCCTCTTGCTGCGCGTGTTGACGATCCTCGCCCAGCCGGGAGCCTTGAGCTGCGTGCGGAGTTCTTCCACATCGCTATCCTTGTATTCGTTGCGGTCCTCGAATTCGAAGCTCTTTACGTAGATGCCTTTCAATCCGCCGACCAGCCTCTTCACGTGGGCTTCATCGGGGTCCTTGTCGGAGAGAAAGCGGCCGGCGAGCTGGAGCAGGGGGCCGTCGAGCGAGATATCCACCACCTCCGACGCCTTCGCCGCCAGTTTATCGAGATTCACTGGCATCTTGATCTCTTGCGCGGCGAGCGGCAAGACAGCGAGCAATACGGGAATCGCAAACTTCTTCATTTAGATACCTTCCACTTTCCTGCTGATTCTTTGCAGCTTCACGCTGGTGATTTTGAGCGCCAGCTCCAGACGCGCTTTCGCTTCTTTTCCGGCCGCTTCCTCGCGGACGTTCCGTTCGTGCTGCCATACCGAGCCGGTGATCGCGAGCAGCATCGCGGCCATCGCCGACGCCCACCACAGGCGGGAGGAAGCGCGATGCTCCTTCTGCTGCCGCTTCACGGCGCCGAGCACGCGGGCTTCGAAGAACGGGGAGGGCTCTTTTTTCGCCAGGGCTTCTTTTATCTGTTTCTCGAGATCGTCCATCATCGTATCTCTCCCATACTGCGATCGATCTTTTCCCGCAACATTGCGAGCGAACGCTGCAAATGACTCTTGACGGTCCGCACGGGCATATCCATTACCGAAGCGATTTCCTCCGGCATCAAATCTTCCTGGTACCGGAGGATCATCACCATGCGAGGCTTCTCCGGCAGCGATCCAATCAGCGACTGCAAACGGCGGTTCAGGAAATGGTCCTGCGGTTCGCCATCGACCGACGGCGTGGGAACGTCGTCCAGCCGCACCGCCGCCTGCGATTTCTGTTTGCGGACATAGTCTATGCAACGATGGCTCGCCACCTTGCGCAGCCAATATGAAATATGCTCGTCGCTCTTCAAATCCTCGAAGCGCCGGTGCAGTTGCAGGAACACATCCTGCGCCACTTCCTCGGCCGCGGAGCGGTCCCGCAGAAAATGGTACGCGATGCTGAAAACCATGGACTGCTGCGCCCGCAACACGCCCGCAAACGTTCGCGGCCCGGGATTGTCGGCATCGGTTTCCGTCCCTACTGCTTGGCCCGGCATTATCACTGTTCTACTGATTAATAACGCACATCCGCGCGTGCGGGGACGCAAGAAGTTTAGTAGTGTTTAGGAATGATGTTCCACAGGGCGATGGGATTGGCGCTGTTATTAGCGGGGATGCTGGGGGCGCAGGACGCGGTCCTGCAAGGTACGTATAAGGGTCAATGGACGGGAGCAAGCGGCGGCGGCGATATCCACATCACGTTTCGGGACGGAGGGGACGGGAAACTAACGCCGGAGGTGGGGTTTACGCTGGGCGGGCAGGACGTGACGTGCAAGATTTTGTCGTACAGACCCGACGGCGCGGCGTTCACAATGGTTTACGAATTCGATGCGCAGGGGACCATGCTACAATCCGCGCTCGAAGCCAAGGTGAAGGGGAAAGCGATAGAAGGGACGTACAAGACCACGGCCGGGGATCAGGCGGTGGACAGCGGAACGTTTAAGGCGACCGCTCCATAAAAACGATGCGCGCGTTTCCGCGGCTGTGGTAGTTTAGGATTGTAGAGCGATTTTGCCTATCAATGCGCCCGTAGCTCAGCTGGATAGAGCGTCTGGCTACGAACCAGAAGGTCGGCCGTTCGAGTCGGTCCGGGCGCACCAATATCTCTTTATCTGTCATATTTTTGGAGCGGTATCCCCAATAGGTTCATTCGCAGCCACAGAGGCGGTATGCCCAGAAGTATGCCCACCATTTGCACATCGGGCTTTTTCGATGGCGTCATTCAGCGTCCCCTGTTGCGGGTGAACATAGCGCTTCGTGATGCTCATATCACGATGCCCCGCAAGGTAGGCGAGCGCCCATGGGTCCATGTGCGGTGCCCACCGCGTCAGGCAGGTGTGCCGTAGCGTGTAGAGTGGGAACGGTTCGACGCTCCACTTTTTGGGTTCACCGTCCTTCCGCTTGGCGTTCGCGATTTTGTTTTCCAGCCCTTCGCACGCACTCCAATGCTGCCTCTTTACGCTCGCGGGTTCGATGTGGCCGCTCCGGGTCGCTGCTGGGAAGACCCATTCACCCGCTTGACTGGTCTTGCGCATGTCCAGAACCGCCGCCACGCGCGGCGAAAAGGGTATCCGCCGCCGCGCATTGTCAGTCTTGCCGTACTGGATTTCGACAGCGCCACCCGTGACGCTCTCCCATTTCAGGCGGAAGCATTCCTCCGGTCGAAGGCCGCAATCGACCAGGATCGTCGCCACATCCCGTAGCAATGGCCCCGACGCGTCCAGATAACGCTTTTCCTCGTCGCCGGTCAGAACGCGTTCACGATGACGCTCACCCGAGAGCATGCGAACACGAGGCAGCACCTTCTCAACTTTGCCCCATTCCTGCGCAAGATGCATCATTCGCCTGAGCACTTGAAGCTCACGATTGATGCTCGAAACCTGGAGCCGTGCATCCTGCCTTTTGGCAACATAGCCCGCCACCTTCTCGGACGTGATCGCGTCCAAGGGTTCGGCCGCCAACTTATCGAACGCCAGCAGGTTCTTAACTCCATTTTCGTAATAAACCTTCGTCTTCCGTTTTGCGGCGAATGTCGAGCGCACATACGGCAGGAAGTCGTTAGTAGCGAACTCCCGAAGTGAAGGAATTGCCTTGCGTTCGCGGATGCCAACTTCACCTTGTGCGAGTCTGGCGCGGTGCGTGGCTTCCATCTGGCGAGCGATACGCTGATTCGTCTGCTTGGTGCTCTCGCGGATTGCTTCGCCGTTCCACGTGAATTTGTACCACCAATTCTTACTCTTCGGTTGTTTGTAAACCGCCATCACTTGCCGCCTTTCTTCGTTGCCGTCTTCCGTTTCTTGCCGCTGCCCTTCGGACGCCCGCCCAACTTGGCCCACTCGCTCAACTGCTTTTTGGAGTGGCTCTCCGCGCGCGCCTTGCCGCCCTGTGCGCCGGTCTTGCGGAAATACTCCAGCACGTCTTCCGGTATGCTTGGCTTTTTCACATTCATAGCATAACTTAGGGCCTAAGATTGTTCAAGTGTAATACTGGGACACCTATCCAAAATCGTGGCCCGTTGATTTCGTCAATTTCGTAGCTTGGCCAAGATGATTGCTTTCGTTAAATTCGTTGGTTTCGTAGACGCCCCGCTGAATCGTTTTGCTGTATGCTCCGAGGTCCTGACGCTAAACGAACTTAACGAGAATAACGAAGTTCATCAGCAGACGGCATACCATCGTTGCGTGGGCTTCTTCTGACCCGGTGTTTCAAACAAGTTCGCGATGCGCGCCAGACCAGCCTTTTGTAAGATTGCAAGCGCCGCATCGATTTCTTCTTTTCGCCTGTTGTGCTGGAAAAGTGTGCTGATGTCGGTGCGTCTGAGTCCTCCGTTTGCTTTGTCCCGAAGGCCCTTCAGGATTTCGTCTGCGACCGCGTTGCCGACGGAGTCCCCAAAAATGAACCTGGCGGAATCCTCGCAGTATTTCCATGCGGCGAGCGCGGCTTTCAGGTGCGCCGGTTCAACTACGTCCGACAAGTCCAGCAGCGCGTAGATGCACGCCAAGCGCATGACCTGAGCTTCAGCCCTTGCCGTCGCCGAACCAAACGGTCCGGGCTTGCCCTCTGTGAGCTGGGGGTAGACTACGTGCCAAAGTTTGCTAGCGCCAGCATCCCGTTGCATCAGGCCCACGGAACGCGCGAAGTCGAGCTGTGTCGCCAACGCCGCACAGAGTCCGTTCATGTCCTCTTGTGGCATCGGCCCGCCATCTGGAAGGAACTTCGAGCGATTGACACACACCCATAGGTAACGGTTGGCGAAGCCGTTCAAAGTGGGGATTTCTGACATGAGGCTTCTCAATTCGCCCACGGTGATGTGCGCCACCATCGAAATGAACGCATCCTTCACTTCGAGCGGGTTATTCTTTGTGAGCACCGCAAGGTTGCCGCCATCCCACGCTTGCCGGATGACATCGGAAAGCGTACTTCCGGTGCGCTCGGCGGTCCTCAGCACGCGCGAAAACTCCGGCTCATAGATCAAGAGGCTTTTCTCCTGGCCCTTGTTGAGCGCGAAAATCAGGCCCTCCCCGCTAGCTAGGCCGCTCTTGACGCGCTTCTCGGCCCACGTAGGATCTACGCGGCTCAATACGTCTTTGGCTTGCCCCCACGACATGCCCTTGCGGGCCTTCGCCGTTGCGCCCACAAGAACGGAGAACAGATTTGTAAAATGCTGATCCGCTCCGGCACTGAAGTGTGGTCCCCGTCCGATCAGGTTCCCGAAACCAACAACGAACTGCACCAATAGCGCGGCGGGATCGGCTTCGGAGTAAGGCTCAACCACCTCGATGAAATGTCCTGCGAGTCCGTGAAACGCCTCACGCGCTAGCGGTGCTGGCCAATTGGGAGTATCGCTGGCGTCGTTGCCCCTGGCACAGTCCAGGATCTTTTCGGATGCTTCAAGCTCACTATCTTGCTGTTCACTAACGGAGGTCCCGCATCTAGGCATTGCGCGCTCCCCGGCCGCTCCGCGCGCCGCTTGTGCTGTTCACCTCAACGATGTTCGCCTCCACGAAAGCCGTCAGTTCCACCGATCGATACAAGACCCGGCCTCCGAGTTTCACCCAAGCCGGGGGTTGCCGCAATAATCTTCGCCTGCGCATCGTGGCGACACTTAAGCCGAGCCGCCGCGCTGCCTCGCGTTCGTCGAAAAGATCAAGTTCAGAGGTCATGCTCGCAATGATGCAAAGCGAAAATTAATCGAGCAACTTTCACACACCACAGCTAATAAATTTGGGGGTTCCAAGAGCAAAGGAGCGGCGGCGAAAGTTGCGAAAGTTCGGAGAAAATTACGGGTGATGTGCGATCTTAAGCCGGTCTTTTATTGTCTTGATCGCCAGCTTAGGCTCGAAAGAGGCCCCATCCGACCAACTGAGCATCCTCGGCTCACGCTTGCGCCACGTCTTCGGGATGGAAATTCCGGCCTCGTCTAGCCGCTCGCAGAATGCTTCAAGATCGTCCTTCCATCCCTCAGGTTTAGAGTATTCCTCCGCGATCTTTTTCACCTTGCGTGCAGAGTCCAGATCGCGCTGCGGTCCTGGCGGTTTGCGCCTAGCGGCGACCGAGCTAACCGGCTCCGGTGCCAGTTCCGCGATTGTCTCAGGCGGAAATTTCACGAAGATGTACGGATCAACGGCTAGTGAATCGTTTAAGCCCACTTGACTATAGCGGCCCTCTAGCAGGTCCTTGATCCAATGACGCCACGCAGGAGCGTCAGCGCGCGCAGATGCTGGAAGCCATCCGAGACCGAGGGACAACTGAAAAGCCGTTTTTGGTAGGACAACATCAAGGACGTATTCGTTGAAGGCGCTACCACGACGCCTATATTGCAGCTTCAGCAAATCAAAAAGCTGCTGCACGGCTGTACACACAAGGCGCTCGAATTGTTCCTCTTGGCCTTCAGGCACGTTGTAAGTATCGGCTCTGAGCTGCTTGTGCAGCGGTTCGATTTCGTTGGCATCTTCACTGGGGAGTCCCCAGCCATAGCCAAGGCTGGGTACTCGAAATGCGGGTATCCTGTACATCGCTCCCTTTGCGATTCCCTGGAATGGAATTGCCGCCAACCGGGCAGGGTCCCCGGCTTGTTGCCCCGTCGAGCTAGGCGGCTAGGATCTATTCTACGGCCCGCCGCAATGATATGCTGATTTCCAAGACAGGCGAAGGGATTTGTGAAAAGACTTTTGATCGTGGCATTGTTCACCGGACTGGCCATCGGACAAAAAAAAAAGCGCCAGCTCCGCCCCCGGAGTCCCCTGAACACGAGTTTGCCCGCGTCAGACTAGAAACGCACATCAAAGAGGAGTTGCTCGTCTGTTATGGGCCTTGCGTCTCAGAATCCCAATGGGCAGCTAGCATAGTTCGGCAGTTGTTGACCACCGGCTACGATATTCAAGGTCTCTTTCGCGAGAGAGCTGCCAAGTTGGACGGTGACACAGACCGAAAGGCGGAATGGGTCGCACGCGAAAGGCAGGCATTCGACCTGCTCTTTACACTGCTGACAAGCGCCGACAAATGCGCCACGGTTTATCGGCAGACCATCGACAAGAAAGCCTCTGACCTCACCGTCAGGGAGACGCAACAAATCGACGCGTGTCGGACTCTGCGGCTTTATCCGCCCCCAACCGAATAGCCAAAGCTGGCATTAATAGAGGCGAGGCAGCTTCCAAAAACCAGATGCGGGCAGCGCCGGGATCGCGCCGGGTCCACTTTACTGGGATTTGATACGACTAAAAGATAAGCTCCGTTCTACGGCTTTTTGGGCGGCGGCGGCGGAGGTGGTGGCGACGGAGGTTTCGGAAGGGGTCGCGAGATAGGGGGCCAATCTCCACGTTTCTCAAGCGGATTCTGGCTCATGCTGGCGCCCCCGAAGCAGCATGATGCCGCTCAACGTGATCCTGCCACTTTAGCATCTTGCGCGTCCGATTCGGGAAAGAGACACCACTTCTTGAGAGTTCCGCGCTCTTTTCCTGAAGCTTGCGCAACGTCGCCAGAGCATCCTCCGAGTACATGTCTTCCCACAACGCCGCATACTCTGCGGAGAGACGGTTCCACTTGAAATGGAGGTCCGCACACTCAATCGCGTTCTTCTGATTCTGGCCAATCAGAGAAAGAAAGCTCATACAAGCGGCGATTAGGGCAAATGTTGGCTTCAGCCATGAAAGCGAGTCCGGCAAGCCACTGGTAACGAGCGTCAGGAACGCTCCAGACGAAAACAACAGAATAAGCCATGTGAGAATCTTCTGTCTCCATTGATAGCTGCTCGAAAGATCGGCGAAGTAATTCGCGCGAATTTCGGCACCTAACCAACCTTCCCATACGCTTTTCTGCTGGAGATCGCTCAACATGGCTCTATTTGCATTATGGCTCGACACCTTCCAGGAACGCCAGCAGCGCGACGCGCCGTTTACCCGTGTTCGATCAGTAGCGACGCCCGTCGTAACGTGCCCTGCCTACGCTCGCAACGATGACTATATGCTATTAACCAAACTTTTGGGTTTTGAAAACTCAAGACCCCGCGCAGTGGCGCAGCCTGCGCCGAGGGAGGGCCCGGAGGAAGGACCCAAAATGCAACGGAATGGGATTCTTCCTCTCCAAGGCGAGTATCCACTCTATGGCTCCGCGTCGGCGCGCCGGTAGTGTCTACCGTTCCGGTCTGGTGTCACCCGGACTACGCCGCCATGCGTCCCTTGCCGGTCAGTATCCGATTCACTACCAGCCCGTGCCAGCGCGCGCCAGTACGCGTCTTGAGCCCCTCCGCGTTCAGTTGCGCGGCTACGCGGTCAAAGCCCATCCCGGACGCCTTCAGCGCCTTCATGCGCTCGATTACGGCCGATTCGCCGTCAAAGAAGCCGTAGGGCTTACGGCCCTCGCATCGTCCTTCCTTCGCCCGCATCCGCATCCGCGCGCCCCGTAGCTTCAACACGATCTGGCTTTTGTCGTACTGCGCAACCGCGCCCATCAGTTGGCGCATTAAGATCCGGGTCGGATCGTTGGCCATCAGGTCCGGTTCGGCGACGCTGACAAGCTCGAATCCGTTCCGGCGAAGGTCCGCGATGATCGTTTCCTGAATCATCAGGTCGCGCGCTAGGCGGTCCAGCTTCTCAATCAGGATCGTCCGCACGCCGTTCGCGTGAAGCGCGGTCATCAGTTCGGCCCATGCCGCGCGGTCTGCCGACTCCGTGGCTCCGCTGACGCCTTCCTCACGGAACACCCGGACGATCTTGATATCGTGCGACGCGGAGTATTCCTTGATGGCCTTCAACTGGCGCGTGAAGCCGTCGCCCTCAACCTGCCCTTTGCCGGAAACTCTGAGGTAAGCGTGAGCCTTTGTCATGCTTCGATTATGGGGCGTTTCCGATCCAGAGTCAATACTTATTCTGTAGAAAATGTATTATTACTGATTCTAAATGAGTTGCACAGGAACTCTGAATCGTGCGCTAGACCCTACGATCTGGGGGACTCGTAAGAAATCGGTATGCCTAGAAGTATGCCCACTCCATGCATAGAAGCGTTGCTCGCCCTTACTTGACACAACACTGAGCACACTGAAAATGCAACAACTTGGGCAATGCATAGCAAACCTGCAACTAATTGATTTCCCGTGCCTGCTTGACTACGAACCAGAAGGTCGGCCGTTCGAGTCGGTCCGGGCGCACCACTCTTAAAACCCTGTTCTTACGTATTCTCATTAACTTCGGCCCTCTTTAACGACATTGTCAGAAGGCTCTCCTGGGTGCTGAAGCGGGGTCCGAAGGCCCCTCCGGAGCCTGACCTTCTAGTACGGTGGTGAGGTGACCCTACAGCGCGTTTTTTGCCTGCGGAGAAACGCCGGAGCCAATAGCCGCGCCATCTCCTCCACACCAAAACGGCGGCGCTGGAGATCTGAAACTGCGTAATGCCGGGTCATCATGGCCGAAGAGTGCCCCATTGAAAATATTCGATCCGCCACCGACCAGGAACTCAATTGCGAGGTGAGCGAGCTGAACGTGCGCCTCGCGGTATGCCCGTTCAAGGTTACGGCAATTCAAAGAAACACCACGCTGCTGTGGATTCACGAAGACCGAGTCTTGCTCTTCGGTCCATTCAGATCGGTCCTTGATGCGTTGAAGGGCCTCGACCACTACTTTCGGGAGAGCCAACCGGTCGTGGGCAGTGGGGAGGCGGCGAACAGGGCGCGGCACTGGTGCAGTTTTTGTCGGCGGACGCGGTTGGCGAGGAAACCGAAGTGACGGATGCGAAACCAAGCCGGAAGGCAGCACGTGGAGCAGGAAGCTGTTGGCGCTGATCCAGAGACAAGAGGAAGGTGAGAAAATCGTATGATCGGCGTCCCAGCCCGCTGACTATGTTCGACGTGACCCTCGGAATTACTACCGATAATGTGTAATCTCTGGCGGATGCTTTGGCGTTCAACTTCCCGCATCGCAACCTCCGGCCCGGGTCGTCCAAATCTGAGCTTTGCACGAGTGCCGCGTGACACATTCCCAATCGAAAAGTTGCAGGCTTTTACGCTAAGAACCGATAAACGCGACAATTCCCTTCACTTCGGTAGAAGCATCTTGCGTTGGAGCGCCTGGCAGCGCGGATGAGATCGAAGCCGGCCGAGTTTGGGCTCAGTCGAAAGATACAGCGGGATGGCGTCGCGTTCCTCGATGGCTTTTTCATACCAGTCCAACGCCGTTTCCACTTGTCCCAGCCCTAAATACATGATCCCGAAAACTCCTGGAGCCACATAACTCCGCTGTGCCCGCCGCTCCAGTTCGGCCATGACAGCCGCCGCGTCCTCGCGCCTGCCGGCCCGCGAATAGAGGTTGCAGAGCGTTGCCAGCACCCACGGGTTTCGCTCTGAAAACAAAGCGGCCTGTTCGATGGAATCGATGGCCTCGCTGATCCTGCCCTCCAGAAAATAAGCCAGCCCGAGCATCCAGTGCGAAAAGAAGTACATCCCATCCAATTCAAGCGCTCGCTTCGCTAGCGTGATCGCTTTATCCGGCTCATTTCGGCGATACGCGTTTTCTGCCAGGCCGACAACGGCGAGATGAGAGAGCGGGTCGAGTTCCGCTGCCCTCTTGAATTCGGTCGCCGCTTCCCCCAGCCGTCCCACAGGCTGGAGGAAGTGCATCGCGTAACAGAAATGGACCTCGGCTACGGCCGGGCCTAGCTCCAGAGCCCTCTTCATCTCATGTTCGGCTCCCGCCCAATCGTAGTTGTAGAATCCCAACACAGAGCCGAGGTAGGCATGGGCCTCCGGAAGGCTTGCATCCAGTTCCAGGGCCTTCTCCAAGGCCCGCTTCGCCTCCGGCAATATTATCCGAGGAGAAAGTTGCCCCCACACGGCTTGGATAAAGAGCAAGTATCCTAATCCAGCGTACGCAAGAGCGTAATTGGGATCGCGTGCTAACGCCTGCTCGAAATATTCTCGTGCTATGCGAACGCTCTCGGGATTTAGCCGGCCCGAGAGATGCCGTCCCCGCAGGTATAGATTGTAGGCCTCCAGATCCACGGTGCGGCCGGTTCGCAGCGGTTGCTCGCTCAGCTTGAGTTTCAGGGCCTCCACGATGCCGTGCGATATTTCGTCCTGAATCGCGAACACGTCGGTGACCTCGCGGTCGTAGCGTTCCGACCAAAGGTGGCATCCATCCGACGCCTTGATCAATTGGGCGGTCACGCGGAGGCGATTCCCGGCTTTGCGTACGCTACCTTCCAAAATATGTTCCACGTTCAACGCCAGGGCGATCGTGCGGATATCCTGCTCCCTTCCGCGGAACGCCAGCGCGGAAGTGCGCGCCGGAACCCGAAGACCAGGCACCTTGACCAAAGCGTTCAGGATATCCTGCGCCAGGCCGTCGCTGAAGTATTCGTTCTCTTTGTCCGCGCTGAGATTTGCGAATGGCAGCACCGCAATCGACGGTTGTTTCCTGAGGGGAACTGCCGCTGCTTGTTTCAGCGCGTGTTTCACCTCGACGATGGTCTGGAAGCGATTTCCGGGTTGCTTGGCGAGGCAGCGTGTGACGACACGCTCAACATCCGCGGACGCCTCTACCAATGGCGGCGGGTCTTTGTGAAGGATCGACGTTAGAATCGAGATCGCACTTTCGCCGCTGAAAGCTTTCCGCCCGCTGAGCATCTCGTAGAGCACCACACCGAAAGAGAAAATATCCGAGCGTGCGTCCACCGGCTTGCCTTCGGCCTGCTCCGGCGACATGTAATGAACTGTTCCCATGACCATGTTTTCCCGGGTCAACCCGAGGGTCCTCGTGTCGTCGGCTTCGCGGGGCCCGCCTGAAAAGGGCGCATTCACCACTTTCGCGAGTCCGAAATCCAAAAGTTTTAGTCCCGCCTTCGTCACCAGGATGTTGGCGGGCTTCAGATCCCGGTGCACCGTTCCCTTCTGATGCGCCGCTTCCAGTGCGTCGCAGATTTGCTCGGCGTATTCGAGCGCACGGTCCAGAGGCAGCGGGACTGGTTCGGCCTGAGAAAGCAGCGGGTTCCCATCCAGAAATTCCAGAACCAGGAAATTCGGACCGACATCGTAGATCTGGCAGATGTTTGGGTGGTTCAGAGCGGCGACGGCCCGGGCTTCGCGCTGAAATCGTTCCGGATACTCCTCGGTTGAAACCTTCAGGGCCACCATCCGGTCGAGGCGCGGGTCACGGGCCTTATAAACCACACCCATCCCGCCGGCGCCAATTTGCGAGATGATTTCATACGGTCCGAGTTGGTCGCCGGCCGACAGTGGCATATACCTATTGGCCATTTGGCGTCCTGGCCGACAATTGATTATACATTCCGACTGCTTCTATGGCGGACCGTACAGGTGTTCCGACGGACACATCTCACGGGGCTTTGGATTGGTCCTGGGTTGTCGGCCATTCCTACAAAGCACGAGGTGATCACATGGGCCTCCGGCGACTCGCAGATGGCCGGAAACGGCGTTTTTGGAAGTTGCCGATAATGTGCGACAACGGGCTTCAAGCTGCCGCCGCTCACATCCGGACTTCGGGACAGCCCATTGGATTCCAACGTCCACCTTGAGAACAGTTGAGGCCGCAACAACTCACAAAGGTTCCATTTCGTGTCCGTAAATGAGCTTTACGTTTGGATAAGCTCTTGCGAAGGCGCGCAATTGTTCCAGGCTGACATAGCCGCGGGCGGTTCCCGCTTTGTCCCACCCACGCGGTGCGACGCCGTTCTGGAACGCCCACGCGAAGTGGCTTGCGTCGCCTGTCAATAGAACCGGTGTGGAGCTGTTGATCAGATACGCGATGTCGTCGTCCGTATGACCGGGCGCCGAGATAGCCCAAAAGGATCCATCGCCGAAGAGATCGACACACGGCCCGAGAGGCGCCATCGTGGGCGCGGCTGAAAAATCGATGCTTTGAAACTTCGATTTGCCTGAGAAGTGGTTCGCGACCGCTGCTCGCGCCAGAAAGCTAGCTTCGGCTTTGCCAAAAATAAACTCCGTCTGAGTTCCGAGTGCGGGAATGCCGCCGGTATGATCGGGGTGGAAATGTGTAAAAAACACCGCACTAGGGCGGAGGTTCAGGCGCACGAGCTGCGCTCCAAGATCCGTGCCCGGCTTCTGCGGATTGGTCACGCCGTTGACCCAATTGAAAAACATCATCGCCTCGGTGTAATTACCGTACGGTGGATGCGTAGCAAAAGAGTCATCGAAGCCTGTATCCACTAGAAAATCACCGAAGCGTGGATGGTGTATCCAATGAACCAGTACGGCGAGATCGCGCGGCCGATGGTCGCAGTCGGCTTGTCTGGGGCTTGCTGGGTCCAGATTCAGGCAAGCGTCCATGTGAACAACACCGGTCTGAAAGCTGGTTAAGGAAATGTCGCGCGGATGAGCCAACACATCGCTCCAGTTTGCGAAGGCGGCGGGAGGCACCGGGTACGGCGTGACCGCGAATTGCCGAAATCCCCCACGCAGCAGGTAGATGATGAGGGCTGCAACGGCAAGAATGAAAAAGGCAGCCGGTAGACGTAATCCCTTGAGTATTCCCATCTCGCGAACACCTTTCCTTTGTGAGTTGAAGAGCGATTGCGGTATAGGGCCGCCGATTCGCGGGCTTCGCTTCCGACGCTTTCACTTGGCCGCGGCGGCGATCAGCCAAATGTAACTGATACAGAAACAGACGAGAGAGCCGAATCCGAGGGATTGGTTTCGCGTGTATTGGAAGCGGGTATAGGAATTAGGACGATGTAAATGACGCTCATAGTTCAAAGCCAGCAAGATCATGAACAGCACCCCGTAGATGATGCTGATGGCCACCAAAAACAAAGGCGACGCGAAGGGTTTTAAAGAGCGGCCGGACTGATTGAAATTCAGCGAACCGACAAGCAGGACGATCGACCCAGCCGCTAAACCCAGGACAAACTTTGTAATATCCAGATACATGGGAAGCAGTCGCTTGCCGAACTCGCCGTGTTTTCCTCCGGGATCGAATACAATCGGCTCTCCTCTGCCCGCTAAATAAACAATGAGCCAGACCAAGGCAAACAATCCCACCGCCGTTGCGACGCCGGGAAAGCCTGGAAAAAGCATGCATTGAGGATACAGGATATCGAGTCCTCTCTCCATTGAGCAAAAGTAGACACGCGCAGCTAAATGGACTTCAGAGGCGCGCTAGGCCATCATTGACGAGGAACAGCAACTTGGCGTTGCGACGAGCGTCTACGCATGGCGGCAACATATCGCGCAGTGATGTTGACGAAAGCGGGCCGAGTGACAGGTGATTTACCGGATCGCGAAAGTGCAGCATAGCCGGACCGCGCTGGTCACGGGCCGGCGACTCTGCAACTGTTAAGGCTAGCGGGAGTGAAGACGAACGGCACTGCTTCGGCGTCGAAGCATGATACCTTGCGATCGCTTGGTGCAACGCCAATCGACTATCGCGTCGGCGCGCTTGATGTTCTGACACGCGCCCACGAACCTCATAGGGTCGACTATGTGTTCCACGTTGTTGGGGCGCCAACATTGGTTCCTGCATCGGCGCACTCCGGCAGGGTGGGACTTTGGTCGGATTCGCCGGAGCTGCCTCACCCCCCATCGGGAATCACAACATTTACTCAGGAAGGGACACCATTCACTACAGCAACGATGGAATCTGGTCAGATGGACGCACAACACAGGTTGGCGCCGTTCTTCGACCGGACGGCTGCAGACGGCAATCTGGATCTTCTGGTCTTTACCCAGGCGGTCCGGTCGACCGGGCATGGATTCGAACCGCGAACTCCACAGGTTTTTTACGTCTCGCAACTGCCGATTCTGGTCGATTTCTGGAACAAAATGATATAGCCAAGGCTTATTCATCGAAGCCGAATCAGGCCGCGCTCCAGTCCGGCACGCATCGCTTCTGTGCGGCTCTTGACGCTCAGCTTTTCGAACAATGTGTTGACATGCAGTTTCACAGTGCTCTCCGCGATGTGAAGCTGCGAGCCGATCTCTTTATTAGCCTTTCCTTCGGCGATGAGCTTAAGTACTTCTAGCTCGCGTGTGGTCAACTGGAGGCTGGTGATGCGGCTGGCGAGTTTCGCGGCGATAGCAGGCGCGAAAGTAGTTTTACCGGCATGAACATCCCGGATGCATTGGAGCAGATCTCTTGGTTCAACATCCTTCAACAGATAAGCCTTCGCTCCCGCCCGGATGGCGCGCTCGATGTCTTCGTCGGTGTCGTAGGTCGTGAGGATGATCACGTGAGCATCACGTTTTCGGGACTTTATCTGTTCCACTACGCCGACACCGTCTAATTGGGGCATCTGAAGATCGATCAGGCAGATATCCGGCTCTTGCTCCTCGAATTGGTCAACGGCCGTTTTGCCGTCCGGCGCCTCGGCAACCACCTTCATATCAGGCTGCGCATTCACGATGCCGGCTATTCCGTTGCGAACGACGGCGTGATCATCCGCTACAAGAACTCTGATAATTCCATTGGGCATTACGTTTTCCGATATTGCACGATTACCTGTGTCCCGGTCCCCAGCTCGCTCACGATGGTCAGCGACGCGCCAATCGACGAAGCGCGTTCCTGCATACCGACCAGCCCAAAATGATCTGCTGGCGGCTTCACGGTCGTGTCGAATCCACGACCGTCATCCTTTATGGAAATCCGGATGGCATTGTCGCACTGAAAACTAACGCCAACCGAAACTTTGGATGCGCCGGAATGCATCAGGACATTGTTCAAGGCTTCCTGCGTGATCCGGAAAAGTTCGGTCGCAACTCGGGTTTGCAATGGAATGGCTTCCCCGTCGATCGAGAGGCTCACATCGGCAGAGGTTTGGATTCGCACGGTGCGGATCAGCTGCTCCATATTCTCCGCCAGCGTGTAATCGGTCGCGTTCACCGGGCGAAGCACTGCTACCGACCTTCTCGCCTCTGCCAGACTGGAACGGGCCAATGACTCGATCGCGTTCAGGTGCGCCGAAATGTCGCGGCGGCTATCTCCGGGAACCTGGCTGGCCGCGCCAAGCTGCATCAGAATACCCGTAAAACCCTGTGCGAGCGTATCGTGAATCTCACGCGCAAACTGGGCACGTTCTTCAGCTCGGGAAGCCTCACTGCGCCGTAATGCTTGCTCAGCAAGCTTGCGTTCTGTGACGTCCATTGAGGTGCCGATGTACTCGACCACCTCTCCTGTTTGGTCAAGAACGGGACTGACGATCGTGTGAAAGTGCCTTACCGATCCGCCCGGCGCGACCCACCGGTAGTCCATTTCGGCTGGCGATTTGCGGCTACCGTCGCCAAGCTGCTCCGTCAAATCGCGCCATTCGGCGGAATCTTCCGGGACAATCCGGCCTTCTACTATCTCCCTGTCTGGAGGTTGTTCTTCCGGGCTGAGGCCACACAGGCGGAACATTTCATCAGAGAAATACGATGGCCTGACAGAGCCCGGTTTGTATGCCCAACTCCCCGTCTTGGTGAGTTTCTGTGCTTGCGCGAGGTATGCCTCACTTCGTCTGACAGCTTCTTTCGCGCGCATGCGATCCTCGATGTCGATCATCATTCCGTACAATTTGACGGGAGTTCCGGTGTCGTCTAATAGCGGCGTGGCGCGGACCAAAAACCAGCGATATTCGCCATCGGCGGCACGGCGGAGGCGCACCTCGTGCTCAAAAGCCTCTCCGCTGACCATCGCAGTGCGCACTTTTTCGCGCAGCGAGCCGGCCTCTTCGGGGTGAACCACATTCGCAAGACCTTCGCGGTCGGTTTGTTGGACCGAAAGCCCCGTATAATCCGCCCATTGCCTAGTAAGGTATGGATGGGTTCCATCCGGGAGCATGACACACGCGATTGCCGGCATCTTCTCAAATAGATCGGCCAACTCCTTCTCGCGGCTGCGCAAGGCTTCGTCGGCCTGCTTACGATCCGTCACGTCTCTTGTCGTTCCGATGGCTTCAACGAAATCACCGGATGGGCCGAGCACCACATGGGCTGTAGTGTGAATATTTCTGACGCGGCCGTCCGGATGGATTACCCGATACTCGGTTTCGCAGTCTCTTTTCTCGCACTTCATTTTCTCGACGTGTGCCGCGAATATAGGCCGGTCTTCCGGATGAACCCGCCGGAACCTTTCTTCGTGTGACGGTAATCCGCTCTGGGGATCGAAGCCCCAGATTCGGAAATTTTCCTCTGACCAATGTCGAATGCCGGCGCGATTCGCCGCCCAGCTCCCGGTCTTAGCCAGTCTTTGTGATTCTGCCAGGTAAAACTCACTCTCCCGCAGCCTCTGTTCCGCGCGCTTGC
>Ga0210388_10000142_pt1 | contig 75542 bp, 65 predicted proteins | sample IncBWC19OmetaG_FD_155485 | JGI IMG/M metagenome (GOLD analysis project Ga0210388, IMG submission 155485) | Forest soil microbial communities from Barre Woods Harvard Forest LTER site, Petersham, Massachusetts, United States - Inc-BW-C-19-O ... | reverse complement strand
TCGCTGCTGCCGGTGCTGTCGCCGGTCTTCGTCTATTTTGTCATTTACGGCATTGCGGGCGGCGGTGCGGCCGGCAAGTCGGCGGCGTTCTCCGCCGTCGGGGCCATGCTGCTAGGGGTGATCGTGACCGGCCTGTTTGTCGCGATCTCCATGACCTCGGGCGGCGGCGCCTGGGACAACGCCAAGAAATACATCGAGGACGGCCATTACGGCGGCAAGGGTTCCGACGCCCACAAGGCTGCCGTGACCGGCGATACCGTCGGCGATCCCTACAAGGATACGGCCGGTCCCGCGGTCAACCCGATGATCAAGATCACCAACATCGTGGCGCTGTTGCTGCTCGCGATTCTCGCACACTGAGCCGGGATACGATTCGAGACAAAACCCCGCGGCGCAAGCCGCGAGGTTTTTGCTTGAAGGACGCGCTATCCGAGGTCTGGCGGCGAGGTCGTGAGGCGATCAGGCCAGCGCGTCGGCGTTTTTCGCAAACTCCTCGTCAGTGGTGAATGCGATCTCCTTCACCTGGACGATCTCGTGCTTGTTGCTTCCGATCACCACGATCTCCTTGAGGAAGGAGCCGGGGAAGGACCCGTGAACCTTATAAGGCTTGGTGCCTTTGCCCAGTGGTCCCGTCCACCCCATCACCCGGATGGCGAGGCCGCCGACCCACTGCGGGTCGCGGACCAGCTTGATCCCGGAGGTGAAATTCGGCGCATGGCCCTCGACGGTGACGGAAAAGAATCCCGGCTTGCCCTTTCCGGTCCAGACATAAGTGGCTTGCGCGGTATCGAACGGTTCTGGTCCATAGAAACCCATGACGTTAATCTCCTGATGATTTGGCGGCCGTGAGAGCCTTTAAAAGAGCCGATGACTTGATTCAGCCCCGCGCTGGTCGTAGCGCCGTCCGCAAAATCCACGTGTGAAGTGGATCACAAGTAACCAGAACGTGTGTTGCGCGGCATCGCGCTTGCGACCTGGTGCGCCGCTGATGTGCACCACCGCGTCCGGGACACGAATATTCAGTTGGCCCTAATTGAAGCTGATCAGCCGGAACAGCGGCGCCAGATAGCTGAGCTCCTGGCCGGAGGTCGGCGTGGTGCGGCTGATGAAGTCGAAGATCTTGCCGTCCTGCAGCCCGTAATTGGCGAGCCGCTTGACCTGGCGATTCCTGTCGAAATAGATCGCGATCACGCGCTGGTCGATGATCTTCGGGTTCATGAAGGCGACCGGGCGGTCGGCGCGCTGGGAGATGTAGTAAAACACCTCGCCGTTGAGGGTGGCGACTGTGGACGGCGTCCCCATCACGATCAGCACCTGATCCTGGCTCGCCCCGATCGGAATCTGCTCGAGCGCGCCGGGGGGCAGGATGTAGCCCTTCTGGAACTGCTCGCCGGTGCAGCCGCCGAGCACCGCGCACAGCAATGCCATGGCGGCCACCGCGCGCACGCCACGCGCCCGCGCGGTCGATCCGCGTGGCGCGAACAGGCGCTGACGTATCTGGCTGATTTGCCTCATTCCGGAACTGATCCCGTCCCCTTGCATCGCGCGAGGTGTTGACGTACGGCCCAGCACGCCGGATTGCAACATGCGCGAACCCCTAGGGTTCGCTTGAAGGCTCGCTTGCGGAACCCACAATGCTTTGGCCGTTCAATCACTTCTGGAAACCCCGGATAGCCCCGCGCGGCACCATCGAGGCCATCTATGGCATGATCGTGACGCAAGCGCGAGAACCCCTGTTCTATCGGGACCTGACGGTGCCGGATACGGTTAACGGCCGTTTTGACCTGTTGGTACTGCATTTGTGGATGGTATTGCGGCGGCTGAGGCTGCTTCCGGGCGGGCAGGCGTCGTGCCAGGCGCTGTTCGACCGCTTTTGCGACGACATGGACGGCAACTTGCGCGAGATGGGGGTTGGCGATCTCACGGTCCCCAAACGCATGCAGGCCTTCGGGGAGGCGTTTTACGGCCGCAGCGCGGCCTACGACCTGGCGCTTGGCGAGGGTGTCGAGCCACTGGCGCAGGCGCTGAACAAGAATATCTTCAATGGCGGGCATGACGAGAACGCGCGGCGGCTTGCCATCCATGTCGAGGCCGCGATCGCTGCATTGGCGGCGCTGGACGACGCGACGATCGAGAGCGCATCGTGGCGTTTTCCCTTGCCTGCACAACCGAGCGCATCACCATGAGCCGACCCAAAGCCACCGCCGACAAGCCCGATCCCTGGCGCGTTCCCGTCGTGGTGGCGCAGATTCCGGAGGCCGGATCGCATCACGACATCGAAGCCGGTCAGCAGGCGCGCCAGGCCATGGCCGATCTAGCGGGCCTTCGCGAGATTGGCTTTGCCAGCGCTTCGCTCGACGTCACGCCCAGGGGCAGGGGCCGCTTCCATGTCGGAGGTCGCGTGCGCGCCCGGGTCGGACAGACCTGCGTGGTGACGCTCGAGCCGATCGAGAACGACATCGACGAGGAGGTCGATGTCATTTTTGCGCCGCCCGATCAAATTCCCGTTCTTGCCGATCTCGTCGATGAGGCGCTGGAGAGCGACGAGGCGATTCCCGATCCGCCGGAGCCGATCGAGAACGGCATCATCGATCTCGGCCGCCTCGCAACCGATGCGCTGTTCCTCGGGATCGATCCCTATCCGCGGCGGCCGGATGCGATTTTCGAGCCGCCGGTGGAGGCCGCCGATCCCGAGGCCCATCCGTTCGCCGCACTGAAGGCGTTGCAACTCGATTCCAAACCGGCCGGGACGAAGAAGCCCGGCAAGCGCTGATGCGGCGCGGATGCGCCGGCAAGGCGCGCTGGATGCCGGCGCGGCGTTCGGATTCGATTCAGAGCCGGATCCGAGTTTGGTTCCGAAATTTGGCCTAACACGCTGAATTGTCAGGGTATGTTGGCATGTTCCGAATTCGCGCCGCGACCCTCTGGACGCCAAAAGACGGCGGTCAAGAGGTTGTGTCGGGACGCGGAAACGCTATTGTCCCGGCCCGGCTGGGGCGCATCACTGCACCCGCCGATCGCCGCTATCCGTGGCGATTTCAAAGTCCGCGGCCGAAGGCGCTTCACGACCGCAAGATCAGGTTTCCGGGACGTTCATGCCTCAAAAGGTTCGAATCGCGCTTGACGCCATGGGTGGCGATGTCGGCGCATCGGTGGTCATTCCCGGCGCCGCGATTTCGTTGAGCCGGCATCCCGATTCGGAATTCCTGCTGTTCGGCGATGCTGCGCTGATCGAACCTGAACTGGCCAAACACCCTTCGATGAAAACGGTCTCGCGCGTCATCCATACCGATGTCGCCGTCTCCATGCACGACAAGCCGAGCCAGGCGCTGCGCCGCGGCCGCAAGAACTCCTCGATGTGGCTCGCGATCGAGGCGGTCAAGAAAGGCGAGGCCGACGTCGCGATCTCCGCCGGCAATACCGGTGCGCTGGCGGCGATGGCGCGGTTCTGCCTGCGCATGCTGCCCGGGATCGACCGGCCGGCGCTGGCGGCGATATGGCCGACGGCGCGCGGCGATTCGGTCGTGCTCGATCTCGGCGCCACCATCGGCGGCGACGCGCATCATCTGGTGGCGCTGGCGGTGATGGGCAGCGCCATGGCGAGCGTGCTGTTCCATCTGGAACGGCCGACCATCGGTCTGCTCAATATCGGGGTCGAGGAAATCAAGGGCCGCGAGGAGATCCGCGAGGCAGCCGAACTGCTGCGCGCGATGAACTTGCCCCAGCTCGAATATATCGGTTTCGTCGAGGGCGACGGCATCGGCAAGGGGGCAGCCGACGTCATCGTCGCCGAAGGCTTTTCCGGCAATATCGCCCTGAAGGCCGCCGAAGGCACGGCGCGGCAAATCACCGACTTCCTGCGCAGCGCCATGTCGCGCAGCTGGCGCGCCCGGATCGGCTATCTGTTTGCAAAGAATGCCTTCAAGGCGTTGCGCGACAAGCTGGACCCCTCCAAGTCCAATGGCAGCGTGGTGCTCGGTCTGAACGGCATCGTGGTCAAGAGCCATGGTGGAACCGACGCCGAAGGCTTTGCCTATGCCGTCGATGTTGGCTATGACATGGTCCGTAACGATCTCCTCAACAAGATCAATCAGATGCTCAATCGCGACGGCAGCACGCCTGGATCGGTGCCGACCGCGCAGGAGGCCGTCTCGTGAGCTCAATACGTTCGGTGGTGCTGGGTTGCGGCTCCTATCTGCCGCGGCAGATCCTGACCAATGCCGAACTGGCGCAGCGGATCGACACCACAGACGAGTGGATCGTGCAGCGCACCGGCATCAAGCAGCGCCATATCGCGGCCGAGGGCGAGTTCACCTCGCATCTGGCCGTGCACGCGGCGCGCGCCGCGCTCGCTCACGCCGGCGTCGACGCGCAGTCGATCGACCTGATCGTGCTGGCGACCTCCACGCCGGACAACACCTTTCCCGCCACCGCCGTTGTCGTGCAGAACGAACTCGGCATCCACCATGGCGCGGCCTTCGACCTGCAGGCGGTCTGCTCGGGTTTCGTGTTCGCGCTCGCCACCGCCGACAATTATTTGCGTACCGGCGCCTTCAAGCGGGCGCTGGTGATCGGGGCGGAGACCTTTTCGCGGATCCTCGACTGGAGCGACCGCGGCACCTGCGTGCTGTTCGGCGACGGCGCCGGCGCCGTCGTGCTCGATGCGCAGCAACAGCCCGGCAAGATGTCCGACCGCGGCATATTGACCACGCATCTGCGTTCCGACGGCCGGCACAAATCGAAACTCTATGTCGATGGCGGGCCGTCCTCGACCCAGACGGTCGGTTATTTGCGGATGGAAGGCCGCGAGGTGTTCAAGCACGCGGTCGGCATGATCACCGATGTGATCGTGGCCGCGTTCGAGGCCACCGGCACGAGCGCCGACGACATCGACTGGTTCGTGCCGCACCAGGCCAACAAGCGAATCATCGATGCTACGGGGCACAAGTTGCATATTGCACCGCAGAAGGTGGTGCTGACGGTGGACCTGCATGGCAACACCTCGGCGGCCTCGATTCCGCTGGCGTTGTCGGTTGCGGTCGCGGACGGACGCATCAAACAGGGCGATCTGGTGCTGCTGGAGGCCATGGGCGGCGGCTTCACCTGGGGTTCGGCCCTGTTGCGCTGGTAAGCGCCATCTTAAAAAGTCTGTGTACTTTGCTGACTTCTTTCATGCTTTTGCATTGATGAGCGCTGTTGACCGTCGTAAGCTAACCTCATAATTTCGCAAATAGAAATTGTTCGCCGGAGTTGGGGCAGGCGATGACCGCAAGCGGAAAGACAGTGACACGCGTCGATCTGTGCGAAGCCGTCTACCAGAAGGTAGGGTTGTCGCGCACGGAATCGTCTGCCTTCGTCGAACTGGTGCTGAAGGAGATCACCGACTGCCTGGAGAAGGGCGAGACGGTGAAACTGTCGTCGTTCGGTTCCTTCATGGTGCGCAAGAAAGGCCAGCGTATCGGCCGCAACCCGAAGACCGGAACCGAAGTGCCGATCTCGCCGCGACGGGTGATGGTGTTCAAGCCGTCGGCGATCCTCAAGCAGCGGATCAACGGCCACCAGGCCAACGGCGAAGGCAAGGCCGAATAGAGCGTTTTCAAGCGAAGTGGAAACCGGTTCGCGTGCAGAAAACGCGTCAAGACAACAAATAAGCCAGGGCCGGCAGAAGCGATCATTTGACCAGCGAGCGAAAAAGGAGCGGGCATTTGGACAAGGCGCCGGATGCGTTCCGTACCATCAGCGAGGTGGCGGCCGACCTCGACATTCCCCAGCACGTGCTGCGGTTCTGGGAGACCCGGTTCGCCCAGATCAAGCCGATGAAGCGCAGCGGCGGCCGCCGCTACTACCGCCCCGACGACGTCGACCTGCTCAAGGGCATCCGCCGCCTGCTCTATGGCGAGGGCTACACCATCCGCGGCGTGCAGCGCATCCTGAAAGAGCACGGCATCGCCTCGGTGCAGCGGCTGGCTGACAGCTCCGCGGTCGCCTCGTTCGGCGCGATCGAGGAGGCGGTCGGCCAAAGCATCCTGGAGGACGGGGACGACGCCGCTCCCGGCATCGACATCGACGACGACGATTACGAGACCGCCGACGGCATCGATTTCCGCCTGCTCACCGACGAAGACGAGGACGGCATTCCGGGCGTGGTCGAGAATGGCTCGCTGTCCGGCTTCGGCACCGCGCCGCGGCTGCTCGACACCACGCGGCTGGAAAGCGTGCTGCAGGACCTGATCGCCTGCCGCCAATTGCTGGATACCGCGCTGAAGGGCTAGCCATCGTCTTCTTCTCCCTCGCCCCGCCCTTGCGGGGCCGAGACGAGCGAAGCTCGCTCTGAGCCGAGACGAGCGAAGCTCGCTCTGAGAGGGCGGGTGAGGGGCTCTCCCAGCGAAGTTTGGTGTTGGCTGCGATCAATGTCCCCGTGGACGGGGGGTTCCAGCATAGCCCGTCGCCTGGCCGATCCCGCGCCTTGCGCGCAAGGCCGATCGAAGCTAAGGGAACGGCATCGGAGCGTGGCGCAGCCCGGTTAGCGCACTAGTCTGGGAGACTAGGGGTCGGAGGTTCAAATCCTCTCGCTCCGACCAATAATTCCCTCAGTTCTTGCCGGTGGTCCCCGGCACCGAGCCGCCAAACTGCGAGGAGCCGGTCCCGCTCAAGCTGGTGCGGCCTCCCGCGGTGCCGTTCGGATTGTTCGAGCCTGCCGAGCGATGCATCATGTGATGGTCTCTCATCCGATGGCTTGAGTGCGCGAATGCGCAGGTGCTCGAAAACGCGAGCGCTGCGGCGAGGGCAAATGTCATAATCTTCATGGTCGTTCCTTCTCAGATCCAACGAGCTCGGATAATCCGCCATGATCCAATTTGTTTCCTCCTCGCGCACGGCAGCTCAAGCGCCTTCGGCTTGACGAACAAAAAGCGACGCGCAAACCGCATTTGCGTTGTCTGAACAAATATTCATCCGGAATGAATCTGGCGCGTTCCGCCTCACCGTTAGTTGACCGCGCCGCTTGTTTCGTCGCCGAATAAACCTCCGGCAACAGTGTCCCATACTTGACGGGCGACTTCATGTAACTGGAGGGAAGCATGGCGCGGAAATTGATGATGGCTCTTTTGGCAATGGCCGCGATCGGACTGGTTCAGCCGACGATGGCGCTGGCTCGCGGCGGTGGTGGTGGCGGCGGAGGTGGCCACGGAGGAGGTGGCGGCGGCCACGGTTTTGGCGGAGGTGGCGGCGGTGTTCATAGCTTCGGTGGCGGCGGAATGGGCTTTCGCAGCGCTGCCGTCCACGGAGGTTTCGTCGGTGGCGGCTTCCACGGCTTTCACCATGGCTTCCACCGTCGTGCGTTCGTGGGATTTGGCGTCGGGCCCTACTACGCCTATGACGACTATCCCTATTATTACGATGACTACTATGATGACGGTTGCTACCTTGTCCGCCGCCGCGTGATGACGCGCTACGGCTGGCGCATCCGCTCCATGCAGGTCTGCGGTTGAAAGCGCGGGATCGATAAAGGCGACCGCCGGCTCGGCCGGCGGTTCCGCAGTGCTACGCCGACGCCGTGAACAGCGCCATCGCGCGCCAGCGTTCCAGCCATGGCCGGGGATAGACTGATGTCTTGAGCCGGGATTCCCAGCGGCCGGGGGAAAAGGTTTCGATCGCCACGCGCCAGGCGTCGCCGTCGTTCCATTCGATGTCGAGAACACGCGTCGTGCGGCCGTGGGCGTCCCCCGCAACGTCGACGGCGAGCCATCGGGGCCTTCGATGGGGATAATAGGTCACCTGCAGGCGGTTGCGCTCGGCGACGCGGCAGGGTTCCGCGCCCTGTTGCCAGCGGCCGTGCTTTCCGACCAACCGTATCGCCAGCGCGCGCGCCTCGTACAGTTTGGGTGCCCAGTCCGGATCGTCGGTCACGGTTTTCATGCGAGCGGTCCCGGGAAATGTCTGGGCCAGTCAGCGGGTCGATCCTAGGCGAAATTCAGGTCGGAGAAAATACGCTTCTCAAAATGGGGCAAACTGACTGCCACGTCGTGGCGGCAGTGCGAACCGGTGCTTTTGTTTTATCGGAACGAGGCGGGGGGCAGAGCCGTTGTCACCAGTTCCCATGCAGGGAAACAAAGGAATCAACATGTCCCGTCACAATGAAATGCCGCCCGTGCCGCCCGCCAACCGCAGTCACAAGGGCACGGGTGACAACGCCGAAGCGAACAAAGACACCTCGAAGACGAAGGGCGAAGTAAATACCGCCGAGCAGGGTGACACCGCCAACATCCGGCAGAACACGACCAATGCCGGGTTCTTCAAGGGGCGGCGCGTCAAGTAGCGCGGCTCTCGCCGCGCATGCGGCCCCGCGTCTAGCGCGACAGCCGCTTCGCGTTCGCCGCGACGTGTTCCCGGTAGCGGTCAACCACGCTGCTCGCGGTGCCGCCGGACATCAGGCTTGCGCCGGCCTCGAGCATGGCATGCAGCTTCTCCGTCACCATCAAATTCGCTTCGTCGTGCGAGCCTCGGCCGCCCGACATCATCTTCATCATGCGAAGGCCGATGACGTTACCCGACTCAAATGCCAGAAACACGGTCGAATAAAAAGGGCCAAACATCGTGCGGTCGCTCCCACACAGCGAAATGCTGCAGGGAACAAATGCCGGGCGCGATGAAAAGGTCCCCGCCAATCGGCTGGTTTGTGAACAATCCGCGCAAGGTGAGCGGTTTCGCTCATGGCGTCGCTGATTATCGGCAACGTCGCATAGGCGTGCAGCAATTCGATCCGGCGATATCCGTCCCGGAAGGGAACTTTAGGGATCGGCCGCCGTTCATGCCCGATGACACCTCGGGAACTCTCATTGGCGTTTGCCTTCCTGGCCCTGGCCATTTGTCCGGTGCGCGCTGAAAGCGGCATGGCCGCGTTCTATGGCGGCGGGCGCACGGCGAGCGGCGAAGTAACTACGCCATCGGGACTGTGGGCGGCACACCGCACCTTGCCGTTTGGCACCATGGTGCTTGTCACCAATGTTCGCAACGGCAAGACGGTCGTGGTGCGGATTGTCGATCGGGGCCCGTATGGCCGCGGCCGAATCATCGACGTCAGCCGCGCGGCGGCGCGCGAACTCGACATGATCGAAAGCGGCACGACCATGGTGAGCGTGGTGCGGCAGTAATTCCTGAACTCACGCGGGATGTTCGCGGAAATTCTCCTTGCAGCGTTCGGCCGGCGAGTGCCGGTGGCGATTGCCGCGGCTTGCGCCGTGGTTTGAACGAAGCTAGAGACGGAGTTAAAGGTCAGCCAATAAACGGGGGGCAGCGCTCATGAAGGATTTTGCCGGCAAGATCGCTGTCATCACCGGAGGCGGCACGGGCATGGGCCGCGAGCTGGCGCGGCAGCTGGTCGCCGAGGGCTGCAACGTCGCGATGTGCGACGTCTCGGCTGCCGCGATGGCCGAGACCAAGCGGCTGTGCGAGGTCGAAAGATTGCCGCAGGGCTTGCGCGTCACCACCCACGTCGCCGACGTCTCGATCGAGGACCAGCTCAAGCGCTTTCGCGACGAGCTGGCCGAGCAGCAGGCGACCGACAAGATCCATTTGCTGTTCAACAATGCCGGCATCGGCGGCGGCGGCAGCCTGTTCACCAATACGCGGGAGCAGTGGGAACGGACCTTCAACATCTGCTGGGGCGGCGTCTATCTCGGCGTGCGGACCTTCCTGCCGATGCTGATGAAGGCCGACGAGGCCCACATCGTCAATACCTCGAGCGTCAACGGGTTCTGGGCTTCGGTCGGCATGGGCGTGGCGCACACCGCCTACAGCGCCGCCAAATTCGCGGTGAAGGGATTTACCGAGGCGCTGATCAACGATCTCCGGCTCAATGCGCCGCATATCAAATGCTCGGTGGTGATGCCCGGCCATATCGGCACCTCGATCGTGTCCAATTCGCGCAAGATCCAGAGCGGCACCGAATCGGACGCGCTCAGCCCCAACGAAATCCTCTCCGCCCGCCAGCGCCTCAAAGGCATGGGCGTCGATACCGCGCCGATGTCGGACGACGATATCCAGAAGATGGCCGCCGATCGCGCCCGCAGCTTTCGCGACGAGGCGCCGATGACGGCTTCAGCCGCGGCAAAAGTCATCCTCGACGGCGTCAAGGCCGAGCGCTGGCGCATCCTGGTCGGCGATGACGCCGAGCGCCTCGACCAGCGGGTGCGGCAGGCGCCGGAACGCGCCTATGACGGCGAGTTCTATCGCAGTTTTGCCGAAGAGGTCGGCTGGCGGGTCGGGTGAGGCACCCGCGAAGAACCCGTAGCCCGGGTGGAGCGAAGCGAAACCCGGGGACCGGTCGTGGGGCGGCTTCCCCGGATTGCGTTGCGCTTCATCCGGGCTACGGCACCGTCCTCACCCATGCACCACCGACTTCGCGATCATGCAGTGAATGCCCTTGGAGCCGTTCACGGTCTGCGTCACCCGCAGATCGGCGGCGAGGCTGCACAGCGTGTAGGCGTCCTCGCGCGACAGATTGCGCTTTTCGCCGAGCAGCACGATCATGTCGCGCAACGCGCGCACCACGCATTGATCGAGGTCGGGGTCCATCGCCATCGTCATGTAGTGATCGGCGGTCTCGGCGCGGGGATAATCCAGCCGCAAATCCGCTCGCAGCGTCAGCTTGAAGCGGCCGCGCAGCGCGGTCTCGATCGCGGTGACGCAGACCTCGCCGTCGCCCTGCACGCCATGGCCGTCGCCGCAGGAGAACAGCGCGCCCGCCACGAACACCGGCAGATAGAGTTTGGCGCCGGCGCCGAGCTCCTTGTTGTCGAGATTGCCGCCAATGGCGCGCGGGATCAGCGAGGTGATGCGGCCCCAGGCCGGCGGCGGCGCCACGCCCATCACGCCGAAAAACGGTTTCAGCGGCAGGTCGAGCCCCCAAGGCAGCCGCCCGACCATCTTTTCGCGATCGAGCGGAATGTTGATCAGGCGGGTTTCGTGGAAATCGTCGGGCAGGGTGCCGGCGAGCGGCCGGATCAGATTGTAACCCCAGTCCTGCCGCAGGCCGACCTCGAGGATCTCGACTTCGAGCACGTCGCCCGGCATGGCGCCCTCGACCGCGACCGGACCGGTCAGGATGTGGCCGGGCACCATGCGCTCGTTTTTCGCGTGCACCTCGTCGAGCTCGGGCGGGACATGAAACCGCTTGCGGTCGGGCACCACGTCAGGGCCGCCGCTGATGGTGTCGATGGTCACCTCATCGCCGCTTTTGATGGACAGGACAGGTTTCAGTTTCGCTTCGAAGAATCCCCAGTGGCAGGTTTCGGGGCTGGAATGCAGGTGATGATGCGTCATGGGGAGCACTTTCTTGCCGGGTTCGTGCTCACACTCTGTCATTGCCGGGCTCGACCCGGCAATCCATCTTTTTCGAATAGAGGTTGTCGCGAAGAGAGATGGATACGCGGGTCAAGCCCGCGTATGACGGTCAGCGCAAATCGTAGAGGTTTCCGCACCCGAAAGAGAATACCCCTTGTTCTTCGTCCTCTCCAAAACCCTCGGCATCATGCTGCTGCCGACCAACTTCCTGCTCGGCGCGGGCGCACTCGGCGTGGTGCTGCTGGCGAGCCGATGGGCGCAGTTCGGCCGCAGGCTGCTGGCCGCCGTCGTGGTGCTGCTCGTGGTCGCAGGCTTTTCCCCGATCGGAAACTGGCTGCTCTATCCGCTGGAGGCGCGCTTTTCCCCTTGGGATGGGTCGAAGGGCGCGCCCGACGGCATCGTCGTGCTGGGCGGACCGATCGATCCCGATCTGTCGGCCGCGCACGGTACCCCTGTCGTCAGCGCCTCGGCCGATCGCCTGATCGCCGCCGCGGCACTTGCCCGCCGCTATCCGAACTTGCGCATCATTTACACCGGCGGCAACGCGAATTTGATCTCCGGCGAAGCGAGGGAGGCCGATTACGCCTCCGAGGTGTTCGAGAGCCTCGGCGTCTCCAAAACGCGATTGATGATGGAACGGCGCGCCCGCAACACCCAGGAGAATGCCGTCTACGCCAGGGCGCTGGCGGCGCCGAAGCAGGGCGAGCGCTGGCTATTGGTGACATCGGCCTATCATATGCCGCGGGCGGTCGGCGTGTTCCGTCAGCAGGGATTTGCGGTCGAGCCCTATCCGGTCGACTGGCGCGTCGGCGGCCGCGCCGATTTGCTGGGCTTGCACAATTTCTCGGTCGACGGCCTTTATGGCATCGACGTCGCCATGCGCGAATGGATGGGACTTGTGGCCTATCGCATCTCGGGCAAAACCGGCGAGCTGTTTCCGGGACCAAATCCATCATGATGCGCCGGTCGCACCGGGTGCATAAACCGGCTAGGATCGGCGCCGGAAAACTAAAGGGAGGCTAGTTCATGCAGCAAGCCGTAGCGAGCGACGAAAAATTCGATTTTTCCGCCATGGTGGCCGACCTGAACAGCCTGCTTCGCCTGAAGACCACGGTGATCGGCATGAAGATGTTCGCTGATGTCGGGGAGATGACGGCGATCCCGAAAATCCGGCGTCCGACCGCGGTTCACACCACCGACCAGATCGTCAGCATGGCCTCGCGGCTCGGCTGGACCGTCGGCATCACCTCGGACGATCTCGTCGGCGCGCAGTGTCGCGCCGTGATCGGGCTTGCGCCAACGGACGACAAATGGCTCGCGGGCGAAGCTTACGTCGGCGTCTGGCACGGGACGGCTGAGGACGCGCGCAAGCGTCAGGAGGCGCTCGACGTCGTTCCCTTCGGCAAATATCAGGCGCTGGCGGTGAGCCCGCTTGCCAGCGGCCGGCTGAACCCGCCGGATATTTGTCTCGTCTACGCGACGCCGGGGCAGATGATCATCCTGATCAACGGCGTGCAATATACCGGCTACAGGAAATTCGAATGGGGCGTGGTCGGCGAGACCGCTTGCGCCGATTCCTGGGGGCGGGCGCTGAAGACCGGCGAGCCCAGCCTGTCGCTGCCATGCTTCGCCGAGCGGCGTTATGGCGGCGTGCCGGACGAGGAGATGCTGATGGCGCTGCAGCCCGCGCATCTCGCCAAAGCCATCACCGGCATGAAGGCGCTGGCCAAGAACGGCCTGCGCTACCCGATCGCACCCTATGGAATCCAGAGCGACGTCCGCGCCGGCATGGGCGCCTCCTATGGGAAGAAATAGACCGTCATTGCGAGCGAAGCGAAGCAATCCATGTCGCAGCAAGAAGAAAGAATGGATTGCTTCGTCGCTTCGCGCCTCGCAATGACGGGAAGAAATTGCAACGCCAACAGACAATTCCAGAGCAACCAAAAATGAAATCTTCGTCGAAGTTCGACATCGTCGTCTATGGCGCGACCGGTTTCACCGGGCAGCTCGTCGCCGAATATCTGGCCGCGCATTACACCGGCGAGGGCGCGCCGAAATGGGCAATGGCCGGACGCAGCCTGGCAAAACTGGCTTCGGTGCGCGACGCGATCGGCGCGCCGGCCGACACATTCCTGCTCGTTGCCGACGCCGGCGATCCCGCCTCGCTGCAGGCCATGGTCGACCAGACCAAATCGGTGATCGCGACCGTCGGTCCCTATCAGCTCTATGGCTCCGAACTCGTCGCGATCTGCGCCACCACCGGCACCGACTATTTCGATCTCTGCGGCGAACCGGTGTGGATGCGCCAGATGATCGATGCGCATGAGGCGGCGGCGAAAGCGAGCGGCGCGCGGATCATGTTCTCCTGCGGCTTTGATTCGCTGCCCTTCGAACTCGGCGTGTTCTTCTGCGAGGAGACAGCCAGGAAGGTTCTCGGTGCGCCGGTCAGCCGGGTCAAAACCCGTATCCGCGGTATGAGTACGACAATCTCGGGTGGCACCGCGGCGAGCTTCAAGGCGACATTCGCCGCCGCGGCGAAAGACCTCAGTCTGGTTGCGCAGTTGCAAAATCCGTTTGTATTGACGCCGGGCTTCGAAGGCCCAAAACAGCCGCGAGCCAACAAGCCGGCGTTGGACGAGGACCTCGGCCAATGGACCGCGCCCTTCGTGATGGCGACCATCAACACCCGCAATGTGCATCGCTCCAATATGCTGATGAATTTTCCGTACGGCAAAGACTTCGTCTATGACGAGATGGTCCTGACAGGGTCGGGAGAGCAGGGTGAAGCCAACGCCAAGCGCCTGGTGGCAGCCGTCAATGCCGAGAGGATGAGCGGCGGCGGACTGAAGCCGGGCGACGGGCCGTCGAAGGAAGAACGCGAGAACGGCTTCTATGACCTGCTATTCGTCGGCATCGCGACTGACGGCAAGCAGATCCGTGTTGCGGTGAAAGGCGACCGCGATCCCGGCTACGGCTCGACCTCGAAGATGATGTCGGAATGCGCGATCTGCCTGCTGCGCGACACGCCGGACGTTCCAGCCGGTATCTGGACGCCCGGCGCTGCGATGCGGGAACCCCTGATCAAGCGGCTCGTCGATCGTGCGGGGTTGACGTTTGCGGTCGAGCAATAGAAGCGCGAGCTTATACGGCGTCGAACTCGTCGCGGGTCGCAATCGCCTTGTAGGGCTGCGCCGCGGCGAACATGCCCCACATCGCGCCCAGCATCATGAAGAAATGCCGCCAGTGGTCGGTGTCGATCACGAAACTTTCGCCGACGGTGCCGAGGAAGGCCGAGAAGATCGCGAGATAAGCGCGCTGCCAGGGCACGCGCACGAAGACGTGGCGAAAGCCCAGGATGACGGTGATGAACGCCAGCGCCGGGTAGCAGACGCCGGAGATCCAGCCGCCCGACATGAAGGCGTTCAGATAGGAGTTATGGGTGTCCTCGGGAAAATAATTGTGGAACTGCAGCGGGCCGATGCCGAACGGCAGGTCGAGCGCCATCTGCGCGCCGAGGACGTGGCGGCCGAACCGGCCGAAGCGGCCCTCGTCATAGCTCTGGTCGAAGCTGGCGCGCTGGTTGAACATCTCGCGGATCGAATCGAACGACAGCAGCACGCCGAGCAGCGCCACCACGATGATCACGGCGACGACCGACATCACGACGATGCGCGAGCGCTGGCTGTGCGAGGTGCTGGTCAGCACCATCAGCGCCAGCATGAAGGCGGATGTCAGCACCAGCCCGCCCCATGCCGCGCGGGAAAACGCCAGCAGGATCGCCAGCGCCATCACGCCGAGCGCAACCGTGCTGCGGAACGATTTGGCGAAGCGATCGGTGACGACGCTCTGCAGCGCGAACAAGGCGGGCAGGATCAGGAAGGCGCCGAGCACGTTCGGGTCCTTGAAGGTGCCGCGGGCGCGGTCGTACAATGTCAAGAGATCGTACCCGCCCGGAACGAGGTTGAGATAGCCGGCGATTCCCGATATGGCGGCGATCATCCCGCCGACGATCAGGCCGCGGCGAAGCATGTCGAGCCGGGCCTCGGTGTCCTCGGCGATCACCATGGCGAAGAACATCACGGTGACAGCCATGTACCAGGAGGTCGCGATCCAGTTGGCGACCGGCGATTCGTCAATAAAGGGAATCGCGCCGATCGAATAGCCGACATTGAGCAGGACCAGCAGCAGCAACAGCGGCATGAATACCAGCCGCAACCGAAGGCCCGTCGCGACGAAAATCACCGTCGCCGCCAGCGTCACCAGCTCATACGGGCTCGGTTCGATGAAGACGATCGCGCCGCTTGCCCCGACCAGCCATACCAGCGCGCGCTGCAGCGCCAGCACGCCGGGCGCAGCCGTTACGGAAGGAAAACCCTCGGCTGTCGCCGCATACGCCATCACACACTCACGCAACGCAACTCATGGCAAGACGCCCGAGCGAACAGCCCTAGTAGGCGTTCTCGTTCCTGGTCATCAACGCCATCGGCGTCTTGAGCAGGATCACGAGATCGAACAGCACCGACCAGTTCTCGATGTAGTAGAGATCGAACTCGACGCGCTTCTGGATCTTCTCCTCGCTGTCGACCTCGCCGCGCCAGCCGTTGATCTGCGCCCAGCCGGTAATGCCGGGCTTGACGCGGTGGCGGGCGAAATAGCCGTCGACCGCCTCGTCGAACAGCCGGCTCTGCAACTTGCCCTGCACGGCGTGCGGACGCGGCCCGACCAGCGACAAATTGCTCTTGAACACGACGTTGAAGAGCTGCGGCAGCTCGTCGAGGCTGGTCTTGCGGATGAAGCGGCCGACGCGGGTGACGCGGCTGTCGTTCTTGGTCACGACCTTGGCGGCCAAGGGATCGGCCTGATCGTGGTAGAGCGAGCGAAACTTGAAGACGTCGATGCGCTCGTTGTTGAAGCCGAATCGCTTCTGGCGGAACAGCACCGGGCCCGGGCTGTCGAGTTTGACGGCGAGCGCGACCAGCGCCATCACCGGGGAGGCGAGCAGCAGCACGATGGCGCCGACGACATGATCGAACAGCCACTTCATCACCAGGTCCCAGTCGGTGATCGGCGCCTCGAACACATCCAGCGTCGGTACCTTGCCGAGATAGGAATAGGAGCGCGGGCGGAAGCGCAGCTTGTTGGTGTGGGCGGAAAGCCTGATGTCGACCGGCAGCACCCACAGCTTCTTCAGCATCTCGAGAATTCGCGTCTCCGCCGAGATCGGCAGCGCGAACAGCACGAGATCGATCCGGGTGCGGCGGGCGAATTCGACGATGTCGTCGACCTTGCCGAGCTTCGGCGCACCCGCGCAGGTATCGAGCGCGCGGGCATCGTTGCGGTCATCGAACACGCCGAGGATGTCGAGGTCGGAATCGTCCTGGGCTTTCAGCGCGCCGACCAGTTGCTCGCCGTTCTGGTCGGAGCCGACGATGATGGTGCGGCGGTCGAGCCGGCCCTCGCGCGCCCAGCCGCGCACCAGCGAGCGCAGGAACAGCCGTTCGCCGATCAGCGCGGCGAGGCCGATGATGAAGAACGCCGACAGCCACAGCCGCGAAACTTCGCCGCCGAGCTTGGCGAAAAAGGACGCGCCGATGAATAGCAGGAACACGAAAGCCCAGGACGAGATCATCCGCGTCAGCTGCCGGAGCTGACCGCGAAACACCTGGACCTGGTAGATATCGGCTGCCTGGAAACAAACGACCGCGGCCGCCGCCATGGCGAAGATCGCCCCGACATATTCCCAATGAAAGCCGGCGAGCCGCGTCACGTAGCCGAAATAGAGCGCGATGCCGACGAGACTGAGCAGCACGAAATCGGCCACGCGCACGGCGCCCGCGATCACGATCGGCGAATAGGCGCGGCGCACCTTCTGGTTGGTGACGGCTAGCGCCGCCGGCGACAACCGTCGGCGTCGTTCGATCGGTTGGCGCTGCGCGGAGGCCGCCGCGGCGGCATCCAGCATCGATCGTGCGTTGATCTGTTCCACTGTTCCCAAATCCGTGTCTCGCCCCGGCATCTAGGCATGCGCGCGCCGAGGCGGAATTCCCTGGCCACCGGCTTAACGGACAAATCGGAAGAAACGGTTATCGTTGGTAAGGAATGGTTAACGATCGGCAAACGCGTCGCGGTAACCCGCCAGCACCCCCTCGACCATCGCCTTCTGCGAAAAATGCATCAGCACGCGCTCCCTCAGGGATTTTGCACGTTGGGCCGCCGCTTCGGGATCCTCCAGCGCGGTCTCGATCGCGTCCGCCATCGCGCCCACGAGATTGGGTGCAAACAGCGCATCGGTGTGGGAACCGAAGATTTCGGGGATGCCGCCGACATTGGCGGCCACCATCGGAATGCCCGCTGCCGCAGCCTCGATCACGACATAGGGCATGGAATCGCCGCGGGAGGGCACCACCAGCACGCTGCCCTTGGAAAAGCCGTGGCGGGCCTTGACGTGGCCGATGAAGCGGACCTTCTCGCCGAGACCGAGCCTCTGGACCTGGGCCTTCAGCGCGGCCATTTCCTCGCCGTCGCCGGCAAGCGTCAGCGTCACCTTCTTGCCGTCGGCATTGAGCCGCGCCACCGCGTCGATCAGGAGATCGGCGCCCTTGATGTGCCGGAACTCGCCGACATAGACGATATCGGTGGCGTCGGTTGCCTTGACGACGGGATCGAATTCGTCCGCGGTGACGCCATTGAAGACGCAGCGCACCAGGCCTTCGGGCATGCCGATGGTGCGCTGATAGGTGTTGCGCGCAAAGGCGCTTTCGAACAGGAACAGGTCGGTCGAATTCATCAGCGTGCGCTCGAGGCGGCTGTAGAAGGCGCCCTTGAGCGTATCCAGCGGGTAGTGCAGCGAGCCGCCGTGCGGTGTGTAGACGCGAATCCTGGTTTTCGAATGCTGTCGCAGTCGCACGAAGGCGCCGGCCTTGGCGCCGTGGCCGTGCAGCACGTCCGGCTTGAGTTTTCGGACCAGGAACATGAATTGCGCCCAGACCAGAAAGTCCGCGGGATGGGGCTCGCGGTGAATCGCGATGCGGCGGACACCGAGCTTGAGGCGGGGGGCGATCTCCTTCAGCGCCGCCTCGGCGCGTTCGCCGCCGGTCAGGCTGTCGGCGATGATGCCGACGTCGTGACCGCGGTCGGCCTGTCCATTGGCGAGATCGAGAATATGCCGGAAGATGCCGCCGACCGGCGCGCGCACCGCGTGCAGGATACGAAGCGGCTGGTCTGGCGTCTCCGGCGTCATCGACATGATCAGAACCAGCACTCGCCACGCGGCCGGACGACGACGGGTGCGACCGAGCGCATGCAGCCCGGCTGAGCGAGCGCGACGAACAGACAGACCATAGCGGCGCGCGCGCCTCGCATCGGACAACCCAAGCGGAAGTGTTGATTCCGATTAAGGACTTGCATGGTTAACAAAGCATGACCGCCGCGGTCGGGCCGATCGTGCCGGCAACAAATCCGCGCAATTAACCCGGCGGCAACCTTAATGGAGTGTAATCGGCGAAGTCCAAGTAGGTGAGTGGCGTCTGCGGGAGTGTGCGATGCGTCTGGCGTTCTGGCGTTCTGGCAAGGACGAAGCAGCCAAGGAAAAACCGGTAGTGCAGCGCGCGGCCGCAAGGCCGGCGCCGTCCAGTGCGAAACCTGTGGCCGCCGCGCCGTCGGGCGATCTGGATCTCGGCGTGCTCGGCCGGGCGCTGCTGCGCAAGCGCGGCCTCATCATCGGTCCGACCTTGCTCGCTTTGGTAATCTCGATCGCGGCCGTCAATCTGGTGACCCCGCGCTTCAAGTCCGAGGCGCGCATCCTGGTCGACGGGCGCGAGAACGTGTTCCTGCGGCCGAACGGCGAACGCAACGAGGAGCGCACCGCGCTCGATGCCGAGGCCGTGACCAGCCAGGTCCAGCTGTTGCTGTCGCGCGATCTCGCCCGCGACATCATCAAGAAGAACAAGCTCGCCGAACTGCCCGAATTCGATCCCGTGCTGGGGGGGCTGTCGCCGGTGAAATCGCTGCTGGCGCTGTTCGGGATCGGCCGCGACCCGTTCTCGCTGACGCCGGAAGAGCGCGTGCTGGACGCCTATTACGACCGCTTCACCGCCTATGCAGTCGATAAATCGCGCGTCATCGTCATCGAATTCCAGTCGCGCGATCCGGATCTGGCCGCGCGCGTCGCCAACTCGATCGCCGAAGGCTATCTGGTGTTGCAGCAGAATGCCCGCCAGGAGCAGGCGAAATCCGCCAGCCAGTGGCTGTCGGGCGAGATCGACAATCTGCGCAAGAAGGTCGCGGAGGACGAATCCCGCGTCGAGGCTTTTCGTTCGAAATCGAGCCTGTTCGTCGGCACCAACAACACTACGCTGTCCAACCAGCAGATGGGCGAGCTCAACACGCAGTTGAACAATGCCCGCGCGCTGAAATCGGACGCCGAGTCGAAGGCGCGGTTGATCCGTGAAATGCTGCAGAGCGGCAAGCCGATCGAGGCTTCGGAAGTCGTCAATTCGGAATTGATCCGGCGGCTGTCCGAGCAGCGCGTCACGCTGCGCGGCCAGCTCGCCGAGCAGTCCTCGACACTGCTCGACAACCATCCGCGCATCAAGGAGCTGAAGGCGCAACTCGCCGATCTCGACCGCCAGATTCGCGACGAAGCGAGCAAGATATCGCGCTCGCTCGACAATGACGCCCGCATCGCCAGCAGCCGGGTCGATGGCCTCAGCGCCAGCCTCGAGCAGTTGAAGAAGCAGGCGACCTCGACCAACGGCGACGACGTACAGCTTCGCGCGCTGGAGCGCGAGGCGAAGGCGCAGCGCGACCTGCTGGAATCCTATCTGGCAAAATATCGCGAGGCCAATACCCGCGAGAATATCGATGCGGCGCCCGCCGACGGCCGCGTGATTTCGCGCGCCACCGTGTCCAACGCGCCGGCCTATCCGAAGAAGCTGCCGATCGTGCTGATCGCGACGCTGGCGACCCTGTTGCTGAGCGCGGGCATGGTCGTGACCGGCGAACTGTTGCGCATCACCGCGCCGCGCGCCGTGGCGGCATTTACCTCCACGCCGGCACCGGTGCAGTCGCCGGCCGAACCCGCATTCGCCGCCGGTCCCGCGCCGGCGTTTGACGAACCGCGGAGGGAACCAAGGGGCGAGCCGCGTCCGGACATTCCGAGCGAACTGAGCGAAATCGAGCAACTCGCCGGGGACCTGCGCGACGCGGGCGACGCGGCGCGCAAGGTGACGATCCTCGGCACCGCAGCGGGCGAGAGCATTACGCTGACGGCGCTGACGCTGGCCCGCCTGATGGCGCGCGATGCAAGGGTCGTGGTGGTCGACTTGTCGGCGGCGTCGCCGACGATTGCGGCGATATCGGTCGATCCGGCCGCGCCGGGACTTGCGGAATTGATGCAGGGCGAGGCGTCGTTCTCGCAGGTGATCACCAAGGACCGGTTGTCGCGGGTTCATCTCGTCAATGCCGGGCGCCCGGGCTTTGACCGCACGCTGTTGCAATCGCCGCGGCTGACGCTGGCGATCGATGCCCTGCTGCGGGTCTATGACCATGTGCTGCTCGACGCCGGCACCGCCTCGGACCTGGCGGCGGAACTACTGACCGCTCGGGCGCGCGCCGTGGTGGTGCCGGATGTCTCGATGGCTCCAGATGCCCGCGCCGTGATGTGCGATCAATTGAAAGCCGTGGGTTTTTCCGAGGTGACGATGCTGAGCAAGCCGGCGCGGCCCTCGGACGCGGTCGAGCCGGCCAAGCGGGTGGTGGCGGCCTGAGGCCGGCGCGCTCGATACCCTGTGGATAACGGGATCAGCGGGGACATTTGCCGCGGCGTGCTTGCGCGCCGCGCCTTATCGCGGCTCAATGGGGACATCTTACGGAGATGGGAAACCATCGCGTCGGATCGGGCAACAGAATCGCGACTGCCCCGATATGCAGCGGCTGCCGATCAGGATACGGCTGGGAGATAGGCCCCCGGTGCGGATGTCCCGAGATCGCCCGTCAAATGTTGCAGCTGCCGTAGGACAGGAAAGGCCGTCCGGGAAACCGGGCGGCCTTTTTCTTCGAGCGGATGCTGGTCATCCCGCCGGGGCGATGTCGTTCAGCCGCGCGGCGGCGCGATGGATGGCCTCGCTTCGGCGCGCTTGCGCCGGCGCGATTCTCTCTTTCATCAAGGCGAGAATCTCCGCCGGCGCGGTGTCCGGCGAGCCTGAGTTGAACGGCGGCGCCGGATTGTATTCGAGCCGCAGCTGGATCGCCTCCGCGGTTTTCCGGTCGACCATGATCGATACCAGCGTCAGCGCGAAATCGATTCCGGCGGTGACGCCGCCGCCGGTGATGCGGTTGCGGTCGACGCAGACCCGCGTCTTGGCCGGAATCGCGCCGAACTCGCTGAGAAAATCCACCGCCGTCCAGTGCGTCGCCGCGCGATAGCCCTTCAGGAGCCCGGCCGCGCCCAACACCAGCGATCCCGTGCACACCGAGGTGATGTATCTGGCGGCCTCGGCCTGCTTGCGCAGGAAGGCGAGCATCTCCGCGTCATTGACCATGTCGTCGGTGCCGACGCCGCCGGGCACGCAGATCACGTCGAGCTGCGGGCAATCCGCAAACGTCGTGGTCGGCGTCAATGTCAGCACGGAATCGCTCGGAACCGGCTCGATCCGTTTCCAGATCAGATGCACCTGCGCGCCCGGCACGCTGGAAAACACCTGCACCGGACCGGTGAGGTCGAGCTGCGTCACCTTGGGGAAGATCATCAGACCGATCTGGAGCGGTGCGGACATGGGAAAAGCCTTTCGAGGTTTTGCGGTGGCGACAACAAACCCTGTTGTCATTGCCGGGCTCGACCCGGCAATCCATCCGCTTCGCAAGGATTCACGCGAAGCAAGATGGATGCCCGGGTCAAGCCCGGGCATGACGATTGTGCGTGTGGAGACTGGTCGTGCACGCGCCAGACCGGCCGACCACTTGACGCGCGCATCCTGCCATGATCGTCTGTCGTCCGAAATGCCATATTTCCCTTAATTTCGGACATGACCCAAGACATGATCGGCATTCTCGTCTTTCCCGATTTCCAGTTGCTCGATGCTGCAGGTCCAATCTCGGTGTTCGAGATCGCCGCGCGCTATGCCGGTCAGTCGCCGTCGATCAAGGTCGTGGCGGCAACACCGGGCCCGGTGCGCAGCTCCTCGGGCGTCGAGATGCTCGCGCGAAATTTCAAACCATCGGGGACGATCTCCACCTTGATCATTGCCGGCGGTGAGGGCGTGGATGCCGCGGCGACATGCGAGAAGACGCTGGCATTCGTGCGGGGCGTCGCGAAGCGCGGGGTCCGCGTCGCCAGCGTCTGCTCCGGCGCCTATCTGCTCGCCGAGGCCGGCCTGCTCGACGGCCGCCGCGCCACCACCCATTGGCAGCGCACCGGGCAATTCCTTGGCCGCTTTCCCCAAGTGAAATGGGAACCCGACCGCATCTACGTCCGCGACGGCAACATCTGGAGTTCGGCCGGGATCACCGCCGGCATCGACCTGGCGCTGGCTCTGGTCGCGGAGGATTTTGGCGAGGAGATCGCGCAAAAGACCGCGCGGCAACTCGTGCTCTATCACCGTCGCAGCGGCGGCCAGTCGCAATTCTCCTCGCTCTTGGAATTGAAGGCGCCCTCGGGGCGTTTCGGCGCTCTGCTGAGCTGGGCGCGGGAGCATCTCGATGCGCCGCTGACGGTGGAGGATCTCGCCGAGCAGGCCGGCATGAGCTCGCGGCATTTCGCGCGGGCCTTCATCGCCGAAACCGGCACCACGCCGTCGAAGGCGGTCGAGCGGCTGCGCATCGAAGTGGCCCGCCAGCGCGTGCAATCCTCCAGCGAAGCGATTGAGCGGGTAGCGGAGGTAACCGGCTTCCGCGACCCCGAGCGGATGCGCCGCGCCTTTATCCGCGCCTTCGGTCAGCCGCCGCAATCGCTGCGGCGCGCGGCAAGGGCGGGGTAGCGCGGGTTCCAGGCGTATTGGCGTGTCATGGGCCGAAGCCGCGCCCCAATATTCTCTGATTGCATTGGGACGCGCCGTTTCCTAGCTTTGCCGGGAAAACGAGGGAGGAAGGCACATGGAAATCCAGGCCTTTGGTTATCTTGGCGTAGGGTCGTCTGATCTCGACGACTGGGCCGCCTTCGCGACATCGACGGTCGGCATGCAGCCGGTGGACCGCGCCAGTTCGATGCGCGCCTTCCGCATGGACGACCGCAAGCAGCGCCTGTTCATTGATCGCGCCATCGAGCCCGGTACTCAGGTCTTCGGCTGGGAAGTCGCCAACGCCGCGGCCCTCGATCAGCTCGCCGCCCGCCTCGAAGCCGCCGGCGTCGCCGTGAAGCGCGAACCCGCTAACCTCGCCGACCAGCGCTGCGTGGCCGGCCTGATTTCCTTCGCCGATCCTGCCGGCAACCGGCTGGAAGCCTTCCACGGCGCCCAGATCGCCGACGCCCCTTTCAAGCCGAGCCGCGACATTTCCGGCTTCCGCACCGGCCCGCAGGGCATGGGCCACACCCTTCTGACCGTGCCCGACATCGACGCCGCGCTGGCCTTCTACAAGGACCTGCTCGGATTTCGCATCAGCGACTTCATCGTAGCCCCGTTGAAAGCCTATTTCCTGCACGTCAACCCGCGCCATCACAGCGTCGCTTTGGTCGCAGCACCAGTGCGCAGCATGCATCACCTGCTCGTCGAGTACTATCTGCTTGACGACGTCGGCCAGGGCTTTGACCTGCTGCAGAATGCGCCTGAGAAAATCGTCTCCACCATCGGCCGCCATTCCAATGACCTGATGACGTCGTATTACATGCGCACGCCGTCCGAGATTTATGTCGAGTGCGGCTGGGGCGGCAAAGATGTTGACGATGCGACGCCACCGGCGGAGATGGCGAGCGTCGCCAGCTTCTGGGGTCACAAGGGCCTGTTCGAGGATATCGGCGCGCCGCCCTCGGCCGCGCCGGAGGTTGGTTCTCGTCGCGCCCCCGTTCAGGTCATCGAAGGCAACTACAACCGCATGGCCGGCGTGTGCCAATGGTGGGACGAAGCGCGACGAAATCGCTGATCCGGAAGCTTTTGTCGTCAGCCGTCTTTTAACAGTCCGAGTCTGCGTCCCAGCCATTCCGTGGTCGGCGCCTGGATCAGAATCGTCATCAAAATCGCGATGAAGGTGACGGAGGCGATCATTTGCGCGCCGGGCGCCTTGATGCCGAGCAGGAGGCCGGCCAAGGCCGCCGGAATCACGCCGGTCTCGCGGGTCCAGCACATGAACAGCAGTTCCGCAAAACTCCAGCGCGCGCGGCGATCGGGAAGCGCGCACAGGAACACGGTGGCCGGCCGCGCCACCAGCATAAGCACTGAGACGACGGCAGCACCTCCAAGCCAGTAGCGGCCCATCAGCGCGAAATCGACCTGCGCGCCGAGCAGGATGAAGACGAACAGCCGCATCACGAAGGCCGTGGTCAGCACGAATTCGGCGAGCTTTTGCGCTTCGCCCACTTCCATCTGGAAACCAAAACGTTCCTTGTTGCCGAGCATGATGCCGAACACGAACACCGCCATGAAGCCGGACGCCTGCAGGCCGGTCGCCGCGAAGTAAGCGCCGATCACGGCGACCACCGTGACGACGGGTGCATATTCGGCGAGGAAGGCCCAGCGCTCATGCGCGATCAGCAGCGCGGCGAGGTAGCCGAGCAGAATGCCGGCGACGATGCCGATCGCGGACTGCTTGACGAGGTCGAACAGGGCTACGGAAAGCGAGAATTGCTCGTTGCCGACCACCGCCGCCAGCACGGTGAAGGTGAGGATCGCGCTGACGGCGTCGTTGAACGCGGACTCGCTCATCACGGTTTGCGCCACCCGATCGCGGATGTCGATCTGCCGTAAAATCGGTATCAGCGTGGCCGGATCGGTCGAGGCCAGCGTCGCGCCCAATAGCAGCGCCACCAGTGAGGGAATGCCGAGGATGTAATGGGCAGCAAGGCCGGTGATTACGGCGGTGACGATAACGCCGAAGGTCGCGAGCAGCACGATGGTGATCCAGACCCGCTTCAGGACATCGAGGCGTAGCGCCGCGCCGCCGTCGAACAGGATATAGCTTGCGCCGAACAGCAGCATGATCTGGTTCAGCGCCGAATCTGCTCTGATGTCGATCAGCCCCAGCGCCTGCGGGCCGACCGCAATGCCGGCCAAGAGGAACAGCGCGACGTCGGGAATCCTGATTTTCTGTGCCAACAACGCGGTCAGCGTGCCGACCGCCAGAACGAGGCCGCAGGAAAGCAGCGTATGCCTGGCGATCTCGAGGGAGGCCGATGTTTCCATGGCGCGACCATGCCTAGGGGTGGGGCGCGATGCAACGCCTGGCCGCGCGCGATCAGGCGTCGCCGGTCTCAATGGCCGGGGTTTCCGCTTTCGGTAGCCGGCCGACGATCGGCTTCAACAGAAGCGGCGACAAATAGATCGGGAATTGCGAGAGCGCGAAATAAAGCCAGGTCGCGCCCGGCAGCACGCCGTCGGTCGCCGCCAGCATCAATCCCATGTTGCGCTGGGAAACCATCATGCCGAGCGCGAAGGCCCGTTGGTGGCCGAGCCGGCGAAAGATCAGCGCGGTGACGCCGAGGAGAGCAAAAAACACCGAGAATGCCGATAGCGCGAGCTCCATCGTCCGCAGCGGGTCGGCCCAAAGGCTGTCGCCGACCGAGCCCATCACGGCGGAGACGAAAACGAACAGGATCAGGATATTGAAGCCGTCAATCTCACTTCTGTACTTCCTGATCGCAGAGGCGCCGACGCTCCAGCGGATTGCGCTCGCGACCAGCAGCGATCCGGCGAGGATCGCGGCCAGCTTGAAGCCGAGGCCAAGCGGCGAGAGCGTCAACGCGTTGCCGAAGAAGGCGTAGGCGAACAAGGGCGCGGTGAAGGGAACCAGCGCCGTGCAGGTGACCAGCGTCACCAGCACCAGCGTCGCATCCAGTCCCATCACCGCGGCGAGCGCGGGCGCCGCCATCATTGGCGAAGCCACCGCCTGCAGCATCAACGCCAGGAACAGATCGGGCGAACGCGCATCGAGGCCGAAAGCATGATAGCCAAGTCCGGAAACCAGCGGCACGCCGAGCGTTGTCCACGCGGTTGCGGCGAGCACGATGGCGGGCCGCCGTAAATGCTCGCGCAACGCGGCAAGATCGACGCGCATGAAGGAGATGCAGAGCAAAAAGAAGATTGCCTCGGTGACATAGGGCTTCAACAGCTCGCCGAGCGGCGGCAGCGCGATGCCGAGAAACACCAGCGCCGCAATCGCGCGGGTACCCTGGCCGCCGAGCCACGCGAGCGCCTGCACGGGGAGGGCAGCGGCGCTTTGCAGGTTGACGGACATAGGAGTTCGATCGAAATGGACTGAGTTGACAAAGGATTGGTCGACCAGGCCTAAGGCCGCGTTTACGGAGCGCGACCATGCGGCAATCGGGTGGTGCTAGAAAGTAACATCAAGTTACTGTCTATTTCCGGTGCGCCGAACGGCGATGCACCGGCCGCGCGGTGCCAGGGTTTATTGAGCAGGGAGAAACTGAATGCGTATTGCGGTTGTCGGCGCCGGCGGCGTCGGAGGGGGTTTTGGCGCGGCGTTGGCCAAGGCCGGTGCGGATGTCACCTTTGTCGCGCGCGGCGTCCATCTTGCCGCCATGAAGAGCCAGGGATTGAAAGTCCAGGGCGGGCGCGGCGAGATCCATGTGGTGCCGACCCATGCGACCTCCGATCCCTCCGGGATCGGCACGGTCGATTTCGTGCTGTTTTGCGTGAAACTATGGGACGTCGAAAGCGCCGGCGCGCACATCAAGCCGCTGATCGGGCCCGGCACCGCCGTGATCCCGCTGCAGAACGGCATCGACGCCGCCGAGCGGCTGATCCCGATCCTGGGGCCGGCCGCGGTGATGGGCGGCGTGGCGCAGATCTCGGCCTCGATCGTCGCTCCCGGCGTGATCCAGCAGGTCGGCACCTTCATGCGCATGATTTTCGGCGAACTGGATGGCAAGCCCTCAAAGCGCGGCGAGGATTTTCTCGCGCTTTGCCTGAAGGCCGGCTTTGATGCGACCTTGAGCGAACAGATACTCACCGAACTCTGGATGAAGTTCATCCTGCTCGCGAGCAATTCCGGCATCTCGGCGCTGGCGCGCCAGCCGATCGGCGCGCTGCGGGATGATCCCGATATCAGCCCGATTTTCGCGGCCGCCTACCGCGAAGTGTTCGATGTCGGTCGCGCCAAAGGCGTGACGTTGCCGGCCGACGCGCCCGAGAAGATTCTCGATTTCACGGCGCATTTGCCGCCCACCATGAAGCCCTCGATGGCGCTCGATCTCGATCGCGGCAACCGGCTGGAGGTGCCTTGGCTCAGCGGCAAGGTCGCCGAACTCGGCCGCCAGCTCGGCATCCCGACGCCTACGCACAGCATGCTCTATGCGATGCTCAAACCCTATGCGATGGGCAAGCCGGCCTGAGGGTGTAGGATGGGTTGAGCTCTTGCGAAACCCATCGCCACACCGCAAATCGTTGGTGGGTTTCGCGAAGAGCTCAACCCACCCTACAGCGCCTTCAGCCAGTCCGCGATCTCGCTGGCTGCGACATTGGCCTGCTGCAGCAATTTGCCCATCGTAAAGAAGCCGTGGAACTGGCCGGGAAAATGCCGCCAGGTCACGGGCACGCCGGCCTGCTTCAGCCGCTCAGCGTATTCATCGCCTTCGTCGCGCAGCGGATCGGCGCCGGCGGTCAGCACATAGGCCGGCGGCAGGCCGATCAGTGTGCTCGCGCGCGCGGGCGAGGCGCGCCAGTCATGAATGTCGGTGGCGCCATTGAGGTAGCTCTCGTAGAAATAGCGCGTCACCGAATGCGTCAGCAGGATGCTGGTCTCCGGCTCGCTGTGCGAGGGATGCGTCCGGGACGCTTCGGTGGCCGGATAGATCAGCACCTGTGCCGATATCGCCGGCCCATTGCCGTCGCGCGCCGCGATCGCAACGACGGCGGCGAGATTACCGCCGGCGCTGTCGCCGCCGACCGAAAGGTGCGAGGCATCGATGTCGAGTTGCCGTGCATTGTCGGCGATCCATTTGGTTGCTGCGATGGCGTCGTCGACGGCGGCGGGAAATTTATGCTCGGGCGCCAATCGATAATCGACGGAGATGACCAGAAGTTCGCCTTCGTCGGCGAGCTTCCGACACACCACGTCATGGGAATCGAGATCGCCGATTACCCAGCCGCCGCCATGGAGGAACACCAGGCACGGCGCGAGGCCGCCCGTTTGGCGCAACGTCTTCGGCGTGTAGACGCGCGCGGGGATCGAGCCGTGCGGGGCGGGGATCGCGAGCGGCTTGACCGATTTCAATTCAGGCGGTTCGGGATTGGTGACGAAGCGGCCGGCCAGATAGAGCTCGCGCGCTTCACCGGGCGAAATCGTTTCGAATGCCGGCCTGCCGGCTTCCTGAAACGCCTTGAACACGGCGGCGGCGTCGGGATCGAGGGTCACGGGCATGGGAGTAGGAACCTCTGAGATTTGAAACTGTCGTTCCGGGGCGATGCGTGAGCATCGAACTATGATGTGCAATTGCACATCCGAGAATCTCGAGATTCCGGGTCTGGTCCTTCGGACCATCCCGGAATGACCTTTTCCTAGCCGGCGATCCTGCCGCCGTCGACGGTGTAGGCGGCGCCCGAAACATAGCTCGCCTCGTCGGAAGCGAGAAACGCCACGATCGAGGCCACCTCGGAGGCCTGCCCGAGCCGGCGCGCCGGGACGCGATTGACGATCTTCTCGATCGAGAGAGGTTCATTGCTGCGATTGCGGGCCTCGTTGATCGCGCTCAGCATCCGGCTGTCGATCAGCCCCGGGCAGACGCAGTTGACGCGCACCGAGGTCGCGGCGCATTCCAGCGCCGCGCTCTTGGTCAGCCCGATCACGGCGTGCTTGCTGGCGCTGTAGACCGCGATCTCATGGGAGCCGATCAGGCCCGCGATCGAGGCGGTGTTGATGATCGAGCCTCTGTCCTGCTTGAGCATCACCGGCAGCACATGCTTCATCCCGAGGAACACCCCGACCACATTGACGTCGATCACCTTGCGAAACGTCTCCAGCGGATAGTTCACGATCGGCTTGATCTCGCCCTCGATGCCGGCGTTGTTGTAGAACACGTCGATGGTGCCGAACCTGTCGACGGCCGCGCGCACGTAATCGGCGACCTCGTCCTCGCTGGTGACATCGGCCGCAATCGGCAGCGCTTGCGCCGAAGCCGGCAGATCCCTGACCGCGGTCTTGAGGTCGTCCTGCCTGCGGTCGACGGCCACGATCCGCGCGCCGCGTTCCGCGAGCAGCCGGATCGTCGCCGCTCCGATGACGCCGGCCGCGCCGGTGACGACGGCGACCTTGCCGTCCAGACGAATTCGGTCGGTCATGGAGCTGGTTTCCTCGGTCGGGGTCCGGTTGTTTTCCGGATTTTTGCTGGTTCGGCGCGCGGGCGCGCAGGGGTCGGAAGCCACTATTCCATCTGGGGCGGCGGCTGACCAGAGGGGTTCCGCTGCCGGCAAACCGCCCTTTCCCCGCCGTATTCGCCGTGTTAACCGGGAGCCCTGCGAGCGGCGGTTATTTCTGTCCTATGTCGCGAGCCCGATTCGCCTGTTAAAGCCGCGAGATGCTTCGAACCATTACGCTAACCGGTCTTGCGGCCCTGTTCGCCGCCACAGCGATCCCGCTTGCGCCGCCCGCACGCGCGCAGATCGGCAATATCTTTTCCGACCCCCCGCCGCGCCCCCCCGGCGCCATTCCGCGCGGCAACCAGCAGCCATCCGACGACGAGGAAGAGGTGCCGGAATTGCCGCAGGGCCGGGTGCTGCCGGCGCCGAACCGTCCGCTGCCGGGGCAGGGCGTACCGCCGCCCGGCGCGGTGCAGTCGCAGCCGCTGGCGCCGCCGCCCGGCGTCACCGTGATCCCGCAGAATGTCCCCCCGGGTATCGCGGTCGCGCCGCCGCAGCCCGGCCAGGGCGTTGCGGTCGCGCCGCCCGGTCCCAATCCGCCGCCGGGATTGCCGCCTGGCCAACGCCAGTCCAAGAGCGTGCCGGGATCGCCGGCCACCTTGCAGCCCGGCGACGAGGTCGTCACCGAGCCGCCGGCGCAGAAGATCGTCAACAAGAAGGCGAGCTTTTCCGGGCTCGACAAGATCACCGGGCGCATCATCAATTTCGACGAGGATATCGGCGAGACCGTCCAGTTCGGCGCGCTGCGGGTCAAGACCGATGCCTGCTATACGCGCCCCGCCACGGAAGCCGCCAACACCGATGCCTTCGTCGAGGTCGACGAGATCACGCTGCAGGGCGAGGTGAAGCGGATTTTTTCGGGGTGGATGTTCGCGGCGAGCCCCGGCCTGCACGGCGTCGAGCATCCGATCTACGACATCTGGTTGACCGACTGCAAAGTGCCCGACACCACCATCGTCAGCGCCGCCCCCGAACCTGCGAAACCCGTAGCCCCACCGCCCCCGCCGGTGCAGAAGCGCGCTGCACCGAAGCTGCCCCCGCGTCCGCCGCCGCTCCCGCAGCAGCAGACCCAGCAGCAGCAACCGCCGCCGCCCCCGCCACCGCAGCAACCGGGGGGGTTGTTTGGCGGGATTTTCGGGCCGCGGAACTGATGCGGGCTAACCGCGCTCGGTAATGATCCGAAGCGCCTCTTCGCCGCCGACTGGCCGATCGGCGGGCAGCTTGTAGAAATCCGCCTCGCCCTTGATCGCCCTGTCGAGCAGCGCCGTATAGCGGCGGCGCGAGATTTCGACCGCGCCGAAACTGCGCAAATGCTCGGTGACATATTGCGTGTCGAGCAGCTCGAATCCACCGGCGATCAGCCGCGCCACCAGATGCACCAGCGCCACCTTCGAGGCGTCGCGGGCGCGATGAAACATGCTCTCGCCGAAGAAGGCGCGACCCAGGCTGACGCCGTAGAGCCCGCCGACGAGGTCGTCATTCTGCCAGGCCTCGACGCTGTGGGCGTGACCGAGTTCGTGCAAGCCCACATAGAGATCGCGGATGCGCTTGTTGATCCAGGTGTCGTCGCGGCCGGCCTGCGGCGTCGCGCAGCCCGCGATGACCGCCTTGAAAGCGGTGTCGACGGTGACGGTAAAGGTATCCGAGCGCACGGTACGCTTCAGCCGCGAGGCCACGCGAAAGCCGTCGAGCGGGATCACCCCGCGCATTTCCGGCTCGACCCAGAACAGCGTCGGATCGTCGGCGCTTTCGGCCATCGGGAAGATGCCGCAGGCATAGGCACGCAGCAGCACTTCGGGCGTGATCTCGGACGAGGCGGAGTCGCGGGAGGTCATGCGCCGGAGACTAGCAGGGCCGGGGCACGGCGCTCAACCGAAGACGCGTCCGCATCGAGTCCTAACTTGTCGAACCATGCCTTGCCGAGCCGGGTCACGATCAGCGAGCGCTCGTCGCCACGTTCCAGGCACCGGGTTTCAAGCAGATGGCCAAGGACGGCGCTTGGCAGGCGGCCGGCGAAATGAAACCGCCGCTCGCTCCAGTCGAGGCATAGCCGCAGATTACCGGCGCCGGCGCGACGGGTATTTTGTGGAAAACCGGTCATCGCGGCCCATCGCGCGCCCCGCTCGGTCAGCACGGCGCATGAAATAACCTGAATGGGGCTGGCAGGCGAAAGAAGATGCTGGCTCGATTTGATTGTGGCAGTTGCGGTTCGGATAAGAAAATGGCCCCGATTAAGGGGCCATTTTGGCGTTACATCTTCTTGTCCATCTTTTCCATCTTCTTCATCCCGTGGTGATGATGATGGTGGTGATGGTGCTTTGCCATGGGCTTTGCATCTTCTGCGCTTGCGATTGACGGCATTGCGAATGCGATAGCCGCCAACGCGGCCAAGGCGAAAGAAAATTTCTTCATTGATCCCTCCTTGGTGCCTGACACCTGATGCGGCAGGCAGCGAAAGGTAACAAATGCGTCTTTTGTCGCCAACAAAAGAATTATGAACGGACGTTCAGTTGCAGGGCATGTTCGCCCAATGGTCGCTTTCGGGGGAAGCGCAGGTCGTGCGGCTGAGCGCGTGCGTTACTTAAGCCTGCTGCTCCGCACTTTGCGGCCGCCCGATGAGCAACTTTGACCAGACAGCTTGCCGCCACATTGCTAGATTGCATGCGCGTACATGGCATGGCGCCGAAACTGACTACCAACTTTCTCAACCCCGCACGGGAGCCCAGCGCCTTCCGTGCGGGGCATTTCTTGGACAAGTGCACACCGGTTACTGAGCAATATTGAGCAGCGGCGCTGATCTGACGGAGTCGGAGTGGCACGCTGACCTCATGTGCGACAGCCGATGAAATCAAGGGTAGCCCGTGCCCTGAGTGTCGAGCGCCGATGATACTCGGTCGCGTCACGCACGAACCGCCTGATTTCGACCTCCACACTTTCATGTGTCGCGAATGCGAATACGTCCGATGCGTAGCAGTCGAGACGAACTCAACGCAGGCTCACTGAACATCGCCGCTGCAAAGAAACGGTCCCGGCGCGAGCCGAGGGCGTTGAAGTTTGGAACACAGAACGTATCGATTTGGGGGAACTCATCGTGAAGTTCCGACAATCCGTCGGCGACGTCGGCCGTTTAATTAACCTCTTTGACAGTGAGTGAAGCTTCCGACGGAACTGCGCCTGTCGGCGAAGGTTCCATTATCATGAAGTTGAAACTATCACGCACCATTCCGGCGAACTGGTTTGATTGGGGACGTCCCGAAGCGAGAGACGCCGTCGTCCTTTTCGGGGCGGCAATTCTGTCCTACGTTGTCGCACACATCTTTGATCTTGCTCCCAAGCTGTTTCAGCTCGGCATCGACTACGCTGAATGGGAACTCGACGACATCATCTTCGTCGTGGTCGTGATGAGCATCGCCTTGACGGTTTACGCATTGCGGCGCTATCGCGACCTTTCAAGGGAAATCAAATCACGCATCGCCGCGGAAACCGAGGCACGCAATCTTGCCCGCCATGATCCGTTGACCGGGCTGCCGAACCGCCGCTTCTTCGAGGAAAAGCTTGAACAATGCCTGAGCGCGGCAACTGCGGCGCATCAGGCGGCCGTTCTCATGCTCGACCTCGATGGTTTCAAGACAGTCAATGACACCCATGGCCACGCTGTGGGAGACAAAGCGTTGAGCGAGTTTGCTCGCCGGGTTTCGGTCATTGTGCGGGCGGATGCATTTCTCGCCAGGGTTGGAGGGGACGAGTTCACGATCATCATGCCCAAGATTGGGTCCCTCGATGATCCCACAAATTTGGCGCGACGCATTTCGGCTGCCGTCGCCGAGCCCTTTGTCATCGAGAATGTGACAGCAGAGTTCGGTGTTGGAATTGGCATCGCGATAGCTCCAAATGACGGCGTTCATGCCGACGAGTTGGTAAGGCGTGCAGATCGTGCACTCTATCGCGCCAAGGCCGCCGGAAGGTCATCGGTTCGATTTTTCGAACCTGAGATGGACATGCACGTCGAGCGGCGAATCCAGATCGAGCGAGAGCTTCGACTCGCAATCGTCTCCGACGGCATCGTGCCGCACTACCAGCCTTTGGTCTCTCTCAGCGGTAATCGTATTATCGGGTTTGAAGCACTGGCGCGTTGGGAAAACGGCGATTTGGGGTTCATTGCTCCCGATGTGTTTATTCCCATTGCGGAGGAAACCGGCCTCATCAACGCGCTCGGGGATCGACTCTTCCGGCGTGCCTGCGTTGATGCCGTTTCATGGCCCCCGGGCCTGGTACTCGCCTTCAACGTCTCGCCGATTCAGTTGCGCGATCCGACGCTTGGACTGCGACTTCTGTCGATCCTCGCGCAAACCGGATTTAGCCCCCGACGCCTGGAAATCGAAATCACGGAGAGCGCCCTTGTCGAGAACATCGGTGTTGCGCAGATCGTGATCGATCAGCTTCGCGAGGGCGGGGTGCGCATCGCTCTCGATGACTTCGGAACGGGCTACGCCACTCTGAGCCAGCTGCTCTCATTTCACCTCGACAAGATCAAGATTGATCGCAGCTTTGTCTCGCGCCTCGACAAGAGCGAAGACAGCCAGGTGATCGTCCGCGCGATCCTTGGCCTTGCAAAAGGATTTGGCTTGACAACCACTGCCGAAGGCGTCGAGGACGCCGGACAGTTGGCCTATCTCAAGGCCAACGGATGCACGGAGGGACAAGGCTACCTCTTCAGCAGGGCCATCCCGGCGGCGGATATCACCGCTCTTCTGGGCCGTTCGCCCCACGATTCCGCCGTTGCCTGAATCGGTGTTTCGATTAACTCCTGCCGGAAAATGCCGACCAGTTCCAGGTATCCGTCCAACGTAATCGATTCGTCCCATTCCGCTTATAATTGGAGAGCGGCGCAAGGCCTCAGGTTGCGCCAAGCCTGAACTTTACCATAACTAGCTCAGCCCGCGGCTAGCTCGCCGCGGCGCATCCCGGTTTTGCCGCGGGCTTGCCGGCGCGGCGAAACCTCAGCACGATCCGCGTTCCCGCGTGCGCCGGATCGCGCTCGACGGTGGCCTCGAGCTTGGCGGCCATGGCGCTGACGATGCGCTGGCCCATGCCGGTGGAGCGCGGGTCGGTCTTGACGTTGAGGCCGACGCCATCGTCGGCGATCGACAGCAGCAGATCGTCGCCTTGCGCCTTGAGGTCGACGTGAATGGGGCCGGCGCCGTCCGGATAGGCGTATTTGACCGCGTTCATCACCAGCTCGTTGACGATGATACCGATCGCGACCGCGCGGTCGGGATCGATCTCGACCGGCTCGCATCGCAACGTCAGCCGCGACATCCGGTTGCCCTCGGCGGACCTTCTGAGATCCTCCAGCAGCGCGTCGAGATATTGGTTGAGCAGCACGCTCTTGAGGTCGTGCGAGGTGTAGAGCCGGCGATGCACCTGCGCCACCGCGGCGACGCGGCCCATGGCGTTGGTCAGCGCCGCCTTGACGTCGTCCTCCGTGCTCGAATTGGCCTGCAGATGCAACAGCGAGGCGATGATCTGCAAGCTGTTGCCGACGCGGTGGTTGACCTCGCGCAGCAGCACCTCGCGCTCGGCGGCGAGCGCCGCGTAGCGGTCGCGCGAGGCGTGGACCTCGGCCTCGGCATCGTCGCGAGCCTTCCGGATCGCGGCCTGGCGCAGCGCGCCGTCGACCGCAACCTGCAAGAGCGGGATGAACTCGCCGTGCACGTCCTTGACCAGATAGTCGGCCGCGCCGGCCTTCAGCGCGGTGACGGCGATCTTGGAATCCTGCGCGGCAGAGACGAACACTACCGGCGGCGCGTTCGGGATCGCGAGGATCCGCTCCAGCGTCTCCAGTCCATCGAGGCCGGGCATGTATTGGTCGAGCGCGATCACGTCGATGCCGCCTTGCGCGAGGCGGTCGAGCCCGTTGCTGCCATCAGGCGCATGCACGACCTTGAAGCCGAGCCGCGTCATGCCGCGATCGACCAGCCGGGCGAGGGCGTGGTCGTCGTCGATATACAACAATGTGGGCGTGGCTTGTGTCATGTGGTGGCGGGCGGGACCTGGATCACGGAGAAGAACAGTCCGAGCTGGCGGATGGCGTTGGCGAAACTCTCGTAATTGACGGGTTTGGTGATGTAGACGTTGCAGCCGAGTTCGTAGCAGCGCTTGATTTCCTGGGAATCGTCGGTCGTGGTCAGCACCACGACCGGCGCGCATTTGAGATATTTGCTCTCCTTGACCCGGCGCAAGATCTCGATGCCGGTCATGTCGGGCAGGTTGAGATCGAGCAGGATCAACAGCGCCTCGCCCTTGTGATCGAGGCCGGCGCCATCCTTGCCGAACAGATAGTTCACCGCATCTGTACCGTTGGTGAACGGCACGATGTCGTTGTTGACCCCGGAGCGGCGGATGTTGCGCTCGATCAGGCGGGCGTGGCCCTCGTCGTCCTCGATCATGATGATGGTGACTGGCTTATTCATAGATCCCTGTTCCGGTTACTGGCTGCCCAGGCGATGGGCAGCGTGATCGTGAAGGTGCTGCCATGGTTGAGTTCCGATTGCACCGACATGGTACCCCCCAACCGCCGCACCAGCGCGCGGACATGGGCCAATCCAATGCCCTGTCCGGGTTTATCCTGCGGGCCGGCGCGGCGGAAGAGATCGAAGATACGCTGATGGTCCTTGGGATCGATACCACGTCCGTTGTCGGCGACCTCGAAAATCGCAAAACCGAGCTTTGTCCGTCCCCGCACCGAGATATCGCCGGGCACCCCGGGCTTGAGGTATTTCAGCGCGTTGTCGATCAGGTTGGAGAATATCTGTTCCAGCGCCAGGCGGTCGGAGACGATCTCGGGGAGCGGCTCGATGCGAATCTCGGCCTGCGCCTCCGAGGCCTGATGGGCGACCGTGGTGACGATGGCCTCGATCAGTTCGCGAGTGTCGATCTTGACCGGCTCGAATTCCCGGCGTCCCTCGCGGGTGAGGTTGAGGATCGCCGTGATCAGGCGGTCCATCTTGGCGATCGAGGATTTGATGAAGCCGAGCGCCTCGGCGAAATCCTGCGACAACTGCCGGTCTTCGCCCTCGAGGGCCGGTTCGGTGTCTGCCGCCGCCACCGGCAACGGCGAAGCGGAGGCCGCGGCGCGGCCCAGCGCTGCGATTCGCCTGAAAATATCGGCGCGCAATTCCTCCAGCTCGCTGGTGAATCCCATGATGTTGACCAGCGGCGAGCGCAAATCGTGGCTGACGATATAGGCAAAGCGCTGGATCTCGTTGTTGGCCTCGCGCAGGTCGGCGGTGCGCTCGTCGACGGTGGCCTCCAGGTTGATGTTGTTGTCGCGCAGCAGGCCCTCGGCCTCGTCGCGCGCCCGCGCCGAGCGTCGCACCAGGAAGATCGAGATGCCGGCAAGCGCGATCACCAGCGCCGAACCCACGACCGTCACCACTGAGGCAAGCCGCTGGGTGCGATCCGCGGTCGCGGTGCGCAATGCGAACAGCCGGTCTTCTTCCGTCCGCATCGTGCCGGCGATCTCGTTGATGCGCTGGACCGAATCGCTGGCGCTGGCCTCGCGCAGCATCGCGATGCCGCCGGCGACGTCGTTGCGCTTGACGAAATCGATCGTCTTGGCGAATTCGGCGAGGCGCGCCTCGACCGGGGAACGCAGTTGCCGGCTGTTCTCGATCTGGATCGGATTGTCGCCGGTCAATTTGGCGAGTTTGTCGACGTCGGGAAGGATGGTCGCAACCGCAGCTTCATGCTCGGTGAGAAAGCGCGGATCTGATGTCAGGAGATAGCCGCGCGCGGAGCTTTCGGCGCGACGGATTTGCAACAGCAGGGTCGAGAGCTGGTTCTCGACCTCGATGGTATGCACCACCCAGCCATTGTCTTCGCGTGCCTCGTCGACGAGGATCACCGAGGTGGCGCTGATCGCCACCAGCACCAAAAATCCCGCCGCAAGCAGCAGGAATTGGCCGATGGCGCGCCGGCGCATTGCGTCAGGCGTCACAACGATCTCGCGTAACCGATTCCAACTAATTCCCCCGGACGGCAGGGTCCCCACGCACCGAAACGCCTGACGGAGCAATTGGTTCCAGGGCCCATGGCTGAATTTCCAAGGGACCGAACCGCGGCTCAGTCGGCCGGCTGGCCGGCGAGATATTGTTCGAGCCAGTGGATGTGATAGTCGCCGTCGATGATGGCGGGCTCCCGGACCAGCGCCCGGAACAGCGGCAGCGTGGTCTCGATGCCTTCCACCACCATCTCATCGAGCGCCCGGCGCAGCCGCATCAGGCACTCCTGGCGGGTCTTGCCCTGGACGATCAGCTTGCCGACCAGCGAATCGTAATAAGGCGGGATGACATAGCCCTGGTAGACCGCCGAATCGATCCGGACACCGAGACCGCCGGGCGGATGGTATTGCAGGATCTTGCCGGGCGAGGGGCGGAAGGTGACGGGGTTTTCGGCGTTGACGCGGCATTCGATGGAGTGGCCGTTGATGACGACTTCCTCCTGCGTCACCGGCAGGTCGCCGCCGGCGGCGATGCGGATCTGCTCCAGCACGAGGTCGATCCCGGTGATCATTTCGGTGACGGGATGCTCGACCTGGATGCGGGTGTTCATTTCGATGAAATAGAATTCGCCGTCCTCGTAGAGGAACTCTACGGTGCCGACGCCGAGATATTTCATTTGCTGCATCGCCTTGGCGACGGTGGCGCCGATTTTCGCCCGCGCCGCGGCATCGAGCGCGGGCGAGGGGCCTTCCTCCCAGACCTTCTGGTGGCGGCGCTGCAGCGAGCAGTCGCGTTCGCCGAGATGGATCGCGCCGCCGCGGCCGTCGCCGAGCACCTGGATTTCGATGTGGCGCGGCTTCTGCAGGTATTTTTCCAGATAGACCGAGGCGTCGCCGAACGCCGACCTCGCCTCGTTGGCGGCCGTCGACAACGCCAGCATCAGATCGTCAGGTGTCTGCGCGACCTTCATGCCGCGCCCGCCGCCGCCGGAGGCGGCCTTGACTAGCACCGGAAAGCCGATTGCCTCCGCGATCGCCATCGCGTCGTCGTCGGCCCCGACCGCGCCGTCGGAGCCGGGCACCACGGGGATGCCGAGTTTCTGGGCGGTCTTCTTGGCTTCGATCTTGTCGCCCATCAGGCGGATGTGCTCGGCCTTCGGGCCGATGAAATGCAAATTGTGGTCGGCCAGGATTTCGGCGAAGCGGGCGTTTTCCGACAGAAAGCCGTAGCCGGGATGGACCGCGTCCGCGCCGGTGATCTCGCAGGCCGACAGCAGCGCCGGCACGTTGAGGTAACTGTCCTTCGAGGGCGGCGGCCCGATGCAGACGCTTTCGTCGGCGAGCCGCACATGCATGGCGTCGGCGTCGGCGGTGGAATGCACCGCCACCGTCGAGATGCCGAGCTCCTTGCATGCGCGCAGGATGCGCAGGGCAATCTCGCCGCGATTGGCTATGAGAATCTTGTCGAACATCGTTGTTGCTTTGCTCCGTCATCCTGAGGAGCGCGCTCTTTCTTGCGCGCCTCGAAGGATGGGCTACATGCACCGTCGCCAGGTCATCCTTCGAGGCTCGCCGAAGGCGGCTCGCACCTCAGGATGACGTCGTGGTTGCTACTCAATAATCACCAGAGGTTCGCCGAACTCGACGGGTTGGCCGTCCTCGACCAGGATCTGCGTCACGGTGCCCGCGCGCGGCGATGGAATCTGGTTCATCGTCTTCATCGCCTCGATGATCAGGAGCGTCTGGCCGATCGACACCTTGGCACCGATCTCGATGAACGGCTTGGCGCCGGGCTCGGATGCCCAATAAGCGGTGCCGACCATCGGGGAGGGCACTACGCCCGGATGTTTGGCCATATCGGCGACATCGGCCGGGGTCACCGCCGCGCCCGCCGATACGGCAGCCGGGGGTTGATAGCTCGGCGGCACCGCGGCGGCGATCTGGATGTTGCGCGCCACCCTCACCCGCAAGCCGGCGCGTTCGATCTCGATCTCGCTGAGATTGGTCTCGTCGAGCAGAAGTGCGAGTTCGCGGATCAGCGCACTGTCGTTGCTTGCTGATTTTGCGGCTGTCTTGTCGTCAGGCTGGCGCGCCATGGTCTTTGATCCGGAACTCTCTTCAAGGGGTGGCGGCGGAAAACGTCAGGCGTTCGCCTTGATGCCGATCCTGGCGGCAAGGCCTGATATCGCGAGCCGGTATCCATCGATGCCAAAACCGCACAGCATTGCGAAGGCGGCGCGGGCGGTGAAGGACTGATGACGGAAAGTCTCGCGGGCGTGGATATTGCTGATGTGCACCTCGACTGCGGGGATTTTCACCGCCGCCAGCGCGTCATGCAGCGCGATCGAGGTGTGCGAATAGGCCCCCGCATTGATCACGATGCCGGCGGCCTTTTTCGCGTACGCCTCGTGGATGTAATCGATCAGCTCGCCCTCGCGATTGGACTGCCGGCAATCGGCCTTGAGCCCGAAATGCGCGGCGGTCTCTGCGCAGAGTTTTTCGACGTCGGCCAGCGTCGCATGGCCGTAGGTTTCTGGCTCCCGGGTCCCCAGCAGATTAAGGTTCGGCCCGTTGAGCACGTAGATTGTCTCGGCAAGAGCGTTGGCCATCCAAATCCCGGAAAATGTGGCAGAGGTGGCCGGGTTATAGGTAACAACGCCGCCAAGGGGAAGTCTTTAGGCCGCCCCCGAGGGCCGCCAAACGCCTCACCCGATTGCTGAAAAACCCTGTGGAACCTGTGGAAACCGTTCGTTAACCAAGGTTAAGAATGAACCGGCGCGGGCCCTGGCAGGTCGCGGCCACGTCCCGACCAGCCTTCATGAAAACGGGCGGGCATTACTGCCCGCCCGATTCCGTTGGGGTCAATCGATCAGGCCTCGATCACCGCTACGATCTCGAAGGTGCGCGGGTCCACAACCACGATCTGGTCGTTGACCAGGATGAACTCGTAGCCGCGCCATTCCGGATAGATGGTCACGACTTCCGTCGGCAGCGGGTAGAAGCGCACGTCGTGCGGCACGCGGGTGCCGACCGAGATCGCGAAGTCGACATGCTCGACCGGTGCGACATGCTGCTCCCGGATCACGCTGGTGATCCTGGTGCGCTGCTCGGTCGAAAGCTTGGCGCCGGCGCCGGCCTGGCCGACGGTGGTCTGCGATTTGGTCTCGGCGCCCTTCGATTCCGCATTCATGCGGTCTTCGCGGCCTTCGGCCTTCATGTTGCCGGTGCGGTCTTCGCGGCCCTCGGCCTTCATGTTGCCGGTCCGGTCCTCACGACCCTCGGCCTTCATGTCCTTGGCTCCGCCCTTGTCGCTTTCCGAACTCATGCCCTTCGGCTTCGCGCCCGGCATGTTTTCTTCGGCGCGCTGGTTCTTGCCGGCCATCGGCGGCTTCTGCTCGGTCTGGGTCGATTTCATGCCGGACGACGGCTTGGCCGGTTCGGTGGATTCGTGGCTCGGGGCCGCAGCGCCGCCGGCGGCAGGCGCGCTCTGCTGAACGGCAGCGCCCGGCGAGCCTTCGCGGCCCATGCCTTGTGCATTGGCGGCGACGGTTCCAGCGATCAGCGCCGCAGCCGCAACCGAAATCATAAAGCGATTAGTCATTGGAACATTCTCCTCAGGTGTTTGCATTGCCCGCGCCGACAACGAAAGCAGATCACCGATGTTCCCGAAGACTGCTGGTTCCAGCGGGTTTGTTTTTTGAACGCGCGATGAACGGAAAATGCCCAAATAAAAGGCCGGCTGAACAGCCGGCCTTTCTTCTTCGACGATGCCTTAATCTGCGTGAGCGCGCCTCAGCAGGTCGCCTTGCCGCAGCGGGCGATCGCGATCTTTTCCTTCAGCCCGTCGAGGCCGACCGCGCCGATCACGACCTGCTTTCCGATCACGTAGCTCGGCGTGCCGTTCATGCCCATGGCTTCGGCGAGCTTGAAGTTTTCCTCGATGGTGGCTTTGACTTCCGGGCTCGCCATGTCCTTTTCGAGTTTCGTGGTGTCGAGGCCGGCATCCTTGGCCGCGGCAAGCGCGCGCGCCTTGTCGGCCGGTCCCCGGCCGCCGAGCAGCTTCTGGTGAAAATCGAGGTACTTCTTGCCCGAGGGATCCTCCATGCGCACGGCGACCGCGACCTTGGCGGCTTCCACCGAACCCTCGCTCAAGACCGGGAATTCCTTCAGCACGACCTTGAGCTTGGAGTCGTTCTTCAAGAGATCGAGCATGTCGGCCATGGCGCGTTTGCAGTAGCCGCAATTGTAGTCGAAGAATTCGACGAAGGTGACGTCGCCGTCCTTGTTGCCGAGCACGACGCCGCGCGGCGAATTGAAGATCGCATCCGCGTTGCTGGCGACACTCGCCTCGTGCTTCTCGGCCTCGGCGGCGGCCTGGCGCTTGTTCAGCTCATTCATCGCCTCTTCCAGCACCTCGGGATGGGCGATCAGGTAATTCTTGACGATGACCTCGATGTCCCCGCGCTGGCTGTCGGAAAAGCTTTGCGCCGATGCGGCGCCCGGCAGGGCGCAGACGGCGAGCGCGAACAAGGCGGAGACGAGCAGGCGGAACGAAGGCATTGGTAAATCCTCTTTTCGTGAAATCCGGTTTCGGAAACGACGTCCGCCGGTCGATGGTGCTCTAGTTGCTCTTCGGCGGTTTGGCGGTGACGATGTCGTCGGCCCTGACCCAACCGGGGGTACCGACGGCGAAGCGGGTCTTGGCCCGCGCGGCCAGTTCGCGCGCGGTCTTGTTGTCGCCGCGAAGATAGGCGGCCTGGGCCGAGGCCAGATCGGCCTCCGCGTAATCTCCTTTTCGGCCATAGGCCATGGCGAGCTGCATGAAGCCCAGCGGCGCCTCGTTCTCGCGCGCCACCGCCGCCCGCAGAATCCCGATCGCCTCTTCGGTATACGCCTTATTCTCGGTCGCCACGAGCGCCTGCCCCAGTAACATCTCGATGAGCGGTGCGTTATTGGAGAGCTGGACCGCCTTGCGCAAGGGGGCGATCGCCTCGAGGGGCTTGCCGCCTTCCAGCAGCGCCTGACCGCGCAGTTCATGGAAATAGGGATTGTTCGGCTGGGCCTGGATCAGGCCGTCGATCTGGACCTGCGCCGAGTGCGGATCGCCATGCAGGTAGGTGGTGATCGCGTGCGCGTAGCGGGCCGGCAGGCTGTCGTTCGACATCGGGTAACGCCGGTACACGGTGTCCTGCCGCTCCATGAAGGCGGAGATCTTCGCCCGCACCATGTCGTGGCGCATTTGCAGGGCCGGATCGTCCTTCTTGTCCCAATAGGGGCTCGACCGCGCCAGTTCCTCCAGTGCCGCGACGCGGTCGGCCGGCATCGGATGCGATTGCAGATAGGGATCGGCGCCGTGCGCGGCGAACAGGCTGTCATTGGCAAACCGCTTGAAGGTATCGTACATGCCCTTGGCGGATTGGCCGGTCGCGGTCAAAAATTTCACGCCGGCGCGGTCGGCCTGTTCCTCCTGCTGGCGCACATAGGAGATCAGGGTGCGCTGGATCATTTCCTGCGGCCCGGCGATCGCGGCTGCGCCCGCATTGGCCAGGCCGCTATTGCTGCCGCTGCGCGCGCCCGCAACCAGCGCGCCTGCCCCGAGCAGCATGGCGATGATCATCTGGGTCTGCGCCTGCGCGATCTGCAGGCGCATCTTGGCGAGATGGCCGCCGGCCAAATGGCCGGTTTCATGCGCCAGAACCCCGATCAGCTGGTTCGGGGTCTCCGACTGCATGATGGCGCCGTAATTGACGAAAATGCGGTGGCCATCGGCAACGAAGGCGTTGAAGGCGGGGTCGTTGATGATGGTTACCTGGATGTTCTGCTTTTCCAGACCCGCGACACGCAGGATCGGTCGCGTATAATCGCGCAGCAGCTGCTCGGTCTCGGTATCGCGCAGCGTCGGCGGACCCTTCTCCTTCTCCGGCTCGGCCGGCGCCGGCGAGATCGGCGCCAGCGCAAGCGCGGCCGCGGTCAAAGCCGCGGTCCATTTCGAGGCCTTTTGGCGGTTGGTCGCGTGGTGCAGCATGGCGATCTTTAGCGATTGGCGGCGGGCCGGATACCGGATATGCCCTAACAAACCGTGGAATGCGGCTAGTCTGGGGCACCGGGTGAAATAGCAGAGTTCGATGCTGGACGCGACATTGAGAGACCGCGCAAAAGGCCTGTTGACCGCCTCCGGGCGGAGCGATGTTCCCCCGTTCATGGTGATGGACGTGATGGCGGCGGCGGCGCGGATCGAGGCGTCCGGCGGCCATGTCATTCACATGGAAGTCGGCCAACCCTTCGCCGGTGCGCCAAAAACCTCGATTGCGGCCGCCCATGCCGCGCTGGACCGCGCGCGGATCGATTACACCTCAGCCCTCGGCATTCCCTCGCTGCGCCAGCGTATCGCCAGGCATTATCGCGACAGCTATGGCTGCCTGGTGGATGCCGAGCGGATCGTGGTGACCACGGGATCGTCGGGCGCCTTCATCCTGGGTTTTCTCGCCATGTTCGAGCCGGGCGACCGGGTCGCGGTCACGGTGCCCGGCTATCCGCCGTACCGCCACATCCTCACCGCGCTCGGCTGCGAGCCGGTGCTGATCGAGACCACCAGCGACACAAGGCATGCGCTGACCGGGGAAGCCTTGCTCGCGGCCCATCGCAAAACGCCGCTGAAGGGCGTGCTGGTCGGAAGTCCGGCGAATCCGACGGGCACCATGATGTCGCGCGAGGCGCTCACCAGCCTGATCGCGGCCGCGGAAGGCGCCGGCATCCGCTTCATTTCCGACGAAATCTATCACGGCCTCGACTATGCCTTCCCGGCCGTGACGGCGGCGGAGTTGTCGCCGCATGCGCTCGTGATCAATTCGTTCTCGAAATATTTCTGCATGACCGGCTGGCGGGTCGGCTGGATGCTGACGCCCGAAGCGCTGGTGCGGCCGATCGAGCGGCTGCAGCAGAATCTCGCGATTTCGGTGCCGACGCTGTCGCAGATCGCGGCCGAAGCCGCGTTCGACGGCCGAAGCGAGATGGAAGAGGTCAAGCACGGCTATCAGGAGAACCGCAAGATCCTGATCGAGGGCCTGCCGCGCGCGGGCCTTTCGCATTTCCTGCCGGCCGACGGCGCGTTCTACCTCTATGCCGACGTCTCGGCGTTCACCTCGGACAGTTTCGAATTCGCCCGGCAAATGCTGGAACGGGCGCATGTCGCGGCAACGCCGGGCATCGACTTCGACCCGGTTCACGGCCGCAAATTCATCCGCTTTTCCTACGCGCGCTCGGCCGACGACATGCGCGAAGCGGTGGCGCGCATCGCGCGATGGCTCGGATAGGGCTCGCATTCGTCCCCGGAAAAAATGCCGCTGCCTCGCGTAGCCGCATTGACTCGACGGAAGCAATTGATCTCAGCTAGGGCAGGACGATCGTCGGGCAATGCGACGGACAGATCCTGACGTGGGATTCGACAAGGGGGAGTGGGCGTCATGACGGCAGCAGTCGCAACGGGAACCGCGGCAAGCGCGGCAAAACCCTGGTACCGGGTTCTCTATGTTCAGGTGCTGATCGGGATCCTGCTCGGCGCCATCGTCGGCTGGCTGTGGCCCGATCTGGCCACCAACGACTGGATCAAGGCGCTTGGCGACGGCTTCATCAAGCTGATCAAGATGGTGATCGCGCCGATCATCTTCTGCACGGTAGTATCGGGAATTGCGCATATTCAGGATGCCAAGAAAGTCGGTCGCATCGGCATCAAGGCGCTCCTCTATTTCGAAGTCGTCTCCACCTTCGCGCTCGTCATCGGACTGGTGTTCGGAAATGTGCTGCGGCCGGGCTCCGGTTTCGGCGGCGCCTTGGCCGACGCGACGAAGGTCGCGGGCTTCGCCAAGCAGGCCGAGGCCCAGAAGAGCGTCGACTTCTTCCTGCACATCATTCCCGACACGGTGGTGGGCGCGTTTGCGAACGGCGAGATCCTGCAGGTGCTGCTGTTTTCGATCCTGTTCGGCTTTGCCTTGATGGCGCTTGGCGAGCGCGGCAAGAACCTGCGCATCTTCGTCGACGAAGCCGCCAACGGGGTTTTCGGCGTCATCTCCATCGTCATGAGGGCGGCGCCGATCGGCGCGTTCGGCGCGATGGCCTATACCATCGGCAAGTTCGGCACCGGCGCGATCCTCAACCTGATGGGCCTGATCGCGACGTTCTATCTGACCGCCGGGCTGTTCGTCGTCGTGGTGCTCGGGATCATCGCGCGGATCGTCGGCTTTTCGATCTTCAAGTTCCTGGCCTATATCAAGGACGAACTGCTGATCGTGCTCGGCACCTCGTCGTCGGAAAGCGCGCTGCCCTCGCTGATGGAAAAACTCGAGCGGCTCGGCTGTTCCAAGTCGGTCGTCGGCCTGGTGGTGCCGACCGGCTATTCGTTCAACCTCGACGGCACCAACATCTACATGACGCTGGCGACGCTGTTCATCGCGCAGGCGCTCAATTTCGACCTGACGCTGGGCCAGCAAATCACCATCCTGCTGGTGGCGATGCTGACGTCGAAGGGCGCATCCGGCGTCACCGGCGCGGGCTTCATCACGCTGGCGGCGACGCTTGCCGTCGTCGATCCGCGCCTGGTGCCCGGCATGGCCATCGTTCTCGGCATCGACAAGTTCATGAGTGAATGCCGGGCGCTGACCAACCTCTGCGGCAACGGGGTTGCCTGCGTCGTGGTGTCGTGGTGGGAGGGCGAACTCGACCACGACAAGCTGCACGCCCGGCTCAACCAGCAGATCGATCCCTCGGATCTGGAGACGGCGGTCACCACGGGGTAGCGTGGACGTCACGAGCCTCGGTCAAGAATTACGCCCGGCCCACTCAATATGTCCGTGCGTCGGCGAACCGCGGCGGCGCAGCGGCGACCAACGATGGAGGCATCGCTGCAGGGACATCGGCCCTCTGCCTCACGCAGGCAATAAGGCCCCACCGGAGAATCAAGCATGAACTTCAATCTCAACACCGGTAACAGCGGGAGCGGTTCGTTCCGGAGAACCGACGGCTGTGTCGGTCGCTGGACGGCGCAGCGGCAGTAGGTTCGCTAGCTAGTCGAATGGCGAGATCGCGGGCCGTCCAGCCCTCGTCTGGCTGACACGCCTCACCGTGATCGGCGAGCCGTCAGACTCGTACCGCAGATCATATTTGTTGCCGTCTTTGTCCGTGGCGTTGCAGGCGATGCTGGATACCTTTCCGGTCGCAAAGCTTCCAACCTGCTTGCAGATGCCGGTCGACAATTCCACTGACGGCACCGGCAGGCCATCGACCTTCGGCCGGTCCTTGGATTTCAGCAGCATGCGATCGATCGGCAGCTCGTAGAGATTGTCCTCGATCCTGCGGCCATTATCCCCGGAGAACGTGATGACGTGACTGTCGTCGGTGGGGTCGTCGAGAGCGACGACGAAATTCGCCCGCCCTTCCTCGGTTTGGAAGAACGCCATGGCCCGGCAGCCGAAATCGCGGCCTGCGATCTTCAGGGTAGGGCAACTGCCCGACATCAGCGCGAGCATGATGGTCACGGGTTCGTCGTGCCTGGGTGCATCGGAAACATGGAGCAGCGGCAAAGCATGAGCCGCCGATCCGGGCAGGCCGTCACAGCAAGGCTCGGCAACGGACGAGGTTGCAACGAGGCCGATGGCGACAGCGAAGATTTGCCGGAAGACGCGCATCTTCAGGCCCGGCTGATCGCATCGGTTGAAGTCGGTTTGATGATAGGTCCCCCGCCGGCTTCCGGTCGTTTTGCCCGATCGATAATACACCCATTGGACTGAATGGCGTCGAAATAGAGGTGAGAAAGGCGAGTTCCTGTCGAGCGGTGGCTGGCGCCGCCCGCGGCGCGCGCTCGGCAGCGGAATTCGGCGCTTGCCGATGACGCAATCGCGCACAAACGAAAACCGCCCGGCTAGCCGGGCGGTTCGCATCTGAGGAAACCGGATTTTTCTATTCGCCGTTGCCGAAGCGGCGCGACCACCATCCGGCGCGGCGCGGCTGGGTGTCGTCGGTGGCCTCGGTTGTCGCCCCCGAAGCCGGCTGCTCGGCCGGAGCAGGGGCCTGCGCCGGCTCAGTGGGCTGGCTCTGGCTGACCGGTGCGGTTGTGGGCTGGGCGTCGACCAGAAAACTCACCTTCTCACGCACGGTGGAGCGCCGCCGCGCGGCCGCCCGTTCGGCCTCCTGGGCAATCTCCTGAGCGCTTTCGGGCTCAGGGGCCGTACGCGCGGGCTCCGGCGGAGCGCGGTCCATCTGATGTTGCTCGGGCACCGGCGCTATGGATTCCGGTTGCACCAGCGGCGGTGACGGCGAGGTTGGATTGCTGTCGAAATCGGCCACCGCGGCGGTCACCTCCGGCGGAGGTACCGGCCCGAGCTCGTCGGCGATCGATCCGGCGAGGCCGTCGTCCGGGCCGCCGCGCCGCCTGCGTCCGCCTCGGCGTCCGCGGCGGCGGGGCCGCCGCTCGCCGCCGGGCTGATCGGCGCGAACCTGGCCGGGCTGTTCGTCGGATTCCTCTTCGTCGGGTTCGCCTTCCTCCGCGACGATGCCGGGGATCGCGTCGCCTTCGAACGGGACGCGCGGCGTTTCGTGCTCGTCGCGCGCAGGCGCACCCTCGCGGGTCTCACCGGGGCGGCCGCGCCGCCGCCGGCGCCGCTTGCGCCGCGGGCCGCCTTCCGCCGTCTCGGCTTCACTGCCGCTCTCTTCACCGGCTGCGGATTCGTCGGCGAGTCCCTCTGTTTCGTCGGTTTCGACTTCCGATTCGGCCTCAAGGTCGAACGGGTCGTCGTCGTCGAGCGCTTCCTCGGCCTGCGCCGGCGGGAAAGCCGCGACCTGCGCCGCCAGCAACGCCTTGGCGGCCTCCAGCGTATGCACCTGCTCGCCGCGGTCGATGATGAACGACTGCTGGCCGCTGACGGTCGGGTCGGCGATCACGGCCAGCGTCACCTTGAAACTGTTTTCGAGATCGCGCAGATGGCCACGTTTGTGGTTGAGGACGTAGAGCGCGACGTCGGTCCGGGTGCGCACCACGAGATTATGGGTCGCGCCCTTCATCAAAATTTCCTCAAGGCCGCGCAGCAGCTGCAGCGCCACCGAAGAGACCGAGCGCACATGGCCGCTGCCGCCGCATTGCGGGCAGGGCTCGGTCGAACTTTCCAGCACGCTGGCGCGAATGCGCTGGCGCGACATCTCCAGCAGGCCGAAATGCGAGATGCGGCCGACCTGGATGCGCGCGCGGTCCTGCCGGAGGCAATCCGAAAGCTTGCGCTCGACCGAGCGGTTGTTGCGCTTCTCGTCCATGTCGATGAAGTCGATCACGATCAGGCCGGCGAGGTCGCGCAAGCGCAGCTGGCGAGCGACTTCCTCCGATGCCTCCAGATTGGTCTTGAGCGCGGTGTCCTCGATGTGGTGTTCGCGGGTCGATCGCCCGGAGTTGACGTCGATCGAGACCAGCGCCTCGGTCTGGTTGATCACGATGTAGCCGCCGGAGCGCAATTGCACGGTCGGCGAGAACATCGCATCCAACTGGCTCTCGACCCCCATTCGCGAGAACAGCGGCTGGCCGTCGCGATATTGCTTCACCGCCCGCACGTTCGAGGGCATCAGCATCTTCATGAAGTCGCGCGCCTCCTGATAGCCGGCCTCGCCCGCGACCAGGATTTCGTCGATTTCCTTGTTGTAGAGGTCGCGCAGCGAGCGCTTGATCAGCGAGCCTTCCTCGTAGACTAGCGTCGGCGCCTGCGACTTCAGCGTCATGTCGCGCACGGTTTCCCACATCCGGATCAGATATTCGAAGTCGCGCTTGATCTCGGGCTTGGTGCGGGAGGCGCCCGCGGTGCGCAGGATGATGCCCATGCCCTCGGGCACGTCGAGGTCCTGCACCACTTCCTTCAGCCGCGAGCGGTCCTGGGCTGAGGTGATCTTGCGGCTGATGCCGCCGCCGCGCGCGGTGTTGGGCATCAGCACCGCATAGCGACCGGCCAGCGACAAATACGTCGTCAGCGCGGCGCCCTTGTTGCCGCGTTCTTCCTTGACGACCTGCACCAGCATCACCTGGCGGCGTTTTATCACTTCCTGAATTTTATATTGCCGGCGCGGGCGGAAGGCGCGTTCCGGCACCTCTTCCAGCACGTCGTCGCCGCCGACGGATTCGACGACCTCTTCCTCGGCCTCGTCGCCTTCATCCTCGTCGTCGTGTTCCTCGCCCTCGGGAGCGGCTGTGTGTTCGCCCTGATCCGATGTGGCGGGCGCGCCGGCTGCGTGTTCGGCATGCGCAGCGTGGTCTTCGCCATGTTCGGCGTCGTCGGCATGGGCGGCGTTTTCGTGCGCCTGTTCGTCGCGGCTGTGCTCGTCGTCATCATGCGCGTGCTCTTCATGCGCTTCCGCGGATGATGCCTCGACGGCGGCCGTGTCCGGCAGCGTCACTGCCGCCAGCGTCTCGCTGGCATGAACCTCGCCTTGGCCGCCATGTTCGTGATCGTGCCCGTCATGGGCATGGTCATGCGCGTGATCATGATCATGATCTTGGTGATCGTGGTGCTCGGGGTCATGATGCCCGGTATCGGCGGCGTGGGCGCCGTCGCCCTCGGCGGGCGGATGTTCCGCGGGCTCATGGCCCTGCTGGCCTTCAGGTGAAGCGGCCTGCGGCGGCTCGTGGCTCGCGTGCTCGACGACCTCGCTCTGCACGCGTTCGCCGCTGCCGCGGCGGCGCGAATTGCGATGGCGCGGGCGGCGGCCCCGGCTGGAGCGGTTTTCGCTCTCTTCCTCGGCCTCGCGGTGGGCGCGTTCGTCGGCCTCGATCAGCGCCTGGCGGTCGGCGACCGGGATCTGATAATAGTCGGGATGGATTTCGCTGAAGGCGAGGAAGCCGTGGCGGTTTCCGCCGTATTCGATGAAGGCCGCCTGCAGCGACGGTTCGACGCGCGTGACCTTGGCGAGGTAGATGTTGCCGCGCAGCTGCTTGCGCTGGGCGGTCTCGAAATCAAACTCTTCGACGCGATTGCCGCGGACCACGACAACCCGGGTCTCTTCCGGGTGGGTAGCATCGATCAACATTTTGTTGGGCATTTTGGGGCTCTTGGCGGCGGCGGGCGCGTCTTGCGGGAAGCGCGTATCGCGCCGCCGGGTGACGCGACGGTCCACCTGATTCGGGGGTGAGGGGAAGGCCAAAACGCAACCCGGAGCACCAAGCCGAACGGGATCCCTTGCGAGCACAACGACGCGCGGAGCCCTGGCTCCGCGTCGGCGCGGTTGTTCGGAGGATCTTGGTCGGCGATACAGTCTGGCGCATCAAGCGTCGGCCCGTCTAAAAGCGTGGGCGGCAAAGCGCCGCCTTGTCTGTCGCTGAAAGCCCGACGCGGCGCCGAAGCGCTCGCCGGCCGTTCGCATATCGGGGCCGGAACAGGCCCGGATAATCGGTTATGCCGTGTCTCCTGAAGCCGTCCCTGGAACAAGCTGGTAACCTGGGACCGGACGCCGCTCGGGCTGGAAACCGCCGCTCCGGATCAGCCGCGCGCTGCGCGGGCTGTGGAGGGATCGGAAAAACGCTGGAATCCCCGAGATTTCGAAGGTTCCGACGCTGCACCGGGAGGCTGAACGCGACACAACCGGGAGTTTTAGCCGTCAGCCCCCTTTACATACGTGGATTGGGGGCACTGCGCAAGGGAAGCGTCGCATCGCGGCAACACACCGGCCTTATCGGTGGGGAGCACGTTAAGCTTCAGTTAACCCTGCGGTTCTATTGCGGTAAGACGGCTGCTCGGAGGCATAGGGATTCGGTGTCGGGCCGCGCCAAACAAGGTGTTTTGCTGGGGATCGCGCTGCTGTGCGCCGCAGCATCGCTATGCCTGGACGCCTCGGTCGCTGGCCGAGCCGAGAGCCAGGCATCCGGCCCGATTGCCGCCACTCCCATCGCCGCCACGCCGGTTGCCGCCAGTCCGGTCACCAGTCCCGCTACCGCCTCGAATTTTCCGGTCGTCTCCGACGCCCGGCTGGCCGGCGACGCCAGCAAGACCCGCTTCGTACTCGATCTCGACAAGGCCATCACGTTTCGCGCCTTTGCGCTCGCCGACCCCTACCGGGTGATCGTCGACATTCCGCAAGTCAGCTTCCAGCTTCCACCGGATACCGGCACCGGACGAGGCCTGATCAAGGCGTTCCGCTACGGCCTGGTCATGCCCGGCGGTTCGCGGATCGTGTTCGATCTGACGGGGCCTGCCAGGATCGCCAATTCCTATGTGCTGGATGCCGCCAACGGCCAACCGTCGCGGCTGGTGATCGAACTCGAGGAGGTCGACCGCACCACGTTCGTGCAGTCGCTCGGAGCCGACAGCCGGCCCGAGCTGCGGCCGGCGATTGCCGAAGCGGTTGCGTCCGCTGTCCCCACCGCCGCGCCGGACGCCGTGGTACCCGCCAAGCCCGCGATGGCGCCCGATTCCCGGCCCGTCATTGTCATCGATCCCGGCCATGGCGGCGTCGACAACGGCACCCAGTCCAGCGGCGAAAGCGAAAAGAACCTGGTGCTCGGATTTGGCCTGGCGTTGCGCGATCGGATCGAGAAGGCAGGCAAATACCGTGTCGTCATGACCCGGACCGACGATACCTTCATTCCGCTCAATGATCGCGTGAAGATCGCGCGCAGCCAATCGGCGGCGCTGTTCGTGTCGATCCATGCCGATGCCTTGCCGCGCGGCGAGGGCGATGCGCAGGGCGCCACGATCTACACGCTGTCCGACAAGGCCTCCGACGCCGAGGCCGAACGGCTGGCCGAGGTGGAAAACAAGGCGGACGCCATCGGCGGGGTCAATTTGACCGAGGAGCCAACCGACGTCGCCGATATCCTGATCGATCTGGCGCAGCGCGAAACGCGAACGTTTTCAAACCGCTTCGCGCGGCTATTGATGGGCGAGATGAAGAGCTCGGTGCGGATGCACAAGCACCCGCTGAAGTCCGCCGGCTTCCGGGTATTGAAGGCTCCCGACGTGCCGTCGGTGCTGATCGAACTCGGCTACGTCTCGAATAAAGGCGACCTCGAACATCTGGTATCGGATAGCTGGCGTTCCCGGACCGTCGGATCGATGGCACAGGCAATCGACGCCTTCTTCGCCAAACGCCTGGCGACGGCTGCGCCTGCGGCTTCGAACTGAAAGGTTGGTCGCCGCGGCCGGGGCCCTAGTTTGGCCACAGCGTCGGCCCTATAAAAAACCAGCGCGGGCATTCGGAATCGATCCAAATTCTCCAGCGGCTGACGTATGATACACCCGGTTCGGACCGGCGAATGGTTGCCGTGGTGCGAGTTCAAGCTTGAAGAAAATGCCGGTGGTCACGGCGTAGGGCTGAAACGGATATTCGATAATGCGCTTGCTGGTGCGGTTCCTGGGTTTCCTGTTCGCCGCCGGAACCGTGCTGTTCCTGGTGGGCGTCGCCGCCGCAGCCGGCCTGATCTGGCATTTCTCCAAGGATCTGCCGGACTATTCACAGCTTCAGGACTATGAGCCGCCGGTCATGACGCGGGTGCATGCCGCCGACGGCGCGCTGCTCGGCGAATACTCCAAGGAACGCCGGCTGTACCTGCCGATCCAGGCCGTGCCGAAACTGGTCATCAACGCCTTCCTGGCGGCCGAGGACAAGAATTTCTACGAACATGGCGGCATCGATTATCAGGGCATGGCGCGCGCCGCCGTGCTCTATGCGCAGAATTACGGCTCCAATCGGCGGCCGCAGGGCGCTTCCACCATCACCCAGCAGGTCGCCAAGAACTTTCTCTTGACCAACGAGGTGTCGTTCAGCCGAAAGATCAAGGAAGCGCTTTTGGCGATGCGGATCGAGCGCGCCTATTCCAAGGACAAGATTCTCGAACTCTATCTCAACGAAATCTATCTCGGTCTCGGCGCTTACGGCGTCGCCGCCGCGTCGCTGGTCTATTTCGATAAATCGGTCAACGAACTCACGGTGGCGGAGGCCGCCTACCTGGCCGCGCTGCCGAAGGCGCCGGCGGCGCTGCATCCGGTGCGCAACCACGACCGCGCCATCGAGCGCCGCAACTACGTGATCGATCGCCTCCAGGAGAACGGCTGGATCAAGCAGGCCGATGCCGACAAGGCCCGCAAGGATCCCCTGATCGTCACCAACCGCGCCAATGGCGCGCACATCTTCGCCGGCGAATATTTTGCCGAGGAGGTCCGCCGCGACATCTTCGAGCGCTATGGCGAGAAGAAACTCTATGAGGGCGGGCTGTCGGTCCACACCACGCTGGACCCGAAAATCCAGGTGATGGCGCGCAAGACCATGGTCTCCGGCCTCGTCAAATACGACGAGGCTCAGGGCTGGCGCGGCGCCATCAGCAAGCTCGATATCGGGGGCGATTGGGGCACCAAGCTTGCCGACATCAAGTCGCTGTCGGACATTTCGCCGTGGCGGATGGCGGTGGTGCTGGAGACAGGCGATCAATCGGCGCGGATAGGCTTCCAGCCCGGGCGGGAGCTCGGCGGCGCGGTCACCAAGGAGCGGCAAACCGGCATCATCACGGTCGATGGCGTCAAATGGGCGAGAGCGACATCGGGGCCGGCGAAGGGCAGGACTCCGACGGCGGTGTCGCAGGTGCTTTCGCCGGGCGACGTGATCTATGCCGATCCCCTGGTCAAGGAGGACGGCAGCACGGTCGATGGCCAGTACCGGCTGCGGCAATTGCCGGAGGTGTCGGGTGCGATGGTGGTGATGGATCCGTGGACCGGCCGTGTGCTGGCGATGGTCGGCGGATTCTCCTTCGACCAAAGCCAGTTCAATCGCGCCACCCAGGCCTACCGGCAGCCGGGCTCTTCGTTCAAGCCGATCGTATACTCGTCCGCGCTCGACAACGGCTATACGCCGTCGACCGTGGTGATGGACGCGCCGATCGAGATCGACATGGGGCAGGGCGGCGGCGTCTGGCGTCCGGAGAACTATGAGGCGGGCAAATACCTTGGCCCGACGACGCTGCGCAACGCGCTGCGCTTGTCGAAGAACACGGTGACGGTGCGGCTGGCGCAGGACATCGGCATGCCCCTGATCGGCGAGTATGCCAAGCGGTTCGGCGTCTATGACGAGCTGCCGAATTATCTCTCCTATGCGCTCGGCGCCGGCGAGACCACCGTGATGCGGATGGTCACCGCCTATTCGATGCTTGCCAATGGCGGCAGGCGCGTGAAGCCGACCCTGATCGACCGCATCCAGGACCGTTACGGCCACACCATCTTCAAACATGATCAGCGTGAATGCCGCGGCTGTGACGCGCCCGCGGGCTGGAAGAATCAACCCGAGCCCCAACTCGTCGATCACCGCGAGCAGGTGCTGGATCCGATGACGGCCTACCAGATCACCTCGATGATGGAAGGCGTGGTGCAAGCCGGCACCGCCACGGTGGTGAGGGAAGTCGGCAAGCCGATCGCCGGCAAGACCGGCACCACCAACGATGAAAAAGACGCCTGGTTCATCGGCTTCTCGCCGGACATCGTGGTCGGCATTTATGTCGGCTATGACAAGCCGCGCAATCTCGGTCGCGGCATGACCGGCGGCCATCTGGCGGCGCCGATCGCGCGCGACTTCCTGAAACTCGCACTCGCCGACAAGCCGGCGATCCCGTTCAAGGTGCCGGCCGGCATCAAGCTGATCCGGGTGGTTTCCAAGACCGGCATGCGCGCCGGTCCAGGCGAAACCGGCGGGGTCATTCTCGAAGCCTTCAAGCCGGGTACCGCGCCGCCCGACAATTACTCCGTGATCGGGGTGGCCGATGCCGACGGCCGCCCGCTGCAGCCGTCGCCCGACGCCGATCGCAGCCTGTTCCGTCCAGGCACCGGCGGGCTCTATTAGCGCAACAAGAGGCCGGCTAGCTGGCGCCACGAAACGCGGGCGCGCCAGGGCTGGCACATGGGCTGAAATGGATAGTCGATCATGCGTTTGCTGGTGAGGTTCCTGGGCTTCCTGTTCGCCGCCGGAACCGTGTTGTTCCTGGTGGGCGTCACCGCCGCCGCCGGCCTGATCTGGCATTTCTCCAAGGACCTGCCGGACTATTCGCAGCTTCAGGACTATGAGCCCCCGGTCATGACGCGGGTGCATGCCGCGGACGGCGAACTGCTCGGGGAATATTCCAAGGAGCGCCGGCTCTATCTGCCGATCCAGGCGGTGCCGAAGCTGGTCATCAACGCGTTTCTGGCCGCCGAGGACAAGAATTTCTACGAGCATGGCGGCATCGACTTCCAGGGCATGGCGCGCGCGGCCGTGCTGTATGCCCAAAACTTCGGCTCCAACCGCCGGCCGCAGGGCGCGTCCACCATCACCCAGCAGGTCGCCAAGAACTTTCTCCTGACCAACGAGGTGTCGTTCGCCCGCAAGATCAAGGAAGCGTTGCTGGCGATGCGGATCGAACGCGCCTATTCGAAGGACAAGATCCTCGAACTCTATCTCAACGAAATCTATCTCGGCCTCGGCGCCTATGGCATTGCCGCCGCTTCGCTGGTCTATTTCGACAAATCGGTCAACGATCTCACGGTCGCGGAAGCGGCCTATCTGGCGGCCATGCCGAAGGCCCCCGGCGCGCTGCATCCGGTGCGCAACCATGATCGCGCCGTCGAGCGCCGCAATTACGTGATCGACCGCCTCCTGGAAAACGGCTGGATCAAGCAGGCCGAGGCCGACACGGCCCGCAAGGATCCGCTCGTCGTCACCAATCGCAGCAACGCGGCACACATTTTTGCCGGCGAGTATTTTGCCGAGGAGGTCCGCCGCGACATCTTCGATCGCTATGGCGAGAAGAAGCTCTACGAAGGCGGACTGTCGGTGCGGACCACGCTCGACCCGAAAATCCAGGTGATGGCGCGCAAGACCATGGCTGCGGGCCTCGTCAATTTCGACGAGGCGCAGGGTTGGCGCGGCGCCACCGGCAAGCTCGACATCACAGGCGACTGGGGCGTGAAGCTCGCCGACGTCAAGTCGCTATCGGACATCTCGCCGTGGCGGATGGCGGTGGTGCTGGAGACCAGCGATCAATCGGCGCGGATCGGCTTCCAGCCCGGGCGAGAACTCGGCGGCGCGGTGTCGAAGGACCGTCAAACCGGCATCGTCACCCTCGACGGCGTGAGGTGGGCGAAGGCTGTCACGGGCCCGATGCGCGGCAAAGTGCCGACCTCGGTTTCACAGGTGCTTTCGCCCGGCGATATCATCTATGCCGACCCGTTGATCGCAAAGGACGGCAGTCTGGTCGAAGGCCAATACCGCCTTCGGCAATTGCCGGAGATTTCCGGCGCGATGGTCGCGATGGATCCGCGGACCGGTCGGGTACTCGCGATGGTCGGCGGGTTTTCTTTCGACCAGAGCCAGTTCAATCGCGCGACGCAGGCCTACCGCCAACCGGGATCCACCATCAAGCCGATCGTCTATTCGGCGGCAATCGACAACGGCTATACGCCCTCGAGCATGGAGGTCGATGGTCCGATCGAGATCGATCAGGGGCAGGGCGCCGGCGTGTGGCGTCCGGAGAACTTTTCGGTCGGCAAATATCAGGGGCCGACGACGCTGCGCAACGCACTGAGACTCTCGCTCAATACCGTGACCGTGCGGCTGGCGCAGGATATCGGCATGCCGCTGATCGGCGAATACGCCAAGCGTTTCGGCGTCTACGATGAATTGCCGAACTATCTGTCCTACGCGCTCGGCGCCGGAGAGACCACGGTCATGCGCATGGTCACCGGCTATTCGATGATCGCCAACGGCGGGCGTCGCGTGAAGGCGACCCTGATCGACCGTATCCAGGACCGTTACGGCCATACCATCTTCAAGCACGACACCCGCGAGTGCCGCGGCTGCGACGCGCCTGAGGGCTGGAAGAACCAGCCTGAGCCGCAACTCGTCGACCACCGCGAGCAGGTGCTGGACGTGCTGACGGCCTATCAGATCACCTCGATGATGGAGGGGGTCGTGCAGGGTGGCACCGCGATTGCCTTGAAGGAGGTGGGTAAGCCGATTGCCGGCAAGACCGGAACCAGCAATGAGGCCAAGGATCTCTGGTTTGTCGGCTTTTCGCCCGATCTCGTGGTCGGTCTTTATGTTGGCTATGACAAGCCTCGCAGTCTGGGCCGAACCGCGCAAGCCGGCCACACCGCGGCTCCAATCGCCAGGGATTTCATGAAGCTGGCACTCGCCGACAAGCCGGCGGTCCCGTTCAAGATTCCGGCCGGCATCAAACTGGTCCGGGTCGATGCCAAGAGCGGCATGCGCGCGGGTCCCGGCCAGACCAGCGGCGTCATCCTCGAAGCGTTCAAGCCGGGCACCGCGCCGCCGGATAACTACTCCGATATCGGGGTGGCCGATGCCGATGGAAGGCCGCTGCAGCCGTCACCGGATGCCGATCGCAGCCTGTTCCGGCCTGGGACTGGGAGCATTTACTAGCGCCGCGGGGCCGAGGTTCGCGACAGCAATGCACGCGAGCCGATTGCGCTTTGCATCGCGCGCCGCTACATCCCTCATTCAACAAAGCGGGCTGCCCCGCAGATCAGAGAGCCCATGCGCGCCGAAGTCGAACGCCTCGTCGAAGAGATCAAGCAGTCAGTCGGGCTGCTGAGGAGGCATCTTTGACGTCGAACAATCCACGGCGCGGCTCGCCGAGCTGAACAAGCTCGCCGAAGACCCCAATCTCTGGAACGATCCGCAGAAGGCCCAGAAGCTGATGCAGGAGCGCACCTCGCTGGAGGATGCGCTTGCTGGCATCGGCAAGGTCGAGCGCGAACTGTCCGACAATGTCGAGATGATCGAACTCGGCGAGGCCGAGGGCGATGTCGGCGTGGTCGCGGAAGCCGAGACCGCGCTGAAGGCGCTCAAGAAGGAGGTTGCCCGGCGCGAGCTGGAAGCCTTGCTGTCGGGCGAAGCCGACCGTTTTGACTCCTATCTCGAGGTTCATGCCGGCGCCGGTGGCACCGAAAGCCAGGACTGGGCCGAGATGCTCTTGCGCATGTACACGCGCTGGGCCGAGAAGCACGGCTTCAAGGTCGAATTTCTCGAAGAGACGCAAGGCGAGGAGGCCGGCATCAAGTCGGCCACCATCCAGATCTCCGGCCCCAACGCCTATGGCTGGCTGAAGACCGAAGGCGGCGTGCACCGGCTGGTGCGAATATCGCCGTTCGATTCCAATGCGCGGCGGCACACCTCGTTCTCCAGCGTCGCGGTGTTTCCGGTGGTCGACGACAGCATCAAGATCGACATCAAGGAAAGCGACGTCCGCACCGATACCATGCGTTCCGGCGGCGCCGGCGGCCAGCACGTCAACAAGACCGAATCCGCGGTGCGGCTGACGCACATTCCGACCGGGGTTGCGGTGGTCTGCCAGGCCGGCCGTTCGCAGCACAAGAACAAGGCGCAGGCCTGGGACATGCTGCGCGCGCGCCTCTACGAAATCGAATTGAAGAAGCGCGAGGAACAGGCCGCCGTCGACCAGGCCGCCAAGACCGACATCGGCTGGGGCCACCAAATCCGCTCCTACGTGCTGCAGCCCTATCAGATGGTGAAGGATTTGCGCACCGGCGTGCAGACCTCGGATACCTCGGGCGTGCTCGACGGCGACCTCGATGAATTCATGGCGGCGACCTTGGCGCAGCGCGCCTTCGGGGCATCGCCCGGCGCGGTCGAGGACGTGGATTAGCGCGATGGCAAGAGTGGCGTTCATCGGACTCGGGCGAATGGGCCATGGCATGGCCGGCCGCTATCTCGATGCCGGATTTGCGGTCGCGGTATGGAACCGCAGCAAGGCCAAGGCGGACGATTTGATCGCGCGCGGCGCGCGCTGGGCGACCTCGCCGGAGGATGCCGCGATCGATGCCGACGCGGTCGTCACCATGGTCGCCGACGATGAGGCCTCGCGCGAGGTGTGGCTGACCAGGGACGGCGCCGCCACGACCATGAAGGCCGGCACGCTGGCAATCGAATGCTCCACGGTATCCTACCGCCACGCGCTCGAGCTGGCGCGCCAGCTTCGCGACCGCGGCCTGATCTATATCGACAGCCCGGTCACCGGCCTGCCGGATGCCGCCGCAGTGGGAAAGTTGACGCTATTGGTCGGGGCCGATACCGCCGACCTCGAACGCGCGCGGCCTTATCTCGCGCCGCTTTCCACGACGATCCGGCATTTCGGCCCGGTCGGTTCCGGCACGGTCTACAAGCTGATCAACAATCTGATGGGCGCGATCCAGATCGCCGGGATCGCGGAGGGGCTGGCGATCGCCGAGCAGGCCGGTCTCGACATGAAGCTGGTGCTGGAGGCGATCGAGACGGGAGTGGCCGCCAGTCCGCAGGTGATCCGGCATTCCAGGCGGATGGCGGCACGGAATTTCTCCGGCGCGACCTTCACCGCGGCGCTGCGGCACAAGGATGCGGCCTACGCCGTGACCCTGGCCGAGAGCCTGTTGTCAGACGTCCCCCTGATGGGCCGAGCCGCGGTCGAGGCCTATGCACGGGCCAAGGCGTACGCGCCCGATGAGGACGAGGGAAAACTGATCGAGATCGTGTCGCGGCACAAAGGCGCCACGACAAAATAATCGTCCATCTCTGCGCCAGAGCCCTTGGCCTTATTGCTCGAGGAGCGCGCGAACTAGTGCCGCCGCAGGCTCGCGGACGGGGCGACGGCACCGCGGTTCGTCTGTCAGCCCCCAGGGCTGTCCGTCATGATGTAGCCCATCAGGTCGCCCACGTTGTGCTCCAAATCCCGAATGATGTTTTTTACGACGTCTCCGATCGAGATCACGCCTACGACCTTGCCCGCATCCAGCACTGGCAGATGGCGAAAACCGCGCTCAGCCATCATTGCCATGCAGTCTTTCAGCGGATCGTCCGGCTTGATCGTCACCGGGTTGGCCGTCATCACCTGGCCCACCGGCGTCTGCTTCGCATCGAGCCCAGGCAGCAGCACTTTGATCGCGCAGTCACCCTGGGTCACGATACCGACCAGCAGGTTGTCGTCGATGACCAGCACCGACCGGACCCGGTTTTCGCGCATCTGGCGCAAGGCTTCGACGACCATGTCGCCGGAACGAACATGGATCAGGGCGCCACTCTTCTGGGCCAGAGCGCTTTTTACTGTGCTCATCGATCTCCTCTCGTGGGCCCTGTCCTGCCCCGTCTTGATGGCCCGCACTGAAGGTTAGTCAAAATATCTTGCCTTGTCAGCACTGCGCGATGTCGCCGGCGAAGCCTGCCACCGATCCCGACGGCGGGATTTTCACCGCCTCGATGGCGTAGCCCTGCTCAGGAGACCTGAAATCCGACTTCCGTTGTATCCCCGAGACCGGACATCGCCAGACCGGCCCGGTTGGTCCGTTTCGTGCCAACGCCGACAGTCGCAGAGGGCTTTACGCGCCAATGAGTCCACGCCCTAGCGCGCCCCTGCTTCTTTCCACCGCGACAGCCACCCCGTAAACCTGCCGCTGTCACGCTTTCCCCCGTGCCATGCCGCGGTGACCATGCCGTCATCGGCGACCAGCAGCACCACGTCGAGTCCCTTGGAGCGCCGCAGCGTGTCGATTGCCTGGACCGGGGTTTGCGCGATCGGGCCGGCGACATTGAAGGAAGTGTTGACGGAGATCTCGACGCCGATCCGGCGGCCGAGGGCTTTCAAATACGCGTAGGTGAGGGGATCGTCCTCCGCGCGTACGATCTGGATTCGCCCGGTGCCGTCGGCGTGGATCACCGCGGGAATCTTGTCGCGTGCCTGCGGCTTCGAATGCGCCGTCAGCACCATGTAATTGTAGGCGTTGTAGTCGGCGTCGGATGCGCCTTGCTCGAGCTCGAAATATTGCAGCGCCGCCTCCAGCGTCGCCATCGGCGCCAGCGGGCGAATTGCTTCCCGGTATTTGACCCGTTCGTTGAGAAGCTCGCGCGCCTCGGCGTCGCAGGGATTGGCGAAGATCGAGCGGTGTCCGAGCGCGCGGGGTCCGGTCTCGGCCGCGCCCTGATAGAGCGCAACGACGCCGTTTTGCGCGACCATGAACGCCATCAGATCGGCGATCGCGTCGCGGCCATCTGAGGTCGAGATGTCGCCGATCCGTTGCGAGGCGATATCGTCGGCATCGAGCGCGGCGGCGATATCGCCACCCGTCGGCGGCAAGCCGCAATAAAATGCATGCGTCATCGCAGCGCCGCGGGGAGCGCCGGCGAGATGCGCCAACAGCCAGGCCGCGCCGATGGTGACGCCGGGATCGCCCGGCACCGGCGGCACCCATAGATGCAGGCGGGCCTTGCGCGCTTGCGCGGCCAGAAACCACGCCTCGTTGAAATGTTCGAGCAGCCGCATATTGCCGAGCGCGTTCAGCGCCACCCCGCCGGTGAGCACCAACCGGTTCGCGCCGGTCGAGCGCAGCAAATGATCGACCACATGGATCATCGCATCCTCGAACACCAGCTGCGTCGCGGCCGCCTTGTCGAGGCGGGCTTGCGTGTCGGGCCGGTGCTGGATGTCCTCGACCCGCAGCACCGCGTCGGGATTCCACAGCTGGTCGGGTTTGAGCGGCTCGCCGAGAATTTGTGTCAATGCGGGCTGGTAGGGATGGTCGAACGGGTCGCAATACCAATTTGCCAGCGCGCGATTGACCTTGATTTCGCCGCCGTCGCCGAAATGCAAGACCTCTTTCAGCCGCGCGTAGTAGGGATTGCTGGCGCGGTCAACGTCGCCCCAGGCGGCGGCGCCCATGTAACGGCCCTCGCTGGACAGCCAGGTCCAGCCGCCTTGCGTCGATGAAATCACGCTGTAGAAGGCGCCGAGTGAATCGAACATGCTGTCGTTGCAATAAAGCCTGCGCATGGCGCCGTTCTCGGCGACATAGAGCGAGATCGATCCCCGATCGCCGGTTCCGTCGAGCACGGCGATGGCGACCGGCTCGTCGCTGTCGGAAAACGGCGAGGCGGCGAACGAAAACCAGGCATGATTGTCATGGTGCGGCATGCAGATCAGCGGCACGCGTTCGGACAGGCCGAGTTGCCTGGCGAGGATCTTTGGCGTGCGCGTCATCTGGTCGAGGCGCCGGCCGTCGAATCCGGCGGCTTCCGTGGTGCGCAGCAACTTCAAGCTTTGCGGCACCTCTTCCAGCACCGACCGGGCGATGGTCCCGGCCAGCGTCGGATAGTCCCAGCTGGTGAGCCAGGCGTCGATGTCTTCGATGCCGCGGCCCATGCCACGCAGCGTCGCCACCATCGCCTCGATCGACTGTCGCGGATATTCGGTGGTGTGCTTGTTGCCTGAAAAGCGCTCTTCCTCGTTGTTGACGATCAGGCGTGGCCCGCCGGCCTGGGTGACTTCAACCAGTGCCACGCCCGAATTGTGCGTGCCGGGTGGGCCGAGGCCGGCAAGATAAACCGTCTCTCCGCGGGCGAGCTTTTCGCGGACACGCGCAATCGCCGCATCGGCGAAATCCGAGCCGAGCTGGTGAAAGCCCGCGGCTGCGAAGCTCCGCGCGGCCAGCCAATGGGCGATGCGAAAGCCGGCTTCCCCAAGCCTCCGATATCGCGGACCAATTCGCGTCTGCCGTCCCACCGCGGAAATCCTGTTGCTGCCCCGCATCAATCACAAATGACGGCCAGCAACAATGCCGTCCAGTAAACAAGTCGATGCTTGCATGCGTGGCCTCGACTTGCGACACTTGGCCAAATCAAACGTCAAGAGGGAGAGAAAACGATGTCGGTCCGGCCGAGGAAATTCATCGCCCTGACGGCATTTGCCGCCGTCGTGCTGGCCACGAGTGCTGCATCCGCGGAAAAGAAATACGATCCGGGCGCCAGCGATACCGAGATCAAGATCGGCAACATCATGCCCTATAGCGGTCCCGCCTCCTCCTACGGCGTGATCGGCAAGGCCGAGGCTGCCTATTTCGACATGGTCAATGCGGAGGGCGGCATCAACGGCCGCAAGATCAGGTTCATCAGCTACGACGACGCCTACAGCCCGCCGAAGGCGATCGAGCAGGCGCGCAAGCTCGTCGAAAGCGACGAGGTACTGTTGATCTTCCAGTCGCTGGGAACGCCGTCGAATTCGGCGATCATGAAATACATGAACGCCAAGAAAGTGCCGCAACTGTTCGTGGCCTCCGGCGCCACCAAGTTCGGCGACCCCAAGAACTTCCCCTGGACCATGGGCTTTCAGCCCAACTACCAGAGCGAGGGCCACATCTATGCGAAATACATCCTGGAGCACTTTCCGAACAGCAAGATCGCGGTGTTCTGGCAGAACGACGATGCCGGCAAGGACCAGTTCAAGGGCTTGAAGGACGGGCTCGGCGACAAGGTCAGCATGATCATCGCCGACAAGTCCTACGAGGTGAGCGATCCCTCGATCGATTCGCAGATCGTCGCGCTGCACGATTCCGGCGCCGATATCTTCTTCTCCTGGGCAGCTCCAAAGGGATCGGCACAGGCGATCCGCAAGGTCGGCGAGCTCGGCTGGAAGCCGAAATTCTTCCTTGCCAACACCGCCACCACGATCGCCTCGGTGTTGAAGCCGGCTGGCCTGGAATATTCCAAGGGCATCATCTCGACCTCCTACGTCAAGGATCCGACCGATCCCGTCTGGAAGGACGATCCGGGCGTGAAGAAGTGGGCGGCCTTCATGGACAAGTATTATCCCGACGGCGACAAGGCCAACGCCAACAACGCCTATGCCTATGTGGAATCGCAGGCGATGGTGCAGGTCCTGAAGCAATGCGGCGACGACCTGACGCGCGACAACATCATGAAGCAGGCCACCAGTCTGAAGAACTTCACTTCCGAAATGCTGCTGCCGGGGATCATGATCAACACCTCGCCGGACGACTACTATCCGATCGAGCAGATGCAGTTGATGCGTTTCGACGGCCAGTCCTGGGTATTATTCGGCGATATCATCACCGGCGAGGTCGGCCACGACGCCAGCCATTAGAGCGGGATGAGATCAGGTTGGAGCCTTTTTCTCCTCCTGCCCCGGACGCAGCGCAGCAACAGTGCTGCGAGCCGGTCCCCTCTACTTTGCATGGGGTTGTTTTCGCGATTTTTGTCCGGGCGGGGAGGCCGGGAGCGGCCGTTTCAACCGGCGGCCAGCCGCACGCCGGCGCGCAAAAATTTCTGCGGATCGACCGCTTCGCCGTCGATCCGGGTTTCGTAATGCAGATGCGGACCGGTCGACCTTCCGGTCGAGCCGACCGCGCCGATCACTTGGCCGATCTTGATGGGGTCGCCGACCTTGACGCCGATCTCCGACAGATGGCCGTAGCGGGTCGACAGGCCGTTGCCATGGTCGATTTCGACCATCCGGCCATAGCCGCCGCTCCATCCCGCCGACACCACTTTTCCGTTCGCGGTGGCGCGGACGGGGTCGCCGGTCGCGGCGCGGAAATCGAGGCCGGTGTGCATCGCGGGCCGGCCGAGGAAGGGATCGCTGCGGATCCCGAAGCCGCTCGTGAATTCGACCTCGCCGACTACCGGCTTGCGATAGGGCACCAGCGCCAGCGTCCGGTTGAGACGCTCGACCTGCGCGCGGGTGATGTTGATCCGGTAGAGCTGGCGCTCGAACGGGCCGGCATTGGCGGCAAGCTTGACCGGAACGAACGGGCCGCCCATCGGCGCGCGCGGGACTGCGGCTTCGAGCTGCGCCATGTCGAGGCCGAGATCGCTGATCGCGCCCTTCATCCGGCGAACCCGCGATTCCATGCTGTCCTCGGCGGCGTCGAGCGCTGCGATCTGCCGGCCCTCGACCTTGTCGAGCGAACTCTGCAGGCGGACCAGCACATTGTCGAAGCCCTGGACCTTGGCGAATTGATTCGGCTGCACGGCCGGAATGATCGGCGCGCGCGATTCCAGCCGTGCTTCACGATCCGGCGGCGCCACGAAAATCACGGTATCGCTGATCGGCGACGGCTTTGGCGTCCCTGCAGCGGGCGCGGCCTCGCTCGCCGCGGGCCCGCGCGACGGCGGCCTGATCGAGCCGGTGACATCGGGCATGGCGCCGAGCGCGGTGGCGCGCGACTCCAGCGTGGTCTGGCGGCGCATGATTTGATCGAGCTTCTGGTCGAACTGTTCCTGATCGAGCAATTGGCGGCTGGTGGTGCGGTCGACCTTGGCGCGCAACTCCGCGATGCGGTCCTCATAGGCGTATTGCATCTCGGCCTGGCGTGCGATCAGGCGGGTGAGCACGTCGTCGCGAAAGGCAAAATAGGTTGCGGTAGCCGCCGACCACATGCCGAGCATGGTAACGGTGCCGACCACGATCCAGAACACCACCGGTCCGACGCGAACCTGTTTGCCGGCGTGAACCAGGGTATAGCCGGCCTCCGAGCGCGGCATTGCGACAGCGCCGGTGTGGCCCGCCGCGGCGCGGCGAGGGGACGACCTGCCGTGGTCATGGGGGTGGTGCTGAGGGTACTCGGAATATTGACCGGAACGGTACGACATCGGCACTCCCGCGCCGGTCGGAGACGAGTTCCGTACGGCCAAATTTGCGGGAGTAATCTGACCTTCACATGGTTAATTTTTAGCGAACGCCACCGCCCCGGATTATACGGCCTGTGCCGCTGCCAGCACCTCGTCGGCATGGCCGTCGACCTTGACATGGCGCCAGATCCTGATGATCCGGCCATCGCCGCCGATCAGAACCGTGGTCCGAAGAATGCCCTGGAAGGTCTTGCCATACATGGATTTTTCGCCCCAAACCCCATAGGCCTCCAGCATCTGATGGGTTTCATCCGATGCAAGAGGTGTGACGAGCTCGTGCTTGTCGCGAAAGGCTTCCTGCGCCTTGGGCGGATCGGCGGAAACCCCGAGCACGGCGGTTCCACTTTCGGCAAACGCGCCCGATAGCCTGGTGAAGTCGATCGCTTCCCGGGTGCAGCCTGGTGTATCCGCGCGTGGATAGAAAAACAGCACGAGCTTCTTGCCCGCATGGTCGGACAGCGAGACCGTGCTGCCGCCATCGCGCGGCAGGCGGAACCCCGGCGCCTTGGCGCCTTCCGCGAGGCCCGATTTGGCTGTGGCGGGTTTCACCGGTTTGACTGAGTCGGGCTTCCCTGGCTGCTTCGATGGGGTCCTGTGCGAAGCTGCCGCCGTCGTCTTGCCGGCTTTTTTGGTGGCGTCCTTGGCCGGCTTGCTCGCCGTTGCGGAGCGCTTCTTGGTTGGTTGCCGTTTTGCCGATTTCACTTGTGGCGCGCGGACCGCCTTGCGCGGGGCGGGTTTGGAGGATTTGTTACGCGTTTTCTTGGACATACGCCTTCCTTTCGTCGCTTTCGGCGGATCAATCATGGATATCGCGGATGCTGTCCCGGCGCGCCGGATCAGGACCCACGGCTGGGCAAATCCGACAGCCTCGGAGTATGGTTAAGGAATTCGACGTATACCACCCCCATCCGCTCGTTGACCGCGCCGCTTGGGCCGGATGACGAGTAACAGTATTAATCGAGGATTGGCAGCGATGCCGACACAGGAGCGCGCGTTACGTGTCGACGGGCGAGACCTTGGCGGCGATCAATCTCACAATCAGCGCCAGCACCGAGAGGCAATGGCAAGAAATACGTCGCCCCAGGGGTCAAGTCCGCGCGCCGAGGACCAGCCCTCGCCGTGGGATGATGCTGATTGGGATCAGGACCATGACGACGCGGCCCGCCATCGCGCCCGGCGCTTGTTGTCGCGTCCGAGTTCGGGCCTGCATCGGATCGGCGACCAGTTCGCCGCATTGCGCAGGTGGGTGGCCGGCGAACGCTGGATCAGGCGCCTAGCCGTCGTCATCTCGGTCTTGATGCTGATCTTCGGCGGCTGCTTCTTCGCGCTATGGTGGCGGCTCGGGGCCGGTCCGATCGATCTCGAGATGGCTACGCCCTGGCTTGCAGCGGCGATCGAGGAAAACATCGGCCACGGCAACACCGTCGAGGTCGGCGGCACGCAGATCGAGCGGGCGGGGCGGATACGCATCGCCGTGCGCATCCGCGATATCATTGTCAGGGACCACGATCATGCGATCGTGGCGAGCGCGCCGAAAGCGGAAGTGAAACTGTCGGGTGCGGCGCTGTTGATGGGACGGCTTCGCGCCGAAAGCCTCAATCTGGTCGACGCCGAACTTTCGGTCCGCATCACGCCGGATGGCTACGTCACGGTTTCCACCGGCGACAACGCAAAACCCCTGGCCACCGGCGTCACCTCGAAAAAAGACGCAGGCATCGCGCCGACATTTCCGCGTCAAGTCGTGGGCGTGCCGCCGCCGGGAGCCGCGTCGCAACCTTCCGCTTCTGGAACCCCATCCGCGCCCTCGGCGCAGAATGGTCTGCTGGCCGGCCTCGATTGGCTCGACAGCCTGAGCCTCACCGGACTTGATGGCCAGAACCTCAACGAAATCGGTCTGAAGAACGGCAGCCTGATCATCGACGATCAGCAGCGCGGCAATAAATGGAATTTCGAGAACATTTCCCTCAGTCTCCGACGGCCCAGCGGCGGCGGCGTCGCGCTCAGCCTCGGCGAAGAGGGCAGCCACGCCTGGTCGCTTCGCGTCACGGTCGGGGCCCCCGAAAACGGCGTGCGATCGGTCGACATTCGCGCCGACAAGGTCTCCACCAGCAACATCCTGCTGGCACTGCGGGTGAAAGACCTGACCTACAGCGCCGATTTGCCACTCTCCGGCGAGGTGAAGGGGGAACTCGGCCGGGACGGCCTGCCGACCTTCTTCCGAGGCAAGCTCACCGCGGGCGCGGGCAATATCATCGACAGCGACACGCCCGACTATCCGATGGCGATCGATTCGGCGGAGATGAACCTCGAATGGGATGCCGGACGGCGCGTGCTGGTGGCGCCGTTCAAGATCGTTTCCGGCCAAAACCGGATCACGCTGCTGGCCCATCTGGAGCCGCCCAACGACAGCGTTCCGGACTGGCAACTCGGCTTTTCCGGCGGCACTGTCGTGCTCGCCGCCATCGACCCCGAACAGCCGCCGCTAATTTTCAATCGCATCGCGATCAACCTGCGTTTCGACACCGACAAGCGGCGTGTGCTGCTCACCCAGGCCGATATCAGCAACGGCGATATCGGCGTCGCCGGAACCGGCAGCATCGATTATGCGGCGGAGCCGCGCCTGACGCTGGGTCTTGCGGGCACGCCGATGTCGGCATCCGCGCTGAAGCGGATGTGGCCGATCCTGATCGTGCCGGAAGTGCGGGCCTGGGTGATCGAGCGGGTCGAGCGCGGCTCGCTGCAGCGGATCGATGTCGCCATCAATTCGCCGGTTCACAACCTGTCGCGGCGCGGTCCGCCAATTCCCGACGACGGCCTTTCCGTCAACATGGTCGCCACGGGGGTGACCCTGCATCCCGTCGACGAGATGCCATCGGTGCATGATGCCGATTTGAAAGCCCACGTCACCGGCCGCACCGCGACGGTGACGATCGGGCAGGCGATGGCCGATACCCCGGCGGGCCGCAAGCTCACCATTTCGGATTTTGTCTTCGAGGTGCCGGACATGGCGCCGAAGCCTTCGCCGTCCCGGGTAAAATTCCGGATCGACGGTCCGGTGCCGGCGGCGGCCGAGATTCTCGCCTCGGACCGGCTGAGCGATATTTCCGGCACCTTCATCGATCCCAATGCGAGCAAGGGCACGGTTTCCGCGATGATCACGCTCGGCATGCCGGTCAAGGGCGAATTGACCAAGGCCGACACCACCTATGCCGTGTCAGCCGACCTCAGCGGATTTGCCGCCGACAAACTGGTGATGAGCAAGAAGCTCGAAGCCAGTACGCTCAAGGTCGTGGCCAACAATGCCGGATATCAGGTCAGGGGCGACGTCAAGATCGACGGGCAACCGGCTACCCTGGACTACCGCAAGCCGGCCGAGGGCGAAGCCGACATCAAATTGCAGGCGACGCTCGATGATGCCAGCCGCGCCAAGCTCGGGTTGGATCTCGGCCCGTCCGTCAGCGGCACGCTCCCGATCAAGCTGACCGGCAAGGTCGGTGCCGACAGCCGCATGGGCATCGAAGCCGACCTGACCCAGTTGAAGCTCGACAATATCCTGCCGGGCTGGGTCAAGCTGGCGGGCAAGTCGAGTCGCGCGGTCTTCAACGTGGTGCAGAAGCCGCAATCGACCCGCTTCGAGGACATCGTCATCGATGGCGGCGGGGTGTCGATCAAGGGTTCGCTCGAAGTCGACCAGAACCGCGATCTCATCAACGCGAATTTCCCTGTCTATTCGACGTCGGAGGGCGACAAGGCCTCACTGCGGGCCGAGCGCGGCACCGACGGCGTCCTGAAGGTGACGATGCGCGGCGACGTGTTCGACGGCCGTGGCTTCCTCAAGTCGGCCATCTCCGGCAAGGAGACCGCCGACGCCAAGAACAAGACCAGCGGCATCGACTTCGATGTCGACCTCAAGATCGGCGCGGTCGCAGGCTTTTTCGGCGAGGCGATGCGCAGTATCGATTGCAAGGTGTCGCGGCGGGGCGGGGTGATCAAGAGTTTCTCGCTGAGCGGCAAGGTCGGACACGATACGCCGCTGACCGGCGACCTGCGCGGTCGCGCGCAGGGACGCGACGTGATCTATCTGGAGACCGATGACGCCGGCGCGCTGTTCCGCTTCACCGACACCTATTCCAAGATGGTGGGCGGCCAGCTTCAACTGGCGATGGATCCGCCGACCGTCGAACCCAGCGCCAAAGAGGGCGTGATCAGCGTCCGCGACTTCACCATCAAGGGGGAAGCCGCCCTCGATCGCCTGGCCGCGGGCGGCCCGGCCGGTGCACAGACCGGCGTTTCCTTCTCGCGAATGTTCGCTCAGTTCACCCGGCAAAATGGGCAACTCTCGATCCGGGAGGGCGTCCTGAAAGGCCCGATGATCGGCGGGACCATCGAAGGCAGTATCGACTACCCCGCCAACCAGGTGCGCATGAGCGGCACCTTCGTGCCGATGTATGGGCTGAACAACATGTTCGGCCAGATTCCAGTCCTCGGATTGTTCCTCGGCGCGGGCAGCAATGAGGGCCTGTTCGGGGTGACCTACGAGATCGTCGGAACCACCGGCGCGCCGGTGCTTCGCGTCAATCCGATCTCGGCCATATTTCCCGGGGTCACCCGGAAGATCATGGAATTCAACACCGGCAAGCAGAACAACCCGATCGAATTCCCGCCGAACAACTGATCGCGCCTTGTCATCAGCGCCGCAGCGCCGGCACCACCAGAAACGGGATCATCCCCAGCAGCACGCTGACGAGCGCAAACCCGATCAACGGGTTGTAGCTGTGCGACCAGTCGTGGATCAGGCCGCCGCCCCAAGAGCCGAACGCCGATCCGAGCCCGCTGCCGAACGAAACCGCGCCATAGATGGTGCCGACCCGTTTCCCGCGAAAGATCTTCATCGTGGTTGCGGCCAGGAGCGGGCCGCGAGAGCCGACCATGCTGCCGAAGCAAACCACGAAACCGGTCAAGAGCCAGTAGTTCGGATACCACTGCAACAGCCATAGCATGACGATGCCGGCGATCGAGACGGCATAGCTGAACAGGACCGACGGCCTGCGGCCGATGATGCCGTCGAGCGAGGAGACGCCGAGCATGCCGAACAACAGCACGACGCCGGAAAAGCCCCAGGCGGTTGCCGCCTGCAACGGCGCAAATCCCGCGTCGATCAGATAGGCCACGACCTGCGGCGTGATTGCATACATGCCGATGGCGGTGAAGAAGAAGGTCGAAAACAGCGCCCAGAACGCGTGATGACGCATCGCGCCGAGCAGCGTCCAGCCCTCGTCGGCGAACTCGGCGGCAGCGCTCTTGGCCAGATGCGGCGAGCCGGTCGAAAACAGCCGCCACGGCAGCAGCAATAGCGGCACCAGCAGGACGAGCGAAACGATGCCGAAAATCTGATAGGCCTCGCGCCAGCCGAGGTGATCGATCAGGAGCTGCGAGGCCGGCAGCAGGATCAGCACACCGGCACCGGTCGCGGAATACACCACCGCCATCGCGGTCGGCAGCCGCGGGCCGAACCAGCGGCCGAGCAGGATGGAGTTCGGCACGTTGCCGATGAAGGCGACGCCGAGCCCGACGCAAAGCCCGATGCTCAACTGGACCTGCCACAGCGACTGTGCATGGGCCGCGAACAGGAACGCGCCGCCGAGCAGCAACAGCCCCAGCGAATAGACGCTGCGCGGTCCGGAGCGATCGAACAGCCGGCCGATCAGCGGCGCGGCCAGCCCGCCCGCGAGTGCCGCGATCGAATAGACCGAGACCACCTGGGCGCGATCCCAGCCGAAATCCTCGGAGATCGGCTTCAGGAATACCGTAAAGCTCTCGGCGAGACCGCGGCCGAGCACCGACAAGGCAAAACACAGCGCCAGCACGTTGAGCGCGGTGCGCGTCGAGTTCGGCGGCTCGGCTGTCGTTTGCTGCGGCGGCGCTTTTTGATCCATGACCTGCAGGGAGCGCGTTTCCGCCGGAGCTAGCAAGGGTCTAAAACGAATGCGGCTATGCGGGCTTGAGCAGGACGTGGCGCTTCTTGCCGAGCGACAGTTTGATCACGCCTTCCGGCGTGAGATCGGATGATTTCAGCACCATCTTCTCATCGGTGACGGCGATATCGTTGACCCGCAGTCCGCCGCCTTTGATCTGGCGCCGCGCCTCGCCGTTCGAGGCGACGAGGCCGGCCTTTACGAACGCCGCCAGTACGCCGATGCCGGCCTCGAGTTCGCCGCGCGGAATCTCCACGGTCGGGAGATTTTCGGCCACACTGCCTTCCTCAAACGTCTGCCGCGCGGTTTCCGCCGCGGCGTTGGCGGCATCGCGGCCGTGCAGCAGGGCGGTTGCTTCGGTCGCCAGCACCTTCTTGGCCTCGTTGACCTCCGCGCCTTGCAATGCCGCGAGCCGCGCGATCTCACCCATCGGCAGGATCGTGAACAGCTTCAGGAATTTGACGACGTCGGCGTCCTCGACATTGCGCCAGTATTGCCAGAAATCGTAGGGGCTGAATTCGTCGGCGTTGAGCCAGACCGCGCCCTTGGCGGTCTTGCCCATCTTCTCGCCCGAGGCCGTCGTCAGCAACGGCGTCGTCAGCGCGAACAGTTGCGGCGTGCCCATGCGGCGGCCGAGTTCGACCCCGTTGATGATGTTGCCCCATTGGTCCGAGCCGCCCATCTGCAACCGGCAGCCGGCGCGCCGCGACAGTTCGACGAAATCATAGGCCTGGCAGACCATGTAGTTGAACTCGATGAAACTCATCTCCTGCTCGCGCTCGAGCCGGAGCTTGACCGAGTCCATCGTCAGCATGCGGTTAACCGAAAAATGCCGGCCGATGTCGCGCAGCATCTCGATCCAGTTCAGTTTCGTCAGCCATTCGGCATTGTCGAGCATGATGGCGTCGCTGTTGCCGTCGCCATAGCGCAGCACCTTGGCGAATACGCCGCGGATGCTCGCCTTGTTGGCCTCGATCTCCTCCACCGAGCGCAGCGCCCGCGATTCGTCCTTGCCGGAGGGATCGCCGACCATGGTGGTGCCGCCGCCCATCAGGGTGATCGGCTTGTTGCCGCTCTGCTGCAGCCAGTACAGCATCATCATGGTGAGAAAGTTGCCGATGTGCAGCGAGGGTGCGGTACAGTCGTAACCGACATAGGCGGTGGCCTCGCCCCGGGCGGCGAGCGCGTCGAGGCCCTCGAAATCGGAACACTGGTGGATGAAGCCGCGTTCCTGCATAATATTGAGAAAATCGGACTTAAAAGCACTCATTTGTGTGCGACTCTGATCATCTTAATTTCACGGTATTTATGCGTAATTTGTGGAACCCTGAAGTTCGGCTGCCTAAGGCCGTTGCGCTGTGGCATTATAAGATGTGCTTGTTTGACACAAGCCGGGTGTCAGGAGCAGGGCGGCTGGGCGTCGCGTAGGACACCATGACGATGATGTTGACGGCAATCGGTCTGATGAGCGGCACCTCGCTCGACGGGGTCGACGTCGCCATGATCGAAACCGACGGCAGGCGGGTGAAATCCTTCGGGCCGACCAGCTACCGGCCTTATAGCGACCGCGAGCGCTGTCTGTTGCGCCAGGCGCTTACCGAGGCCGTCAATCTGCCGCAGCGCGATGCGCGCCCGGGCATCCTGCCCGAGGCCGAGCGCGCCGTCACCGTAGCGCATGCCGAAGCGGTCGCCGCCTTCACCGCGCAGCACCACATCACCTGTCAGGACATCGACATCGTCGGCTTCCACGGCCAGACCGTGCTGCACCGCCCGGCCGAGCGGATGACCGTTCAGATCGGCGACGCCACGGCGTTGGCCAAAGCGATCCATATTCCGGTGATGCACGATTTCCGCGCCGCCGACGTCGCCGCCGGCGGGCAGGGCGCGCCCTTCGTGCCGGTCTATCACCGGGCGCTGGCCCAATCGCTGGAGCGCGAGGGACCGCTGGTGGTGGTCAATATCGGCGGCGTCTCCAACATCACCTATATCGACGGCGCCGACACCCTGATCGCCTGCGACACCGGGCCCGGCAACGCGCTGCTCGACGATCACATGCTGCGCACCATGAGCCAGGCGTTCGATTGCGAGGGCCGCATGGCGGCACAAGGCGCGGTCGACGTGGCCTGGGTGGTCCGGGCGCTAAATCATCCGTTCTTTGCGAAGCCGCCGCCGAAATCGCTCGACCGCAACGATTTTGCCTCGCTCAAACTGCAGGAGATGCCGCCTGCCGATGGTGCCGCGACGCTGACCGCCTTCACAGCCGAAGCCATCGCCCGGATCGTGGCGCATTTGCCGAAGGAGCCAAAGAGCTGGATCGTCGCCGGCGGTGGTGCCCGCAATCTCACGCTGCTGCGCATGCTGCGCGAGCGCCTGCAGCCGGCGACAGTGGAGGCCGCCGAAACGCTGGGATGGTCGGGCGACGCCATCGAGGCGCAGGCCTTTGGCTTCCTCGCCGCGCGCGGCCTGAAGGGCCTGCCGCTGAGCTATCCCGCGACCACGGGCGTGCCGATCCCGATGACGGGCGGGGTGATCGCAAGGCCGTAGGCGCGACTCGACGGCGATTCCGTAGGATGGGTGGAGCGAAGCGATACCCATCACGCTTCGGTTCGTAGCGCGGTGGGTTTCGCAACGGCTCAACGCACCCTACGATTTTCCGCGCTATCTCACGCTTCCGCCGCCATTCGCGCGAGCACTGCGACCGTATTCATGTTGCGCGCGGTGCCAGCCTTGGCGGCTGATATGACGAGTTTCGACTTGGCCATGCCCTCGCCGTAATGGATGTAGATCTCGCGGCGCCCGAGCCGGATCTCTTCATCCTTCCGGCCGCGAATACCGGCGAGCGTATCGGTAGGCGGCGCGCGGTCGAGAAACACCGCCATGGTGCGGTTCGGCGCGGCCTTCGGAAATGGATTGTCGGCCAGCACTTGCGCCATTTCGACGGCCGTGCGCACGAGAACGCCGACCGGCTTGCCTGCAAAGGCCTGCAGCTGCTTTTCAAACGCAGTCTTGATCGCGGCTTCGGATTTGCGACTAGTTGTGGTCTTTCAGGAGGTTGTCCATCTGGTCTGAACCGAGGAAACTGAGGTTGCGAAGCTTCAATGTTCCAGGGAGAGACCAGATGAACGTCCACAAGAATGCGCCTTTGACGCCCAAAGGTCGAGAGGCGATGGTCCGCAGTGTGGTGGAAGGGGGACTGAGCAAGGCTGACGCGGCCTACCAGTTCAACACGACGCC
>Ga0210388_10000141_pt1 | contig 76969 bp, 58 predicted proteins | sample IncBWC19OmetaG_FD_155485 | JGI IMG/M metagenome (GOLD analysis project Ga0210388, IMG submission 155485) | Forest soil microbial communities from Barre Woods Harvard Forest LTER site, Petersham, Massachusetts, United States - Inc-BW-C-19-O ... | reverse complement strand
TTTCGGAGGGCGTGCTGCTGTCCGTCGTGTAACGGATGGTCGCACCGCCGGTCGTCGTGCTGATCGTCACGTTCTGCGTGCTTGTGTACGTCCCAGCCGCGGGGCTGAACACCGGCGCCGCGGCCTGGTTTCCGCCCGTCGGGGCAATCTTGGAAAGCTCGGCGGCGCCCAGCAGGAACAATCCGTAGGCAAAATCGCCTTCGCGGTTGTCGCCGCCGGTATGATTCACGTTTGTGTTGTCATAATTCACGGGTTGCCGGCTGGAGGGGCTTGAGCCTGTGCCCTGAATGTAGCCCAGCTTGCCGTTGTCCGGGTGGATCGCGACGTTAACAAAGCCGTTCCAAGCCTTCACCAGCGCAGGCATGTAGGTGGCGGAATCGAGAATGCCGGTGCGAATACCATAGGCCAGGCCGTACAGGAAACAGCCGCTGCCGGAAGTCTCCGGGCCGGGAAAATTGTTCGCATTGGCCAGATCGACATTCCAAAGGCCGTCCGAACGCTGAACCGCGATAATCGCCGCCATCAACTGCTGGAAGCTGCTGAGGTACTCCGCATAGTGCGGATCGGAAGTGGGCAGCGTTTGCAGCATCTTGGCGTGCATCAGCACGGCCCAGCCGTCGCCGCGGGACCAATATTGTTTCGGGCTCTTCTGGGTGGTATCACGATACCAGAGATGATCCGTGGTGTTCCAAAGGTTGAGCCCGCTGTTCGCCGTGGTTTTGAGGTGCAGGTACATCTGGTACATGTGCTCCGAGATGGCGGGCTTGTTTTCAATGACCGACAGGCTGGCGAAACTTGGTCCGCCCTGGTTGAGCGCATCGACAAAGCCCCAGAACTTGTAGCCGGCCGAACCCAGACCGTTCTGATAATCAATGTCCGATTTGATATGCTGGATTTTCGTCGCGTCGCTGCTGCCCGTAAGCTTGTACAAGATGAGGAACGTCTCGCCGCAGGCGTAGTGATCGCAGAACGTGTCGGTGTCCGTGCCGTCCAGCGTGTAAGTGTAGTGGGTGGCCCAGGTGGAGGCGTAATTGAAATATTTCTGAACGCCATCAGCTTGATAAAGCGCCAGGTATCCATTCATCAAGGTGGAGCCGGTCCAGGTATGATTGGCCACCCCAGGCAGCCATGGATCATTGGCGATCCAAAAATCGGCCACTTTGGCCGCCTCGGCCAGAATGGTGGATTGGGAAGGAAGCGTCTGGGCAGGCGCCGCCAGGGTGAACAAGCCGAGCAGCATGCCCGTAAGCACACCGCGGAGAAGAGCAGTTTGGGTAGATCTCATGTCGATTAAGGGAAAGGACTGAAAATAAAACCGAGCGCGGCGAACAGTTGGCAGCGACGCGCAGGGGGTAATGCTGCGCGCCGCCGATCAGGGGTTACTGGCCGACGAAGGTGAAGGTATCGGCGGTGATATAGAACTGGGTGGCGGCGGAGTTTTTGCCGGTCACGGTCATCACGATGCTGTGCGTGGCAGCGGAACTGAAGGTCACGTTGCCCAGGGTCGTGGAGACGTAGGTGGAGGTCTTGGCATACTGGTCCACCGTGCCGCCGACCTGGGTGCCGTCGATCGCCACTGTGTGCTGGCCGCGGGTGGTGTTGTTCTTGTAGCGCAGCTGGACCTGGTACGTGCCCGCGGGAATACTCGGGGTCGTGAAGGTCATGGTCTGGCCGGCCGCGGTGGAGTTGAGAAACTCGATCACCCCGCCACTGGCGTTGGCATCGTTGCTGATGCTGACCGTCGCACCATTGCCCACCGGCGAGAGGTTCTCGGCTTCGAGGGTGACTGTCTGCGGAGGCGTGCCGATGGTGTAGCTGGCGCTGGTCACGGTGCTGTCGGTCAGCCCGCTGGCATAGGCGATGGCTTTGAGCGTCGTCGCCACACTGATGTTCACCGGGCCGGAGTAGATCGTGCCAGCGGTTTCCGTCGGCGTGCTGCCGTCCGTGGTATAGCGGATCGAAGCGCCGCTGGTGGCCGAGGTGATGGTCACGCTCTGCGCCGTGCCATATGAGCCGCCACCAGGACTGAAGACCGGCGCAGCGGTCTGCTGCTGCACAGACACCGGATTGAAGGTGAATTTGTCGGCCGAGAGAACATAGCCGCTGGAGGCGGAGTTCTTCCCCGTCACCGTCAGGCGGATGATGTGGTTATCGTCCGTCGGGAATGTCACCGTGCCGAAGGTGGTCGTCGGATACGTCTGGCCGGAGGCGTACTGATCGAGCGTGGGACCAAGGTTGGTGCCGTCGACCGCGAGTTGGAGGATGCCGCGGCCGTTGTTGCCCTTCCACTTCATCTGCAGCTGGTAGGTGCCCGCCGGAAGAATCGGGCCCGCCCCGCCGCCCGCGGTGCCAATATTGTATTCGATGTACTGGCCCACGGCATTGGCATCGAGGGAGACCCATTTGCCGCCGCTCGAATTCGCGTCCGTCTGGATCGTGCTGGTCGGTCCGCTCGTGGTGTGGCCGGAGGTCTCCGCTTCATAATTAATCGGCGTGGCTGCACCGATGGTATAGGTCGCGCTTGAGATCGTGCTGTCGTTGAAGCCGCTCTCGTAAGCGATGGCTTTCACCGTCGTCGTGCTGCCAACGGTAATGGCCACTCCATTATAAAGCGTGCCAGTCGTCTCGCTCGGTGTGCTGCCATCGGTCGTGTAGTGGATGGAGGCGCCAGCGGTGGTCGTGCTGATCGTCACCGATTGCGCGCTGGTATAGGTGCCCGCGGCCGGAGTAAACGTCGGCGCGGCGCAGGTCGGCAGATTGTTGATTGTGTAAGTGCCGACAACGACATTGCTGTCGCTCATGCCGCTCTTGTAAGCGATGGCCTTGAGCGTGGTTGTGCTGCTGAGAGTAACCGCACCGCCGTACACCGTGCCGGCGGTCTCGCTCGGGATGCTGCCGTCCGTGGTATAACGAATGGAGGCGCCGCTGGTCGTCGTGCTGATCGTTACCGACTGCGCCGAGCTATAGAGACCGGCGGTGGGACTGAACGTCGGGTCAGCCACGGGCGTGGGGCCGGAGGAACCGAGGCTCCAAGCCGTAAGGTTGCCGGAACCGCTGCCGAAGCCGCCAGCGGGACCATCAGCCATGTAAAGAATGCCATTGGCGAGAATGGGGCTGGTCCAGTGAAACTGGCCGATCGCGCCCGACCACAGGACCGTGCCCGTGGTGGGATCCATCGCATTGACCTGGCGGGGCGATTCCGTCGAGGTATGTTCGCCGCCGCCGGTGGCGGCATAGAGAACGTTGTTGGCGACGAAGGCCGAGGTGTTGAAGTGCACAGAGGTAAACACATCGGACCAGGCCAGCACCAGGCTCGGATTTCCCGAGCTGTCGATCATCACCTTGAATCCTGCAATGCCGTTGTGGCCGGGAGTGAAGGCCCAGACCTGGCCATCCGCCGGGTTGGTCCAGATGCAGACTTCCGATCGCATCATGCTCATCGCGGGGAAAGAGTATAAAAACAGTTCGCCGCCGAGATTTCCGGGGGCGCCCTTGCCGCTCAGGTTGGCGAGGTTGAGAATCCGGATATTATGATCCTTGCCGGGCTGGACGCCCAAGTGGGGGTATTTGCTGCTGAGCCCGACCGGCAGAATGCCCAGGCCGCCGCTGCCGATGTCCTGGTCTGAGCTGACCGATGCCGACCAGTTGGTGGGCGTGTAGCTGTCCACCGGATAACCCAGTCCGCCGGTGACCCGCGTGCTGCCATTGGCCGCGATGGCGACCCAGCTTTGCCGCCAAAGTTTGCCAGCGGTCCAGCCCGAGCCATTGTTTGTCCCACCCATTTCGAAAACCAGATCCAAACTGGAGTCATAGGGTATCGCGCGAGACCATGGATTGGCGCCGCTTTGCGTCTGGGTTGGCGAATGGGTGTCCGGCTGGTCGGACGCCGCCAGATTGAAAACGTGCTGGGTACCGGTATCGAGATTGATCGCGGTGACACAAGCATGTCCCTGATTGGCGCAATAAAGGTACTCGTGACCATCCTTCGCGATTGCGACCGTCAGTTCGGAACTGCTTTTGCCCGAACCCGTCGTCTCGGGCCAGCCTCCGCCCGTGACTTCGGTGCCATCGCCGACCTTCAGCTTATGGGCCGCGCTGGAAGTGTTCAGATAGATAAATTGCCGGTTCAGATCGATGGCCGGAGCGGAATTGCCCGCCCCGCTGAAGCTCTTGCTCCAAACAGTGGAGCCATTGTGGGCATCATAGGCCGTGAGAGCACCCTTGTAGCCCTGGATAAAAATGAGGTCCTTGACGCCGGCAGGTGTCGAAACACCCGTCAAAAGCACGGGCGCGCCATCCGGGCTGTCCGAAATACCCACTTTAAAGAGCTGTTTCAGCCCGGAAACATTCGATGTGTTGATGGTGGTTTCCGAGGTGATGTTGCCGGTCTTGTCGGGGCTGAATTCAAACTGCAGCCAATCATAAGCACTGGCCCGGTGATTGAGACTCAGGCTGGCGAGCAGTGAAAACATCAAGGCCGCCGCACGTCCGTTTACTTTGTTGCTGATCATTTTTTTCTGGGTTCAGGGTTAAAATTCTGGGCAAGGGCGGGCCGGACGGGATGACGGGGTGCCTTCAGACAGGGCTTGCGCTCATGGGGTGAAGCCCGGCCTCAAGCCTGCGGCAGTGCGAAGGTCCAGCGAGGGCACCATCGACAAAAGGGCCTGCTTTTCCGCCAAGCTCGGCGGAGAAGTGACGGGGGCAGTCGCGCTCGATAAGCGAGGAGACAATGACATCAGACGGGGGCTAGGGGTAAATTCGCCTGGAGCGAGGGGCAGACGCTCAGGCCGGGGGCAAAAAGGGCAGAAGAAACTTAATTGCGTATGTCCGCTTCCATTTCTGGTCAATGCACTCGTCAGTTTCCACGTAAACTTGTTTCTATATCAATTTACAAATCAATTAGATGCAAATTCGATGGCGATTTCACCGGCCAGCAAATCCATCGCGCCACGTTCGACCGAAAAGGCGTGAATTTCCCGGCCGCTCAGGCCGGCGGGCGAGCCTTCAGGACTGACTTCACCGCCGCTAACAATGCTTCGCCCTTGATGGGTTTGGCGAGAAAAGGGACGCCGATGGCCCGCAGATCTTTCTCAAACTGGCTGGATTTGACCACACCGCTGATGGCGATGATGGGGCAATGCGGATCACGGGCCCGCAAAGCCCGAATAAACTCCATCTCGTTCGCGTCTTTCAACCGGATGTCGGTGACTATGAGATGTAGTTCCGAACGACTCGCCTCAAATATTCCGAGCGCCTCCTTGGCTGAAAGCGCGGTAAAGACGCGATAGCCTTCGTCAGCCAGGACCAATTCCAAGGCCGAGAGGATCATGGGCTCATCATCCACCAGCAGGATGCCCGTGCTGCGACCAGCCGTGGACGCGGAGGAGGGAAGCAAGGCCGACGGAGGCGACAAAACGGCGGGGAGATAAATCCGGAAGGTCGTGCCGCGCCCAATCTTGCTGTCGACGGTGAGGAACCCGCCGTGGCCCTTGACAATGCCGCGCACGGTGGAAAGGCCGAGACCCGTGCCCTGCCCCTCCCCCTTGGTGGTGAAGAAAGGATCGAAGATCCGATCAAGGATTTCCGGCGGAATGCCCGCACCGGTATCGGTCACCATCAACACCGCATAAGGGCCATGGTGCCCTTCGATCTGTGCCAGCGCATGCGTCCGGTCGAGCCGGATGTAATCAAGCGAGAGCGTAATCATGCCGTCCTCGGACATGGCGTCGCGGGCGTTGATGCATAGGTTCATCAACACCTGGTTGAGCTGCGTGGCATCGGCGCGCACGGGCGGCGGCTCGGTCAGAATTTTGGTTTCGACCAGGATGGAGGCCGGCAAAGTCGGCCGGATGAATTTTTCAAAATCCACCAGGAGGGAGCAGAGATTGAGCTCGCTGTGCCGCCCCTCCGTGCCACGGGCAAAAGACAGCAGCTGCCGCACCATGGACGCCCCGTGCTGGGCGCCGGCCTCGATTGTGGCCACCAGCCTCCGATCGGATTCGGGCGCAGTCAGCTTCAGCAGGCCGGCCGACATGAGAATCGGCGCCAGCACGTTGTTCAGATCATGGGCGATGCCGCTGACGAGCATGCCCATGCTTTCCATGCGCTGCGCGCGCAAAAACTGGGCCTCCAGCTGCATTTTGTCGGTGACATCGGTATCGATGATCAGAAACCCGGACGGCGCGCCATTGGCGAGACGCATCAAGGTCCACCGGCTTTGCACCACCACCTCGCTGCCGCTTTTGGTGTGATGGCGCAATTCACCGAGCCATTCGCCGCGGGCAAGCGCCTCGTCGCAGGCGGTTTTCAGCAAGGACGACTCGGGCATGAGCAACAGGGTGGCGTTCTGGCCGAGCGCCTCGGAGGCCGTCCAGCCATAGAGACGCTCCGCCCCCTTGTTCCAATAAGTGATGCGGTGGTTGAGGTCGCGAACGAGAATGGCATCCTGGGTTTTGTCGAGAAGCGCGGCCTGCTCATGAATACGCTCCTCGGCCGCGCGCCGATCGGTTACGTCGCGGGCCACGACCAGCACATGGGTCACATTGCCATCCCGGTCGCAAATCACGCTGTCGTGCGATTCGATATAGCGCGGTGCGCCATCCTGCCGGATAATGCGGTATTCGGACTGACGGCCAATGCCGGAGCGCACCATTTCCGTAAAATCATCCCAGATGCGCTGGCGGTCGTCCGAATGGACGTTGGCAAAAAAACTGGTGCCGATAAGCTCAGCCGCCCCGCCCAGCGCTTTCGCGTAGGAAGGATTGTGGTAGAGCCGGCGGCCGTCGAGATCGAGCAGCACGACCAGATCCGCAACGTTCTCGGTGATTTCACGGAAACGCTCGCGGTTTTGCCGCAGCGCCTCCGCGGTCATGCGATGCTGCCGGCCTTCCTCGATGCGCGCGATCGCCTGGCGGATGGCCGGAATCAGCCGCCCGGGGCGATCCTTGATGACGTAGTCCATCGCCCCGCGCTTCAGCGCCTCCACCGCCCGATCCTCGCCAATGGTTCCGGACAGGAAAATGAACGGCTTTTCCGGGCACCATACCCGTGCCAGTTCAAGAGCCGACAGGCCGTCAAAACTTCCCATCGTGTAATCGGAAAGGATCACGTCAAAGTCGCCCACCTCCAAGGCGGCGACATATTGTGCGCGCGTCTCGACCTTGTTGACGGCGCACGAAGGCCATTCACGGGCGAGCAGCACCGCAATTAACTCGGCATCGGAACTTGAATCTTCCAGATGAAGGATACGCATCAGATAGGGTCTCGAACCTGCAATGGGCTGATCTGAGGCTAACTTTCTCCCTGCATTTCGCAACGTCCTGAATCTGCATATTTTACCTTATTTATTTAATAGGTGAAAATACCTAAAAATTTCAGCTCGCGAAAATACTGCACTGATTTAACCGGGACAAAAAAGCGCTAGGCTCCGCGGGCTCGATCAGGCGGCATGGCACTGCGATCAGCCGGCAGGCTGAAACAAAATGTCGCGCCGCCATCGGGCTGTCCCTCCGCCCAGGTCCGGCCGCCATGGCGCTGGATGATGCGGCGAACCAGGGCCAGTCCAAGCCCGTCCCCCGCAAACTCGTCCACCCCATGCAGCCGCTGAAACACGTTGAAAAGCTTGCCGACCTGCTGTGGGTCAAAGCCTACCCCGTTGTCGCGCACGAAAACAATGATTTCGTCGGGCCTAGACGGCGCCCGCCCGATCTCAATGCGCGCTTCCGGCCGCAGTCGGGTGAATTTCACCGCGTTGGCGACCAAAGCCGCCAGAGCCTGCCGCATCATCACCACATCTCCCTCGACTGCGGGCAGGGCGGCGATGTCCCAGCGGATCGTCCGGCCCGCCGTCTCCGCCGCCAGGGCCTGGCGCACCTCCCCGACCAGATCGCCGAGGTCGACCCGGCTGCGCTGCAATGGCGTCCGGCCCAGCCGCGAAAACATCAGCAGCCCATCAATGAGCCGCCCCATGCGCTGCGCGGCCTGGCCGACGGTTTCGAGGTAGCGCCGGCTTTGCTCGTCGAGGGTGCCCGCAGTACGGTCCGCCAGCAGCTGCGCAAACCCGGTGACATGCCGCAGAGGGGCGCGCAAATCGTGCGACACCGCGTAGGCAAAGGCCTCAAACTCCTGCGTCACGGCCTCGAGCTCGGCGGTCCGCCGGCGTAATTCTGTATCCATTTTATTGATACTAATCGCGGCGTCGGCCCGGGCGCGCGCCGCGCGCCGCGCCAGCACCAGGGCGGCCAAAACCAGGACGCCGGCCAGCAGCAGCACTGCCTCCGCCGCGCCGGCCGGGGCTTGCACAGGTTGGTCGCTCAGCCAGGCCATGATCCGGCGGAGGATTGACCAGCCGGCGCCGCAAGGCAACCGGCAAGATGCGGGCCCTCACGCCGAGCCGGCGGGCGGCGCACCGCCCGCGCCGGTGATGACGCGCGCCCCGCGCTTGTACGTAAAATATGAATACGTCCACTGCATCAGCACGGAGAGCTTGCTGCGGAAGCCGACGAGGAACAGCAGGTGGACGAAGAGCCAGGCCGCCCAGGCGGGCCAGCCGCCGAACTTCAGCCGGCCGATCTGCGCCACGGCGGCGCTGCGCCCGATGGTCGCCAGCAGGCCCTTGTTCCAGTAGGCGAAGGCCTCGCGCGCGTCGGGGTCCGCCCCGCCCCGGCGCCGTTCGGCCAGGATGACCCTGGCGGCATGTGCGCCCATTTGCATCGCCGCAGGCGCGACGCCCGGCACCGCCACGCCGTTTTTATCGACGAGCGAAACCATGTCGCCGACCGCAAAGGCCTCCGGATGGCCGGGCAGGCTGAGGTCGGGCCGGACCTTGATGTGGCCGGCGCGGTCGAGTTCGACGCCGAGTTGTTTCGCGAGCGGATTGCCGTTAACGCCCGCCCCCCAGATGATGTTGCCCGCGCGGACGGTCTTTCCTCCCGCCACGATCTCGCCAGCGCCGATCTGCTCGACGCGCAGCCCCGTGTGCACCTCCACCCCGAGGCGCCCGAGCTGGCGCTGGGCGCTGGCCGAGAGCTCGGGCGGAAATGTGGCGAGCACGCGCGGACCGCCCTCGATCAGGAGAATGCGCGTGCGGGCCGGGTCGATGTGGTCGAAATCGCGCTCCAACACCGTGCGCGCCAGTTCGGCAAACGCCCCCGCGAGTTCGACGCCTGTCGGGCCGCCGCCCACCACGACGATGGTCATCAGCTCCTGCTGCTTCACCGGGTCGGGCTCGACCTCGGCGCGCTCGAACGCGCGCAGGATTTTCCGGCGGATGCGCAGCGCATCATCGAGCGACTTGAGGCCGGGCGCATGCTGCTCCCATTCGGGATGGCCGAAATAATTCGTCACGCCGCCCAGCGCGAGCACCAGGTAATCGTAGGCCAGTTCGCCGAATTCGTGCACGACCCGGCGCGACGCCAGGTCGACTTCGCGGACCTCGGCCATGAGCACCTCGAAGTTGGGCCGTCGGGAAAAAATCGCGCGGATGGGTTGCGCGATATCCGGGGCCGACAACCCGGCGCTCGCCACCTGGTAGAGCAACGGCTGGAAAAGGTGGTGATTCTGCCGGTCGACAACCGTGATGCGCGCGGCGCCCGGGGGAATCTTCTGGCAGAAGGTCAGGCCGCCGAAGCCGGCGCCAAGGACGACGATGTGCGGAAGCGCGGGAGAAGTCACGGGCCGGCCGGTGTCCATGCCGGAGCTTGCGGGCAAGCCGCATGGAAGCAAACGGCTGACGGATTAATTTGCTGTTCTTCTGCGGATGAACAGATTTGTTTCAAAAATCCGGCAGTGAAAACACCGCAGAACATCCAGCTCATCGGCTCCGAGGTCGCCATCGCGTGGAACGACGGCACGGAGACGTATTTTCCCGCCGCGGCGCTGCGTGCGGCCTCGCCCAGCGCGGAGACCCGCGGCGAACAGGACATCCTCGGCAACCAGTATGGCGGCGGTGCGCTGGGCAAGTTTGACGGCGTGCAGGTGCTCGGCTGGGAGCGCGTGGGCAACTACGCGCTGCGCTTCGAGTTCAGCGACGGCCACCGTACCGGCCTTTATTCCCATGATTATCTGCTTCAACTCGCCGGAAAACTTTCCGGCCAAAAAACACCATGAACGGCTACGTTTTTCCCGCCCGCACCACCACGGCCGAGGTTGAGCTCGGCACCACGCTGCAGCCCAAATTCGGGCCCGACGGCCTGATCCCGTGCATCACCACCGACGCCGCGACAAACGAGGTGCTGATGTTCGCGTTCATGAATGCCGAATCGCTCGCCCATACGATCAGGACGAAAAAGGCCACCTACTGGAGCCGCTCGCGCAACAAGCTCTGGGTGAAGGGCGAGGAATCCGGCCACGTGCAGCTGGTGCAGGAAATCCGCGTGGACTGCGACCAGGACGTGATCCTCCTCAAGGTGGAGAATGCCGGCGGCGCCGCCTGCCACAATGGCTACAAATCCTGCTTTTACCGCAAGCTCGCGACTGGCGCGCAGGCCGGCGATGCCGCCACGCTCAAGCTCGAGTTCGCCGCGCCACGCGTGTTCGACCCCGCGACGGTGTACAAGAAGAAGTAAGGCGCCCGCGCCTCAGTTCTCGCAAGGCGCGAGGCCGCGCTGGCTTTTCTCCGCGAAGGCCAGCATGTGCCGGAACTCCGCGCTCGCGGCCTCCGGGTGTGCGCGCAGTTTCTCAAGCGCCTGCGTGCGGTTGAGGCCCTCGCGATAGAGGATGCGGAAAATCTGCTTCACGCGGTCGATCTGCTCGGCGGTGAAGCCGTTCCGTTCGAGCCCGATCTTGTTGACCGTGCGCACGACCACCGGCGACCCGTCCGCCATGAAAAACGGCGGCATGTCGTGCCGCAGTTTGGCGTCCGCCGCCAGCATCGAATAGGCCCCGATGCGGCTGAATTGGTGGATGCCCGCATAGGCACCGAGCACCGCGTGGTCCTCCACCGTGACATGGCCGGCCAGTCCCGCGTAATTGCTCATGATGATGTGGCTGCCGAACACGCAGTCATGCGCGATGTGGCAGTAGGCGAGAATCATGTTGTCCGAGCCGACCGTGGTCATGGCGCCGTCGGCCGTGGCGGCATGCACCGTGACGTATTCGCGAAACACGTTGCGATCGCCGATCTGCACGCCGGGGCTGCCGCCCTTGAACTTCAGGTCCTGCGATTTGCCGCCGATGCAGGCGTAGGGAAACACCTCGCAGTTTTTTCCCAGCGTGGTGTGGCCCTCGACGCTGGCGTGATGATGGAGGCGCGTGCCGTCGCCGATGACGGTGCGCCCGCCGACGTAGGCATAGGGGCCGATCTCGACGTCGCGGCCAAGCTCGGCCGCCGGCTCAATAATGGCCGTGGGATGGATGTTTGCAGGCATGGGTTACTCGACCTCGTCGTTGTTCAGGATGGCAAACATCAATTCGGCCGAGGAAACGACCTGGCCGCCAACGCTGCACGTGCCCTCGGCGCAGGCGATCTTGTCGCCGCGGCTCTTGGTCAGCTTGACGTTGATCACGATCTGGTCGCCCGGGCGCACAGCCCGGCGGTACTTGACCTTGTCGCAGCTCATCAGGAGCGCGGTCTTGCCCTCGCTGGAACCGCGGCGGAGCATGAGGATGCCCGCGGCCTGGGCCAGCGCCTCGAGCTGCAGCACGCCAGGCATGACGGGATTGCCCGGGTAGTGGCCCTGGAAGTACGGCTCGTTGAAGGTGACGTTCTTGATCGCGACCAGTTCGTCCTTGCCGATGAATTCGGCGACGCGGTCGATCATCACGAACGGGTAGCGGTGCGGCAGCGTGTCGAGTACCCGGCGGATATCAAGCGAGGTTTCATGCTCGAGCACGGTGGCGGGGCCGGCGGCTTTCTCCTTCTTTTTGCCCGCGCCTTTCTTATGGAGCTTCTCGTAAAGCGCCTTGGTCAGCTCGGCGTTGATGGCGTGGCCAGGACGCGTGGCGATGATGTGCGCCTTGAGCGGCTGGCCGAGCAGTGTCAGGTCGCCTATGATGTCGAGGATCTTGTGCCGCACGAACTCGTCCTTGAAGCGCAGCGGCTCCTTCGACATGATCTTGTCGCCCTTGATGACGACGGCGCAGTCGAGCGAGCCGCCGCGGATCTTGCCCAGCTTGATCAGCTCCTCGATGTCCTCGTAAATCGTGAAGGTGCGCGCCGCGGCGATCTCCGTCATGTAGATGTCAGGGTCGACCGTCAGCGACAGATGCTGCGTATGGATGCCGCGGTCATCCGCCGAGGTGCAGGTGATTTTGAATTCGTTCGACGGCAGGGCGATGACGGAGCGGTTGCCCTGTGTGACGGAGACGGCCTCATCCAGCATGAAATACGACCGCTCCTTGTCCTGTTCCACCGGTTCGCCGGAAAGGATCAGGTTCACAAAAGGCTTGGCCGAGCCGTCCATGGCCGGCGGTTCGCCGGCATTCATCTCGATGACGACATTGTCGATGCCACAGCCGGCCAGCGCGCTGAGAACGTGCTCAACGGTGTGGATTTTCGCGTGGCCCTGCTGGAGCGTGGTGTTGCGCACCAGGTCACCGACGAGGTCGATGCGCGGCTTCAGCTCGGGCTGGCCGTGCAAGTCGACCCTCCGGAAAACGATGCCGTGACCGGCGGCGGCGGGCTTCAGGGTGAGGCGGACCGCCTCACCCGTGTGCAGCGCCTGACCTTCGATGGACACTTCGCGCGCAAGGGTGCGTTGTTTCATGGATTTGGGCGGAGTGTCGGAAACGTCCTGCAAATGACAAGCCCGGAGACGGCTCCGAGCCTTGACACACCGAGGGCTCGCCGCTTATTCAACCAACTTTTCCGCAACTCGAAACCTCCTCCAATTTACCGCCATGGCCTCCGCCAACGATCTCCGCAAAGGGCAAGTCATCAAGTTCAACAACGAACCGCACCTCGTCATGGAGACGCAGCACCGCACCCCCGGCAACCTGCGTGCGTTCGTGCAGGCCAAGCTGCGCAATCTTAAGAACGGCCGCTCGCTCGACCAGCGCTTCAACTCCACCGAGTCGATGGAAGTGCTTTCCACCGACCGCAAGACCCTCGAGTTCAGCTACGCGGACCGCGATACCTACGCGTTCATCGACCCGCAGACTTTCGAGCAGATCGAGCTCACCGAGACCCTCATCGGCGAGGCCAAAAACTACCTCGTTTCCAACGGCAAGGTCGAGGTGCTGTTCGTCGACGACAAGCCCATCACCATCGACCTGCCCTCCGCCGTCTCGCTGAAAATCGTCGAGTCCGCCGACGGCATTCGCGGCGACACCGCCAGCAACGTCCAGAAGCCCGCCAAGCTCGAGACCGGCCTCATCATTCAGGTGCCCCTCTTTGTCAAAGAAGGAGAGATCGTGCGCGTGAGCACGGCCGATGGCTCCTATCTCAGCCGCGCGTAAACCGCCGCAGCCGGGCGCGGAAAATGCCCGTTAGCCGCCCTGCCCCGGTTCACCCCGACCATTTTCAGGCCAACCATGCCGATAAAGCTTTCGCCCCTCATGAAAAAACTTACCCTCGCCCTTGCCGTGGGATTTCTCGCCATCGAGAGCGCTTGTGCCGCCCCAGCCATTCCGCCGGCGCAAGCCGACTTTGGCTCCTGGCCCGCAGGCTGCTCACCTCAAGAAATCGGCCAGCGTGTCGCCACACGCTTCATTGCGAGCCCACATCCTAATTTCGGGCGCACCGAACCGACAAAATTCATCACCTACCCCGAGGTCTGCACCTGGTACGGCGCCCTGACTTTCGCCCAACTCGCCGGCGACAAGGATCTCACGGCCAGGCTCGTCCAGCGCTTCGCCCCGCTTTTTGGCGAGGAATCCCATCTTGTTCCGAAGCCTGAGAATGTGGACGCCACCGTCTTCGGCACCGTCCCGCTCGAACTGTACATCCAGACGAAGGACAAGCGGTATCTTGAGATCGGCCAGGGCCTCGCGGACGCGCAGTGGGAACAGCCGACGCCGGAACAACTGGCGAAATTGAAACCCGGCCCCCGCGCCATTGCGGAAGAGGCGATCAAGGCCGGTCTCACCTGGCAGACGCGCTACTGGATCGACGACATGTTCATGATCACGGCGGTGCAATTGCAGGCTTATCGTGCCACCGGAGACGCCAAGTACGTGGATCGCATGGCGAATGAGATGGCGGTCTACCTCGACAAGCTGCAACAGCCCAACGGGCTTTTCTTTCACGCGCCCGAAGTTCCCATTTTCTGGGGCCGCGGCGACGGCTGGGTGGCTGTCGGCATGGCCGAGGTCCTGCGCTCACTGCCGGCCGACCACCCGCACCGTGCGAGAATCATGGCCGGCTACCAGAAAATGATGGCCTCGCTCCTGCAATACCAGGACGCCGACGGCATGTGGCACCAGATCATCGACGACCCTAAAGCATGGCCTGAAACCTCCTGCACCGGCATGTTCACCTTCGCCTTCATCACCGGCGTGAAAAACGGCTGGCTTGATGCCGCCACCTACGGCCCGGCCGCGCGCAAGGGCTGGCTCGCCCTTATCAAGTACATCGATGGCAACGCCGACATCCACGAAGTCTGCGAAGGCACCAACAAAAAGAACAACGTCCAGTATTACGTGGATCGCAAACGGAACATCGGCGACATGCACGGCCAGGCTCCGATCCTCTGGTGCGCCTCCGCGCTGCTCCGCTGAGCGGCCAGCCGCTTTTTTTCAGCAAACCCGCGGCTTCCTCGCCGCGGGTTTTTCTTTGGACTTTTCAGCCCAGCACCGCGACCGCGGCCTTGTAGCTTTCCGCCGCTTCCCGCGGGTTGCCGGCCGAGCAGTTCAAATCATGCAGCAGGCCGTCCTTCAGCCCGTAAATCCAGCCATGCACTACGAGCGGCTGGCCGCGCGACCACGCATCGTGCACGATGGACGTCTGGCAGACGTTCGCCACCTGCTCGATGACGTTCAGCTCGCACAGCCGGTCGCTGCGCGCGCCCTCATCCGGCAGCACGCTCAGCCGGCAGTCGTGCTTCTCGCCCACATCCTGGACATGCCGCAGCCAGTTGTCGGCCAAGCCCACGCGTTCACAGCGCAATGCCGCGCGCACGCCGCTGCAGCCATAGTGGCCGACGACGATGATGTGTTTCACCTTCAACAAATCGACGGCGAACTGGATCACGCTCAAGCAGTTCAGGTCGGTGTGCACGACGACATTGGCGATGTTGCGATGCACGAACAGCTCGCCTGGCAGCAACCCGACGATTTCGTTGGCCGGCACGCGGCTGTCGGAACAGCCGATCCATAGGCAGGCGGGCGACTGCTGTTGCGACAGCTTCAGGAAAAACTCCGGATCGCGTTTCCGAATGCTCTCCGCCCAGGTTTTGTTTTGCGCAAACAAGTGAGTCAGGGTTTCCATGCGGAAACCAGATGGTTTTGCGCGTTGCGGGAATGTCCACCCTTAAACTCAGGCCTGTGCCACGCGCTCGACACGATGGTACTTTCGGCTGTTTCCTGCGTCTAGCGTTCCCCCACCCTGAAATTTAAAATGAGCGATACCTCCTCCACCCCTTTGTCCCGCCGCCAATGGGTCGGCCTGACCATGCCGGTCCTGGCCGCTTCCCTCGGCTCCGGCCTGATCGGCGCCAGCCGTGCCTCCGCCGCGGAACCTCCGGCCGTCCCGGCCGATGACGCCAAGACGGCCGGCACGCGCGTCTACAACGTCCGTGATTTCGGTGCCAAGGGCGACGGCGCCACGCTCGACACCGCGGCGATCCAGGCCGCGATCGATGCCTGCAACCGGGACCACGGCGGCATCGTTCTTCTTCCGGCTGGCGATTTCCTGAGCGGCACGATCGAGCTGAAGAGCGACGTCACACTGCACCTCGCCGCAGCGGGCCGGCTGCTCGGCAGCGGAAAGATCGAGGACTACCACGCCGGCAACGGCCTGCCGCGCAACAACGGCAACGTCGTCCTGATCTCCGCCGCCAACGCCGAGAATATCACGCTCGAGGGCCACGGCACCATCGATGGACAAGGCGCGAAATTTTATACCGGCCACGGCGACAGCACCGGCCCCGGCGACGACCGTTCCAAGGCCTACGTGGACCGTCCGCACCTGATGACCTTTTATCGCTGCAAGAATCTCGTCGTGCGGGACGTGTTCTGCACCTCGAGCGCCTATCACTGCATGCGCATCTACGAGTGCCTGTACGTGCAGCTCGCAGGCGTGCGGATTCACAACCGCGTCAACAAGAACAACGACGGCTTCCACTTCGACAGCAGCCAGTACGTGCACGTCGCCAACTGCGACGTCGCCTGCCAGGACGACGCCTGCGCGCTCTTCGGCAGCTGCAAGTTCATCACGGTCACGAACTGCACCTTCAGCACGCGCTGGTCGGTGTTCCGCTTCGGCGGCGGCCAGGCCGAGAACATCACAGTCTCCAACTGCGTCATCTACGAGACCTACGGCTGCCCGATCAAGATGCACTTCGGGCGCAACTCCCGCGCCGAGAACATCACCTTCTCCAACCTGATCATGAAGGACGTGACCGGCCCGATTTCACTCGGGCTCGACTCGCGCTCGCGCCGGCGGCCCGATAGCGACAGCACCCCGCCGCCCAAGGGGATTCTGCGCAATATCACTTTCAGCGGCATCCGCGCCACGGTCGTGGCCACCGTGCGGCAACACGCCGACCTGCCCTTCCCTTCGGACGGCCGGCCCGGCGAAACCCGGACCTGCATCGTCCTCAATGGCGCAACCGAGGACTGTATTCTTGAGAACATCAGTCTCAGCGATGTTCATGTCATCTACGAAGGCAGCGGGACCGCCGAGGAGGCCGCCCGGCGCGACGTTCCCCCGATCGCCGGCGAATATTTCGAGATCGGCACGCCGCCCGCCTACGGCCTTTTCGCACGCAACGTGCAGGGGCTGACGCTCCAGAACATCCGGTTCGAAGTGACCTCGCCCGATCTGCGTCCGGCCCTCGTGCTCGACCATGTGGCCGATGCCGCGATCAACGGTCTCAGCGTGCAAGGTCACGAGAAAGGCGAGTCCGTGCTGCGGCTCATTGCCACGCGCGACACGCTGCTGACCGCCGCCCGCGTGCTCACGCCCGCCCCCGTTTTCCTTCAGCTCGAAGGCGCGACCAGCGAAAACATCACCGTGGACGGCGGCGATCTGACCAAAGCCACCGCGCCGCTCGCCTTTAAAAGCGGCGCCACGGACGAGGCTGTAAAGCTACGGACCTGAGGCTCGCGCCAGAGGCGCATCTTTTTTGAATCCAAACAGCGCGCGTTCGACACTCACTGGTCGAACACCCATGCCTATACACCATTCCGATATCTGCATTGCCATTATCCTGGTCTTCCTGCTCATCGCCGGCTTCATCAGGCGCTACTTTCGGCTGAAGCATCATCAACTGTGGACTGAGACCGCCCGGCTTGCCCTGGAAAAGGGGCAACCGCTGCCAAAGTTTGAATTCAACAGACGGCGCTGGGGTGCCTGGTGGGACTTCCGGCGCGGCTTGGTGTTGATCGCGATAGGCGCGGCATTCTATTACATCCTGCCGGCCCAGTCCCAAGCGTGGGCGGCTATGCCTGGGTTCATCGGCGTTGCATGCCTTATTCTCAGCCTGTGTTCTCTGCTGCGTTCCGACAAGCCGTGCAATGAAAGCAATCGTGATCTGCCGGGACAAAAGTGACTTCGTCCGACCCCGACCTCATTGCCCGCGCGCTCATGGACGACCGCGCGGCGTTTGGCGAGCTTGTGCTGCGGCATCAGTCCGCCGTGCGCCGTTTCCTGCGCCATCTGGCCGGCGGCGACGCGGCGCTGGCCGACGATCTCGCACAGGAAACGTTCATTCAAGCCTGGCGCGGACTGGCTCGTTTCCGCGGCGAATCCAATTTTTCCACCTGGCTGCTTGGTATCGCCCACAACCGCTGGCGCAACACGCGCCGCCAGCGCAAAATGGAACCACAAACCGCAAATGAGACCGCCAATGAAAATCTTCCCTCCCCGGCCCGCGCGGTCGAACTCACGCAGGATCTCGGTGCGGCCATGAAACGGCTCGATCCCGATGAACAAACCGCCTTGCATCTTTTCTATCAGCAAGGCCTCACCCACCCGGAAATCGCCGCCGTGGCGGGCTGGCCGCTTGGCACCGTGAAAACCCACCTCGCCCGGGGCAAAGAAAAACTCCGCTCCCTGCTCGCTGCATGGAACCCACAGGCATGACCTCCCTTGACAACCCGCAATTGGAAACGCTGCTGCGCGAGCAGGCCGGGCCACCGCTGCCCGACGGCGGTTTTTCCGCGCGTGTGCTCGCCGCGATTCCACCGCGCCGCAAAGCCCGCCTCGGGTTCCGCAGCTGGCTCATCGCCGCGAGCGCCCTCGGCGGCTTTGCTTTCGCCTGGATCCGCTCCGCCGGAAGCCTCGATTGGACCGCTCTGGGCGATCAATTCGACATGGTCTCGAAGACCTTGCCCGCGGTGCCGGGAGAGCCGGTGGCAATTGTCGCCTTGCTGATCACGGCACTCTGGTTCCTGCCGACCTTCATCACCGAAGAAACGTTTGAATAAAAAAGCCGGCCGAAATCCGGCCGGCTTCAAGATTGTCTGCGAAGGCAACGTTTACGCCACGCGCTCGACGACGAGCGGCGGAGGCGTCGGGCGCTTCGGCGCGAGACGGTAGGCACTCTTGAAGAACTCGAGCGCCTTTTCGCACTTCGCCTCGTCGTTGTAGTGGATCATCATGAGCGGCTCGCCCTGCTTCACCTGCGTGCCGACCTTTTTGATCTCCGATACGCCGACAGCATAGTCGATCTTGTCGTGCGGATGCTCCTTGCCCGCACCGAGCAGGTGCACGCCGCGTGCGATCATTGCGGCATTGATGGTGTGGACGTAGCCGCGCTTCGGGGCGGGCAGCTTGCGAATGTGCTTTGCCTGCGGGAATTTTTCCGGGTGGTCGATGTAGCTCGTGTCGCCGCCCTGGGCCTTGACGAGGTCCTTGAACTTCGCGAGCGCGGAGCCGTCCGTAAGATGGCGCTGCACGGTCTGCTTGGCGGAAAGCGTGGAGCCCGCAACGCCGGCGAGGCGGACGATTTCCATGCCGAGCTTGAGGACGAGTTCCTTGATGTCCTCGGGACCTTCGCCCTTGAGCAGCTTGATCGCCTCCTTGACCTCGAGCGAGGTGCCGACCGTGTCGCCGAGCGGCTGGTTCATGTCGGTGACGAGCGCAACGCAGCGGCGCTTCATCGAGCGGCCGACGCGCGTCATGGAACGCGCGAGCTGCTTCGCGTGCTCGAGTTCCTTGATGAAGGAGCCATTGCCCCACTTCACATCGATGACAAGGCCTTCGGAGCCTTCGGCCAGTTTTTTGGAAAGCACGCTGCCGGTGATGAGCGGAAGGCTCGGGATGGTGCCGGTCTCCTTGCGCAGATCGTAGAATTTCGCATCGGCGGGCGCGAGGGCCTCCGATTGCGCGACGATGGCGCCGCCGATGCGCGCGAGCTGCGAGGAAAAATGATCGATGGTCTGGTTTCCCTTGAAGCCGGGGATGGCGGCGAGCTTGTCGAGCGTATTGATGATGTGGTCGTGCTCGACACCGCACATCATCGGCACCACGACGCCGCTGGCCATGGCGAGCGGCACCAGGACGAGCGAGGTCTTGTCGCCCACGCCGCCGGTCGAGTATTTGTCGATCTTCGGCTTGGCGATGTGTGACAAGTCGATGACTTCTCCCGAGAGCATCATTTCCTCGGTGAGGTCAGCCGTCTCCTGGGCAGACATCTGTTGGAAGTAAATCGCCATCAACAGCGCCGCGAGCTGGTGCTGGGGCATCTCACCGTCAATGGTGCTGTCGATGATGTAGCGGATTTCCTCTTGGGTGAACTCACCGCCGTCGCGTTTCTTCTCAATCAGGGCCTCAAACGCTGGTTTTACGAACCGGCGCGGTGGAATAAGACGTTTACTCATGGGTGGGTTTAGTGAATAGGGATGGCGAACTCGCTGACTCGAAAAGTTTAACGAAACCACTTCGAGGCTATCTTGTCGAGACAATTTTACACAACGATACCCTCCCGGCTGCTCAACAAGTCTCCGTCCGCCAATATGTTCCAACTCTGCGCTTGCACCGGATGCCGGGCCCTCGCTTCTGTGAACTGATGCCGATATCGTTCCATCCTGCCGCCGACCTTGAGGCGGCATTGCAAGTTGCCGCCGTCGCCGCCGGGCTTGAGGCCGCCCAATTTGCCCCTGAAGTGCGCACGGCCGATCCCCGGCATGGTGATTTTCAAGCCAATGGTGTGCTCGGCTATGCCAAGGCCCATCGCCTGAATCCGCGCAAGGATGTCGCCGAGAAGCTGGTTGCGGCGCTGCCGGCCGGCACCAAGGAACAGTTTGACGTCTCAATCGCCGGCCCCGGCTTCATCAATTTTACCCTTAAACCCGCCGCCCTGCTTGCCTGGCTGAAGGCCTACGCCTCCCCGGAAGCCTATGCGGCCGGCGCCGCCGAGGTCTCTCCCTTGCGCGGCCAGACCTGGATCGTGGATTACAGCTCGCCCAACACCGCCAAACAAATGCACGTCGGCCATCTGCGCTCGGCGGTCATTGGCGAGGCGATCTGCCGGCTGCTCGCCTTCACCGGCGCAAGGATCATTCGCGACAATCATATCGGTGACTGGGGCACGCAATTCGGCAAACTCATCTGGGCCTACAAGCGGCAACTCGACGCCGCAGCCCTCGCCCGTGATCCCCTCGAAGAGTTCGAACGGCTTTACAAAGCCGGCAACAATGCCGCCGAGGCCGACCCCGCCGTGCTCAAGGAAGCACAGCAGGAACTCGTCAAGTTACAGGCCGGTGACACCGAGAACCTTACCATCTGGAAAAAGATCAACGAGGTCTCCATGGTCGCGTTTCAGGAAATCTACGACCAGCTTGGCCTCAAGTTCGACTTCACGCTCGGCGAGAGCTTCTACAACGACAAGGTCGAGCGCGTGTACCGCGAGCTGATCGAGTGCGGGCTCGCCGTCGAAAGCGAAGGCGCGCTCGTCGTGTTTCATCCCGAACACCCGCGTTTCGCCAAGCAGCCTTTCATCATCCGCAAATCCGATGGCGCCGCGAACTATGCCTCCACCGATCTCGCCACGATCCTGTACCGCTGGGAACATTTTAAAACGCCGCGCGCCATTTATGTGGTGGACTCGCGCCAGCGGGATCATTTCGAGCAGCTCACGGCGACGGCGGACAAATGGTTCAAATGCAAGGACCGCCCCGCGCCCCAGATCCATCACGTGGATTTCGGCACCGTGCTCGGTGAAAACAACAAGCCGCTGAAGACACGCAGCGGCGAGAACATCCGGTTGAAAGACCTGCTGGCCGAGGCGGAGCAACGGGCCTTCGCGCTCGTCAGCGAAAAAAGCGCCGACATTCCCGAGGCCGAGCGCCGCGCCATCGCCTCCGTGGTCGGCACCGGCTCGGTGCAATATGCCGATCTCTCGCAAAACCGCTCGAGCGATTATGTCTTTGCCTGGGACAAGATGATCTCCCTCGACGGCAACACCGCCGCCTACCTGCTCTATGCGGCCGCCCGCATCCATTCCATTTTCCGCAAACAAGGCCTCGTGCCTGGCGACCCGGCCGCCGAGTCCGCCGCCGGCCCGCTGGAAACGCCCGCCGAGCTCGCGCTGGCGCGCAAGCTCGTGAAATTCGCCGACGCGCTCGGCCTCGCCGCCGGCCAGTTGCGCCCGCATTTCCTCTGCACCTACCTCTACGAGCTCGCCGGTGAATTCAGCACGTTCTACAATGCCGACAAAGTCATCGTGGACGATCCCGTCGTGCGCGCCCGCCGCCTGCTCCTCTGCGCCCGCACGCTCCTGGTGCTCGAAACCGGCCTCCATCTCCTTGGCCTGCGCACGCTCCAGCGCATGTGAAGGGTTTGTTAACTCGAAACCGGCCGCCGACAAAACTCTTGCCGCTCCCCCGCCCCCCGCCCAACCTACCCGCTTTATATGGCCACGCAGGAATTTTACATCCGCAGCGCGGGTGATACCGAGGCTCGCGGCCCCTTCACCCAGGAGCAGCTTTCCTCCCTCGCCGAGGCCGGGCAGGTGGGTCTAGAAACCCTTTACTACGAAGCCGGCTCCGAAAAATGGATCCCGGTCGGGGCCAATGCCGACCTCAAGGCCGCGCTGTTCCCTGAAAAAAGAAAACTGGCGGTCAAACCGAAGACCACGGTCACCACCCTCAACGTCGAGCAGGAAAGCCACGCGCCGATCACCGTGGGCGACATGCTCGCCGCCGCCGAGGGCCGCACGGAGGACACCAAGCACGCCAAGGATCCGGCCATCGCCCGCGGCCGCGCCGCCAAAATCGGCCTCTACGCCTGCACGGCCTTTCTTTTCATCGCAGCCGCCTCCGAGCTGCTGCCCTCGATCGACATCCTCATGACGCTCAATACCGACAAGATCCTCGGCCAGCCGATCATCTTCCTCGGCGTCGTCGATTTCATCCTCGGCCTGCTGCTCCTGTTGCAAATGGTCACGCTCTACCCGTTTGTCCGTTTCCGCGCGGCGCTCGGGCTTGGCTTCATCGGTTTTCTCTTCTGGGTGCGCGGCGAGACTCCGCCCCTGCTCGCCGTCATGGCCGGCTCGATCGGGCTCTATCTCAGCACCATTTTCATGAACTTTTTCTCGCTCGGCATCTCCGTCGGCGTCGGCTTGGCCGGCATGCTGGGCTTCGCCTACTACATGCTGATGTAACGCCCGCCGCGTCACACCGCACCTTTTATCACATGGCGGGGCCGGCCCATCGCTGGAACAGTTTCGTCCAGATTTTTCGCAAGGAAATCTGGCAGCCCGCCCACCTGACCGACCGTTCACCGCGCGGGCGCCTCTATGCCGCATTGCGCGTGATTTCCATCACGGGCAGCGGCCTCCTTGAAAACAAGGCCGCCAGCCGCGCCGCCGCACTCAGCTTCAGCTCGCTGCTCGGCCTCGGACCGCTCGTTGCCATCGCCGTGCTCGTGGCCGGCTTCATGCTCAACAAGAACGACCCCAACCTCGCGGTCGACACGCTGCACAAGCTCATCTCGTTTGTCGCGCCTTCCATCTCGGAATACGAAAAAATGTCCGCCGATGGCAAGACCCCGCCGCTGCCTGAAGCGAAAAACGACATCGTCTCCGCCGGCACGCCTAAACTCCCGCCGGCACCGGGCGCCGGTGCAGCCCCATCCACAGCGCCGGACACGGATTCGCCCGGTCCATCGCATTCGGGCGCGGTCGCCGTCAACCAGGATCTCGTCCATCTTATCAACGGCTTCATCGCCGGATCCCGCTCCGGCACCGCCGGCGTCATCGGCGCGCTCACGCTGATCCTCATCGTGCTGCAGCTCTTCACCTCGATTGAAAACGCCTTCAACGAAATCTGGGGCGTGCGGCGCGGCCGCAGCTGGCTCATGCGCATTGTCTTCTACTGGACCGTGCTCACACTCGGCGCGGTGCTTTTCTTCGCCGCCGTCACCGCGCTCGGCGCCGGCGCGTTCGTGAATGTCTTCATGAAGCACCTGCCACTTGGCAGCGAGCTCCTGCGGATGCTGGGCCTGCTCCTGCCGTCCTTCTCCATCGCGGTGCTCATCCTCATCCTCACTCTTTTCTACCGCTTCATTCCCAATACCCACGTGTTCTGGCGCGCGGCATTTATTGGCGCGTTCGTCGTGGCGGCGCTGCTCGTGCTGAACAACTATCTGGCGTTTTTTTATTTCCGCCGCGTCCTCATCAACAAAAGCCTGTATGGTTCGCTCGGCATCCTGCCGATCCTGATGTTCGGCCTCTACATTTTCTGGTGGTTCGTCCTCCTCGGCGGCCAGATCAGCTACGCGGTGCAAAATGTCCACTTCCGCAGCAGCCGCGCCGCCTGGAACAGCCTCGCCGAAGCCACCCGCGAACGCCTCTCCCTCATCGTGCTGCTCACCATCTGCCGCCGCTTCCAGGAATGCCTGCCGCCCGTCACCGCCTCCCAGCTCGGCGCGCTCATCAAGGTGCCCACGCAAATCCTCAACGAGTGCCTCAACCGCCTGGTCGACCTGAAATTTGTCACCCCCATCCCGCCCTCCGAAGGCGATACGCCCACCGATTACCTTTATCAACCCGCGCGACCGCTGGCCCATCTCACCCTGCAGGATTTCAAGCAGGCCTTCGACAACTACGGCGACGATCCCACCGGCGATGCCCTCGAGGGGCTCGACCCGCTGGCTATGGCCTATCGCGAGCACATGGCGGTCCTCGGCCGAGACGGTTTCTTCACCAAGCCGCTCGACCGGCTGCTGGCGGATTTTCCCTTCGATGAAACCCGCCCGCCGTTCAGCCGGATGGCCGCGGGGTGAGGAAGCGACATTGAGCGGGGAAAATCACGGAGCTAGTTGCGCCCGGAGGCATTGCTGCCTGCCAGCACCCACAACGAACCGAAGCCAATGAGCCGGCCCGTGGGAATAAATCGCGTGCATTCGGCTCCGAATTCCATAGGCTCATTGAAGGCATGAAATATTTCTTCCAGCAGAACCGCCTGGTCATCGCCGTGGTCGCGATGGCCTTGTGGTTTGGCGGATTGAATCTCTGTGCCTTTGCCGTTCTCGCCGGCACCGGGATAAAATCCTCCGGCTGCCCCTTCTGCCATGGTGATGGGAGCAGTTCCAAGTTGTGCGACAAATACACCGGCCAGGAGGCCGCGCCATCCTCGCAGCATGGTTCGATTTCGCTTTCGGCCGCCTCGCTGCCGGTCATTGATTTTGTGTCGTTCGACGGGATTCGCGTGATTCAGCCGAATCCCGCCGGGAATCTGGGCGCTACAATTCCGTACGGCGAACGATGCTTCGCCGAGCTTGTTTTGCAGGAAAGCCTTTTTGCGCAGGCGCCGCCGGTTGGCTGAACGATCCCCGCTAGCGGGTCGATCGTTCCTTTTTGCCCCGGCTTTCTGCCCGCCCTATGCGGGCATTTTGTGGCTGTTTATTTCCACTCTGTCTGCCTATGAAAACCTATTTTACCTGTCTTCCTTTTTTATTTTCCCTGCTCGCGCTTGTCCTGCGCGGAGCCGACCCCCTGCCATCGCCGGAAACCACCGGCCTCACCACGGAATTTGTGGAACAGCTCGTCCTGGAAGCCCAAGGCCACAATCCCGCCCTGGCGGCCGCGGGTGCCCGCGCCGACGCCGCCTCTGCCTCCATCGATTCCGTCCGGACCTGGGACGACCCCACGCTCACCATCGGTCTTTCAAAACCTGCGCCGCGCGGCTTCCAATCGGAGGAGGAAGGCAACATCCTCTATGGCATCGACCAGAAGCTGCCGGTTTTTGGCCGGCCCGGGCTGACCAGGCATGTGGCGGAAACGGAAGCCGCGAAAGAACGGCTGAACGTCAATTACGAAACCCAAAGGCTCCGGCGCGATTTGACCGTGGCGCTGGTCGAACTGGCCCTCGCCGACAAGTCCATTGATCTGGCGCAACAGGATCTGGGCTGGCTGGAGGCCATGCTGGGCACCGTGGACCACCGCTACCAGACCGGCAAATCCAGCCAGGTCGAATGGTTGAAGATCCAGACCGAGCATGCCAGGGCGGTCGACCACCTCAAAACGCTCAAGCTGGCCCGCGATCAGCAGCAGGTGGAACTCAACCGCCTGCTCAACCGCGATCTTCGCGCCTCCTGGCCGGGCGTGGATTTGCCCGCCATCCAGCCGGCCGTGCCTTACACCGACGAACTGGCGGAAGCTGCGATCCAGTCGGAGCCAAAGTTGAAAGTCATGCAGCAGGAGATTGTCCAGGCCGAGGCCGCGACCCAGCTCACGCGCCGCCAGCGTCTCCCTGAAATCGGCGTCGGGCTGCAGGCCCGCCAGTACAGCGGCGACGGCGGAATCCGCGAAGGCACGCTGACCGTGAACTTCACCGTGCCCTGGCTCAACGCCAGCCGCTACGACAGCGACTTCAAGCGCGACCAGGCCAGGGCGCGGGCCAGTGAAAACGAAGCCGCCGACTACATCCTGGCGCTTCGGGCCGAGCTTCATCGTCTCACCACCGGGCTTGATGCCGCCCGGCGCCAGGCACTGCTTTATCGCGATGAAATCATTCCGCTCACCGAGCAAACCCTCGCGAGCGCCTGCGCGGCCTGGGAGAACAACCTCGGCCTCCTCCAGGACGTGCTCGAGGCGCGACGGATGCTCGTGGACAACCGCCTGATCCTGGTGCAATCAACGGCCGAACAAGTGCGCCAACTGGCCGACCTGACCCTGCTGACCGGCATGAAAGATTTTCCGGCGCTTGCCTCCGCCGTCGAGCCGGCAAAAAATCCCCAGCCCCCCGGAAATCCACAATGAAGCCAAAGCCCTTCGTTTTATTTTTTCTTTCCTGCCTCGCCCTGGGATCAATGGCGGTCCTGCCCGCCTGCGCCCCGTCGGACAAAACCGCCGGCCAGGCCGCTGATGACGTCGACTACTACACTTGTGCCATGCACCCGTCGGTCAGGTCGCATAATCCCCACGACAAGTGTCCGATTTGCGGGATGGACCTGATCCCCGTGCTGAAGAAAGGCCATGAGGCCGTGCCGGCGAACCCGGCGATGGAGGCCTCCGACCAGCCCACGGTGTTTACCATCCCGCTCGATCGCCAGCAGCTCATCGGCGTCACTTATACGACCGTCACCAGCCAGTCGCTCGAAACGAGCCTGCATGTCGTCGGCATCGTCGAAGCGCAAAAGCAGCTTCATTGGGATACGGTGGCGCACATCGAAGGCTACGTCCACACCCTCAAAACCTTCACGCCGGGCGATGTGGTCGAAAAAAACCAGCCGATCATGGACCTTTACTGCCCCGACTTCGTCGCCGCGCAAAACGAGTTGCTCGACCTGCTGAAGATGCGCGACGAAGCCGCCAAACCCGGCGCCGCCGCGCCCATGGAAAAAACCGACCAGCTCATTGCCTCCGTGCGCGAACGCCTGCGCCGGTGGGAGATCCCGGACGACCAGATCGATGCCGTCGAGACCTCCCGCGAAGTGCAAAAATACCTCACGATCAACTCGCCGGCGGAAGGCTTCCTCGAAGCCTTGCCGGTGAACCAAGGGCAGCGGGTGAAGGTCGGCGACCACCTGGCCGACGTCATTGACCTGTCCGAAGTCTGGGTCTGGGCGGAATTGTACCAGGATGACCTCCCGCTGATCGGGCACGAAGTCGTGGCCACCATCACCGTTCCCTCACTGCCCGGCGTAAAATACAGCGGCAAGGTGGCCATCTTCGACCATCATATTGACGAGATTAAACGCACCGCCCGCCTCGGCATCGACTTGGACAACCGCGACCTGCAGCTCCACCCGAACATGTATGTGGACGTCGAGCTGCCCATCGAACCGCGCGTCGTTCCCACCGAAGCGGCGAATGCCGGGCTCGCCTCGGTGCCCTCGACCGCACGCATGTCCCATTCCGGCCTCATCGTGCCCGCGAGCGCCGTGCTTCCCACCGGCCGGCACAACATCGTCTTTGTGGACAAGGGCGGCGGCAAACTGGAGCCGCGCTTCGTCGAGCTCGGCGGCCAGTTCGGCGACGTCTGCCTCGTCATCAACGGCCTCACCGAGGGCGAACGCGTGGTCAACAGCGCCAACTTTCTGGTCGACTCCGAATCGAAAATCCAGGGCGCTCTCAAATCCTGGTGACCACCATGGCCTCTTTCCTCCCCTGCGCCACCAGCCGGGCCGGCCTTCCTTCCTGCCATGCAGCCTGAACCGCCCACGCTGATCGAGCGGCTCATCGAGACGAGCGCCCGCAACCCTTTTCTGGTCCTGGTGTTCACGCTGTTCGCGATCGCCGGCGGCATCTGGGCCATCCAGCGCACGCCGCTCGACGCCATTCCCGACCTCAGTGACGTGCAGGTGATCATTTCCACCGACTGGGAGGGCCGTGCGCCCGATCTCGTCGAGGACCAGATCACCTACCCCATTTCCACTCGTTTCATCGCCGCGCCCAAGGTCAAGTTCGTGCGCGGCGAGTCGATGTTCGGGAAGTCCTTCGTTTACGTCATCTTTCAAGACGGCACGGACATCTACTGGGCGCGCTCGCGCGTGCTCGAATACCTCAACTCCGTCCGCGGCTCGCTGCCCGAGGGCGTCAACCCGGTCCTGGGCCCCGACGCCACCGGCGTGGGCTGGGTTTACGAATACGCGCTGGTGGACGAGAGCGGAAAAAACGATCTGGCGGCCTTGCGCAGCTTCCAGGACTGGCATCTGCGCTATGCGCTCGAATCCGTCCCCGGCGTGGCCGAGGTCGCGCCCGTCGGCGGCTTCGTCAAGCAGTACCAGATCGATCTCGATCCAAACAAGCTTCTCGCCTACGGCATTCCGCTGGCCGATGTCGTAGACAAAATCCGCGCCTCCAACAGCGACGTCGGCGGAAAAATCTTCGAGGTCGGATCAACCGAGTTTTATATCCGCGGCCACGGCTACATCAAGAATCTGGCCGACATCGAAAACATTCCCCTCCGGGCCGTGAACGGCACGCCCGTTTACGTGAAAAACGTCGGCACCGTGCACCTCGGCCCGGATCTGCGGCGCGGCGCGGCCGAACTCAACGGCCAGGGCGAAACGGTCGGCGGCATCGTCGTCATGCGCTATGGTGAAAACGCCCTCACCGTCATCGACGGCATCAAGAAAAAGCTGCAGGAGATCGCGCCCTCGCTGCCGCCGGGCGTGAGGATCGTGCCGACCTACGACCGCAGCGGGCTTATCCGCAACTCCATCGCCACGCTGCGCGAAAAACTGCTCGAGGAGAGCCTCGTGGTCGCCTTCGTCTGCCTCGTTTTCCTCTGGCATGTCCGCTCCGCCCTGGTGGCCATCATCACGCTGCCCATCGCCATCGTGCTCTCTTTCCTCCCGATGCACGCGCTGGGCCTCACTTCGAACATCATGTCGCTCGGCGGCATCGCCATCGCCATCGGCGCGATGGTCGACGCCGCCATCATCATGGTCGAGAACGCGCACAAACAGATCGACCATTTCCGCGAACAGCACGGGCGCGAACCCGGCAGCCACGAGCGCCTTGAGGTCGTCATCGCCGCCGCCAAAAGCGTGGGCCGGCCGCTGTTTTTCTCGCTGCTCGTCATCACGGTGAGCTTCATCCCTGTCTTTTCGCTCGAGGCGCAGGAAGGCCGGCTGTTCAAGCCGCTGGCTTTTACCAAAACCTTCGCGATGGCCTTCGCCGCGCTCCTCGGCGTGACGCTCGTGCCCATGCTCATGACGCTGCTCGTGCGCGGGAAGATCACCCCGGAAGCGCGCAATCCCGTCAACCGCTTTCTCATCTGTATCTACCGGCCGTTTGTGCGCTTCGTACTGCGCTTCCGCTGGCTCACACTTCTCGCCGCCGGACTCGTGCTGGCCGCCACGGTCATCCCCTTCCGCCGCCTCGGCAGTGAATTCATGCCGCCCCTCAACGAGGGCACGATTCTCTTCATGCCGACGGCCCCGCCGGGCATGTCCATCGGCGAGGCCACACGCATCCTGCAAATCCAGGACCGGCTGCTGCGGGAAATTCCCGAGGTCGACACCGTGTTCGGCAAGGCCGGCCAGGCCGACACCCCCACCGACCCGGCGCCGCTTTCGATGTTTGAAACCGTGGTCACGCTCAAGCCCCACGAACAATGGCGCCCGGGCATGACGTGGGAAAAAATCCTCGCCGAAATGAACGTCAAACTGAAGACGCCCGGCATGGCCAATATCTTCTGGATGCCCATCCAGACGCGCACCGAGATGCTCACGACCGGGTTCCGGTCCGTGCTTGGCGTGAAAATCTTCGGGCCCGACCTCGGGAATATCCAGGACGTCGGCGTGCAAATCGAAAAGGCGCTGACCGATCTGCCCGGCACGCGCAGCGTCTTCGCCGAGCGCACCACCGGAGGCTATTTCCTGGATTTCGACGTGAAGCGCGAGACGGCCGCGCGCTACGGCCTCACCGTCGGCGATGTCAACAACGTCATCGAAACGGCCATTGGCGGCAAGACCATCGCCACGACCGTCGAGGGTCGCGAACGGTACCCGATCAACGTCCGCTATGCACGTGACTTCCGTGAGGACCTCGACGCCCTCCGGCGTGTGCTCGTGTCCACGCCCTCCGGCGCGCAGGTGCCCATCGGCGAACTCGCCGACCTGCAATTCCGCACCGGCGCGCCCTCCATCCGTAATGAAAACGGCCAGCTGGTCGGCTTTGTCTTCGTGGACCTCACCACCGATGACATCGACGGCTACGTGCAGGCCGCCAACGCGCGCATCGGCGAACGCGTGTCGTTTCCGCCCGGTTATTACATGCAGTGGGCGGGGCAGTTTGAATATCTGAAGAGCGCGGAAAAACGCCTGAAGGTGGTCATTCCGTTCACCCTGCTCATCATTTTTCTCCTGCTCTATCTCAACACCAAGTCCGTCCCGCGCACCCTCATCGTGCTGCTTGCCGTGCCCTTCTCGCTCGTGGGTGCGTTCTGGTTCCTCTACCTGCTCAATTATAATCTCAGCGTCGCGGTGTGGGTCGGCCTCATTGCGCTCGCCGGCCTCGATGCGGAGACCGGCGTCATCATGCTGCTTTACCTCGACCAGGCCTGGGGCAAGTTTTCCGCCGCCGGCCGGCTGCACACGCCGGCCGACCTGCATGATGCGATCATCGAAGGGGCCGTGCAGCGCATCCGCCCGAAGATCATGACCGTCTGCGCCATCCTGTTCGGCCTCCTGCCTATCATGTGGTCGCCAGCCACCCAGGCGGGAGCCGACGTGATGAAACGCATCGCCGCACCGATGATCGGCGGCGTCATCACCTCCGCGATCCTCGAACTGCTCCTTTACCCCGCGATTTACTTCCTCTGGCGGCGGCGGCACCTGCCCGCCTCGGCCGGAGCGGTGCGACCACCCCGGCCAAGGTGACTTGCGTGGCAGTGTCCTAATTTAAAAGTCTTTGATGGTAAAGACCCTGTACGCAGCCCGACTTCACGATTTGCGCCGACGTAGCACTTCTCTCGCTATTTGCCGCCTTTTCCTGACCACTTCCTTCGTTACGGTGAGTCTCTTGGGCGATTTCTTTTGGCGTTTCATGCTTTGCCCAACCCTAAAATGCCCGCTGCGGGAAATCAAGACTAGGACACCACCCACTTGCGCTGCGCGATTGACACACCAGCCGGGCGCAATTCACGCTGGCAAGTTTCCCCCATGATTTCCTGGATTCAACGCAACTTCCAGCAGCACTTCCGCGTTATTTTCGCGATCGTGCTCGCAGGCATCATCATCTCGTTCGTTGCCACCATTGGCGCTTCCCCGGGCATCGGCCGCGGCGACCACACCGTGCTCGCGCAGCCTTTCTTCGGCTACAACCTCGGTTCGCCTGACGACCAGCACCGCCTCTTCGGCGATGCCGGACTCAGCATCTTCCTCCGCTTCGGCGTCCCGGCCGGCGTCAGCCCCCAGATGGAAGGCTACGCGTTCCAGCGTGCCGCCATGCTCTCGCTCGCCGACAAACTCCATATCGGCGTCCCCCCTGATGCGGTGCTGGCCGATTACATCAAGACTTTCGGGGCCTTCGCCGACTCGAACGGTCAGTTCGATCCCAAACTTTACGCTTCTTTCCGCGACAACCAGACTTGGTCAAAGATCGATCCCCGCTTCACCATCGCCGACGTCAGCCGGGTCATTTCCGATGACTGGCGCGCCAACCAGGTGGGCAAACTGATCGCCGGCCCCGGCTATGTGCCCGCCGGCGATATCAAGACGCAGCTCTCCCGGGACGACACCCAGTGGACGCTCGGCGTCGCCACCGCCGATTACGCCGGTTATGCGCCGTCCCTCGCGACCAACCCGAAGGACGTCGAAAATTTCTTTGAGGAAAACTCCACCCGCTACCTGATCCCTGCCCGCGTCAGCGCGAGCTATGTCGCGTTTCCTGCGGCTGATTTCGTTTCCCAGGCCAGCATCACCGAGGCCGAGGTGCGTGCCTACTATGATGCCAATCCCGCGCGCTTTCCCAAGCCGGCCGACGCCAAGAAGCCCGCCGCGCTCGCCCAGCCCAATGCGGATGCCGACTTCGCGGCCGTCCGCCCGCAGGTCGAGGCCGCCGCCCGGCTCGATCGGGCCCAACACCTCGCCGCCCAGGCCGCTTCCGACTTTGCCGTGTCGCTCTACAATCAAAAGATCGGCGGCTTCACCCCCGATCTGGATGCGCTCCTCTCCACGCACCACCTCACGCTCAAATCCCTCGCTCCTTTCACCGCCGACGCGCCCCCGGCTGAGCTCGGCTCCTCGCCCGAACTCGCCGACGAGGCTTTCAAGCTCGGCCCGGACCATTTCTTCTCCGATGCGCTCACGACGCCGACCGGCAGCGTGGTCTTGCTCTGGAAGGAAACCATCGCCGCCCACAAGCCGCTCTTCGCCGAAGTGCAGGCCCAGGTCACGTCCGACTACAAGGAAAACCAGAAGCGCAGCCTCTTCATTAACCAGCTCGGCAAAAATATCCAGTCGTCGCTCGCCGCCCACCTCAAGGCCGGGGACACCTTCGACAAGGCCGCTCTGGCCGCCGCGGCCGCAGCTGGCGTGAAGCTTGAAGTGAAAAACTTCGGCCCCTTCTCACAACGCCAGCCGCCGCGCGACATCGACAGCGCCGTCACCGGCAATCTCGACCGCCTCGCCCCTGGCCAGGTTTCCGACCTGATTTTCTCCCAAAACAAGGGCTACTTCGTGTATGTCACGGCCAAAAAACTCCCCGACCTGACCGCAGGCAGCCCGCAGTTTGTCTCCACGCACGCCCAGCTCGCCTCCACTTTCGCCCGCGACACGCTGAGCTCCTCGCTGGGGGAAATGATCGCAAAAGAGCAGAAGAAGTCCGCTCCCGCCGACACGCCCTGAGCCCTCCGGCTGCAGGCAGGTTTGCGCGATAGGCTGAAACTTTCCGCCGCGCCGTCCGTCACGCTGAAATCTTCCGCCCTCGCCATGCTTGAAGCTTTTTGCCGGTAAAGTCGAAAGCGCAAATTCTTCGACACGCCGCGCATACTCGCTCTACCCTTTCCGCCCACCGTCCCCCATGTTCCGTCCCCTCGCCCGCGTCATCTTTCTGTCATTCCTGTTTTCAACGTCCGCTTTTGCCGCAGAGGACGTTCCACCGCCCGCCGCCCCGCCCGCATTCACCCTTGAGGAATGCATCGCGCGCGCCTTGGTGAAAAATTTCGACCTCAAGATCCAGAATTACAGCACGGCCAACGCGAAGGAATCCATCCAGACCGCCAAGGGTGATTACGACCCCAACGTCACGGTCGATGCAAACCGGTCCCTTAGCCAGGCCGCGGCCGCCGGCAGCACGCTCGACGGCACCACCGCGGTCGGCCCGCGCAGCGACACGACCAACGCTTCTTTCGGCGTCTCGCAAAAAATTGTCACCGGCGCCACCGCCACCCTCAGCTCCGGCCTAAACAAAGATTACACCAATTCGTCCTTTTCCACCCTCAATCCCGCCTACAACGGCGATGTTTCCCTCTCCGTCACCCAGCCCCTGCTCAAGAACGCCGGCATCACCGTCAACCGCGCCGCCATTCTGACGGCCGAATACGAATTTTCCCGCGCCAACCTCGCCTACAAGGCCAAGCTCCTCCAGGTCATCCACGACACCGAGCTCGCCTACTACAACCTCGTTTTCGCGCGCGAACAACTCCAGGTAAAGCAGCTCAGCCTTGAGCTTGCACAAAAACTCTACGACGAAAACAAGACCCGCCAGCAGACCGGCGTCGCCACCGATCTCGATGTGCTCACCGCACAGGTCGGCGTCGCCAATGCCCGCAACGGCGTCATCCAGGCCGACAAGACCGTGCACGACAGCGAGGACGCGCTCCTCCAGGTCATCGGCCAGACCGATTTCACCACCGCGCCCGGCACCGTCGGCTTCGGTGATTTCAGCGATCCCATCCCCACCTTCGACCGCTCCTACAAGATCGCCCGCGACAACGATCCCGACTTCCTCTCCGAACAAAAATTGATCGAGGAATTCAAGCTCAGCGTCAGGACCTCCAAGCAAAACCGCCTGCCTGAGCTCGATCTCACCGGCGCCGGCGGCTACACCAGCAGGCAGACCTCTTACGACCGGGCCATCAACCGCCTGCCGCATGGCGACGGTTATAATTGGGAGGTCGACCTCTCCCTCAGCTTCCCGTGGGGCAACCGCGCCGGCAACGCCGCCTATCATATCGCCCTCAACAACCTGCGCAGCCAGCAGGCCGCACTCGATCAGCTGGACCAGGGCCTCATCGTGCAGGTCCGCACCGCCGTCCGCAGCGTTGAGACCAACCTCGACAGCGTGAAAATCTCGACCCTTTCCGCCGAACTCAGCGAAAAGCAATACGAGCTGCAAAAGGCCAAGTTTGATGCCGGCCTCAGCACCAGCCGCGATGTGCTCCAGTCGCAAAGCGACCTCGAAACCGCGCGGCTCAACGAGCTCCAGGCCAAGGTCACCCTCCGCCAGGCCGTTGCCGACCTGCACCAGCTCGAAGGCACCTCGCTCGATCGCTACAAGATCGCCTCACCGGAGTAAGCGCGCCGCGATCGTGCCCGGTCGCGCCTTATCCACCAAACAGGCGGTCGACCTCCGCCCCGCTGGCCTCCGTCACGTGGTGAGCCGGCAGCTGCGTACGAAACCAGGTCCGCTGCTTCTTCACCAGCGCCCGCGTGTTCTTCACGATTTCCGCCGCGAGCCCGGTGTCATCCAGCTTTCCGTCCAGTCTCGCCAGCACTTCGCGATAGCCAATGGCCCGCGCCGCGCTCGGATTTTTTTCCAGCCCCGCCGCACGCAACCCGCGGACCTCGTCCACCAGCCCGGCCCGCAGCATCCCCGCCACGCGCGCCTCGATCCGTGTGTTTAGCTCCGCCGCCGGCCGCTCCAGGCGGGTGAGCACGACGCGCCGGTCCGCAAACGGCGCGGGCTGCCGCGCAAAATCCCCCGCCAGCTCGCGCAAGGTCCGGCCCGAAGCCAGGCAGCGCTCCAGCGCCCGCGCCACCCGCCGCGGGTTATTTGTATCTACATTTTCAATACCATTCGGATTGCACTGCCGCAATTCCGCCAGGGCCTCCGCCAGCGAAAGTTTTTCCACCCGTCGCCGCACCTCCCCCGGCACGTCCACCCCGTCCGCCACGGGCGAAAAAAACGCCTTGAGGTAAAATCCGCTGCCGCCCGTCACCAGCACCGCGCGGCCCCGCGCGACGATGTCTGCAATCACGGCTTTCGCGCCGGCCACGTACCGCGTGACGTCCATCGGATCCGTCACCTCCACCACGTCGATCAAATGATGCGGCACGCGCGCGCGCTCCCCCGCAGACGGCTTGGCCGTGCCGATGTCCATCCCGCGGTAAAACAGCAGAGAATCGCACGACACGATTTCGGCGTTGCGCACCTCCGCCCAGCGCAACGCCAGCTCCGTCTTACCCGCCGCCGTCGGCCCGGTGAGGACATAAATCGTGTCGCCTATCGCTTTCCGCGTCATTATGGATTGTTACAACCATGTGATTTCGCCCCGCCGACGCCAATTTACTTTTGCGCCCGGCCGACAAATTTTTCATTCGAGGTAACCGTCGCATCTCCTTCCTGCGTTGAAACTCGCGCTCGTCACCGAAACTTTTCCGCCCGAGATCAATGGGGTCGCCATGACCCTGCAACGGCTGGTCGAGGGCCTGGCCCGCCGCGGCCACGACCTGACGGTCTTGCGTCCCCGGCAAGCCGCGGTCGACGCACCCGCAGGCAACGGCCTCTACGGCGAACAGCTTTTCCCCAGCCTGCCGATTCCGGGCTACGCGTTTCTGCGCCTCGGCCTGCCCGCCCGCCGCCGCCTCATCAACCTGTGGACCGCCCAGCGCCCCGACCTCGTGCACGTCGCCACCGAGGGTCCGCTCGGCTACTCCGCGCTCCTCGCCGCCCGCCACCTCCGCCTGCCCGTCAGTTCAAGCTTCCACACGAATTTTCACGCCTATAGCCGCCACTACGGCTGCGGTTTTCTCACGCGCGGGGCGCTCGCCTATTTGCGCCACTTCCACAACCGCACGCTCGCGACATTCGCCCCCACGACCGAGCTCAACCAGCAGCTGGCGGACGCCGGTTTCGCCCGCCTCCGCCTGCTCGCCCGCGGCGTGGACACCCGCCTCTTCTCGCCCGCCCACCGCAGCGAGGCCCTCCGCGCCCAATGGGGCCTCGCACCCGGTGATCTCGCAGTCGTGCACGTCAGCCGCCTGGCGGCGGAAAAAAACCACCCGCTGCTACTCGCGGCCTTCACGGCAATCCGCGCCGCGCATCCCCGCGCCAAATTCATCCTCGTGAGCGACGGCCCGCTGCGCAAAAAGCTCCAGCGCGCGCATCCCTGGATTCGTTTCACCGGTTTCCTCGACGCAGCCGCGCTCGCCGCCCACTACGCCTCGGCCGATCTTTTTCTCTACGCCAGCCTCACCGAGACCTTCGGCAACGTCGTCCTCGAGGCCATGGCCAGCGGCCTGCCGGTCGCCGCCTTCGACTACGCCGCCGCGGCGCGCTTCATCCGCCACGACGAAAACGGCTGGCTCGTGCCGTGCGGCGACCGCCGCGGCTTTCTCGCCGGCGCCCGGGCCCTGGCCGCCGACGCCGCGCTCCGCCGGCGCCTCGGCGCGGCCGCCCGCGCGACCGCCGAGACCGTCCCGTGGGACGGCATTGTCGCCGGTTTCGAGCGCGATTTGTCCGAACTCGCGCGCTCCGCCCCGCAGCCGGCCGCGCCCGCCGCCCATCTCGCGCCATGTTGAAGACCCGCTTCATTTTCAACCCCCGCTCCGGCCGCAATCATGACGACCCGTCGCTGCTGGCCCGCTGCCGCGCCTTCATCGCCGAGCACGGCCTCGACGCCCGCATCGCCATCACGGAGCGCCCGCGCCACGCAACCGAACTCGCCCGGCAGGCCGTCGACGACGGCTGCGGCCTGATCGTGGCCGTCGGCGGCGACGGCACGATGAACGAGGTCGCCCAGGCGCTCGTGCACACCGACGCCGCGCTCGGCCTCATCCCCTGCGGCTCCGGCAACGGCCTCGGCCGCCATCTCGGCATCCCCGGCCCGGGCCGGGGCGCGTTCCGCACGCTGCTGCAAGGTCGTATCCATAAAATAGATACAGGTCTCGCCAACGGGCTGCCCTTCTTCAACGCCATGGGCGTGGGCTTCGACGCGGAGATCAGCTTCCGCTTCAACCGGCTCACCCGCCGCGGCCTGCCGGCCTACGTGCGCACCGCGCTGGGCGTGTATTTTTCATTCAAGCCGGAATCCTTCCTCATCCGCAATGGCACCTCGCTGTCCACCCGCGCCTTCCTCGTCACCGTCGCCAACTCCGACCAGTACGGCAACGATGCGGTCATCGCGCCCGGCGCACGGGTGGATGACGGCCGGCTCGACCTGGTGGCGATCAAGTCCGTCAACCTTTTCAACGTGCTGCCGCTCACGGTGCGCCTTTTCACGAAAACCATCTACGGCAGCCCCAGCGTGCGGCATCTGCATGGCCGCCATTTCACCATCGAACGCACCGCGCCCGGCCGCCTGCACACCGACGGCGAGACGCACGACACCGGTGCGCAGATCGAGGTCACCGCGCAGCCGCGCAGCCTGAATATCATGGTGCCGGCCGAATCGAAGACGGCCGCGATCGCCACGCAGACAAGTGAAGATTGCGTGACATTTTCGGCCCGCCCCTAGCCCCGCCGTCACGATTTTGTTAAGCTGGCACCATCAGATGCCCACCGATCCAAAGCCGCTGAAGGTGAAAACCGTGATCATCTCCGATGTTCACCTCGGCACGTACGACTGCAAGATCCACGAGGTTAACCACTTTCTCAAGCATACGCGCTGCGAGAAGCTGATCCTCAACGGCGACATCATCGACGGCTGGGTGCTGAAAAAGGGCGGCCACTGGCCCAAGTCGCACACGCGCTTCATCCGCATCGTCCTGAAAAAGCTCGAGAAGCGCGGCACCGAGGTCGTCTACCTTCGCGGCAACCACGACGACGTGCTCGCGAAAATCCTGCCGCTCGAATTCGAGAACCTCCACATCGTCGAGGATTATGTCCACGCGGGCGTGCGCGGCCATTATCTCGTGCTGCATGGCGACGTGTTCGACACCATCACGCAAAACTTCGCTTTCCTCGCCTATATCGGCGATTCGGGTTATCGCGCGCTCATGGCCATCAACCGCCTTTACAATTCCTGGCGCGCCTGGCGCGGCCAGGAATATTATTCCTTGAGCAAGGCCGTGAAGGCGCGTGTGAAATCCGCCGTCAGCCACGTCTCGAAATTCGAGGACCACATTGTCGCACTCGCCCGGCGCCGCGGCTGCATTGGCGTCATGTGCGGCCACATTCACACGCCGGCCGACAAGATGCTCGGTGATATTCATTATCTGAATTCCGGCGACTGGGTCGAGTCGCTCACCGCCGTCGTCGAGCACCATGACGGCCGCTTCGAGCTCGTCGATTTCACCGCCTTCAGGAAGCTTTATCCCTTCGAGGAAGAGACCGCGGAGGCACTCGATCTTGCGCCCGAACAGGCGCCGGCGACCTGAGCGGCCCGGCCGCTAGGCGGCTTCACCCGCCGCCACCGTGCAATTGCGCCCGCGGGCCTTCGCCGCATAAAGCGCCTTGTCCGCCGCGGCCACAAGCGCCTCGGCCGAATCCGCATCCTGCGGCATCACCGCCACGCCAAAGCTCATCGTCGTGCGCAGGTTCACATCACCACCGGCGGCAATGGGGGCGCGCTCCAGCGCCGCACCCGCCCGCCGCGCGGTCTCCAGGGCCGTGGCGCGGTCGGTTTCCATCAAAATCATCGCCATCTCCTCGCCTCCGAAGCGCGCCAGCCGGTCCACCGAGCGCAGCTCGCCCGTCAGCCGGGCCGCCACCTCTCTCAGCACGACGTCGCCGGCCTGATGGCCGTGGCGGTCGTTGACGGCCTTGAAGTGATCGATGTCGCCCAGCACGAGCGCGAAGGGCCGCCCGAAACGCCGCGAACGGTCAACCTCCTCGATCAAGAGGCGGTCAAACTCGCGCCGGTTGAACAGGCCGGTGAGCTGGTCGTGCGTGGCCAGCTCGTGCAATACGTCGAGGGTCTCGCCCAGCTTGAGCGCGTAACGCAGCGACCGCTCGAGCATGTGCGGAGTGATTTCTCCCTTTACGAGATAGTCGAGCGCGCCGGCGTGCATCGCCTGGATGTCGATGTTTTCCGACGTCTCCGCCGTGAGAAAGATGATCGGCGTGCGGCAGCCCCTCGCCATCGCCTCGCGGATGAGCTCCAGCCCGTCGCGCGCGCCGAGCTGGTAATCGAGCAGGCAGGCGCTGTAGCCGCCGGCCAGCAGTTTCCCGATGCCCTCCTCGTAGGTCGCCGCCCAGTCGAGGTCGTACTGCTCGGCGCGAAAGTTCTTAAACTGCGCCTGCGTGTAGCGAAGCTGCAGGCGATCGTCGTCGATCAGCAGGATTCTTCGGGGCATGCCGGAAACTATGTCCGGCGCACGCCCGCGGCAAGGTCAGACGCACGGGCACGAAGCTGGGCGGGAATCTCGGCCCGGGCCGCCAGATTTTCCTTGATGACATTGACCAGCGCGCTGCCCACGACAACGCCATCGGCCTGGGCGGCGACCTCGGCCACCTGCGCCCGTGTGGAGAGGCCGAAGCCGACGACAACGGGCAGCACCGTGTGCTGTTTGATCTGTGCGACGGCGGCGGGAATGCCGGCCGCCAGCTGATCGCGCACGCCCGTGACACCCTCGCGCGAGACGTAGTAGATGAAGCCGGTGGTCGTGGCGCAGATTTTGGCAATGCGCTCAGGCGGCGTGGTGGGCGCAATGATAAAGACCGTGGCAATGTCGTGCGCGCGGCAGGCGGCAAACAGTTCGCTGGCTTCCTCTGGGGGAAGATCAAGCGTGAGGATGGCGTCGATGCCGGCATCCTTGGCGGCCCGCACATAGTTCCAAACGCCCGGCGCAAAAACGAGATTGTAATAGGTGTAGAGGACGAGCGGAGCAGCCGACTCGGCGCGAAGGCGGCGGGCCAGCTCAAAGACGCGCGCCGTGGTCATGCCGGACTCCAGCGCCCGCTGGGCGGCGAGCTGATTGGTGAGCCCGTCGGCCAGCGGATCGGAAAACGGCGCGCCGAGTTCCAGCACGTCCACGCCGGCCTCGAGGAGCGCGCGGCAGGCGGCAAGCGAAGTGTCGAAATCGGGATCACCTGCGCAAAGATAGGCAACAAACGCGGCGCGTTTCTCGCTCTTGGCACGGACGAAAGCATCGGTGAGGCGGGACATGGACGGGATGAGGCTTGAGGCGGGTGACTTGGGGCGCGAGGGGAAATTTTTATCGAGTGTACCGGCAGTGGGCTTGAGCGCTCCGACTGCAACTCCGGCGGCGTGACTTGGTCCAATCAGGTGCAAACTCCCGCCATCAGCCAAATCAAAAATGCTTATGTGCCTTTTAAATAGCCGCTTATAAATTATTGCAATCTTTGTAAACCATGCCTGCGTCAGGCATGGCAGGCACCGGCTTCCCTGTGCCAGGATGACTGAAAAATTATTTCCCTATGAAACCCCTCATTACCGCTCTCGCCTTGTTCGTCGTGGCGCTCCTCGCCGGTTGTGCCTCTGCTGAAAAGCTCAACGACATCCGCATCGGGATGACCAAGGACCAAGTGCTGGCCCTCCTTGGCACGCCGGACAGCACCAGCGCCCAGGCCAATGTCGAATATCTGACCTACTACCTGGAAGGTGATGCCAATTATGGCCGGGACCGTCCTTACATGGTTCGGGTGGTCGATGGCAAAGTGGAGTCCTTCGGGCGGATGCTGCAATTATGGGATCTTTATAACCGCCCGGTCGGGAGCACGCAAAATTCCACCACGGTCGGCACGACGACCACGCCGCCGCCGGCGGATCTGGCCGCCCAGCTCGAAAAATTGAAGGCCTTGAAAGACCAGGGTGTGCTGACCGACGAGGAATTCCAGAAAGCCAAGGCCAAGCTGCTCTCTCCTTAGAAACAATCCACCCGCCGCCCCTCCCTTTCGCCCGTTGCGATTGGCGGGGAAGCGGCTAAGCGATGGAAAATTCGACCAGCACAGGGCGGTGGTCGGAGAGCAGGGTGCGAATGACCCGGCAACGCGCCCTGATGCAGTAGGGCGGCAGAAAAACAAAATCGAGCGCCCGGCGCGGCCAGGGCGACGGGTAGGTATTTACGCCGGAGGCTGGGTGCAGCGTGTAGCTGCCATGGCGGGAAAAATAATCGAACAGCGAGGCGGTGGCGTCAGGCCGGTGCGACGGATTGTTGAGATCGCCGCAAAGGATGGGCGGCACGTGCCAGTGAACCTGGCGTTGGCGCTGCTTTTCCTCCAGATAATCCGTCAGCCGCAGGAGCTGGCGGAAACGATGGTCGCGCGAGGCGAAATGCAGGTGCAGGTTGACGATGGGCACACGGCGGCCATGGAGGTCGATTTCGGCGAAGAGAAAACCTTTTTCACCCAGCTGGCGCTGACCGAAGGCGATGTTTTCCCATTCGAGGATCGGATGGCGCGAGAGCAGCGCGTTGCCGTAATTCAGGTGGACGCGACCCGTGCGGCGGTTGTTGACCCCAAAAATGGCGTGCGGAAAGCCGGCGTGCTCACGGAGATATTCGAGGTGGTCGAAACTGCCGGCCCAGCGGGAATTTTCGTCGATTTCCTGGAGGGCCACAATATCGGGTTTCAGCCGCACAATCAGCCGCGCGATTTTCTGAAGCCGCGCATGAAGCTGGCGGCGCGAGGCCAGGCCGGAGATGGGCATGAGGCCGCGGCCGTGGGCGATGTTAAAAGTGACGATGCGAAGGCGCGACATGCCTCAAGGTTGGTACTAAGCACCACGAATGCCCCAGTGACAAGCGCGGCGGGAAGAAGGGATTGACAGGGCCAAAAGTGGCGGCGATTTTATCCGGCTCTACACGGCGGTCATAGCTCAGTTGGTTAGAGCACTAGATTGTGGATCTAGGGGTCGCGGGTTCGAGTCCCGTTGGCCGCCCCATTTCAGTTGTTGAAACCCAACAACCAGATTTTCGGCCGAAGCCAGGTTGCCAGCTGACGGAGCAACGTGGACATGAATCGTTCGAAATCCTTCGTCAGCCAGTTTGAAAACCGCAACAGCGTTGTCTCCTGAGCAGGCATGCCGTGGCGAACGCCTTTGGCCGCAGCCGCACGCGGTGCTGCACATCGGCACATCCGCTCAAAAGCTCCAAGCTGCATCGGCCGTATCGCTGGCCAAGAAGTGGTCGATCCGTCGCGCAAAGTTTGTTCTGACGATCATTTTAATACTCCAGCTGCAGAGAGCAGGTCGGGCATTGACCCGCCTTTCCCCTTGCTTTACGCGTCATTGGTTTCTTGGTGCAACGAAAGAATTCAAAAAAAACCGGTTAATAAACCAAGGCCGATACCAATCAACGCCCCATTCCCGGCCGCAAAGAAGCTAACTTTACCATGAGTTATTTTACTGCCAACCCTCAGAGCTCAACCGCCATCGCTCTTAGTTGGAATATTCTGGGCGACGTTAACGGAATCATCCAAGCCGGAACCATCACCCAAACTGACCCAAACGGGGGTCAGGTGGTCCAGTCAACCGTGCCCGGCGACGGCACCGGCAACACCATTTTCACCGGTCTGTCTCCCAGCACCCACTATAATTACACACTGAATATCCCATGGGTGGATGAATACGACGATTACAATCTCGAGGTTCTCTACGCGTCGGCGACGACTCATCCACGTCCCACGCCCACTCCAACGCCGCATCCCACCCCGACGCCCACGCCTCATCCGACACCCACGCCCACTCCCCACCCTACGCCCACACCGCACCCCACTCCCACCCCAGTTCCCACGCCGGCGCCAGTCCTCAGCGGTCTCTGGCTCGCCTACGTGGCCAATAACCCGACCAACGATTTGCTCGTGGCCAGTTCGACTGATGGCGTTCACTGGTCTAATCCAAATAAAGTCACCGGACAGAGCACCTCCGTGACCCCCGCCATGGTGGTCTTCAACGGGATGCTGGTCATCGCGTACATTGCCAACAATGGCAGCAACGAGATATTGATCACCACGTCGACCGACGGGGTTCACTGGACAACCAGCACGAAGGCCTCGGGCCCGGGCTACCCCGGATCGCAAACCAGCCCGTGCAGCCCGGCCTTGGCGGTGTTGAACAACACGTTGGTGATGGTCTACGTAGCCGACAATGGCAGCAATCAGTTACTCGTTACGAACTCGACGGATGCCGTCCATTGGACCAAGTCCTCCCTCCTCCACTTTGCGCCAGGCACTGTTATTACCACGACTCCGGCCCTGGCCTGTGATCCAAAGGGCATGCTTGGCGTGGCAGATCTCTTGCTCATGTACGTCGACAATCAATATCCCCGGCATATCTTGTGGGCTGGATCCAATGACGGAGTGAATTTTTTTGTAACCGGCGACGCGGCAGAATTCAGTCCCTGCACCCCCGCCTTGACCTGTTTTTTAGGTAGATACGCCATGATGTTTATCGCCGCCAACGGAAGCAACCAGCTCTTTTATGCGTCTTACCCTGGTGGGTCAGTCGGGGTCAGTCCGGGCACCAATTATGGGGCGATATCAGGGCCGCAGACCAGTAATGTTTCTCCCTCGATAGCATCCTTCCATGGCCAACTCGTTCTGGTCTTCGTCGCCAGTAACGGAAGCAATGATCTCCTGACCATGCAGACAACCGACGGATCAGGACTGCAATGGACGGCGGCGACACCCGTGTCACATGGTCAGTCAAGCAAGACGGCACCGGCCCTCTGTACAAATACTCCCTGACCGAAGTTCATCCCCATTCTGATCCACAAAGGTGAGGGCAGCCCAGGATTGTGAGACTCTTCGTTTCCATCGCGGCTTACCGGGACCCGGAGTTAGTTCCGACGCTGGTAGATTGCCTGGCCAAGGCCCAATGGCCTGACCAACTCCGCCTGGGCATTTGCTGGCAACATGGCCCTGACGAGGAGCTACCGAGCTCAATCAAGCAGGACTCCCGGATACAGATCATTGATGTCGATTGGCGGGAAAGCAAAGGAGCGTGCTGGGCCCGATCGCAAATCATGGGCCTGTGGCAAGGTGAGGACCACTACCTCCAGATTGACAGCCATCACCGCTTCGCCGCTGGATGGGACGCCAAGCTCCTGGCCAACGCCGCCTTAACCGCCTGCCCCAAGCCCATTCTGACCACTTATTGCCCTCAATATACCCCTGGGCGGGAGATACCGCTATCGCCTGCGCCCACGCAGATGACTTTCGATGCTTTCACCGAAGACGGAATCGTGATCTTCAAACCCACGATCATCCCCAACTGGACCCACCTCACTCGCCCCGTACGGGCCCGGTTCATCTCAGGCCATTTTCTCTTTGCGCCCGGTTCGTTTGTCGAGGAGGTCCCGTACAATCCCGACCTTTACTTTATCGGCGAGGAAATCACCCTGGCCATCCGCGCCTACACCCATGGCTACGATCTCTTCCATCCGTCCGAATCCTTGCTGTGGCATGAATATTCGCGCGCAGGCCGCCGCAAACACTGGGACGATCACATCGAGACGGAGCGGGTCGAGCTACCCTGGCATCGGCGGGACAGCCAAAGCCGGGAGGAAGTCAGGCGTTTCTTGAACGACCCCCAGCTCGGGCGCTATGGTTGTGGCTCCATCCGAAGCTTCGCCGAGTACACCGACTATGCAGGCATTAACTTCAGGGACCGGAAGATTCAGGACTATACTTGGCGCGGTGAAGAACCGCCTGATCCCCATCCGCCAGTCAACTGGGAGGACGGTGTTCATCTCTGGGACATCCTCATCGAGCTCAAACGCCGGCAGTTGCCTGATGCGGCCTGGATGGACGCTCATTTTTGGTATGTTGGCCTGCACGACGCCTCCGGCCGGGAAATCTATCGGCACGACCTGTCGGGAGAGGAACTGGACCGTCTGCTCAGAGGAAATGCCGAGAACCTTCTGATTCGAAGAAGGTTTCAGTCCGGCCTCTCCCCCAAAACCTGGACGGTCTGGCCCGTCTCGCAGCAGCAAGGCTGGTTGGATAAAATCACCGGCCCAGTGCCTTCGACATATACGAGGTAAAACCCCTCACATCGTGGCTCCCTACAACAGCTCAAAACATGTTTAATGAAGCTCTTTTGTTGTGGGGCTTGGAGCGGTTCGAGTCCCGTTGGCCGCCCCATTTTCAGCGTTTGATCTGCAGCTTGGGCAGCATGCCTTGCAATTCACGCGCGCCGGCTTCCGTCACCACGGTACGTGAAACGCTGAGCACTTGTAATTGCGTCAGGCCGCGGAGCGACTTCAGGCCGGCATCCGTCACCTTCGTGCGGTTGAGGTTCAAACTGCGCAACTGTTTCAAGCCCGACAGGCCTTTCACGGTTTCGTCAGTGACCGCATCGCCCGCGAGCACCAGCGTCTGCAATTGTCCCAAATTCGCCAGGGCTGCCAAGCCCGTGCCGGTCACTTTCGTGCTCGGCAGGTAGAGGGTTTGCAGCTGCGCCGACGCCGCAAGGCACTTCAGTCCTTCATCCGTCACCTTCGCCGCATCGAGGTCGAGCAGCTGCAAATTTGGCAGAGCCGCCATGGCCTTCAGCCCGGGATCCGTCATTCGCTTGATCGATCCGAGATTCAACGCCCGCAATTGCTTCAGCGAACCGAGCTGATCCAGTCCTGCATCGGTGACCTGCGTCGCAAACAGGCCCAGCGCGCTTAGCCGGGACATGGTACCGAGCGACTTCAAACCCGCATCCGTCACGCTCGTGTGATTGAGATCGAGAGCCTGCAATTGATCCATGCCAGCCAGAATCTTCAGGCCTTCATCGGTCACATGAGTATAGCCGAGACCCAGCTTTCGCAGCCGGCCCAGACCGCCCAGCTCGGACAAGGCGGCATCGGTCACAGCTGTGTGCTCGAGGCCGAGCGTTTCCAGCCGTTTGAGGTTCGATAATTCCTGCAATGTGCGACCGGTCACCGGCGTACCGGCGAGGTTCAAAACCTGCAGTTCGCCCAGCGCGGCCAGCTCATGGAAATCGCCGTCGGAAAATTCGGTGCCTGCCAGTTCGAGGGCAAAAGGCCGGTCAGGCGCCGGCAGTTGCGCGAGGACGCCATGCGACCAAGCCTTGAGTCGAAAAGCCGGAATATCCCCTGCCTGCGGCTGGGCGGAGGCCTCGCGAAAAATCGGGCGGCCATACTGATTGGCGCCCATCCAGCCGGCCTCCCATCCTGCCCGTACCCACGCGGCGCTCACGGCGGCCGGCAATGACGATTCATCTCCAACCAACGTCGGCGCGCCGGCTCGCGCGAAAGAGAGGATAAGGCTCAGGAAGCAAAAAACGACGACGGCCCAAGAGGAGAATTTCATGCCGAATGCCGCGATGCCAGAGACAAACCAAGACCGCAATGCCTTCCTATTTTTCCGCCCTGTGGACTAAAAAAAGACACCTATTTGCAACATTCGACTAGGGTTATCTCACTAGATACAAATTACTTGCGTGCAATTTAGTCCGCGTTCATCGATTGCCCACCTGATTTTCCAGCAGGTTCAAGGTTCTTTCCAGCGTCCAGCCAATCAACTAACAATCATGAGTAACCCTAAATCCCAGAATCGTTTAGATATCTGCGCCTCGTCCCATAGTATCAGTTTCGAGGCTTCTCCGCCCCCCGTTTCGACCCATCTTGAGACCCGCCTGACTCGCATAAGCCGTTCATCCTTGGCGGCTGCCATGCTGCTCGGGCTCTGCGGCGTAGCCCTCGCCGTCACTCCCCCTTTGCCGCCCAGCCAGGCACCTTTTCCTGACTTCGGTTTCATGGCCGCTCCCGGCCAGTACACCGGCACGGTTTTCAAGCTCAGCCAGGACTATCCGACCGAGGCGCCCGATCCGACAAAGCTGCCGGCCTTTTTTGACAAACTGCCCCAGACCTTCACCAATGACTTTTCGACGTGGCGCGATTACATGATGGCGGTCCGCGATTATTGTTTCGAAGGCAACCTGGACATCGACTGGCGGGTGGAAAAAAATCCGGTCCGCAAATGGTACCACATTCCGTGGCAGCATTATGGCACCGCCGGCCGCGAGGGCATCCATGGCCTCACCAAGGAAGCTCCGGTCAAGCCCGACCAGCTCGCCGTCGGCCAGGGCCAGCCCGCGCCCGGTGACTTCTATCAGACTTACGCCGTCGGCTTCTTCAATGACTTTGGCGGCTACGGCATCGGCCAAGTCTGGGCTGATCACACGAATCCCGATCCCGGCGCCACCACCTCGCCCCACGGATTTCCCAACGGCACGGTCATCAGCAAGCTGCTCTTTGTCGATGTGCCCGTGGACCAAGTGCCCTCGCTCGTCAACCCGACCCAATGGCAGGGCTACATCCAGCAGACCTACAACAATGCCACCCGATCCGTTCGCACGGTTTCGCTCATCCAGATGGACATTGCCATTCGCGATGACCGCGTTCCGCTCGGCTGGATCTTCGGCACCTTCCAATACAACGGCGCGCTCAACAATACCGTCTCATGGAATAACCTGATTCCCGTCGGCATCATGTGGGGCAACAATCCCACGATCACCGACAGCACCTACGACAACCCCACGCCAGCTGAGACCAAGATCAATCCCAACCTGACGGAAACGGCGATCAACCCTGATACAAATGAACTGCCGCCAACCCATCTCGGCTGGAACGGGCGTCTCAACGGCCCCGTCGATAATCCCATGAGCTCCTGCTTGAGCTGTCACATGACGGCGGAGGTTCCCACGCTCTCGCCCCTGAGCCCGCTTTTCCAGGCCAATCCTCCTCCGGTCGGCTCCGAGGCCTGGATGCGCTGGTTTCAAAACATCAAGTGCGGGCATCCCTTTGACAAGGGAACCAAATCGACCGACTACAGCCTCCAGCTCGCCATGGGCATCGAAAATTATTACCTGTGGGCTGCGCCGGCGCAAAGCGGCCTCTTCACCAAGGATTACCAGACCCAGGCCAGCGCGAATGGAAAAATGCTTCTGCGGACGAGTGCTCCGCCCAAGCGTTATCCGATCATCCGCGACGTCGTGGCGCCCGGCCATGAGGATTAATCCGGAGTAATCCCCCTGTAAGCTGAATTACGTTCCGCTCCAGACACCACCTTAAGCACGGGGATGCTGATTTCGTCCCCGTGCTTTTTGTCTGTTTTCGCTCCTGCAAAAATTCCCGGCTGGAGCCGCGGCTTGCCCCGCAGCTTGGCCCCTCCCTCCCAAACTAAGCCTGTCCACCCATGAAATCGTCCCTTTGGCGATCCGCCCCTCTCATCAGCCTGTGCGGTCTGGCGGCGATCCTCGCCGCCTTTGCCTGCGCAAATTCCGCGCCGACCAGCTCTTCGGCTCCCGCCCTGGCTGCCTCCACACCGACTCCGCCGGCTCCAGTCTTGCCGCCGCTCAGCCCTGACATTCCCTTTGATGTCACCGTCCCGTCGCAGCCACCGCCCACGCTCGACAGCCTGCAGCACGATTTTGACGTCATGTCCTGGGAGACATTCGTCGCCCTGAACTGGCCCGTGCTCGCCAACGGCCAGCCCGATCCCACGCAGCAACCCGGCGAGAACAAGGACAACTCCACTTTCTGGCAGACTTGGAAGACCGCGCAGGAGGTTTTCCTGCCCAACGGCGCTCCGCCCACGCCATGGGGTACGCCACTCGCCTCCAGTCCGCTGCCCGCCCTCTGCCGCGACCAGCTTCAGCCCGGCGAACACATTCTGACCCAGGTCGGAAAAACCCCGAATCTTCTCACCGAGTCGATCCAGCCTTTCAACACCGGGCCCTTGATTGACCAGAACGGCCGCTACGCCCGCTTCGAGATTCTCATGAACCAGACGATGTTCGACCACATCGTCGCCAACAAACTCTACAGCAAAAAAGCCCAGGCCACTGTCACCAGTGTCGTTTTCCCCTGCGGCACCACCGATGCCAAGGATCCGCAGGTCGGCACGATCATGGTCAAGGCCTCGTGGAAAATTCTCAGTCCGGCCGAAATCCAGGGCGGTCGATTTCATATGATGAAGGCGCTCATCTACACGCCGCCCTCGGCCAATCCGCCCATTGCGGAAAAATGCGAGCATGCCACCGTGGGCCTCGTCGGCCTGCACATGGTCCACAAGACAAAGGATGCCGCCCAATGGGTCTGGTCCACTTTCGAGCACATCGACAACTGCCCGACCGAAGGCCAGTCGACGGCCGGCCATGCCTATAGTTTCTACAATCCTGCCACGCCCGACGCCGCCATCAACACACCGCCCGCCCGCCCGTGGAATCCGAACAACACCGAGCCGCCCGCGCGACGTCCCCAGATCGTGCGCATCCTGCCCATCGACCAGCCCACGCAGCAGCTGAACGCGTCCTATCAGGCCGCCCTGCGGGCTGTGAACCCCGCCTCGGTCTGGCAATACTACGAACTGGTCAGCACGCAGTGGCCCACCCAGCCGGCCCCGAGCTGCGACGTGGAAACCTCGGCCCCGACCGACATGACCGGCACGCCGGCGCCACAGTTCCTCGGCAACTCCACGCTTGAGTCCTACATCCAGGGCAAGGTGCCCAACGTCTCGTCCAGCTGCATCGAGTGCCATCTCAATGCCACGACGACCACCCACGTCTTCTCCGACTTCACCTATCTTCTCGAACGCGCGCAGTAAGCGCCTCGCCCAATCCAAACCTTATCGTGCCATGAGCGCCCTCACCCTTCCTGTTTTCGTCAATCTTTCCTCCGCGCTGACCGGCGTCGCCGCCAGCCAGCTCCAGCCGTCGATCGATCCCATCAACATCGCCGGCCAGTACTTCGACACGCTCAACAGCCATGTCGCCGCACCCACCCTCAGCAACCTCGCCGCGATGTTTCTGGCCGGGAAAACGCCGGCCGCCGGCGCCGCCGCGGTCCTCGCCGACCCGGTGCTTGGCCCCGTCGCCCGCAGCATCATGAAGCTCTGGTTTCTCGGAATTTGGTATGACCCCGCCAAGCCATCCCAGGCCGTCAACGTCGTCTCCTCCCAAGCTTACAAGGAGAGTCTGGTCTGGAAGGTCATGCAGTCCCATCCGATGGGCTACAGCATGTTTACCTATGGTTATTGGGCCAAGCAGCCGCCCGCGCTCAATCAGTTCATCCAACCCGCCGCCCAATCCTAACCGGAGACCTTTCCCATGCCAGACAACAACAAATCTTATGACGTCGTGATCGTCGGCGCCGGCCTCGCGGGCTCGATCATCGCCTATCAACTCGGACTCGCCGGAAAAAAAGTGCTTATCATCGACTCCGGCGTGGCCGTCCCCGTGAGCCGCGAAGCCTACATGGAACGTTTTTATACGCAGCTCGCGAAGACCCCAGAATCTCCTTACCCGGATAATCCGAACGCCCCCCGCGCCACTGTGCTCCAGCTCGGCAGCAACGGCGCGTGGAAAAATCCCGCCCTCACTTATCTCGATCAAAGCGATTCCACTCTGCCCTTCAGCAGCACCTATGAACGCCGCGGCGGCGGCACTTCCTGGCACTGGCTGGGCAGCAGCTTTCGTTTTGTACCCAACGATTTCAAGGTGGCCTCCACCTACCAGCGCGAACGCGACTGGCCCATCAATTACAACGACCTGGGACAGCCCCAGCCCGGGAAAAAGACCGCCTATTACGACGATGCCGAACGCGAGATCGGCGTCGCGGCGAATGTCGCGAACCAAGGCTACCTCGGCGTGACCTTCACCCCCGGTTACCAATATCCCAATCCCGAGATTCCGCTCACCCTCACGGACGAGTTTTTCCTGTCGGCCATCAACGGCAAGCAGACCTTCGAAGACAATCCCGTCACCGTTTATCCCACTCCGGCCGGCCGTAATTCCCAGCCCTACGACGGCCGCCGCGTCTGCGCGGGCAATACGAACTGCATTCCCATCTGCCCCATCCAGGCCAAGTACGACCCGACCATCACGCTCAACAAGGCCCTCGATACCGGCAACGTCGATGTCATCTACCAGGCGGTCGCCGACAAGGTCCTCCTCGACCCCACCAACAAGATCGTCACCGGCATCCACTACATCACTTATAAAACCGAAGGCGTGCGCTCGCCCAACGGTGACGGGGTGGCCACGGGCAAGCTCTACGTGCTGGCCGCCCACGCGATCGAAACCCCGAAGCTCCTGCTCAACTCCAATGGCCAGCTTCCCGCCGGGGTGGCCAACAGCAGCGGACAGGTCGGCCGCAACCTGATGGATCACCCCCTCTTCCTGCGCTGGGGACTCACGCCCAAGCCCACCTTTCCTTATCGCGGCCCGCTCGCGACCGCCGGCATTGAAAGCCTGCGCGACGGAGCGTTCCGCCGCGACCGCGCCGCGTTTCGCGTCGAGTTTGGCAATGAGGGCTGGAATTTCGCGGCCTTTGATCCCGAGACCACGACCCTCGATTACATCGACGGAACCAACAACAGCGGGACGAATAACGGCGGTCCCGGCGGCACGCCGCAGAAGCTCTCCGGCGCCGCGCTTATCGCCCGCCTCAACGACATGTTCACCCGCCAGTTCCGCTTCGGCTTCCTGGTCGAGCAGTCCCCCGAGGACAACAACAGCGTCACCCTGTCCACGCTCAAGGACGAGCTGGGCATCCCGCGGCCGAAGATTTCCTACAACCTGTCCGACTATACCAAACGCGCCTTCGTCGCCGCGGATGCGCTGACCAACCAGGTCTTCGCCGCCGCTGGCGTGCAGTCGTTCAGCACTCCGGCCAATCCGGCAAATTCGGGCTATTTCACTTACACCGATCCACAGACCAAGAAAACGTCCGCCTTCGAGTTCCACGGTTCCGGGCACATCGTCGGCACCTGCCGCATGGGAAGTTCCGCCGCCGATTCCGTCGTAGACCGCAACCAGCGGTCGTGGGATCACGCCAACCTCTACATCACCGGCAGCTCCGTGTTTCCCACCATCGCGACCGGCAATCCCTCACTGACCATCGCCGCCCTCGCCTTCTGGGCCGCCGACAACATCAAAAAGCAGCTCGGCGCATAACGAGCATTCTCGTCGCAGCGGAGGGCGTTCCCTCCTTCCGCTGCAGGCCAGAGGCCCAGGCTTGTATCTTGACCGGCTATTTTGCCGCCAGTACAGGCATGGACTGCTTGGGCACGGTGGCAGGCGGCACCGGGGAATTCGGGGCCGCAGGCTTTTTGGAGCGCTTCACCCACCGGTCGAAATAGACATACACGACGGGCGTGAGATAAAGTGTCATGAGCTGCGAGACGACCAGGCCGCCGACGACCGCGAGGCCGAGCGGCCGGCGCGAATTCGAGCCGGCACCCAGGCCGAGCGCGATGGGCAGCGCGCCGGCCAGCGCAGCAAAGGTGGTCATCATGATGGGCCGGAAGCGCACGACGCAGGCTTCGTAGATGGCTTTTTCCGCATCACGCACGCCGTGCTGGCGCTCCGAGGCCAGGGCAAAATCGATCATCATGATGGCATTTTTCTTCACGATGCCGATGAGCAGGATGATGCCGACATAGCCCATGATGTTCAGCTCCTGCCGGAAGAGCCAGAGCGTGAAGAGCGCGCCAAAGCTCGCCGCCGGCAGGCCGGAAAGGATCGTGAGTGGATGGACGAAGTGTTCGTAGAGGATGCCGAGGACGATATAGATGACGACGATGGCGAGAATGATGAGCAGGCCGAGGCCGTGCGTGGAGGAGGCAAAAGCCTGGGCGGACCCGAGAAAGCTGTAACTGATGGTCGCGGGGAGCGCCTTGCGGGCCAGATCGGTGATGGCCTTGGTCGCGTCGCCCAGCGAAACGCCCGGCTTCAAATTGAACGAAAGGGTGACCGAGGTAAGCTGGCCGATGTGATTGACGGCGAGCGGACCTACGTCGCGGCGCAGCGTGGCCACGGTATCGAGCGGAACCAGCCGGCCATTGCCCGAACGGAGATAGAGGAGCGAGAGCGACTGAGGGTCATGCTGAAACTCGGGGGCGAGCTCCATGATGACATAGTATTGGTTGGTCGGGGTGTAGATGGTGGAGACTTGGCGCGTGCCAAAGGCGCTGTAGAGCGCATCCTCGATCTGCTGCGGCGTGACGCCGAGCGCGGCCGCGCGATCGCGCTGGATGTCCACCCGCAGCTGCGGGCTGGAAAGCTGCAGGTCGGTGTTGACGTCGATGAGCTGCGGGAGCCCGCGCAGCTTCGCCTCCATGTCCTGCCCCGCCTGGTAAAGCTCGTTCAAGTCCGAACCATAGAGCGAAAACTGATACAGCGCCTTGGTCAGCGTGCCGCCGATGCGAATGGGCGGCGGCTGCTGCGGATAGGAGCGCAGGCCCGGGACGACGGCCAGCTGGCGCCGGAGCTGGTTGACGACAGTGGCAGCGGACGGGCGCTCCCCGCGGGCCTTGAGCCGGATGACCAGGCGTCCGTTGTTGATGCTGGAGTTGCTGCTGCCGCCGCCGATCGCGGACATGAAGGCATCGACGGCGGGGTTTTGGGCCACGATATCGGCGGCCGCGCGCTGGTGCCGGACCATTTCCTCGAAGGAGACATTCTGCGCCGCCTCGGTGAAGACGACGATCAAGCCGGTGTCGTCGGTGGGGATGAAGCCCTTGGGCAGCACAATGGCAAAAACCGCCGTAAAGACGACGGCCAGCAACGCGACCCCAACGGTGGCCGGGCGGTGGCGCAGGCAGAATTTCAGCGTGCGTTCGTAAAGGGCCAGCATCGCGTTGAAGATGCGTTCCGTCCACGCGTAGAGCCTCCCATGGGCTGCATGGCCGCCGTGCGCGGTGGCGCGCAGGAACCGGCTGCACAGCATGGGCGTGAGCGTGAGCGAAACCACTCCTGAGACCAGGATGGCGCCCGTGATGGTGACGGCGAATTCGTGCAGCAGCCGGCCCAGCAGGCCGCTCATGAAAAGGAGCGGGATGAACACGGCGACCAGCGAGATCGTCATCGACATGATCGTGAACCCGATCTCGCCCGAGCCCTTGAAGGCGGCCTCGCGCACGCTCATGCCCTCCTCGACATGGCGGACGATGTTTTCGAGCATGACGATCGCGTCGTCCACGACGAAGCCGACCGAAAGGGTGAGCGCGAGCAGGGAGAAATTATCCACCGTGTAGCCGCAAAAATACATCACGACAAAGGTGCCAAAGAGCGCCATGGGGATCGCGATGGCCGGGATGACCGTGGCGGCAAGCGTGCGCAGGAAGAGGAAGATGACGAGGATGACGAGCACGATGGCGAGAATGAGCGTGAACTGCACGTCATGCACCGACTCGCGCACCGCCACGGAACCGTCGCGCAGGATGGAAAGGTTGATCGACGCGGGCAGCTGGGCCTGGAAGGCCGGCAGCAGCTTTTTGATGCGATCCACGACCTGCACGGTGTTGGTGCCGGGTTGCTTCAGGATGGAAAGCACGATGGCGCGACGGCCGTTGAACCAGCTCGCGATCCGCGTGTTTTGCACGCTGTCTATCACGTGCGCGACCTCGTGCAACCGCACCGGCGCACCGTTGCGGTAGGCAACGACAATCTCGCTGAATTCCTTGACCGTGGAAAGCTGCCCGCTGGCAACGACGGTCAGGGTCTGGTGCGTGCCATCGAGCAGTCCGGTGGGAAGGTTGACGTTCTGGGAGGAAAGAGCGGTGTTGACGTCGTCGAGGGTGAGGCCCCGGGTGGCGAGGGCGTGCGGGTCGATCTCGGCGCGAAGGGCGTATTTTTGCGAACCCGAGACATCGACCAGCGAGACGCCGTCGACCATGGAGATGCGCTCGGCGAGATTGGCCTCGGCGTATTCGTCGACCACGGAAAGCGGCTGCGTGGCCGAGCTGAGCGCGAGATAAAGGATGGGCTGGTCGGCGGGGTTGGTCTTGCGGAACGAAGGCGGCGCGGGCATCTCGGTCGGCAGGTTGCGCTGCACGGCGGCGATGGCGGCCTGCACGTCCTGGGCCGCCGCGTCGATGTTGCGGTCGAGCGTGAATTGCAGGGTGATCTGCGTGCTGCCAAGCCCGCTCGTTGACGTCATCGAGTCGATGCCGGCAATGGTGGAAAACTGCTGCTCCAGCGGTGTGGCCACGGCCGAGGCCATGGTTTCCGGCGTGGCGCCGGGCAGGCTCGCGTTGACGACGATGGTCGGAAAATCGACGTTGGGCAGGTCGCTGACGGGCAGTAGCCGGTAGGCCATGAGCCCGAAGACGCATAGCGCCGCGGTGAGCAGCGTGGTCATCACCGGACGGCGGATGCAGATTTCGGGCAGATTCATGGAGGGCGGCTCAGGATTTGCCTTTGGCCGCGTCAGACGCGGCAAGCGGGCGGACTTCGATGTGCGCACCGGGCACAAGGCGGAGCTGTCCGTCGGTGACGACCGTCTCCCCTTCCTTGAGACCGTCGGCGATCACGGTGAGGTTGCCGATCGTGCGGGCGACCTTGACGCTGCGGAGCTCCACGGTCTGGTCGGGCTTGACGACAAAAACCTGCGTGCCGTTCTGGCCGTTTTCCACTGCCGGCGCCGGGATGACGATGGAATCGGCGTCCAGGCCAAGCCGGGTGTCGATGTTGACGAGTTCACCCGGCCAGAGATCGTGCGCCGTGTTGGCAAAGGTGGCTTTCAACAAAATCGTGCCGGTGGTGGAATCGACGCTGTTGTCGATGAACTCGAGGGTGCCGCTGACTTTTTTCGACAGGGAATCGGCACCGACAGCCGTGACCGCGATTTTTTCGCCGGCCTGATAGGCCTGGCGCACGCGGTCGAGATAGGATTCGGGCACGGAATAGGCGACGGAAATGGGCGCGAGCTGGTTGACCGTGAACAGCGGAAAGCCCGTGTCGTTGGCTTTGACCAGCGCCCCCTCGTGCAGCTGGAGCTGGCCGGTATGCCCGTCGATGGGCGCCCTGATCTCGGTATAGCTGAGCTGGAGCTGGGCATTGGCGAGCGCGGCTTCCTTGGCCTGGACCGTGGCCTTGGCGGTCTCGGCTGTGGTGACGAGCTGCGTATAGGTATCCTTTGAGACCATGGCTTGCTCATCGAGCGGCTTGTAGCGCTGGACATCGGCGTCGGCGTGCTCGGCCTGGGCGCGGGCGGTGGCGAGATCGGCCTGGGCCATGCTGAGGTTGTTTTCAAAGGGGCGGCGGTCGAGCGTGACCAGCAGGTCGCCGGCCTTCACGTCGTCGCCCTCCCTGAAATGAATCTGTTCAATCACGCCATCGACCTGCGATTTCACGATGACGGCGCGAAGACTCTGCACCGTGCCAATGCTGTTGAGGTTGACCGGCACGGACTGGCGCTTGACCTGGGCAACCGTCACCGGCACGGCGGATTTGTCCCCCTCGGCGCCGTCACCGCCACAGGCGGAAACAAACAGGAGGATAAAAGATGTAAAAACGAGGGCTGTAGCGCCGCGCAGGAAATTCATGGGAAAGGCAGATGTGTAATAGCACCAATGGATTTGGCAACTGGACTTGCATGACGCGCCCGGCATGGGCGACGTTGCAGGCGGCGGCTAAATCATGGGACAGATAAACGCGAGGATGTGGTTGAAAAATACCGGTCAAGGCGGCAATCCCCGCCGCGCAGCTGGACGGTTTTGACCCAAAAATTTGTTTCGCAAACGTGATTTTCGACGCTACTCAAACAGACCCATGTTCTCCCTCAAAAAATTATTTGGCAAAGATGAAAAATTTTTTGACCTGCTCGAGGCCAGCGCAGAGGAAGCCAAGGTCAGCATCACCCTGCTCTCCAGCTATATCCAAACCCGCCACGCCGAGGGGCCGCCGGCCAATCTCGATGAGTTCATCCAGAGCCGCCGCAAGGACAAGCGCATCACCCAGCAGATCACGGAGCAACTCAGCCGCACCTTCGTGACGCCGCTCGAGCGCGAGGACATCGAGGCCCTTTCGATCGCGCTCTATCGCGTGCCGAAAATCGTCGAGAAAATCGTCGAACGGCTCTCCATCATCCCCGGTCGCGTGCCCCAGGAGGGCTTCCAACGGCAGGCCAAGTTGCTCGAACAGGCCGCCGGTGAGGTCGTGTTCATGGTGAAGCAGCTTCGCGGCGGCACGCACATGGAGAAAATCCGCGAGGCGCAGGAACGCCTCCAGTTCGCCGAGGGGGAGGCGGACAAACTCATGCTCGGCCTGACCAAGGAACTCTACCACGGCCCCTACGACGCCAAGGAACTCGTCATCCTGCAGGACCTGTACGAGATGGTGGAGAAGGTCGTCGACCGCTGTCGCGACGCCGGCAACGTGGTCGTGCAGATCGTGCTGAAATACTCCTGAGTCGCATCCCCTGCTTCATCCCAAGGCCCATTCCATCCTTCTCATGACGTTGTTCCTGCTCGTCTTGCTGGCCGCCCTCGTTTTCGAATACATCAACGGCTTTCACGACACCGCCAACGCCATCGCCACCGTCGTCTCGACCAAGGTGCTCACGCCGCGCCTGGCGGTGGTTTGGGCCGCCTTCTGGAACCTGCTGGGCGCCCTGATGGGAACGGCGGTGGCCACCACCATTGGGAAGGGGCTCGTCGACACCAACGCGGTCAGCATGCTCACCGTGCTGTGCGCCTTGCTCGGAGCGATTTCGTGGAATCTTTTCACCTGGTGGCTCGGCCTGCCCTCGAGCTCAAGCCACGCGCTGGTCGGCGGACTGTGTGGCGCGGCCCTCGCGAGTGCCGACGGCAACTGGAGCGTCCTCAAATGGTCGTTTGTCGATGCCAAGGGCGCCACCGGCGGTCTCTGGCCGAAGGTCGTGCTGCCGATGTTCACCTCGCCGCTGCTCGGTTTTGTCGGGGGAGCGGTCTTGATGTTCCTGCTGACCGCCCTGCTCCGCAAGGCCCGGCCCCGGCATATCAGCAAGTTTTTCGGCAAGGCGCAGCTGGTGAGCGCCGGTTTCATGGGCTACAGCCACGGCTCAAATGACGCGCAAAAAACCATGGGGGTGATCACCCTCACCCTCTTTACTGGCACGCAGTCGGGCCTGTTCAAGGATCTCCCCGCCTGGCTCGGATTTTTGCGCACACCGGAGTTCATCGTGCCCCATTGGGTGATTTTCGCCTGCGCACTGACCATGGCGGCCGGCACAGCCGCGGGCGGCTGGCGCATCATCCGCACCATGGGCCACAAGATGGTGAAGCTGCAGCCCATCCAAGGTTTCGCTGCGGAGACAACCGCGGCGCTCATCATTCATGGCGCCTCCACGATCGGCGTCCCCGTTTCCACGACACATGTCATTTCGACGTCGATCATGGGCGTGGGCGCTTCGAAGCGGTTGAGCGCGGTAAAATGGGGCGTGGTCGAGCGCATCGTGTGGGCATGGGTGCTCACACTCCCCGTCACGGGCCTGATCGGCTATGCGCTTACGCGGCTGATCAAACTTTTCATGTAAGCCGCGCGACGCGGAATCTTACAGGGCCTCCCGCCCCCCTCCGTTTTTCTTCACCTCGTCGGTATGGCGCACGTCCTTCGCGCGAACGAGGTAGACGACTTCCTCGGCGATGTTGGTGGCGTGGTCGGCAATGCGTTCGAGGGACTTTGAGATGAACATGATCTCGAGGGCGCGGCTAATGGTACCAGGCTTTTCGATCATGAAGCTGGAAAGCTCGCGATAAAGCTGCCGGTTCAGCTCATCCACCTCGGCGTCGCGCTTGCAAATGGTCAGCGCCTGATCGACATCGCCAGTCAGAAAGCAGTCAAGCGCGCCGCGGAGCATCTCGGTGGCGATATTGGCCATGCGGGGGATGTCGATGTAGGGCTTGAGCGGCGGCTCTGCGGTGAGGCGAACGACACGCTTGGCAATGTTGCTGGCCTCGTCGCCGACACGCTCGAGGTCATGGGAAGCTTTCATACCGACGATGACCAGGCGGAGCTCCGTGGCCACAGGCGCGCGGAGATTCATGTAACGGATGGCCTCATCGTCGATCTCGACTTCGAGCTGGTCGAGCTCGTCATCCGCGGCGATGACCTGGTCGGCCAAGGCGGGATTGCCCTCCACTAGGGCCTTGATGGCATCGCGCACCTGGCGGATGGCGGTCTCGCCCATGCGCAGCAGATGGGAGCGGAGGGACTCGAGTTCGGCGTCGAAGAAGCGTTGCATAAGGGAATGGGTTTACGGCTCAGCCGAAGCGGCCGGAAACGTAGGCCTCGGTTTGGGGGTTGGCGGGGTTCATGAAGATGGTGCGCGTCGCATCGTATTCCATGAGTTTACCCATGTAGAAGAAGGCGGTTTTATCCGAGCAGCGCGCGGCCTGCTGCATGTTGTGGGTGACGATGACGACCGTGTATTTGCCTTTGAGCTGGTGAATGAGTTCTTCAATCTTTGCCGTGGCGATGGGATCGAGCGCCGAACAGGGCTCGTCCATGAGAATGATCTCGGGCTTGACGGCAAGCGCCCGCGCGATGCACAGGCGCTGCTGCTGGCCACCGGAGAGACTGGTGCCCGGACGGCCCAGATGATCCTTCACTTCATCCCACAACGCGGCCATGCGCAGCGATTCCTCGAGCCGCTGGCTGAGAAGGGCATGATCGCGAACACCGTTGAGGCGCAGGCCGACCAGGACATTCTCGCCAATGGACATGGTGGGAAAGGGATTGGATTTTTGAAAAACCATGCCCACGCGCCGCCGCACCACCGTGGGATCCACTTCCGGGCCATAGAGATCGCGACCAAAGAGTTTGAGGCTGCCGCTGATGCGCGTGCCCGGCACGACCTCATGCATGCGATTGAGCGCGCGAAGGAAGGTGGATTTTCCGCAGCCGCTGGGACCGATGATGGCCGTGACGTAGCCCGCGGGTATCTGGATGCTCACATCATGGAGCGCCTGGCGCGCGCCATACCAAAGTGAAAAGTTTTGGATGTCGAAGGCAACGGTGCCGCCCGCCGCCGCCGGCACCGCCGGGGATGCAGGGCCGGCTGCCGTCAAGGGTTGCGGGACAGAGTGCTTGGCAGGCATGACGTCGGCCATGGAGGAAACGGGTTCAGTTGGATTTGTGACCATGGGAGATGATCCTGACAATGATGTTAAGGCCGAGAATCATCCCCATCAAAACCAGCGCGCCAGCCCAGGCCTGGCGGTGCCAGTCGTCGTAGGGTGAGACCGCGTAGTTATAAATCTGCAAAGGCAGCGCAGCGATCGGATCGGAAAGGCGGTGATTCCAGAAGTTGTTGCCAAGGGCGGTGAAAAGGAGGGGCGCGGTTTCGCCCGCGATGCGCGCCGTGGCGATGAGAACGCCCGTGACGATGCCCTTGAGGGCGGTTTTGACCACGATGATGGTGACAATCTTCCAGCGCGCGATGCCCAGCGCGAGGCCGGCCTCGCGGTAGCTTTGCGGCACGAGCACGAGCACTTCCTCCGTGGTGCGCATGACCAGGGGTATCATCATCAAACCGAGCGCGACGCCGCCGGCATACGCGGAGAACGTCTTGAAAGGCACCACCAGGAGCGCCCAGATCACCATGCCCCAGACAATGGAGGGAATGCCGTTGAGCACATCGGCAGCAAAACGAATCCAGTAGTTCACGCGTTCGGTTCCATATTCGGAAAGATAAATTCCGCCCATCACGCCGACCGGCACACCGATGAGCGCGGCCATGCCCAGCAGCATGAGCGTGCCGACGATGGCATTGGCCATTCCGCCGCCGGTTTCGCCCGTGGGTTTCGGCAGTTGGGTAAAAAAATTCCAATCCAGGGCCGAAGCTCCCTCGCGAATCAAAAAATAAAGCACCAGGAACAACGGTGAAATGACCGCCACCGCGCAAAGCCCGAGCAGCAGGCTCATGCCACGGCTTTTCCACCGGCGCCATGCCTGATAGGCTGGATTGGGTTCAAGCGTATGCGTTGACGTCATGGCCCATTAACTGACTTTGCCGGTTCCCGAACCCGTGAGTGTGCGCAGCATCAGCTGGGCGGCGGCATTGACCAGAAAAGTGACCGCCAGCAGCACAAGGCCAAGTTCGAAAAGCGAGCTGATATAAAGGTCGGAATTGGCCTCGGAAAACTCGTTGGCAATGACGCTGGCCAGCGTGTAGCCGGGCGCGAACAGCGAGGCGCTGACCTCCGGGCGGTTGCCAATGAGCATTGTGACCGCCATCGTCTCGCCCAAGGCGCGGCCGAGGCCGAGCACCGCCGCGCCAAAGATGCCGCGCCGGGCATAATTGAGCACCGCGATGCGGATGACCTCCCAATGTGTTGCCCCAAGGGCGTAGGCCGCCTCACGCTGCAGGTTCGGCACCGAGCGAAGAATTTCCCGGGAGACGGAGGTCACGATCGGCAGGATCATGATCGCCACAATGATGCCGCCGGCGAGCATGCTGACCCCGTAAATTGGTCCTTTGAAAAGCGGCAGATAGCCCAGCCAGGAATGGGCGATCCACTGGAAAAGATGGTCGCGCAGCCATGGGATGAGCACGAAAATGCCCCACAAACCGAAAATCACGCTGGGCACGGCCGCCAGCATCTCAATGACCATGATGACCGGCTGCCGCATTTTTACCGGGGCCATCTCCGTGAGGAAAAGCGCCGTCGCGACGCCGAGCGGCACCGCAATCAGAAGCGCAATAAGTGATGAGACCAGCGTGCCAAAGATGAAAGGCCACGCACCGTATTCATCCGTTACCGGATCCCATTTGGCACTCGCCAAAAAGCCCGGCCCAAACTTCGCAATGGCCAGATGGGCGCCACGGCTGAGCTGCCAGCCGACCAGTATGATAAGCGCGACGATCAACAAGGCCGCTCCCAGCGCCACCCAACGGAAAGCCCGGTCCGGCCAGCGACGGGGGGCCGCAAGAAGCAACGGGGAGGCAGGGATGGCGGCGGATTCGTTCACGGCAAAAAACGGAGGGTGCAGTCGCTACACCCTCCGTTTAGATTGGTTTGTCAGCTTGAAGCAATGCGTTAGAATTGGATCTCGTCGATGCGCTTGAGCACGCGATCTTTCACACTGTCGGGCAACGGCGCATAGTCCAAGGAAGCCGCCATTTTTTCCCCGTCGTTGTAAGCCCATTTGAGGAACTCGACCAGTTTCTTGCCTTTGACCGGATCCTTTTGCTGCTGATAAACAAGCAGCCAGGTCGTTCCGGCGATGGGATAGGCCTGGTCGCCCGGCGCATTGACCATGGAGAATCGGAAATCATCGGGAATGGTGGCCGTGGCCATGGCCGCGGTGATCGATTCGATGGTCGGCGTAACATAGTTGCCCGCGGCATTTTTCAGATCGGCATAGGGCAGCTTGTTCTGCTTCGCATAAGCGAGCTCGACGTAACCGATGGAGCCGGGCGATTGCTTGATCTGGCCGGCCACGCCGGCATTTCCCTTGCCGCCCAGGCCGGCCGGCCAGCTGACCGAGGTGTTTTTTCCGACTTTGGAAGCCCACTCCGGACTGACATGGCTCAGATAATCTGTGAAAATATAACTGGTGCCGCTGCCATCGGAGCGATGCACGACCACAATGTCGATGTCAGGCAGACGCACGTCCGGGTTCTGACTGACGATGGCGGGATCCCGCCACTTGGTGATCTTGCCGAGATAGATGTTCGCCAGCGTTTCGCCGTCGAGTTTGAGCTGGGGACTGTCGGGCAGATTGTAGCTGACGACGACCGCGCCGGCGACCGTCGGGATGTGCCAGAGAGGATGCGAGGCTTTGGCCAGATTTTCATCGGACATGGGGCCGTCTGAGGCGCCAAAATCCACAGTTTCAGCGAGGATTTGCTTCTGGCCGCCGCCGGAGCCGATGCCCTGGTAGTTAAAGGTGACGGAAGGATCGACCTTGGTGTATTCGGAGAACCACTTGGTGTAGATGGGCTGGGGAAACGTCGCCCCGGCTCCATTGATGAGCGTCTGGGCCGAGGCACCGGTCGCGGCGACAAGGCCGGCCAGCGCGAGAAAAAGGAGTTTTTTCATGAGATTGTCTCTGGTTTGAGGTTATTTGAGCTGCAAGGAAGGGGTGACGGGTAAAATTTCACCGGCAACAGGATGTCGCCGGTGAAATCTCGGGATGGATGGCTTAGAAATTAAGCTGCAATTGCGAGCGCACGCCATCAGCCGTGGCTTTCGGGCCGCTGGCGCCGGTCACGCTGTCTTTGGACTCGGCATGGATATAGCCGAGCTGAAGCTTCAGGTCGTTGCCGCGAATGTACCAGTTGCCGCCGACATACCATTCGGACATCTTATCCATCGTGCCGCCGCTGGGCGCCGAGCGCGTGCCGTCGGAAACATTGATGCCGCGGCCGTCGGAATTGATGTAGCTGTAGCGGACAACCGCCTGCAGATCACCGAACTTGTAGGCCGGCTGAATCCAAAAACCGTTGGGATCCGCGTCCTTGAAGGTGGTCGGGGTGCTTCTGTTCGCCGAGCCCTGCTGGTCGTCGCCCCAAAGATATTCACCCTGGAGATTGAAATCCTGATAGGTCACATCGGCCAGCACGCCGTAAACGGTCAGATTATGGCCCGTACCGAGAGCCGTGTTGCTCGTGCCGCCCTGGTCGGCCAAATAGCCGGCCTCGATCCCCGCTTTATAGGTACCGCCGTCAAACTTTCCGCCGTAACCCAGGTTTCCCCAATAGGCGAAATTGTTGTTGGTGCTGTCGCCGCTCCCTTGCACGCCGCCGTTGTTGGCCGGGTTGCTGGCGTTGGCATGGCTGCTGTTGATCGAGATCGAAGAGAACTCGTCGCGCTCGGGATTGGTGACCGCAACGTTGTAGAAAACGCCCTGTTGTGTGCCGCCCACGAAGACGCCTTCGCGGTAACTGCCGGCGCCCAGGCGGCGGCCGTTGTTGGTCTCGACAAAATAACGCGTGGCGGGCGAACGCTCGATGGCGTTCAGGCTGGCGCTCGAGGTGTACTCTTCATAGGCAAAGGGCACCTTGCGGAAGCCGACATCAACGGCCAGCGCATCACTCTGCTTCCAGCTGATGAAGGCGGCGTCCAGGCTGCCGTTGGCAAAATCGTAGTTGAACGTGCCGGAAAAACCGTCGCCGAGATCGGCCTTGGCGCCGAGATAAACGCGGCGCATCAGGAAATGCTGCGTGGCCGGCACCTTGGGCGCGCCATTGATGCTCGTCCCGATGTCGGCAAACTGACTTTGAATGCGGCCGCTGATGATTACCTTCTGCAGGAATTTTCCGCCGCTGGTCGCGACATCGGTCTTGTTTTCGCTTTGGGCCACGTCGGCCGCGATCTGCTTGGCCTCGTCATCGGTCAGAATGCCCTTTTTCACGAGGGCATCGAGCAGGGCCTTGTTATCCTGCGCCAGCGCGACGCTTGCGGTCAAAGCCGCGCCGCCGATGAGCGCCAGACATTTTGCAGTGAAACGGTTGAACATATGGATGCTGGGATTTGATGGTTTGTTGGTGTGGGCGAAGCGCCATGAACGGCCGCCACCGCCTAGGGGATAGTATCCGTACAATTGTTACAAAACGATGACGGTTGTGTTACAGTGGTGGAAACAAACCCGTCCATGCGGCTGCGCCACAGCCAATTCCCCCGTTCCCCCACCCGGCCGTTTGCTCAGGCCTCGGGCTCCACCTGCGTGGTCAGCTGGATCAAGCTCTGCAGCGAGCTGAAGTGTTGGCTCAGGTCGAAGTCGCCGCCCAGCCCCCCCACCAGCTTGTCGAACAGGTCCTTCTTGGCCGCCTTCAGCGCCTGGATGCGCTCCTCGATCGTGCCGGCCGTGACCATGCGGTAGACAAAGACGGTATTGGTCTGGCCGATGCGGTGCACGCGGTCCACCGCCTGCGCCTCGACCGCCGGATTCCACCACGGGTCGAGCAGAAAGACATAGTCCGCCGCGTGCAGGGTGATGCCCGTGCCCGCGGCCTTGAGCGACACCAGCATGGCCGCGGCACCCGACGTGCCCTGGAAGGCCTGCACCGGTTTCTGCCGGTCGAGCGTCATGCCGGTCAGCTCAAAGCGCGGCAGGTCGGGAAACTGAGCCGCCAGCGCCTCACGCACGCGGTCGAGCAGCATCACGAACTGCGAAAAGATGACCACCTTGTGCCCGCTGCCCACGACCTCGGCCAGTTTTTCCACCAGCAGGTTCAGCTTGCCGCTGTCGCTCAGCGGCGCCTTCAGCCACGGCAGCAAATCCGGGTCGCAGCACACCTGCCGCAGCCGCGTGAGCAGGGCGAGGAAGCCGAAGCTCTTCTCGCGCATCGCCGCGCTCACGTCGTCGCCCAGCCGCTGCAGGCCCTCGGTGCAGATGCGCGCATACTCCGCGCGCTGCACATCCGTCATCGGGCAGAGCAAATCCATCTCCACCTTCGGCGGCAGCTCCTTCGCGACCTCGTTTTTCGTACGCCGCAAAATGAAGGGCGCCAGTTGCGCGCGGAGCCGCTCAAGCGTGCCCATGCGGTCGGTGTTCAGCCCCGACTCGAAGCTGGCCCGCGAGCCGAGCAGACCGGGCAGCAGATAGCGGAAAATCGACCACAGATCGAGCTGGCGGTTTTCCAGCGGCGTGCCGGTCAGCACGAGGCGGTGCCGCGCACGGATGGCAAAGCAGGCCTGCGTGACCTTGGCGTCGGGATTCTTGATGAACTGGCCCTCGTCCAGCACCGCATAGCCGAATTCGTGCGTGTCGAGCAGGTGCTTGTGCTTGCGCAACTGCGTATAGCTTGCCAGCCACACGACCGCATCCTGGCGCGACGTGAAATCATGGCCGGTCTTGAGCACGTCCACCGCCACCTGCGGGAAAAATTTCGCGAATTCCTCGCGCCATACGGGCACGACGCTCGCCGGGCACACGATAAGGATCGATTTAGCCGCCACCGGCCGCACGACCAGGAGCGAGGCCACCTGCAGCGTCTTGCCGAGGCCCATCTCATCCGCCAGCAGGCCGTGGCAGCCGACCTCGCACAGATGATGCATCCACTCCACGCCACGCCGCTGGTAGGGACGAAGGATCTCGGGCAGCTCCGGTGCCGCCGCCGATGGGGCCAGCACGCTCTGCCGCCAGACCTCCATTTCCTGGGTCAGGGTGAGCTTGAGCCGCGCATCGTTGAACAGTGAAAAAATCAGGTACGGCGACAGCGCGCCATCCGCGTGCGTCTCCTCCACATTGCGCTGCCAGGCGCTGAGCGATTCCCATTTGTCGGGCGCGAGCGCCACGATGCCGAGGCTGGGCAGGATCACCGGCGCGCCACCCTGCCTGGTCAGCGCCGCGACCTCATCGTCGGTGAGCATGCGTTCGCCTGCGCGGAAAATCCACCGCAGGTTGAGCTTCGCGCTGCCGCCGTTGCGGCCGGCCTTGCGCTCGGCCACGGCCTCGATCTCCACCGTGCGCGTGCCCTTGAGCAGGTTGGCCACATGCTCATCAAACTCGACGACCAGCACCTTCTGCCACGCCGGCAGCGTCGTCCTTAAAAAGTTGGGGATCTCCGCGAGTGATTCGAGCCGGTAGGTGTGCGTGTCCTGATGATAATGGAAGTGCGCCTTGCGCGCGTAGGCCGCGAGGCCGATGAGCTTGGTGCGCTCGCCCGCATTGACATGGCCGTTGCCATTGCCCTGCGCTGCCCCGAGGGCGGGAACACGCGAATTGTCAGCATTCCGCCAGAAGGCCTGGAATTTCAGGCCTTCGGTCGTCGTTTGAAAGGCCAGCAGCAATGACCGGACCGGGCCGGCGGCCGGGCTCGCGCCATTCTTGTGGCCATTGCCGGCATGAACACCGTTTCCGTTCGTCCCATTGCCCCCGCCCTTGGCCATGGCCGTGGCCAGAAGGTTGGCCGGCACCGGCGAGATTTCATCGGCGACCAGTTCCTCGATCTCGTGCAACCCGGCCACCGCCAGCGCATGCGCGAGGTCGCGATCGGTCAGGGAGGAACGCACTGCCAGGCCCTTGGTGTCCCATTCGATGACGGCATACTGGTCGTGCTTGTCCACCCGCCGGTGCACGATGGCGTCCTTGGCCGTGAGCTCCAATTCGCGCACATCGCCCTCCCGGTAAAGCCGGTGGCCTTCCTCAAGCTGGGTGGCGCTGAAGAAGTTTTCCCAGTCCTGGGCGAGCTTCTCGAACCAAAATTCGAGCGACTGCGGGGTATAGACGCGCTTCGGCCCGTGCGTTTGCATCAACGTAAAAGCGCAAACATAGATTTTGCCCACCGGGCAGTGCAATCACTTTTTCCGCCCCTGTTCTGTAATTTTTCCGCGGGGAAATGCTTTCGGCTTGTGCCCCGCTGTTTGGCAAGCTGCATGATGGAGCGCATGCTGCCGCACAGCGAAAACCCGTCCCCGCGCAAGTCCTCGCTCTGGATCGACGCCTTCGTGTTGCTCGGAGTGGCCGCACTTGTGCTAGGGGCCGCCAATGTGGCGACGCAATGGCGGCAGCCGCAACGGCTCACCGTCGATATCGATCTCTCCCCCTGGGCGCTGCCAAAATACGCACTCTATTCGTTCGCGCGGGGCTGGATCGCCTATTTCCTTTCGCTGGTTTTTACGCTGCTCGTCGCCTCCTGGGCCTATTATGACGAACGGGCGCGCCGTTTCGTGCTGGTCGCGCTGGACATACTCCAAAGCCTGCCCGTCCTGGCCTTTCTGCCCGTCGTGCTACTGGCGCTGATCAGACTTTTTCCGCGCAGCAACGCCGGCCTCGAGCTCGCCTGCGTGATCATGATCTTTACCGGCCAGGTCTGGAACATGGTCTTCAGCTACTACGACTCGTTGCGCGGAACCCCGGCTGATTTCCGCATGCTGGGCAAACTTTACGGCTATACCTGGTGGCATCGCTTCTGGCGGATCGAACTGCCGTCCGGCGCGCAGGGATTGCTTTACAACAGCATGGTCTCGATGGCCGGCGGCTGGTTCTTTCTCGCGGTCACGGAAGCGTCCAATATCGGAAATGCGAAATATTGCGTCCCCGGCATCGGCTCCTACATGAGCGTGGCCCGGGACCAGGGAAACATTCCGGCGCAAATTTATGCGGTGATCGCCATGAGCATCATCATTCTGGTGGTCGACCGTTTGATCTGGTGGCCCCTGGTCGTATGGTCGCGCAAATTCAAGCTCGATGACTTTGGCACCGGCAGCGCGCCCAAGACCGCATTGCAGCTCTGGCTCGCCCGTTCCGCAGCCGTGCAGAAGATCGGGGCGGCCTTTCAAGCCCTCAAGAACTGGGTCGTTCCGCCGCCCGCCCCGCCCGCCGAGGAAACGTCCCTGGTGCGGCCGGGCACTCCACCCCCGCACCACAGCAGGCTCAATCGCGGCCTTTATTTTTTATTTCTGGCGGCATTGCTGGTGTTTCTGGCCTGGGGCGCGCATCGGCTGGCCCTGCTGCTCATCCTGGTCAAGCCGGCTGAATGGCTGCTGATCCTGCGCGACGCCGTTTTGAGCTTCGCCCGGGTTCTCGCCGCGCTCCTGATCGGAACGCTCTGGGCCGTGCCCTTCGGCATCTGGATCGGCCTCAATCCGCGGCTGTCCGCCCGCCTCCAGCCTTTCATCCAGTTTGTGGCCAATTTTCCCGCCCCGATGCTTTATGGCTGGCTGCTCGCCCTCGTGTTCCTCGTCGGCGGCAGCCTGCAATGGGGCGCCGTCCTGCTCATGCTCTTCGGCACCCAGTGGTATATTCTGTTCAATGTGATGGGGGCGGCGGCGGCCATTCCCAACGACATCGTGTGCTGCGCGGAAATCCTGCGCCTTCAGGGATGGCGCCGCTGGAAAAAATTTCTCCTGCCCGCCGTGCTGCCCGGTCTCGTCACCGGCTGGATCACCGCTTCCGGCGGTGCCTGGAATGCCACCATCGTATCCGAGTTCGTCCAGGATCACCAAAAAACCTACTCGGCCACCGGGTTGGGCGCATACATCAGCCACGCCACCGACGCCGGGGATTTCTCCCGTCTTACGGCGGCGTCCCTGGTCATGGCCTTGATCGTCGTGGTCGTCAACCGCACCGTCTGGAAACGCCTGCAGACGCTGGCCAACGAACGCTGCCGCTTCATCACCTGAGAAGAAAAATTGGAAATTCTCCCATCCCGGTTTCCTTATCCCCATACTTACAATTTCCGCCGTCATGGATTCCACCCAGACACCCCTGATCGAATTGCGCCACATCAGTCACGAATACGCCGCGACGGCCAGTGAGCGTGACCTGGTGCTCAGCGAGATTAATCTCGCCGTGAGTGAGCACGAGGCCGTCGCCCTGCTTGGTCCGTCGGGCTGTGGCAAGTCCACCCTTCTGCGCATCATGGCGGGCCTGATCGCACCCACCCGGGGCGAAGTCTATTACAAGAATCTGCTGCTGCAGGGCGTCTCGCCCGGCATCTCGATGGTCTTCCAGAATTTCGCCCTTTTCCCTTGGCTCACCGTCCGCGGCAACGTGCTTCTGCCGGTGGGAAAACTGCCGGCCGAAGAGCAGCAGGCCCGCCTCGAAACGGTCCTGAACACCGTCGGCCTCGGCGCCTACGAATACTCCTACCCGCGCGAACTCTCCGGCGGCATGAAACAGCGCGTCGGCATCGCTCGCGCGCTCATCGCCAATCCCGAGGTACTCGCGATGGACGAGCCTTTCAGCGCGCTCGACGTGCTCACCGCCGAGACGCTGCGCGGTGAAATTGGCCGGCTCCTCGCCGATCCCAACCACCCGCTGCGCACGATGGTTTTCGTCACGCACAATATTTCCGAGGCCGTCTTCCTCGCCACGCGCATCGTCGTCATGGCCGCCCAGCCCGGCCGTGTGGACGTCGTCGTGCCCAACCCCCTGCCCTACCCGCGCGACCCCGATTCGCCCGAATTCCGCCAGATCGTCGAGAAGCTGCACTGCATCCTCACCCATACCAACCTGCCCGACACGCCCGCCGCCGACGCCGGCAAGGTCACCACCAGGGTGGATGAAACCCGCCGCCGCATCGCGCCGGTCTCGCTGCCCTACGTCACGCCGGCCGAAGTGCTCGGCCTGCTCGCGCTCCTCGGCGACGAGCCGAGCGATGTCTTCGATCTATCCGAGCGCTTCGGCAAGGAATTCGGCTACGTGGTGCGCGTCGTCAAAGCCACCGAGCTGCTCGGTTTCGTGCAGACGCCCGAGCAGGATGTGCTGATCACTCCGCTCGGCCGCGATGTCGTCAGCGCCTCGACCGCCGACCAGAAGCGCCTCGTACGCGAGCAATTGCTGAAGCTGAAAATCTTCGACCTGCTCGTCCGTCTCATCCGTGTGCAGGAAAACCAGACCCTGCTGGACGAGGATTTCCTGCGCGAACTGCAAGTGGCGCTTCCCCACGAAAAACCGCGCCCGCTCTTCCGCACGCTGCTCAGCTGGGGCCGCTACGCCGAAATCATCAGCTACGACCAGCGCCATCACCTCGTGCGCCTCTACGACGGACGCCGCCCGCATAAGGCGCCGGCCGGCGGTCCAACTCCGCCGCCACCCGCGGACACTCCGTCGCCCCCCATGGACGCCACGCCCCCCACTCCTTCGTCCGAACCGGTGGCGCCCGCCGCCCCGCCGGCAAATTGAAAATTCGCGGCGGCTGAGTTCAGCCGCGCGTCGCCAGCTCGGTGCGCAGGATGGCCAGCGTGCGCGCCGCCGCGCCCTGGTTCGCCTGCTGCCAGCCGCGCGCCGCCGCAGCCATCGCCGCACGTTTCGGCTCGTCGCGCAGCAGTTCCACGATCGACGCCACCAGCCCGGCCTCGTCCGGCACCCGCCGCGCGCCGCCGCAGGCGACGAGTTCGCGCGCGATCACGCGGAAATTCGCCATGCCCGGCCCGAACAAAATCGCCTTGCCCAGCGCCGCCGCTTCGACGGGCGTCTGCCCTTCCGTGTGCGGCGGCAGGCTCTTGCCGCAAAAAACCAGGTCCGCCAGTTGCGCGAGCCGCCGCAACTCGCCCGTCGTGTCCGCCACTGCGACCGTCACTTCACCTGCCGCCGCGCCACGCGAGCGGATATGCCAGGGCTCGCCGGATTTTTCCAGCAAAGCCTCAATCTCGTCGCGCCGCTCGGCATGCCGCGGCACGATGAGGAGCGCGCACGCCACGCCAGCCTGGCGCGCCATGCGCAGCGCCACCAGCAGGGCCTCCTCCTCGCCCGGCCAGGTGGACGATCCCAGCAGCACGCGCACGCCAGCCGCGAGGCCCAGCTCGCGGCGCAGCTGCGCTCTTTCCTCCCCGCCCAGCGGCGGAATCGCCACGTCGAGCTTCAGGTTGCCTGTCACCGTGATTTTTTCCGGTGAAAAACCCAGCGCGCGAAAGCGCTCCGCGTCGTGCTCCGACGCCGCCAGCACGCGCGTCAGTCCGCCGATCAGCGTGGGGACGAGAAACTTCACGCGCTGCATCCGCCGGAAACTGCGGTCGCTCAGGCGCGCGTTGATCGCCAGCGAAGGCACGCCGCGCCTGACGGCCTGCGCAATATGCTCCGGCCAGCGCTCGCCCTCGGTCAGGACGGCCAGGTCAGGCGCGATTTGCCGCCACGCTCGCGCGCTGAAGGCCCAGAAATCCAGCGGGAAATAGCCCACCCCCAGCACCTGCGAGCCGTGGTTTTTTCGGGCCAGCGCATAGCCCGTGCTCGTCGTCGTCGTGAGAAAAACCTCCACGCCCGGCTCGCGCGCCAGTGCCTCGATCAGGGGACCGACCGCCAGCACCTCGCCCACGCTCACCGCCTGCAGCCAGACGCGCCGCACCTCCGGCCGCTTCGGTGGAAGCGGCGCGAACGCGCCGAAGCGGTTGAGAAAATTCTCGCGATACCCGCCACGGCGCAGCATCCGCCGCACATAAAACGGCGACGATACGAGCAGCACGGGCAGGAACAGCAGCCGGTAGAGCCAGAGCATGGAACGCGGGAGATTGGGGCACAATCGCGCCAAAACACACCAAAAAATTCCGTATCTTTTTCCGCTTTCGGCAGTCATACGTTTATCCATCCTCCTCCTTTGCCCATGTTGCGAAAACTCCTCCCCGTCTTTGCCGCCTTCTTCGCCGTCGCCCTCGCCGCCGCGCCCCTCCCATTCCCGCAGGACGGCAGCGACCTCAAGCCCGACCCGGCCGCGCGCTTCGGCACCCTGCCCAACGGTCTCCGCTACGCCATCCTGCCCAACCACGAGCCGAAAAACCGCGCCTCGCTCCGCCTGCTCGTCCTCACCGGCTCGCTCGAGGAAAATGAAAACCAGCGCGGCCTCGCCCACTTCCTCGAACACATGGCCTTCAACGGCAGCGCGCATTACGCGCCGGGCACGCTCGTCGAATATTTTCAGCGCCTCGGCATGAGCTTCGGCGGCGACACCAACGCCTACACGTCCTTCGACCACACCGCCTACCAGATCGAACTGCCCGACACCAAGCCCGCGACCGTCACGCAGGGGCTGCAGGTTTTCGCCGATTTCGCCGGCACGCTGCTCCTGAAGCCCGACCAGGTCAAAAAAGAGCGCCCGATCATCCTCGCCGAAAAACGCACGCGCGATTCCGTCGACTACCGCGATTTCGTGGCGGAATTTGAATTCCTGCTCGGCGGCACGCGCCTGCCCGAGCGACTGCCGATCGGTGAGCAAAAAATCATCGAGGAGACCCAGCGCGACCGCTTCGTCGATCTCTACAACACCTGGTACCGGCCCGAGCGCATGGTCGTGCTCGTCGTCGGTGAAATTGATCCCGCCGCCGTGGAAAAGCAGATCATCGCCGCCTTTTCCGGTGTGGCCGACCGGGCGCCCGCCCGCCCCCTTCCCGACTTGGGCAAGATCCAGGTCCTCGACGGCTTCCGCGCCGGCTATCACGCCGAACCCGAGGCGCCCGCCACCAAGGTCTCGATCGAAATCCTCACGCCTTACGCCTTCGAGCCCGACACTGCCGCCAAGCGGCTGCACTACCTGCCGCGCGACCTGGCCTTCGCCATTCTCAACCGCCGGCTCGACATTCTCTCGAAGAAGGAAAACGCCCCGTTCACCCGCGGGTCGGCCACGGTCCACGAGGACTTCCAGTTTTACCACAACGCCTCCATCGATCTCACCTGCAAGCCTGAGCAATGGTCCGCCGCCCTGACCCTGGCCGAACAGGAGCTGCGCCGCGCCCTCAAGTTCGGCTTCACCCCCGCCGAGCTCAAGGAGGTGATCGCCAATTTCACCAACGACCTCGAGCAGGCTGCGCAGACCGCCTCGACCCGCCGCTCCGACCAGCTCGCCAGCGATTTCCTCGACAGCTTCGTGGACCGCGAGGTGTTCACCTCGCCCGCCGACGACCTCGCCCTCTTCCAACCCGCACTGGAGAAAATCACCGCCGATGACTGCCTCGGCGCCTTGCGCGAAGCCTGGGCCGCCCCCGGCCGCTACGTCTTTATCGATGGCAATGCGAAAATCCCCGGCGATGCCGTCGCCGCCATCACCAAGGAATACCAGACTTCCGCCGCCGTCGCCGTGGAGCCGCCCGCCGCCGAATCAAACGAGAAATTCGCCTACACCGATTTCGGCCCAGCCGGAAAAATCACCGAACAGAAGCATATCGACGACCTCGACCTGACGTTGGTCACCTTTGCCAACGGCGTCCGCGTCAACCTCAAGAAAACCGACTTCGAGGCCAACCAGATCCGCCTCAGCGTCCGTCTCGGCGCCGGGGAGCTCATCGAGCCACGCGACCAGCCCGGCCTCGCCTTTTTCACCGATCTCACCTTCACCGCCGGCGGACTCGGCCAGCACAGTGTCGACGACCTGCAGCGCCTCCTCGCCGGCCGGACGGTCGGGCTCGATTTCAAGGTTGGCGGCGACGCCCTCAACTTCGCCGGCACAACCAACCGTGAAGACCTGCTGCTCCAGCTTCAGCTTCTCGCCGCGTACCTGACCGATCCCGGCTATCGTCCCGAGGCTCTACGACTCGCGCGTAAAAATATCGACGAGATGTACAACGAACTCGCCCACGTGCCCGAAGGGCCGCTGCGCACCGAGGTCCCGAACCTGCTCGCCAGCGGCGACCCGCGTTTCGGCCTGCCCGCGCGCGACGTCACTCTTGCCCGTACCGTGGACCAGGAAAAGGCCTGGCTCGCGCCCCAGCTCGGCGCCGGTCCGATTGAGATCGGCATCGCCGGCGATATTGACCTCAGCGCCACGCTGGACGCGCTCGCGCATACGTTCGGCGCCCTCCCCGCGCGCACGCCCAAGCCCGCGTATGAGAACGAACGCAAGGTCAGCTTCCCCGCGGAGACTTTCACCAAGGACTACCATGTCCCCACGAAAATCCCCAAGGCCGTCGTCTCCCTTTACTGGCCGACCACCGACGCCCGCGACATCCACCTCACGCGCCGGCTCGGCCTGCTCGCCGAGGTGCTTGATGACCGCCTTCGCGTGAAAATCCGCGAACAGATCGGCGGCTCCTACAGCCCCGAAGTCGCCAGCGAGCCGAGCGAGACGTTCACCCATTACGGCTACATGGTCGCCGAGGCCATCGTCGATCCGGCGCGCTCGGACGAAATCACCAAGGCGATCCTCGCCGTGGCCGCCGACCTGCAGAAAAACGGCGTCACCGCCGACGAACTGGAACGCGCGAAGAAGCCGTTGCTCACGGCGCTGCGCGACTCCGCCCGCACGAATCAATACTGGCTCACCGCCGTCCTCGCCAGCTGCCAGGAATTCCCCCAACGCCTCGACTGGTGCCGCACGCGCTACAGCGATTTCGACTCGATCACGCAGGCCGACCTGAACGACCTAGCCAAGACCTATCTCGCGTCCGATAAGGCATTCCAAGTGATCGTACAGCCGGAAATACAGAAACCGTAACCGCCAAGACTGATGGTCAAGTGCAGCTTTGGGCGGCGAGTGCAGGAGCCGCCAAATCTGCACATATCACATTAAAACGTTTCCATGCAATGCCTTGCGCACTTAGATCGGCAAAACTTCGTTTTAATTATGGCTGCACTGAGTGCAGCCGAATAACACTGTTCGGCAAAGGAAGTCATGAGCGACAAAGTCAAGCCCCGCCGCGGCACCGATCCGAGAGTGCTGTTCATGTTTCTCGGCACGCTTTTTCTAGTCCCAACGATCTTTGAACTCGCGACCGGAAAGATACTGAGCAGGCACGGCTCACTTATCGCAGTTCGAAAAGACTCGCCGATCACCTACTGGCTATTCGCGCTGCTCTCATTGGCATCTACTGTCGTGATGTTCTATATCGGCACGCGGCGCAAAGGCGGGACCAAATGAAAAAAGAGCCGAACCAGCCGCCAGAGCCGACGGCCCCGAGCGGGCGTGGCTCATCTTGAACATTCGGACATGCCCTTCTCGCTCCGAGTTGCTCAGCCTATGCCCACTAGGCCGTGTCGTTTTTGCCTCGGCATGCAAGACGACAGTGTGTTCGCGGATTTTGACATCGACGATGGCGGCCATGTCGCGCTCCGTCGGATTTCGTTCGACGGTTTTGGCTGCTACGGCGCTCCAGAGAATCTTCGCCGCATTTCGCTCGATCATTCTCGCATCCTGATCGACTCCGTCGCTCTCGCGGAATTCGGCGATCCTCAGGTCGAGCAAGTTTTACGGAGGTACTTCCGCGATATCGCCAATACAATTGAGGCGCGCGAGGCGTTGGCTACCCATGAACTACTTTGACCCAGGCTTAAGATGTTCGCGTCAAAGGCCAAACCAGTCGCCCGCCCCATCCCCGAAATCCGTCACGCTGGCCCCGCCGTAATTTCCGGAGCCACTTTCGCCATCGATTTATCGTGCAGGCGGTTCAGCGCCAAGACTGAGATCGTCGCGTCGATCAGCGCCCAGAGCATGTCCGTTTGCGTGTCCCGAGGATCGCCCTGTGTGCCCAGAAAATCATCCGCGGCCAAGCCGCTCATCGGTTTCCATCTGCAAAAAAACAGGCGGTGGCTTTGGAGCCACCGCCTGGAGGAAAGAAATTGCGCGAGAGACGCGCGCGACCCCGGAAAACTTTACTACCCGACGAAGGTGAACTTGTCGGCCGAGAGCTGGTAGGCGCTCGAGGACGAGTTCTTGCCGGTGACGGTCAGCTTGACGGTATGCGTGCCGGCCGAAGCGAAGGTGACAGTGCCGAAGGTGGTCGTCGGGTAGGACTGGGCGGCGGAGTACTGGTCCAGCGTGCCGCCGACATTGGTGCCGTCGACCGAGAGCTGGAGGATGCCGCGGGAGGTGTTGCCCTTCCATTCCATCTTCACCTGGTAGGTGCCGGCCACGACGCTCGGGATGGCGAAGCTGATGGAGTCGCCCGTGCTGTTGCCGGCGAGCTCGATCCACTTGCCGCCGCTGGAGTTGGTGTCGGTCTGGACGGAGGCCGTGGCGCCGCTCGGCGTATAGGTGAGGCTTTCCGCTTCGAAATTAACCGTGGGCGGCGGGGCCACGCTGATGGTGTAGGTGCCGCTGGTGACGGAGCTGTCGGAAGAGCCGCTCTTGTAGGCAATGGCCTTGAGCGTCTTGGTGCTGCTGATGTTCACCGGGCTGGAGTAGACCGTGCCGGCCGTCTCGCTGGGCGTGCTGCCGTCGAGCGTGTAGCGGATGGAAACGCCGCTGGTGGAGCTGGTGATGGCCACGTTCTGCGCGCTGGTGTAAGTGCCGGCCGCGGGACTGAAGGTGGGCGCGGAAACGGTGCCGCCACCGCCGCCACTGCTGCTGCCGCCCTGCCAGAAGAGGATGTTGGTCCACGTGGCGGTAATCGGAGCCGATCCGCTGTCGGTCCGATAGGTGCCGCACTTGTCGTAGATCGGGGTCTTGCCGCCCGTCTTGGTTTCCTTGAGTGAACCGTTGATGTAGACTTGGACCGTCCCATGATCGGCATCCAGAATCGTATTGATGCGGGCGGTGGTGCCGACGGTGTAGGACGCGAGCGTGTTGCCGCCCTCGATTTCATAGAGAATGCCGCTCTTCTGCACGCCGATCATGTTCCACGGACCACTGTTTTCCTGGAAGGTCTGCTTCAGGCAGATGCGATCGCCGCCCAGGCTTGTCACGGTCACGTCGCCTTGAAATTGATGCGTGCCGGAGGTCCAGGCGTTATACTCGCGCTCGGCGCGATCCTTGACCCCTGAGCTGGTCGACGTGAGCTTGAAGGTGTCGCCACTCACGCTGCCGCTGCCGGAAGTC